>PDVH01000137.1_pt1 | contig 19328 bp, 17 predicted proteins | sample 1369781 | NCBI WGS metagenome assembly PDVH01 (sample SAMN07795378, study PRJNA414565) | Alkali sediment metagenome, whole genome shotgun sequencing project. | isolation source: glacial lake sediment | place: Bosnia and Herzegovina: Donje Bare Lake | collected 2016-06
GTGTTGGCAAAGATGTGTGATACCTTGAACATCCCCTTTCTTGATTTGACAACTGCTCTAAAGGAAGCGGCTCGAAAAGGAGATGATGTCTATTATTACGATAATCAGCACTGGAACCGGAAGGGGCACCAGTTGGTTGCAGGTGCCATTTCAGAATTCATGAAGGGAAATAATTTACTTTAAATATGAACATCCTGGGTATATCTGCATTCTATCATGATTCCGCAGCCGCTCTACTGAAAGATGGTGAAATCATAGCCGCCGCTCAGGAAGAACGTTTTACCCGTAAAAAACATGATTCTTCCTTTCCAGCAAGTGCTGTCAGGTTTTGTCTTCAGTACGGAGGAACAGCACTTGATGATCTGGACGCTATCGTTTTTTATGACAAGCCTCTCCTTAAATTTGAACGGCTGTTAGAAACATACTATGTTTTTGCTCCCAAGGGACTGAAATCATTTCTGTCCGCCATGCCTGTATGGGTCAAGGAAAAGATGTTTCTAAAAAAGCTCATCAGAGACGAACTGGCAAAAATCGGAGAATGGAATCGTGATAAAACGAAATTACTATTCACAGATCACCATTTATCACACGCTGCCAGCGCATTTTTCCCATCACCGTACCAAGAATCGGCAATTTTGACAATAGATGGCGTAGGTGAATGGGCAACCGCTTCCATTGGATTCGGCAAAGATAGGGACATTACAACACTGAAGGAAATGAAATTCCCTCATTCCGTCGGCCTGCTGTACTCTGCCTTTACTTACTATCTCGGATTCAGGGTTAATTCGGGAGAGTACAAGCTAATGGGACTTTCACCATACGGCGATCCCGCATCAGATCAGGTAAAGAGGTTCAGAGAACGCATTTACGAGAACATCGTAAATGTAAAGGAGGACGGTTCCATCTGGCTGAATCAGGATTTCTTCGATTATACGACGGGATTGAGCATGGTGAAAGACGAAAAATGGGAGCAGCTATTTGGATTTCCCCGTCGGATGCCGGAAACAAATATAGAACAACATCATGCGGACTTGGCCCTAGCCGCCCAGCAGATAACTGAAGACGTTGTAATGAAGATGAGTATGACGGCAAAGAAACTGACAGGGGCAAAAACACTTTGTCTATCAGGGGGAGTGGCTTTAAACTGCGTTGCCAATGGCAAACTTTTAAGGGAAGGCATATTTAACGACATCTGGATCCAGCCAGCAGCTGGAGATGCAGGTGGTGCTCTTGGCGCTGCCTATGCAGTCTACCATATGTACTTCGGCCAGGAGAGAAAAGTCGGCAATAATTCCGATAGCATGCATGGCTCTTTCTTAGGACCTGCATTCGATGAACTAGACATAAAACTGATGGCTCGAAAGTACAACGCCCCCTACCACTACTACTCAGACTTTGATGCATTATGCGAGACAGTCGCTGAACAGCTTTCACAGGGAAAGGCGATTGGCTGGTTTCAGGGCAGGATGGAATTTGGGCCAAGGGCCTTGGGAAACAGAAGTATATTGGGAGACGCCAGAAACAAAGATATGCAGAAGCGATTGAACGTAAAGATTAAATTTCGGGAAAGCTTCAGACCTTTTGCACCGTCAGTTCTCTACGAGAGTACCAAGGATTATTTCGATATCGATAGACCCTCACCGTACATGCTTCTTATTGCCGATGTAACAGCGAAAAGGAGATATGAACTGCCGGATAACTACCATGGCCTACCTATAAGAGAAAAACTTTATACACTTCGCTCGGACGTACCTGCTATTACCCACCTGGACTATTCAGCAAGGTTGCAAACCGTTCACCGAGAGACGAATTTCCGTTATTACAAGCTCATAGAAACTTTTAAAAAGCAAACAGGTTATAGTGTAATTGTCAATACAAGCTTCAACGTGAGAGGGGAACCTATCGTCTGTACGCCTGAAGACGCATACAAATGCTTCATGAGAACTGCTATAGACTGCCTCGTAATAGGCGACTACCTCTTCGTCAAGAATGAGCAGCCCCACTGGCAGGAGGAAAAAGACTGGCGTGAGGACTATGTATTAGACTAAGAAGCGCTTCACGAAAATTTATGCCTGTCAAAGGATAGCTTCCTGTTGAGACACGTTTCTTATATTCTTGTTTTTTTCGCAGGACTGGCATATAAGGCGGCAAGGATACCACGGGAACGATTTCAATTTCCCTTGTGCTCCCTCTTAAACGCAAATTATAAGTCAATACTGATAAATATGTCAGGAGTAAATGAATTTTTCGAATACTGAGGTTACAATATAATGGAATTTCTAAAAGACTTGTGGTTCTTTTTGAAAGAAAGAAAAAAATGGTGGCTGCTCCCTATGATCCTCATGTTATTGTTGATAGGGATTCTCGTATTTACAGGCAGCTCAGCTATCGCCCCCTTCATTTATACTCTTTTTTAAGGACTTCACTTGGATAGAATTACCGTATTTAAAACGATTAATGTCCTTTCGTTGGCGCTATTGATCTGTTACCTGTTATTCAATGCACAATGGCTGCTATGGCTTGCCTGCCTCCTCGTTCTAGGAAATGCGTTTGAATCCAGGATAACAACTTGGATAGCAAAATACTGGATGAAATTCGCTCACTATCTGGGCAATATCAATTCCAAAGTGCTTTTGTCGATCATTTTTTTCGTTGTACTCACGCCTGTTGCATTCGCCTATCGAAGATTCAATAGGGATATGGTGGATCATTTCAGGGCCAACACTTCCAAAAGTTATTTCGATGACATTCAAAAGACCTATCATAAAGAAGATTTCGAACGATTATGGTAATATTAAAAAGGGAAACAGAAAATGGCGACATAAGTAAGCACAACCGCCCTGTCGAAGATAGAAGCACCTGATAAATGGAAAAAGCTGCAATAAATTGTATTTTATGCAACAACGCCGACAGGAGCTTTCTGATCCAAAAGGGCAATTGGATTGTATATAAATGCAATCACTGCGGTCTCGGCGTTCTTGACCCCCAACCCGATGAAAAAGAATTCAGTGATCTTTATAATAGAATTTATTTCGATAGTCATTATGACAATGGACTTAAAATCGGCTCCGAAGAGATGCAACGCCGTCTATCCCAACAGGGTCATCGAATCAGATTTTTTCGGAAATACAAGAAAAGTGGCCGCATCCTTGATATCGGTTGCGGACAGGGTTACTTTCTACTTGCCTGCCGAGGGTTAGGCTACGAAGTAGAAGGAATTGATATTTCCGATTATTCTGCCTCTTACGTAAGAAACGAATTAAAAATACCCGTGACGGCGGGACCAATCAGAGATATTAATTTTCAAAGCAACTCATATGATGTTATAACTATGTGGCACTTTCTTGAGCATACTTCCAATCCTAAAATTTACATTGACAAAGCCAGCCACTGGTTGAAAAATGATGGATTACTGATAGTTGATGTCCCCAACTATGAAGGATTTGATGCGCAATCAGATTTAACAAATTGGCCGAATTGGGACTTGCCTTATCACGTTTACCATTTCACAGCAAAGACTCTTGTGGCAATACTTCATCAGCATGGATTTAAAATAATCCGTACAAAGAGTTATCTATCGGAGTATGTAAAGGAAAAGCTGGATAGAATACCTATAGTCAAACTGTTGGCCAGAACAGTTGCCAGATTTTTTTCAGGGCACAGTTTTGCTGTTGTAGCAAAGAAAAAATAAAAACTTTACTTTTAAAAAATAATGATAATTTATGAATATAAAAGCGGATTACATAAACAGTTTGATTCAGAGTGGTCAGTTCTATTTCAAAAGATTAGTTCTTAAAGATATCGATAATACACCTGTCCTGGAAATACATGGACCTAAGATGGCTGACGAAGAAATCTGCCTGTTTCACCAGGACGTACCTACAGGCAACGACTATATCAAGATATTGCACCAAACAATTGCCAGAGGTATATCGGAGCGGAAGGAGGCACCAATTGTCCGCTTTGCAGATGGGGAATATGCATTTTATAACTACGACCTTCATATCAGGGAGGTGATGCCATCACACATTGAAGCGCTGAAAATCCTGGCTGCATGCGGAAAGATGGCCCCCCTTATTTCCCCTGGAAATATTGCTCGCAAGGTAAGGGGTTTGTTCAGCATGTTCAGCAGGTCAAAAGATGAGTCGTCCGCTTCCATATTTATGAAGTTTCTCTTTAGCAATGGAATCGAGCTGACGGCCGATAACTATATACCTTTCTATGTGGTCTATGCTTACCTTACCTCCGAGGATTTCATGCGCATCGTCGATGAAAAAAAAGTCTGCATCCTTAATTCAGAATTTAACAGAGATTCCTGCACGAGCTGGTTCAGCCGATTTTCGAGCCGCCCGGGCATTTCCTTCGTAGAAATCCCAGCCGAATACGTTGCAACCCGCTGGAAGTCTATGAGGGAAAAGATTTTAAAACAGATACCCCCGGATACTGACTTATGCCTTGTCGGGGCGGGTATTGGATCACTCCCTGTGTGTATAGATGTGGCAAGGAGATTCTCGATCCCCGCTGTCGATGCCGGACACGTGCTCAATATGATGAATGACCGGGTGGATAAGTCGAATGGAGCAAGACTTTATACCATCAGAAAAACAAAACCCTGATATTGACCAACTTTAATACCACATCCCGTCACGATGAATGACCCATTTAAAAAATACCGGCGGCAATTTCGGATCTGGAAAAATGATCGCAGACTGAAGAGGGAAAAACACTATTACGACGCCAGATTCGCTTCAGCGAAGCTCACTATTCCTGACGATAAGGCCATCCGGCAGGCTATGAAAAACAAGTCAAGTTCCCCTCAATACGCCCAAAAGAAAAGGGGGCCTTGAAAATTATCGCCATCTATCATCATTACAACTGGGAAAATGAATCTTTAAGGCCATCGCTTGAAAAATTCGGACAGGTTCGGCATTATGACTGGTTCGAAAACTTTAACCACCAGAAAAAAAACTGGCACAAATCGACAAAAGTAACAATGAACAGAGACCTGGTAAAGCGAATGGAACACTGGATAAAACAGGACGCTGCTGATGTTGTCTTTACCTATCTATCCGGGGAGCTGGCATCATCGGAAACTGTCCGGGCATTAAGGAACTTCGGTGTACCTTTGGTCAACCTCGCCCTCAACGACAAGGAACATTTTGTAGGTAAGATCAGACGCGGGCAGGCCATGGGGTCCAGAGATATCTGCCGCTATTTCGACATCTGCTGGACGAGTACCGAGGACGCCCTGAAAAAATATTGTGTCGAGGGGGCGATTCCCCTCTATCTCCCTGAGGGGGCAAACCCGGAAATTCATAGGCCACACAATACGGAAAAAACTATCGAAGTGTCCTTTGTCGGTCAATGCTATGGAAATCGATCCGAAATCATCAAAAGGCTTAAATCTCTCGGTATTCCTGTCGAAGCCTACGGGTACGGTTGGCCCAATGGCCCTCTGACGATGGATGACATGGTACGCACGTACTCAAAAAGCAGGATTAACCTGGGCTTCGGCGGTGTTATCGGCCTTAGCAGCACTTATTGCCTCAAAGGGAGGGATTTTGAGATTCCCATGAGTGGAGGTCTTTATGTTACGGAGTACCATCCTGAGCTGGATAAATTTTATAAAATGGGCTCCGAGATTGTAACCTATAAAGACTTTGATGAACTGGTTGAAAGAATCCGTTTCCTCTTATCAAACCCCGAAAAGGCCGATGAGATTAGAAGGAAGGGGTTTGAACGCGCACGCCGTGAGCATTCCTGGGAGATGCGTTTTGAAAAAATATTTCAACTGCTTGGGTTGATCTGATTATTACGGAGTAGCTTGAACAATCATGAAGCTGGATACGAGTCTATTTAAAGAAGGTTTAAAATCTGGTCTTCGTAAAGGATTGGACGGTTTTGTCTGGATAATGGAGATCCTCATCCCTGTTTCTATTTTCACGGCACTCATCGCCTGGAGCGGCTGGTTAAGCAGGGCGGATTTTCTCCTTCAGCCGATCATGAGTCTTCTCAGCCTGCCCGCTGTGGCCGCTCTGCCCCTCCTTATTGGCATGCTGACAAATATATATGGCGGAATTGCTGCAATGGCAGTACTGCCATTTTCGAGGGACCAGATGACGCTGATGGCTATTTTTCTTCTCATCGCCCATAATTTGATTCAGGAAGGCGTTGTCCAGGCAAAATCAGGCATACATCCCGCTAAAGCTACGTTATTTCGTCTCGCCGCTGCTATGTTCACCGTAATTGCAGTGGCACCGTTCTTTGATATAAACACAACTGTACTGGCAACTGAAGGTTACTCGCCGGAGACGCACCAGCCCTTTATTGAGGCCATGCAGGAGTGGGGATTGACCACGCTCAGCCTTAGCATCAAGATATTTGCTATTATTATGTGCGTCCTGACTTCGTTGGAGATCCTGAAGACCTTTAACCTGATTAGTCCCATGGTCAAACTGCTTAACCCATTCTTGAAAATTATGGGCCTCAATAAAAAGGTGGGGTTCCTCTGGCTTACTGCTGTCATTTTCGGGGTGGCATACGGTGGTGCCGTTATTGTGGAAGAAGTTAAAGCAGGGCATTTATCAAAAGAAGAATTGGAGGAACTGCATCTCTCCATCGGCATCAATCACGCCCTGGTAGAAGATCCAAGCCTCTTTCTGTCGCTGGGTCTAAGCCCATTTTGGCTATGGGTGCCGCGAATAATTGTTGCCATCCTGGCAGAGCGGCTTCTTACACTATGGCGGGTTTTTAGAAGAAGAAAATAATACGATTTATAACACAATGAGGAAAAATCTGTGGGAGAGATAATTATTCAAGTTGATGCCTTTACCAATCTACCCTTTAAGGGAAATCCGGCAGCTGTCTGCGTTTTATCACGACACCGCAATGATACATGGATGCAGAACGTGGCACGGGAGATGAATCTTTCTGAGACTGCATTTCTTGAAAAAAGGGGCGATGGCTTTAATCTCCGCTGGTTCACACCGTCTGTCGAAGTGGAGCTCTGCGGACATGCGACCCTCGCCAGCGCCCATGCCTTGTGGGAAATCGGGTATATCAGCCTACAAAACCAGGCGCGCTTGTTCACCAAAAGCGGGCTTCTGACTGCCGAATTTAAAAATGGATGGATCGAAATGGATTTCCCCGGCGAACCTGAGACCGCCATATCCCCGCCGGCGGATCTCTCTAAGGCACTGGGAGTCAGCTTCAAATACGCGGGGAAAAATCGCTTCGACCATCTTGTGGAGATAGATTCGGAGAAAATCCTTCGCCGGATCAATCCTGACTTCTCACTCCTGGCCACGATACCGATGCGGGGTGTCATAGTCACAAGTCCTTCCATCTCAAAGGAATACGATTTCGCTTCCCGGTTTTTTGCACCTCAAGTGGGTGTCAATGAGGACCCCGTCACGGGTTCAGCACACTGTTGCCTTGCACCATACTGGGGAGCCAAGCTGGGCAGGAATGAGATGGTTGGTTATCAGGCCTCATCAAGAGGAGGCATCGTCAAGGTTCGCGTGGCTAAGGATCGTGTATACCTCAGTGGACAGGCCGTTACCATCCTGCGCGGGGAATTGTCCGATCATTGCTGAAAGAATAAGATTAATGTGAGACTACGTACCCGGCAATTACGCTCCACGTATTTTTTCAAAGCCTTCATTCTATCTTCCAGATAGTGGCGGCGGGAGTATCCTGGATGATGATTTTTTTCTCAGCAAGGATACGCCTGATTTCATCGGCTCTCTTCCAGTCCTTGGCCAGCCTGGCGTTTCGCCTTTCTTCAATCAAACGATCGATCTCATTTATATCCAGGCCCCTTTTTCTGGCTTCCCTGTCCCGATCCTGTGAAAAATAATCATCAGGATCATCAAGGAACAACCCCAAAACCCCCCCTACTTCTGAGATAGCCCTTTTAGCTGCATTCATAACAAAACACGTCTCAGGACAGATAGAAAATTTATCATCCGCCATGTAACCATTGACATGCCTCACGGTATCGAAAATATATCCAATGGCCTTCGGCGTGTTGAAATCATCATCCATTGCGTCTTTAAATTTATCCGGAAGCGATACAATTCTATCAAAGATGTCTCTGTTATTTCCGGAAATAATTTCGGCTGTAATCCCGGATAAATCCCCGCAACCTGTTAATGCCTCTTTGACAGATTTCAGGGTAGCATAAAACCGATCCATACCCATCCTTGCCTCGGAAAGGGAGTCACCTGAATAATCCACGGGGCTCTTGTAATGGCTCTGAAGCAAAAAGAGTCTTATTACCTCCGGATGGTAATTTTTTAAAATATCTTTCACAGTAAAGAAATTACCGAGCGACTTTGACATTTTTTCACTGCTGACCTTTACAAACCCATTGTAGATCCAGTATTTGGCCAGAGGTTTTCCCGTCGCACCCTCCGACTGAGCGATCTCGTTTTCATGATGCGGGAAGATTAAATCCTCTCCACCGCCATGGATGTCAAAAGTCTCCCCCAGGAAACGCTGGCTCATAACAGAACACTCAATATGCCATCCCGGCCTGCCTCTGCCCCAGGGGCTCTCCCACCATGGTTCCCCTTCTTTACTGTCCTTCCAGAGAGCAAAATCCAGGGGATATTTTTTTTTCTCGCTCACATCAACCCGGGCACCGGCCATCATATCGTCCAGGCTCCTGCCCGAAAGCTTCCCGTATCCCTCAAATTTTTCCACCGCGTAATAAACATCACCGTCGACCTTATAAGCCAGACCTTTATCAAGAAGAATCTTAATCAGGTTTATCATACCATCTATGTGTTGTGTAGCTCTGGGGGTAACTGTAGGTCTGGCTATCCGAAGTGCATCCATATCCTCATCATGCTCTCTGATATACCTGTCAGATATCTCGGAAATCGTTTTCCCCTCCGAGTTGGCCTTCATAATGATTTTATCATCCACGTCCGTGAAATTTTTCACATACGTGACAAGATAACCTTGATACCGGAGATACCGGGTAATGACATCAAAAACCACGGCCGAACGGGCATGACCAACATGACAACAATCATATGCAGTAATGCCGCAAGCATAGATGCCGACCCTTCCTTCAGTGAGGGGCTCAAAAACTTCTTTCTTCTTCGTAAGTGTGTTGTATAATTTTATGGACATCAAATCCTTCTGCAATGGGCATACGCCCTCAGACTACGGAAACAGCGACACCATATTCAGTCCGGTATCTTCGCTGATTCCACACATGAGATTCATGTTTTGTATGGCCTGGCCGGATGCACCTTTAATAAGATTATCGATGGTACATATAGCAATAACCCTCTTTGTCCTCCGGTCAATGGTCAAGCCGATATCACAGTAATTCGAACCACGGACATAAGAAATATCGGGAAACGTCCCTGTTTTATATATCCGGACGAACTTCTTACCCTCATAAAATTCCCGGTAGAGATCAATCAGATCCATGTCCATGACATCTTTCCGAAGCGTCGCATAAATAGTACTGAGGATCCCCCTGCTAATGGGCAGGAGATGGGGTGTGAAGGAAATCCTGACATCATGTCCGGCAAGAATACTGATCGCTTGTTCCATCTCCGGCGTGTGTCGGTGCTTACCAACTTTATAAGCCTTGAACCCCTCATCAACCTCGCAAAAAAGCGTTCCGACCTGCGGTTCCCTTCCCGCACCACTGACACCTGATTTTGCATCAACGATAATGGAGGTATCGTCAATCCAATCTGCCTTTAATAACGGGGCAAGACCGAGAATGACACTGGTCGGATAACAACCTGGATTGGCGACCAATCTTGCAGCAGCAATGGCATCCCGGTTTAACTCCGGTATGCCATACACCGACTCTTTTATAAAATCCGGGGCAGTGTGCTTGGTATACCACTGTTCATAAACAGCTACATTATGCAGGCGAAAATCCGCACTCAAATCGACCACCTTCTTCCCAGCCCTCAAAAAAATGGGCGCAATATCCATGGAAACACCGTGGGGCAGAGCTAAAAAAATAACATCTGCAAGCGCTGCGACGTCTTCTGGAGATGCGTTGATGAAGGCGAGATCGGTCAGGCCGGCAAATACGGGGTAAATATCGGAAACTGAAATCCCAGCATATCGCCTAGATGTTACTGCTACTATTTCGAATTGCCGATGTCTGAGCAGCAATCTTAGAAGTTCCTGCCCGGTGTATCCGCTTGCACCATATATACCTACTTTAAGCATACGCATTACCTATGAAATCAAAGTAAACAAATATTTGAAGCTCACCGCAGTAAACTGCGGAGAATCTTCGATCCACAGGGAATAATAATGTTCCCCATTCGCTCGCTTACCCCGCAGCAAGCGACGGGGAATGCGCTCGCTGCCGGATTCAAGCCATGATTAATGCAATTTGTTTAAGTCTTCTTATACAATAATGTTGTATCAAACGCCAAAAAAAAAGGAGGCCGATAAGCCTCCCTGAGAAATGTTACCTTTTAGAAAATTGGAAGCGCTTCCTTGCTCCCGGTTGGCCGTATTTTTTTCTTTCCTTGATGCGCGAATCTCTCGTTAAAAATCCCGCTCTTTTAAGAACAGACCTCCATTCCATATCATATTCCACAAGTGTTTTAGCTATGCCATGCTTTATTGCTCCCGCCTGCCCTGCTATACCGCCACCCGATACATTAACAAAAAAATCAAACTTATTCCTTGCCCCCACAATTTCAAGGGGTTGCATTATGAGCATTTTGAGGCTATCCCTTGTAAAATAATCATCAAAATTCCTCTTATTAACTGTCAGATTTCCGCTGCCTTCCTTCATATATACCCTGGCTATGGCATACTTTCTTTTTCCTGTGGCATAAAAACGTTTTTCCATTAAATTTCTCTCCCTATCAAGTTCCTAATACGAGAATATTGCTAAGTATTTAACATCACTGTTCAAAGAAACCATATTGTTTTATAACTTTATTACCTGAGGGCACTGGGCCTCGTGAGGGTGATCATTTCCTATGTAAATCTTGAGCTTTTTCAGCATTTTTCTCCCTAATGAATTTTTTGGGAGCATCCCCCTGACGGCATAAAGCAAAACCTTCTCCGGATCGTCTTTTAACAGTTTTCCTGTATATGTCTTCTTCAAACCACCTGGGTAACCGGAATGATGATAATAGACCTTGTCCGATAGTTTTTTGCCTGTAAGGGAAACATGCCCGGCATTAACAACAATCACAAAATCCCCCGTATCCACATATGGTGTATAAATCGGTTTGTGCTTGCCACGTAGGCGTCTCGCTATCTCACTGGCAAGTCTGCCCAGAATATGTCCTTCCGCATCAATGAGATACCAGTTTCTGATAATGTCCTCTTTTCTTGCATTATATGTCTTCATAAACCCACCCAAGTATCAAAAATGTAAAGAGTAAAGCTACGAAATTTCAAAATATTTGTCAAGAAAAAACATGCAACACTATCAAATTATATGGTCTTACTGTCCTCCAAACTTACCAAGCCCATAAAGCGAGAAGGCTACCGTAAAGCTCTTATCATTATAGGTTTCAGAATACTTTACTTCGATGCTCCAGCACTGCTTGTGATAATTAAAACCAATCGTGTTTTCCACGGCATTATTATTAAATTGGTCTTGTCTCAGAACATAGAGTAAATCGACGGATTTTGTAATCACAGCCTTAATGGAAAGGTTGATTTCTTCGAGAGGAACTGAGGTATATAGATACGGGTAAAAAGCTATGTTAGAGGCGGAAGCATTTATTCCGTTAATAGTCGAGAAACGAGCGCTGGTGTATCGATACCCTACTGTCGCCGTATCTCCCCGCCAGTCACTCATATTCAAATCATAATTCGTTTGGTCCCAAGTGTTTGAATACACATTATATTTATTACGGGCTGACAATGAAAGATATTTAAAAGGCTTGACATCGAGTTCAATATCAACGTCACTGAACGGCCTTTTGTCTATGAGGGTTCCGGTGGTGGGATCGACCTTGTCGCTCCTTTTTGCTTCATTGAAATCATACGTCTGGGACAGCTTGAGGCGAAGTAATTCGAGGTAACTACCGCCTCCTTTTTCCTTCGATTTCGCCATAAGCGTGTTGGTCAGTGCGTATGTGAGGGTGTTTTGTTCAGGTATCACTGTCGCAAAATTAGGGACATTATCCTGATCGACATTGGGAATATAGGTGTATGTCAATTCCGGCTGGATACCATGCCTTACTTTTTCAATCTCCTGACCACCTATATTGAATATTCTATGTACCTCGGTCGTAGCATACGCCCCGGTCGTGTACATAACCCTATTGTCATGCTTATTTTGAACCGTATCAAGGTTGTCATTCCGATTCCATAGTGTTTCCTTCACTCCTATCTGAGGCGTTAGCTTGAGATAATCACCCATGCGTAGTGGCAAAGTCAGAACCGGCTGGACATCATAAAGATGTCCCTTTTGTCCTTCATTTCTGTAAAAATAATCGTATGTTGCATCAAACTCCAAATTAAGGGGTGTGCCAAAGATGGGGCGCTTTATCCCTTTGAGGGTAATTTCAGGATATTTTTGTAAAGTCGCGTCATTTGAGGCGCTTGCAAAATCATCAGTGTAGCGGGTAAGGGCAGTCAGGTTGTACAATTGCCAATTTTTAACCAGACGGGCTGTAGAATCGAGAGAGCCAAGAGTTTCATCACCGACAAAGGGAACTTTTTTAAACTTCTGTGCTTCACTTGTTGAATAGTTATCAAGATAGTAATTATGCGAGGAAAAATCTCGGAAATACCATTCATCAGAAGCCTTTCGGATATCTGTTCTGAGGTAAAATGAAGGGCTGAAAGTAGTCTCATGATTCAGGTAATATGACCATCGTTTATGGTCGGACTGCCAGTCTCTACTTACATTTCCCACTGTTTCATTAACACGCCAAGTATCATTCATGAAATCGCCATAAACGGTGCCAAAGGAGTTGTTACCGATGAAGTATCTGAATTCAATCCCTTCTTTAAATCCCCTCTTATCCATAAAGCGCTGATAAAATGTCGCATCTGTACTTTCTGAAATCGCCCAGTAAAAGGGAATCTCGATATCCCAGCCTAACTTATTCTGCGAATAGTTAAGATATGGAAAAAGGAAACCTGATTGTCTGGTTGTCTTCGCAGGAAACAATAAATAGGGAGTATAAAAAACGGGGATGTTTTTGGCCAGAAACTCACCGTGTTTAAGGGTTCCATACCCGTCGATGGTTACATCCAGTTCTCTGCCCATCAATCGCCAGTCCGGTGAATCTCCATCACAGGTTGTTGCGGTGGCATCTTTTATATTGTATGTCGCCTCACCTTTTTTTTCAATTCTTGATCCTGTTATATAAAAATGATTCCTCTCAAGAAACATCTTGCCTTCGTAAGCGACACCTGTCTTAGATTCAATGTTGAATTCCACCTTGTCTCCCTCGAGAATATCGTTGTCACTTATAATTATGACAAACCCTTCAGCAGTCGCCTCATTCGTTGCCTTGTTCAGACTCACTGACTCAGCCATGAGGAGACCCCCGGAATAGGTTATAACGACATTTCCCTTTGCGTAATAGGTATCAACATTCTGGTCATAGGAGATACTGTCTGCTTCAATTGTCACAGGTCCCTTGGAAATATCAATTTCACCAGCAATTAGATCGTATACCGGAATAAAACAGAGAAAAAAGATTAAACCGATTTTAAGTGGCAGTCGCTCTTTCCTATAAATAAACAGTGTCTTCATCTCTACTTAATGGACTTTCCATGACGTAAAAAGTTTCTAATTTTACACAAACCACATTCCAAGAATCAAGCCATTACTGATGTACCAGGAATCCATTCAGCCTGAAGCTTGTTCCACAAAGTACAAATGCAATACTTTTTAATCCTGCCAAAGACTATTTCACAGGTCTCAATTCATGATTTGAGATTTTTTACCGTATGCCAAAAATGCCTGCTTAATCTCGCCAACAAGATATAGGGAACCTGTTACACAGATAAGATCATCCGGATCGGCCATGGAGAATGCCCGCTTCAGGGCTTCACAAGAGTTTCCCACGGTCTCGATTTGCTTCTGATACGATCGTGCAGCACCCATTATTGTTTCAGGAGGCAAAGTTCTTACTGTATCCGGTCCTGTGACAATCAGCAGATCGGCAAGAGGAACCAGCTTTTTCAACATAGTTTTGTAGTCTTTATCTTTTAGAACACCAAAGACTAGGATTAACTTTCGGTAGACAAATTTTTCTCTCAGTGCTTTGGAAAGGACGGTTGCGCCACCTGCGTTATGAGCACCATCCACGAGAACCATTGGTGCACGCTGAAGGATCTCTAAGCGACCTTCCCATCGCACGTCCCGAATACCCGTGAAAACGGCATTGTCGTTAACTTCAAAACCCTTCGTTGCTATATACTCAACGACACCAATAGCCAGGGCGGCATTTTCAATCTGATGTCTCCCTTTCAAAGGACAAATGAGATCGCGATATTTTTTTCTTATGCCATTATAAGAAAATGAGCCATTACGTCGCATTTTGACTGTTATTTCCCCCCCTACTCTGTATAATTCTGCCTCTCTCTTACGGCATATATCTTTCAGAAACTCACGGATGCGTCTTTGCTTCACTGCGGTGATGCATACACCACCATCCTTGATGATGCCGCCTTTCTCCCAGGCAATGTCTTCCAGGCGATTCCCGAGATATTCCTCATGATCAAGTGAGACATTGGATATGACGGATACCAAGGGTGTAACCACATTGGTTGCATCAAGTCTCCCCCCCATTCCTACTTCTATAACTGCCACATCGACGCATTTCTGACGAAAATATAGAAAAGCAACGGCAGTAAGGAATTCAAAGTAAGTTATATTTTCTGTAGACTGCCTCTTTACTTCTTCTATCCATTCAACCATCTCCTTCGGGGAGATCATGCTGCCATCTACCCTTATCCGCTCCCGGACATCGATCAGGTGGGGGGATGTATACAGACCAACACGAAAACCGCCGTGGGACAGGACTGATGCCACCATAGCCGCGATGGATCCCTTCCCATTGGTTCCGCCGATTAAAATGGTTTCGTATTCATTCTGGGGATTGTTCAGACGATTTAACAGTCGCGATATTGGACCAAGTCCGAAACGAATGTCAACACTTTTTAATCCATGAAGATGTTCGAGAGGATCTTGCATGCAACTCGCATATTGATTGTGTGTAGCCTTTTCATAAAAAGTCAGATGTCAATAACCTCACCATCTTGAAGGATATGAATACGTCTGTCCTTTATCGTAGCTATCTCACTTTGAATAGAATCGCGGTACTGGAGCTTCATATGATAAAGATAAATATTGAGATCGTGGGTATTCAATTTCTTCAACTCTTCTTTCAGACCAGAAGGTGTCAGATGACCCGTCATATCCGCAACGTCTTGCATACTGTTAGGAAGAGATGTTTCAATGAATATAGCCTTTAGATTACTAATATTGTTTGCAACAGTCCATACTTCTTCAGTGGGGCCGGTGTCCCCTATAATGAGAACTGATCCTTCTTTAGATTCTACGGCATAACTGACTGTCTCAATGACGTGGTGAACGAGAATAGCCGTCACATCGATATTATCGAGCTTAACCTTTTCACCAGGCTTGATCGCCTCAAATTTTAAAACCGGATTCTCAGGATTTGGAAGCAACGAAAAATCCGGCCAAACGATATTATTAAAAAGATATGTTCTTAGGGTGTCAATAATATTAAGGGTGCCAATCACAATGAGTGGATGATCTTTATGCAGATAGCAAATGTTATCCGCAAGAAACATGATATCCCTTACATGATCGAGATGCGCGTGGGTTACGAGGACATAATCTATTCCGGCTTGTTCTTCAATAGTTAGTAAGGATGTGATAGTTCCAGCATCGATAAGAATATTCCTGTTCAATAAAAAACTCGTTGTATTGCATCCAGGTGTCTGCGATCCATGGCAACCCAATACAGTGATTAGCATCCCTTTCCATCCTCTTTGTGATGTACAAAACTTAAAAGGTGGAAGGTCACCGGCAAGAAATCCACATTTATTGCACCTCGCAGCCCTTCACCCCGTTTAAAAGGCAGGTATAACATGTTTATTATTGTGTCAGAAAACCGGCGAAACATTAGCACAGCTTCCTATCTCAGGCAATAATTTTATCAGCCCATGGCAACTCGTTAAAAGTCCATCTCCCGGCCTTTTACGTCGATGGACTATTACGGTACAACCTTAAAAACTTCATCACCTGGACGAACACGATCGGAGACCTTGATACCGATAAAGTCCCCTGCCACAGCTTTTTCAACCTTTTTATTATCGACCTCCATTGATTCAAGCGTATTTGTTATACTTGTAGTATGCCCGGTAATTTTAATCGTATCCCCTATCTTCACCTCGCCATTCGTCACTTTTATTGCTGCAACACACGGTTTTGCAAAAAATTTTACCACCTCGCCTATTTTTTCTTCTGCCATAAGAATCCTCCTTACCTCATTGCTTATACATATTGAGATAGAATAACGATCCCACTCTGTAAAGAAAAACAGATAAGATATGATTATGGGAAACACCGCAGTATGGTATGAAGTATATTTTTTCTGACGAAAAAACAAGGAAAAAAGAAAGGCAGGGCTAATGAAAAATCCCTGCCTTTTCAAGACATCAAATCTATTGATCGAGGACCGTTGAGATGTACCCCGTCAAATTAAGACCTTTGTGAGGGTCAATAATTTTTATGTTACTTTTGTGATGCAACCTTTCTTTTTGTTGGAGGCGGCTCCGCTTCGCGGATGAATTCAATTATTGACATGGGGGCATTATCACCTGTTCGATTACCCATCTTTACGATCCTTGTATAACCACCTGTCCAATCACGATAGCGTGTCGAAAGCTCATCAAAGAGTTTTCCCACGACTTCTCTGTCCCTGACAAAAGAAAGTGCCTGTCTCCGTGCATGAAGATCGCCTCTCTTTCCCAGGGTAATTATTTTTTCGGCAACTTTCCTTAATTCCTTGGCCTTGGAATCAGTTGTAGTAATCTTCTCATACTTCAATAAGGAAGTAACCATGTTTCTCAACATAGCCTCTCTGTGACTTGAAGTTCTACCCAGTTTCCTTCCTGATTTCCCGTGACGCATTTGATAATCTCCCTTCTCAGCCAAACACCTTCTTCAATTTGTTACGCGGACGCTTCATTTCCTTTCTTCTCTTCCTTATTCCAGGGAGGAAAATCTAACCTCATACCAAAACTGAGTCCCATTTCTGCAAGGATTTCCTTAATTTCATTCAGAGACTTCCTGCCAAAATTTTTGGTCTTTAGCATTTCCGCTTCTGTTTTTTGAACAAGCTCTCCGATAAGGTTAATGCCGGCATTTTTTAAGCAGTTTGCTGATCTTACTGAAAGTTCCAGATCGTCAACCTGCCTCAATAGGTTTTCATTTACACTTTCCTTTTCTTCTACTACTTCATGCTGTTCTTCTTCATCAACCTCATCAAAGTTGATAAATATATCTAACTGTCCCTTCAATATCTTAGCTGCATAGGCTAGAGCATCTTCCGGGAGAACACTGCCATCCGTCCATACTTCGATGACGAGGCGGTCGTAATCGGCAACCTGCCCTACCCTCGCATGAGTCACTGTATAATTGACTTTTTTAATTGGTGCGAAGGCTGCATCAATATTGATAGTTCCTTCAGGCTGATCTGCAGCCCTTTCACTTCGTGCAGGCAAATACCCCTTACCTGTCTTCACAACAAGTTCGGCTTTAAATTTCTTACCTCCGGAGAGGGTTGCAATATAGTGATCAGGGTTGAGAATCTCAACTGTTCCATCGGTAATAATATCAGCCGCAGTTACAACACCATCCCGTGAGGCATTAATATTTACGACTCTCGGCCCATCCTGGTTGAGCTTTAAACGAACACCTTTGAGGTTCAGTATAATATCGGTTACGTCCTCTTTAACCCCTGAAATTGTCGAATATTCATGGAGGACACCATCGATTTTCACAGAGACAATAGCCGCTCCCTGGATAGAAGAAAGCAACACCCTTCTGATAGCATTTCCGAGGGTAATACCAAATCCCCTCTCTAAAGGCTGACAGGTAAATTCGCCATAAAAGCGAGTATGGGTATTTTCATCAATTTCAATTCGCTTCGGTCGTATTAAACTGCGCCAGCTCTTTTGCATATTTTAATTCCTTACCCTTCGGGCATTTATTTAGTATATAATCGTGTTACTTGGAATAAAGCTCAACGACTAACTGCTCTTGAACGGGCATAACCAATTCTTCACGGGAAGGAAGAGCTTTTACCACACCACTAAAATTACTTTTATCCAATTCCAACCATTGTGGTATTCCACGCCTGGCAACTATTTCCATTGCCTCCTGTATCCGTTCAACCTTTCTGCTCTTCTCTCTTACCTGGATTTCACCACCCACGTTAACCAGATAGGATGGTATGTTTACCGGTTTCCCATTCACTAAAAAATGATTATGCCTTACCAGCTGTCTCGCCTCAGTCCTCGAATTGGCAAAACCCATTCTGAATACCATATTATCAAGACGTCTTTCCAAAAAAAGCAGCAGATTGGTACCTGTTATTCCTTTTTGTCTGTCGGCCTTTTCAAAATAACCCCTGAATTGTCTTTCCAACAGGCCATACATCCTTTTAAGTTTCTGCTTTTCCCTCAATTGAACCCCATAATCGGAGTATTTCTTACGGATCTGACCATGATCCCCCGGGGCATAACCCCTTCTTTCAAAGGCACATTTTTCACCGTAACACCTGTCCCCTTTGAGGAATAGTTTTAAGCCTTCTCTTCGGCATAACCTGCACACGGATTCTTTATATCTCGCCAAAAAAACCTCCTATCAAAAAAATCTAAATTCTAATATCTAAATCCTAAACATTTCTGTTACTTCAATTTCGATATTGTTTAGGGTTTAGGATTTCGCGCTTAGCATTTCCCTTTTTAAACTCTTCTTCTCTTCGGAGGACGGCACCCATTATGGGGAATCGGAGTAACATCCCTGATTAAACTAATGCTTAGCCCGGCTACCTGTAGAGATCTTAGCGCAGATTCCCGGCCTGAACCCGGCCCCTTCACATATACTTGAACTCGCCTCATTCCATGTTCCTTCGCCTTCTTGACTGCATCCTCGGCCGCCACTTGCGCTGCAAACGGAGTACTTTTCCTCGAACCTTTAAACCCCTGTGTCCCGGCAGAAGACCAAGCGACTACATTGCCGCTAAGATCCGTGATCGTAATAATCGTATTGTTAAAGGTAGATTGTATGTGTACAACTCCTTCAGATATAT
>PDVH01000138.1_pt1 | contig 19315 bp, 20 predicted proteins | sample 1369781 | NCBI WGS metagenome assembly PDVH01 (sample SAMN07795378, study PRJNA414565) | Alkali sediment metagenome, whole genome shotgun sequencing project. | isolation source: glacial lake sediment | place: Bosnia and Herzegovina: Donje Bare Lake | collected 2016-06
TCACATTTGAGGACGTGGAACTGCCGGCAGAAAATCTCATCGGTGGTTTGAACAAAGGCGTCGCCGTTCTCACGAGCGGTCTGTGTACAGAGAGAATCACCCTCTCGGGTTGTACCCTCGGCAGCCAGAGAAGCTGTCTCGAACTCAGCTTGAAGTACGCCAAGGAGAGGGTCCAGTTCGGCAAGCCCATCGCATCCTACCAGGCTATCCAGGGGAAGCTGGCCGATATGTACACAGGCTATCTTGCCTCCAAGTGGATGGCATACAGCGCCGCCGCATATTGTGACACACTGGAGAACAAGGTTGGGGGGAAGGGCACGGACCTTGACCGTATGGCCGCTGCTGCACTGCTGTTCTGTGGTGAGATGGGAACAAAGATCGGACTCGACGCAATCCAGATCTTCGGCGGTTACGGGTACTGCACGGAATACCCGGTCACCAGGCATTTTCTGGATCAGAAACTCTGGGAGATTGGCGCCGGTACGTCCGAAATCAGAAGGATGATCATCGCAAGAGAGTTGATGAGAGACGACTTCAAAAGCGGCAAGTAATGTAAAAGCAAGCTATTATTCCTAATAAGGTGTCTCATGATAAAAGAGGGCGCTGCTCTTATGGCAGCACCCCCTCTTTTTATTAATAACAACTGTCAGGTTCAACAATCCTTCCCGTCACTTCAAGGGAGGCACGAAAGGTATATACTGGGCGAACAACCAGCAGAGGAAGAAGACGAGCGGTATGTGAATAATCATCTGGAGCACTGAATAGCCGACAAGGTCCCGGGCCTTCATGTGGAGCAGCCCAAGAAGCGGCAGCATCCAGAATGGATTGAGCAAGTTCGGCAGGGCCTCGGCGGCATTGTATATCACTACCACCCATCCAAGGTTCACGTTATGCTGAATTGCAGCCTGCAGGACGTAAGGCGCCTCGATAACCCACTTACTTCCGCCGGAGGGAATAAAAACACCCAGGATGGCCGAATAAGCGGCCACCAAGAGCGGGTAGGTTCCCTGGGTCGTGATGCTGTAAAAGAGGTCGGCCAACCATTTGTTGATCCCCGTACCGACGATCATTCCGAAGATCACGGCGTAGAAGGGGAACTGGATGAGGACGCCGCCCGTCGCCGGCACCGCCTGGGCCACGGCCTTGAGGAACCGTTTCGGACGCCAGTGCAGGAGCATACCGACAGCGATGAATATCAGGTTGTAGTTATTGAGGTCCAGAACCGCGAGTGGCCCCCTGGGATCCTTACTGAAGAGGTCTATCAGGTACCAACAAAGAAGACCTGCAACGAGGATGATCATCAGAGGGCTGTATTCAAGCCACTCTCCCGGTTTCTGCCGCGCCTCGATGCTCGTATCAATCTGTTCAAATTTCAGGTTGAAGTAATCCACTGTCTTGGCGCGCTCGGGTTTCGGAGCCGAGAAGTAGGCAATGGGTACGGAAACCGCAATGAGGGCGATTATCATCCAGAAATTTCCCCAGATGAAAAGTGTCTGAGTCAGGGGGATCAGACCGCTGATCTCGTAAAGTTTCGGCGGAATGGCCCCCTTTGTGGCCATCATGAGGGGCGCCGAGGAGGAAAGACCGAGGGCCCAGATGGCGCCCAACCCGAGGTAGGCTGCGGCCCCCGCGGCCCGATAGTCCATTCCCTTAACCCTTCTCGTCAATTCGCGGACCAAAAGGCCGCTGAAGATGAGGCTTAACCCCCAGGAGATCAGAGAGGTCACCAGAGACAAGAAGGCAACAAAGGCGACGGCTCCCCTTCCCGTCTTGGGGATTGCAGCCACCTTCTGGATCAGCCAGTAAACGGCGGGAGTAGAGGCAAGCACATATCCGCCGATGATAATGAACGCCATCTGCATGGTAAAGGGTATCAGGACCCAGAATGCCTTGCCGCCCTCGGTCGCGAGCTTGAACGGGCTTTCACCTATGAGAAGACCAAAGCAATAAACGATAACAATACCCACAAGGGCAAATACCCATGCGTCGGGAAACCATTTTTCACTCCACGCCGCAAGCCCCAGGCCGAATCGCTCAAGAGCTCCTTCTTTGGGCTCGCCAGCTTCCGAATTTTTCTTTTCTACCATTCCGCATTCTCCTTTCATAAGATATATTTTAAAAAATTGTCCGATAGAAACACTTATTACGTAAAAGACGCGAGTAATAAAATAAAAAAATGACAAGACAGAAGATAACAATATAGTATGGCATCACCTCTTTTCATAAGTTACTGATATCTTGCAAAAAAATTAAAAAACCCCGTCCTCATTTGGAAAACGGGGTCTCCATAGACAATCCACTCATAGTTCTTCCCTCTTGGCCGATAGAGCCTTCATTTCGGTAAGCACTATTATGAAAATATCCATAACAAAATAAATATTTAATTTCAACAGCTTTTGTAACTTCTGAGAATTATACTTCTGTGCTTCAACCTTATGCTGCAAATTATGAAAAGGCCATTTTCTCCGGCGGCCTCCTCTCAGGTACATACACGTGTGGAGTTTTATCCTCGTTCCATTCCTTCGAAACATAAAGATTGCAATAACAGCTTCCGAATTCTTTCACATCTGGAGTCCTGTAGACGCAGGGACAGACAATGTCTTTATCCTTCTCCCGATCTCCCGATGCCAGGCGGCAGGGACATGACATGTAACCATAACGCTCCTTGTTCGTCAGGAGACCCCGTAAAATATCCAATACCCACTCCTTATCCCTGCTGAAAAAATAGCCCTTGGGCTCCTGTAATTTCTTTAGCATCTCATAAAGTTTTTCGACTTCCATCATAACCCGAGTGCCTTCTTTATTTTCTTTTCTTCAAATCCCACGATTACTTCATTACCGATGATAATCGTGGGGAATGTGCAGTCCGGATTTAATTTTCTGACGTCTTCCATAATCAGCTTTTTCTCTTCAGCCGAAAGCAAATCCACATCCGTGAATTCATACTGTACACGACACTCGTCGAGAAATCTCTTGGTTGATTTACAGTGACTGCATGTACTTAATGTGTATATCTTAACTGGTGGCTGCATACATGAGCTCCTTTCTCCTCCTCCGGTTACTAAACACTATAAGGTTAAACCGGCATATATTATTTATCAAGCCCTTTTATTCTTCCGAAGTTAGTTGGCAAAAGATAGGGACATTTGTCTCTATTTACACCCTATCCATAGAAGATATCCAACTCCTCGGCGGAGGGGATTGCATCAATTTTGAGTTTTATAAGAATGTCTCCCGTCTCAACAGTCTGCCCAGGAGCAACATGGATATTTTCTATAACCCCATCACTGGGAGACGCGACAAAGGTCTCCATCTTCATGGATTCTATACTCACAAGATCTTGCCCTCGAAAGATGCGTTCCCCTTTTTTTACCGGGATGGAAACAACCATTCCCGGCATGGGACAGCGAACGACATCCTCAGCAAGCACTGCTTTCGGCTTCGGCATGTGGTAAAAAAGTTTCCATTCCAGGGGACTGTAGATTCCAAGAACACGAGTAACACCACGGTGGGCAACCCATATGTTATTTTCCCTGTATTTAGTATGGAAGAATTGCGTCTTCCCATTAATCCTGAGTTTGATTCTACGTCGGTAAAATTCGAATTCAGGAGTAACGACCTGGTACTTACGTCCATCTACCATTACAGTCCAGCTGAGAGGAGCCGGATTCTTAACAAGACGCAATTCAAAAAAAGCATCTTCTCCTTTTACTGTATAGGTAAACTGGTTCTTTGACTGGTGCGGAACACCCACCTTAGCCATCATAGGCTTAAGTGAATCATGAACAAGAGATTGTCGGTTGTGGTAAATAAGGGTTACGGCTATCGCCATATATTGCAGCCACTCTTCCGGAGGCGGCAGCTTCATCTGGCCGTGCTCAAAGTGCTCATTGATGAAATCCGTCGACAGGTTGCCTTCTGCAAAAGACGGGTGATTGAGTACGGCATTCACAAAATCCGTATTGGCGATCAACCCCTCAATGTGATATGCATTCAGAGCCTGGACGAGGGATTCAATCGCATCTGTCCTCGTTGCACCCCAGGCGATTACCTTGGCCAGCAATGAATCGTAATACGTACTGATAAAACTCCCGGCCTCAATGCTGCTGTCAATCCGTACGTTCCTTATTCGAGCTGTCGCGTAACGGGTAATCATACCGGTGACAGGCAGAAAGTTCCGGGCGGGATCCTCCGCGCATATCCGCGCTTCTATTGCCCATCCGTTGCTGATGACATCCTTCTGCCGGATGGGAAGTCGTTCTCCCGCAGCGATACGAAGCTGTAATTCCACAAGATCGAGGCCTGTGACCATCTCCGTCACAGGATGCTCTACCTGAAGTCTTGTATTCATTTCCAGGAAGTAGATGCTCCCGTCCGAATCGTCCAGGATAAATTCAACGGTACCGGCGTTCGTATAACCTGCCTTCTTGGCAAGCTTGCATGACATCTCCCCCATGCGCTGTCGCAGGCTGTCATCAACAGCCATAGAGGGTGTCTCCTCAATGATCTTCTGATACCTCCGCTGGATGGAACACTCCCTCTCACCCAGGTGAACCACATTGCCGTATTGATCGGCGAGGATCTGTATTTCAATATGGCGGATCCTTGGGATGTAGCGCTCCATAAAGAATTCGTCACTTCCAAAGGCCTTTCTGGACTCATTCTGGCAGGACTCGACGGCGGAGCGCAAGTCTGCTTTGTTCGCTACTACCCTTATCCCTCTTCCCCCTCCGGCGCGTGCAGGCCGTATCATCAGAGGGTATCCGATCTTTCCCCCAATACTGACCGCTTCCGTGAATGAGGATATACATTCCTTGTGTCCCGGCTTTACGGGTATGCCCAGCTTTTCGGCAAAAGCCTTTGCGGCTAATTTATCGCCAAGCGTGGCGATAACAGATGCCGGCGGGCCGATAAACGTCAGTCCCGATTTGGCGACCATGTCGGCAAATTCAGGATTCTCCGAGAGAAAACCGTAACCGGGATGGATTGCCTGGCATCCGTGGGAACGGGCAGCGTCTATGATTTTTTCCTTGGCCAGATACGATTCTTCAGGACTGGATCCTCCTAAAAAAGCACTCTCATCCGCTTCTCTGACATGGAGAGAACGGGAACCCACTTGTGAATATACCGACACAGTCCTGATTCCCATGCGCTTGCATGTTTTGATGATGCGGACTGCTATTTCACCCCGATTGGCAACTAATATCTTCTTGAACATCCTACCTCCTTAAAGAGGAATATTCCCGTGCAATCGTTCCGGCTTTTCCCTTTTTTTCCCTTCCATAAACTGGAGACTCCTTATGATCCGGTGTCGTGTATCTCTGGGAAAAATAACATCATCGATATACCCTCTCTGGGCAGACAGAAAAGGATTCGTATATGTCTTCCGGTATTCTTCTGTTCGTAACGATAGTACTGCTTCCGGATCCGGTGCTGATGTGATCTCCTTACGGTATATCACTTCCGCCGCGCCCTTCGGACCCATCACTGCAATTTCCGCCGTCGGCCAGGCATAATTAATGTCGCTGCCAATGTGTTTTGAGTTCATGACAACATAGGCCCCGCCGTAGGCTTTGCGGACGATGACGGTGATACGCGGGACGGTAGCTTCGATGAAGGCGTAAAGCAGTTTGGCGCCATGGCGGATGATCCCTCCCTGCTCCTGCTCCGGTCCCGGCATAAAACCGGGCACGTCCACAAGGCATATGAGGGGGATGTTGAAGGCGTCACAGAACCGGACGAACCGTGCCGCCTTGATTGATGCGTTGTTATCCAGCACCCCCGCCAGGACGGCAGGCTGATTTGCCACTATTCCTATCGTTTGTCCTCCCANCTTGCGAAATGAGCATGAACTTCCAAAAACTCGGCCCCGTCAAGAATACTGTTAATCAGCACTTTCATGTCATAACTCTGGTTCGGATTCTCAGGCACAAGATAATCCAGCGCCGGATCGGTGCGGCCTGCCGGATCGCTTAGGTCCAGTATCGGCGCCCTCTGTTTATTGTTGGAAGGAAGGTAGTTGATCAATCGCCTCACTTCCCTCAGGCAAAGGATATCGTTAGGAAGCACAAAATGAGCCAACCCGCTTTTTTCCGCGTGAACCCTTGCGCCGCCGAGATCCTCATGAGAAATAGCTGTATGTGTGACTGTTTCCACGACGTTCGGACCCGTCACGTACATGTATGAAGTATCCTCAACCATAAAGATGAAATCGGTGAGGGCCGGGCTGTACACCGCACCGCCCGCGCAGGGTCCCATAATGCATGATATTTGTGGAATAATCCCGCTTGCCAGGGCGTTTCTTTTAAAGATATCCCCGTAAGAAGCCAGCGCATCCACTCCCTCTTGAATCCGCGCGCCTCCTGAGTCATTGAGCCCTATGATGGGAGCCCCGACTCTCACGGCATGATCCATCACCTTACTGATCTTCTGGGAGTGAGCTTCACCCAATGAACCGCCGCGGACTGTAAAGTCCTGGCTGAACATGAACGCTTCCCGGCCATCGATCGTGCCGTGTCCCGTCACAACACCATCTCCCGGGTACGTTTTCTCCCTGCCAAAGGCGCCGCCTCTACCAGTTTTCAGCAGATCGAACTCCTCAAAGGAGCCCTCATCCAGCAGCAGTTCTATACGTTCCCGTGCAGTGAGCTTCCCCCTGCGATGCTGCTCTTCAACCAGCTCATCGCCTCCACCTTTCAAGGTCTCATTTCGCATCTCTTTCAGTGCACTCAAAGTACGCTGTGTGGTCTGCACCGTTGCGTATTGCGCCTTGACTGGTTTCGGCTTTTTCTTAAGGGTATCTTGTTGAGACTGTCGTCCTTTCATAATGACTACTCCCATTTATATTTTCACTATCTCAAGGGTTTTCATTCCTATAAACATAACCATCACAACACAATAAAGAGGGTTGTCTTTTTTCATCTTATCCTTCAAGCGCAAAACCCCGCTCTCATCATGAGAAACGGGGTTTCGTTAGTCGGCGCATGGCATCCCTCGGTCAGGGTTTAAGGTTTTTTAGTATTTTAATCGCTGACGTTACACATGTTTTTATTATCACGATTTACATTAGAAATCTATACATGTATTTCACGGACAGTGTCCATTTTTTCTGTCAATCCATACGCAGCACCTTTGCCCCCCGGATCCTTGCCTCCTTAAGTTCGACCAAAGCTTTATTGGCCTCTTCCAATGAAAACTCCTGCACCTCAGGTTTGATTGGGATTTCTGCCGCCAGCCGGAGGAATTCACAGATGTCCCTACGCGCCACGTTTGCTACACTCTTGATCTCTTTCTCCAGCCACAAATGAGTGGGATAATTCAGTTTCAGAAGGCAGTCTTTGTCGCCATCTTCTTTCCTGATGGCATTAATTACCAGCCTCCCACCGCAGACAAGGTTTTTCAGGGCCTCCACTATGGGCTTCCAGGCCGGTGTTGTGTCAATAATAGAATGGAGCTTTTCCGGCGGTTCATCTTCCGTATTCCCCGCCCAGACGGCCCCCAACTCTCGTGCAAAGTCCTGCTCCTTCTGACTCCGGGCAAAAACATACACACTGGTATTAGGATATTTATGGCGTGTCATTTTGAGAACCAGGTGTGCCGAGGCCCCGAAGCCGGTAAGCCCCAGGTTTTGGCCGTCCTTCAGATTTGTCAGCCTCAGGGATCGGTAGCCGATAGCGCCTGCGCATAGGAGGGGTGCAGCCTCCGCATCGGAAAAGATATCAGGTATTTGGTACGCAAAATTCTCCGGCACGGTCATGAACCGGGCATATCCTCCATTGGCATCCCTGCCCGTAGCTCTGAATTCCTCACAGACGTTTTCATCTCCTGCGAGACAGGCAGCGCAGCGTCCGCAGGCGGAAAATATCCAACCAACACCAACACGCTCACCCGTTTGAAACTTCGTCGCCTTTTTCCCCGCTCCTGCCACCCTGCCAACTGCCTGATGGCCCAGAATGATCGGGAATGCCGGCGGCGGTGTCCTCCCTTCGATCTCATCTAACTCCGTATGACAGACCCCGCAGGCGGAAACCTGCACGAGGATTTCTCCTTTTTGGCGTCTTATTATCTCGGAAGCTGGAAATGCCATTTAAGATCATGGCCTTCACGGTTATGTTCTCCTTTCACCGGACGATTTCTTCATAAATTCGTATTCTATTGGACCTCTACATGTCTCGCATATCAAGAGGGGTTTTCAGCCCCATGTCCTTCTTATCGACGACATTCATGCATATCGTACATCCCAAACCTCAATTGGTTTTAACTGCTCAATATGATTCACTCTTGACAATCATATGTATTTTACTTAAAAGTAGTTTATCAAGTCAAGCAGCGAGTAATCGGTAAGATAACACATCTGACATGTGGTCTATTTGATGATAAGCAGCACTACACCGCTTATCAGGATCATCTAACAGAAGTATTGAAGCTCTCCGCAGTAAACTGCGGAGAATCTTCGATCCACAAAGAATAATAATGGTCCCCAATCGCTCGCTTACCCTGCAGCAAGCGAAGGTGTTTGCGCTCGCTGCCAGATTCAAGTTCAACCTGACATTGTAGAGGATGTTGTGAAATGCGCCGTTGCGAGTGGGCCGGTACTACAGACCTGATAGCCTATCATGATCTTGAATGGGGTGTACCGATTCATGACGATCGACACCTCTTCGAGTTCCTCATCTTGGAGGGTGTGCAGGCAGGCCTAAGTTGGGAGACTATCTTGAGAAAGCGCGCGAGTTACCGTGCTGCATTCGATTACTTTGACGCCACCGCGATTGCGGCTTATAAGCAAAGCAAGGTTAGGGAGTTGCTTGCGAATAAGAGTATTATTCGCAATAGGCTGAAGATTGAGGCTGCCATCCAGAATGCCGAATCGCTACTTGCTGTTCAGAAGGAGTTCGGCAGCTTCAACGAGTATGTCTGGAGATTCGTCGGTGATCGGCCTAAGCAGAACAATTGGCGATCACCAGGGGATATTCCCACTCAGACACTTGAATCCGACGCGCTGAGTAAAGATTTACGGCGATATGGATTTAAGTTTGTGGGCCCAATAATCTGCTATGCTTTCATGCAAGCAGTGGGTATGGTCAATGATCACGTCATGGATTGTTTCCGGCATAAAGAGGTCAGTTTATTGGCCTGATTGCCACAGCTTCTGTCACTCCTTAACCGAGCATTGAAGGAGGTTTGAAGTGGATAAACCGGTGAGCGCCATGTTAGGATTGCAGTCTGATGCTTGATACCTTATTAGGAGGTGAATATGTTAAAGTGTTATTTTGTATTGGGGTTAATATTTTTCCTTCCATTATTTGCAGGATGTCAGAAAGCGAATATTGATCCGGAAAAGATAAAGGAGTTCCCGATCAACAGCATCGATGGGGTTATAACCCGATCAGACGTAACCTTCGACAAGGGTGTTTCGAGCGATGGAAACGGCTCTTTAAGAATCGATGTGTCCCAGCCGACAACCATAAGACTATATGAGGTAAGGGATATAAACGTCGAGAATGCTCGGCTTATTTACAGGGCTCGACTTAAAACAGAGAATATTAAGGGGCAAGTGTATCTCGAAATGTGGTGTGTCTTCCCTGGAATGGGAGAATATTTCTCTCGTTCTCTGCAGAGTCCTTTGTCGGGAACCCTTGACTGGACAACACAGGAAACACCATTCTTTTTACAAAAGGGGCAGAAACCGGAGTTGGTGAAGTTGAATGTCGTAATCAATGGTCAGGGGACTGTGTGGGTTGATGATATATCTTTGCTTAAAGGGCCTTTGAAATAGGTTTAGTATTTTAACTAAACCAAGGGATATCCTGCCGGTTCACCATGCTGGCTGCACTACGGAAGCCCGGGGCGATTCAAATGCCAGGTGGTGGATGAAAAGGACGCTGGTTTTGGTGATACCTGTTGTCGCTATGATTGTCATGGCATGACTGTTCCAGCGGGGGTGCGGCCTCCTGTTTAAAAAATGTAAATGAATCACAAGTACTTGAAGCTTTTAATAAATATTTACCCACCATATTGGGGAACAGGGATTACCGTTAAAAGTATTTCTCCGGACTATAGAGAAATATGCGTTCAGATGAAAATGCGGTGGTACAACAGTAATTATGTTAAAACTCATTTCGGCGGATCTTTATATGCAATGACAGATCCTTTCTTTATGTTAATGTTGATACATATTTTAGGAAAGGAGTTTGTTGTTTGGGACAAAGCAGCTCATATCGATTTTGTCAAACCAAGTGCAGGAACCGTCACCGCGAGATTCTTAATAAAAGAGGATCAAATCGAAGACATCATCAATAGCGCATCGGGTGGTCAAAAATATTTTCCTGAGTTTTCGGTCGATATTGTGAATGAGGCAGGGGAGAAAGTAGCGCATGTGATAAAAACCCTGTATATAAGGAGAAGGGTGCGTATAAACGAAAACGGAGCAGTTGATGGGCGTCTTTGAGTTCGTTCTCGTGGGACTTGCCGCTATCGCAGGAGGCGCAGTGAATGCCCTTGCCGGTGGCGGCACACTCATCACATTTCCGATGCTGATTGCGGTAGGTGTACCGGCAGTAGCCGCCAATGTAACTAATACTGTAGCGCTCTGCCCCGGTTACCTGGGAGGGACATTTGCACAGTTGAACGACCTGCGTGGGCAGGAGCGTCGCCTGTTGTTTTTCCTGCCGATTTGTATGCTGGGGGGAATTGTAGGCGGCATTTTGCTCTTGAACACAGGTGAGCAGTTGTTCCGCGCGTTGGTGCCCTACCTCATCTTGCTCGCTGCAGGCCTGCTGGCTGTACAGGACTCCTTGCGCACCTGGATTATGCGTCATTCTGACCGGGAAGAATCGGCTGCGGTACACCAGAAGTGGTCGACACTGGCGCTTATCTCCGCTGCCGTCTATGGGGGTTACTTCGGCGCAGGAATGAGCGTGATCGTGCTCGCTGTGCTTGGGCTCGTGCTGGATGACACACTGACGCGGCTCAACGCCTTAAAGCAGGCCAGCGCCTTCAGCGTCAACCTCGCGGCAGCCATCTACTTCCTGTTCTCGGGACAGGTATTATGGTCGGTAATGCTGGTGATGGCTGTAGGAGCACTAGCGGGTGGAGCGCTGGGCGGCCGACTGGCAGGTTGGATTCGACCCGTCATGTTGCGCTGGATCGTCGTTGCGATTGGCATCGTTGTCGCTTTAATTTATCTGGTACGATGAACGGCATCATGCGTGATGAGGCTTATATCATCCGATACACTGAGTATGGGTAAATCTTAGGAGGATACGATGAAGCCGTGCAGAGAATGCAAGCAAGAAATTTCGGAGCAAGCCATTTCTTGTCCACATTGCGGAGCGCCATATCCTGCAAGAGAAAAATGGGATGAGTGGGGATTTGAATATAAGTCAGAAGCTACCTTCTTCGGCTTACCGCTTGTACACATATCGTTTAAGTACCGCCCGAATCGAGTTCCTGTCGTTGCCAAGGGAATTATTGCAATCGGGCAGTTTGCATGCGGTGTCGTCACCATCTCTCAATTCGGGATCGGCATTATCAGCATCAGTCAGTTTACTATTACTGCCTATTCATTTGCTCAGTTTGCCGCGGCGTATTTGCTTATTGCCCAGATAGGCATTTACATACACGAAGGGCACGGGCAGTTCGTAAAAAGCGTAACAGAAGTGAAGGAATGCTACATTAAGCGTCCTCAATAAACGTGGGAAACCTGTATTGCTAATTTTTGGCACTATGATTCTATTCGGAGGTGTGCAAATGAAAACTGGATTAATTTTAATCGACATTCAGAATGATTATTTTCCCGGCGGGAATATGGAACTCGTCGCGATGGAACGGGCTGCACAAAATGCAGGATTGCTGCTTAACAAGTTCAGGGAAAAACAATTCGCTGTCTTTCATATTCAGCATGTTTCAAAGCGTCCCGGGGCGACATTCTTCCTGCCAAACACAAAGGGTGTTGAGATACACAAATCAGTGGCTCCAAAGCCTGATGAAGTCATCATTGAAAAGTATTACCCAAATGCCTTCAGAGATACTGATTTATTGGGAGCTATTAAGAGATCAGGGGTGGACGAAGTTGTAATTTGCGGAGCAATGACTCACATGTGTGTTGATGCTACAACGCGCGCGGCATTTGATCTTGGATTCAGGTGTACCATTATTGAAGATGCCTGCGCCACACGCAATCTCGAATATAAGGGGATATCAGTAGAGGCAAGCAAGGTTCAGGCGGCATTCATGGCCGCACTGGCCGTGCCTTATGCAAAAGTCATATCAGCAAATGAATTTATTAGTAAGCTGGCATAATATGGAAAAGTGCAGACCATGAACTGGTCCTGAAATATTCCTGGTGACGCAATACTAATTTTTTTGATTACCGTGATCTGATGAGAAGGTCGAGAGATGAATTTCAAACTAATATTGATTATCATCCTTACAAGTCTTGTTGTGACATTCATTACCCAAAATGTTGCTGTTGTGGAAGTTAGCTTTCTGTTCTGGAGCGTTTCAATGTCACGCGCACTGTTAATATTTTTCTTATTGGTTATCGGGTTTATTCTCGGGTGGTTCTTGCACAGCTTCTTTTCTTATCGGAAATCAAAGGATGAGTTATCTGATGCCTCATAATTTTAAATAAAATATTTTCCTGCTTTCTGTTCTTAATTTTTTATGCTATATTAATAAGCGAAATGTCATATCTTTTTTTGATTGAAAGACCATTGACAAATGTACCTTTTCTATCATTCTCATGAAGTTTATCCCCCGCTAAGGCGGGAAACCATGACGAAATATCATTCCCTCGAAGAGGGCATCCAGGCACCGTACCCATGGAAACGGAGAATCATGAATTAACATTGGATTCCGGATCAAGAGACTGTGTCACAATTCTCTTTTTTGTCATTTCGAGCGACGCGAGAAATCTTAATGATTAATAAAATTTACAGTTTAAGATTCATCGCGGAGTTTACCCTGAGTAAACCGAAGGGTTCGGAATGACATTTCTCACTATTGCGACAAAGTCTCTAAGTCCGTAAAAATAGTAAAAAGTATAATTTCGTAGGAATGACTATTGAGATCATTTATAGCAAAACCTGAAACGTTCATTGCATGAATTATTTTAATTACTCAACGAAAATAAGGAGACTAACGAATGAAAAGTCCGATCAACAATCTCCATGAGCGCCTTCGTGCGCTGGCCATGAACATCTGGTGGACGTGGCATCCAGAAGTAATCAGCCTGTTCAGTGACTTGCACCCTCAACTCTGGCGCCAGGTTGACCATAATCCGATTGCTTTTCTAGATCAGATCACACCGGAACAAGTCGAGGAGCGAGCTTCCGAACTGGTGCTCCACAGTCGAATAAACTATGCCTTCCGACGGCTGAATGAGTATACCGCAATGGATAAGACATGGGGTGGCATACACTGCGGCAACTTAAACAAACGGCCTGTAGTTTATTTTTCCGCTGAGTTCGGCCTGCACGAATCACTGCCGATTTACTCCGGCGGATTGGGCATACTGGCAGGAGACCATTTAAAAAGCGCCTCCGACCTGGGGATACCGCTGGTGGGAATCGGGCTGCTCTACCAGCAAGGCTATTTCAGTCAGCGCCTGACCAAAGACGGTTGGCAGGAAGAAATTTACGTAAATCTCGACATCAACAAGCTGCCGTTGCAGGCTGTTAAGGATTCGAGCAAGCAGCCATTGATTGTGCGAATTGATACACGGAGCGGCGTCCTTTCGGCCCGGGTCTGGCAGCTTCAGGTGGGACGGGTACGTCTTCTGCTGCTGGATTCCAATGTAGAAGGCAATTCAACGGAAGACCGCGAATTGACCTCACGCCTTTACGGCGGTGACAACAAATTCCGCATTAGACAGGAATTGCTGCTGGGAATTGGCGGAGCCCGCACCTTACAAGCGTTGAATATTTTCCCCGGCGTGCTGCATTTAAATGAGGGTCACAGTTCCTTCGCTATCCTTGAAGAGGTACGCCGAATTATGGAATACGACCAGATTCCATTCTACCGTGCCCACCGTCGCGTGTCTCTATACACTGTTTTTACTACACACACTCCGGTTGCAGCCGGTCATGACCGATTCCCACCGGATCTAATCGAAGAGCATTTAGGTGTATTCCGGGAGAAAATGGGGCTGTCTCACGATGATTTTATGGCCCTGGGACGCGTCAATCCGCATGACAGGTCGGAACCTTTCTGCATGACAGTTCTCGCATTAAAAACAGCACGCCGGGCGAACGGCGTTTCGGCAATCCATGGAACTGTCAGCCGCCTCATGTGGCGTGACCTTTGGCCGACACGGCCCGAGGCAGAAATTCCTATCGGCCACATTACGAATGGAGTGCACGTATTATCATGGCTGGCGCCCCAGATGTACCAACTATATGGGACGCGTCTTGGTCAGGATTGGCCCACACGGATGGCGTTCCCGGACTTCTGGGAAAAAGTAACCGAGGTTGATGATGGAGAGTTGTGGGAGACACACCAAAGCTTGAAGATGCGCCTCATCCGCTTCACCCGTCGACGATTGCAGCTGCAATCAGAGCGTCAGGGTCACCACGATACGATCAAGAACGTTGATCAGATTCTTGATCCTGACATTCTCACCATTGGTTGCGCCCGCAGATTTGCAACGTATAAGCGGGGAGATTTGATTTTATCTCAACCCGAGCGCCTGGCCAAATTAATTGAAGACAAGCGCCGCCCGATCCAGATCGTTTTTGCCGGGAAGGCCCACCCCCGGGATGACGACGGTAAACGGTTATTGCAGAGAATTGCCCAATACAGCTATAACCGCGCCTACTTAAAAAGAATCGTTTTCATTGAAAACTACGATTACAACGTAGCCCGCCACCTCGTTCAAGGCGTAGATGTCTGGTTGAACACCCCCCGACGACCGTTAGAGGCGTGCGGGACCAGCGGCCAGAAGGTCGTGCTTAACGGAGGACTGAACCTTTCCGTTCTCGATGGTTGGTGGAATGAAGGATACGACGGTAATAACGGTTTTGCAGTCGGTCATGGCGGAATGCACAACGATCAGTCTGTACAATACCAGAGGGATGCCGAATATCTGTATGAGACACTCGAAAAAGAAGTGATCCCGCTCTACTATGATAGGGACGAAGGTGGAATTCCGCATCACTGGGTCCAGAGGATGAAACATGCTATGCAGACTCTCGGCTGGCGTTTCAGCGCAGACCGCATGGTCAAAGATTATGCTGAACGTTCTTATCTTCCTGCAGCAAGCGCCGTCTCAACCGAAATGTTATAGTTTGAAACGTTTGCACAACTCTTATTCAGTCATTGCGAGGGTGAGCCGCAGCCCTGTGCAACGCGAAGGGGCCGCGACGTGGCAATCTAGTTAATTATCTAAGGCTTATGAGATTGCTTCGCTATGCTCGCAATGACAGAGAACCAATTGTACAAAGGTTTAATTTTTTTTATTAGCCCTACCAGACCTTGCAAAACTATAGGCGTGTACACTGCGTCGGACCGAGGGAGAGCTATGGTGGCACATGTCATCGCAATATTGCGTATCATCACAGGTACAGTTGGCCTCTTCTTCGGCTACTACGAGTTTTTCGATAATAATATCGAAGCTGCGCTGGATATTATCACCGTAACTGCGGTTGGGATTGTCGGGCTCCTGAGCTTCGTCGGCCATCTCATATTTCATAAGAGTGATGCCCGACGGCTGGGGTGGGAATCATCGACTCCTTACTACCAGTACGAAGTAGGGTTTGCCCACCTCGCCTTCTCGCTAGTCGCAATCTTCACCTTTTTCGGTGACTGGGGACTTGCGGCTGAGATCTTGGCCATACTTGGCTATGCGCTGTATCTCTTGCAGGTGGGAATGCTTTACACATGGAGATGTTTCTCCGAACACAGAATCTTTTCCCGCTATTTCTTGAGGCATGCCATAGCGACCCTCGTTTATGTTGGATTGATGATCTATTTTATTACCAGAGTAATGGCAATAACACATCTTGCCCTGTTCTGAGCAGAGACCATGGGTTAAGGAGCCATTCAAATCGCCCCGCGGGCATGACCCTAATTAATCAGTTGCACATAATAAAACTGAGGTGGATTCGCAGCTAAGTTTTTAAGAGCGCTTCGGACGATACATCATGGAAATGCCACCATTTCATCCCTTTCGATCAGCGAAGGCAAAAGAGCAGTATCTGCGTCTGTATGATATGAGGTCGAAGAACTGGCCTGTCCCTTCTGAGACCAGGATGGTGGATACTTCTTACGGTCAAACATTTATTCGGATCAGCGGGCTGGTTGATGCTCCGCCACTGGTACTATTGCATGGAGGAAGCGGCAATTCACTGCAGTGGATACCAAACATAAGAGAATTATCCGAGTTTTTTAAAACCTATGCTGTGGACAATATCTATGACTATGGACGAAGTGTATACACGCGACCCATCAAGAATCCGGACGACTTTGTGAACTGGCTTGAAGAGCTGTTTAGTGCTCTTGAGCTTGGAGTCAATATCAATGTTATGGGCCTGTCTTATGGGGGCTGGCTGACAAGCCTGTATGCCCTCCGTTTTCCCAATCGCCTCGATAAAATAGTCCTATTGGCGCCGGCCTTTACTGTGTTACCTGTACGGGTAGGGTGGATTATACGCGCAATTGTCGGTTCGTTGCCCTATCGCCCCTTTGCCAGGAGTTTTATGCGCTGGCTGGCGGAGGATTTAGTGCATAAAGATGAAGCCGGTCGTATAATGGCAGAAGAAATGGCAGATGATGCGTTCATGGCTATGCGGTGTTTTAAACCGAAGCGTATGGTGTATCCGACAGTTCTCAAAGACAAGGAATTGCAGAGCATCAAAGTATCAACGCTTTATTTAGTCGGTGAAAACGAAAAACTCTATTCCGCTCATAAAGCCATACAGCGCCTGAATAAGGTGGCACCCCATATAAAAGCAGAGATTATTCCCAATGCCGGTCATGACTTAACAATTGTGCAGGCTGAGATAGTTAATAGAAAGGTCCTCGATTTTCTGAAACAAACGTGATTCTTCCGTGCATGAAGATGCTTGTGATTGAATCCTGCTTTGAAGGAACAAAAGGTTATCCTGATTAATGAAGAATCAGGGAGCTGATAAAAGAGGCGGGCAAGGAAGGGTCCGCGGGAAATTAAATCTATGGTTGATGAACGAGTTCAAGTTGAATGCCATAGCGGCTACAAAGCCAACGAACGTCCCGTAGCGTTTACCTATCAGGGACACCGCCGGGAAGTGAAAGAGATTATCGATCGCTGGTATGAGGGGGGGCTTGATCCGACCCGACCGCAAATAGACTATTTCAAGGTAAAAACCAGCGACGGCCAGGTCTTCATCCTCCGCTATCTTTCCCTCTTTGATGCCTGGTCCATCCGTACCTGAGTACATCATTTCATAAATATATATACACCACTGTCATTTCGGTGAGCCGAAGCCCCGAGAGCCGCGTGGGGGAAAGCGAGTAATCCTTGTCCCGAGCAAAGGGATGGATCTTAAAGATATCTTCCGGATTTTAGCCTGAGTGCATACGAAGGGGTCGATATGACATTGAATTTTTGAAATAATGTAATTGGTTTACTAAATCTCTCATTTTTTATGAAATGGCTACGACCAGATGGTTCAAGTCTCTGTCTTGAACAAACCCGTATTTCATATGCCATTATGAAGATTCGACAATTTCCAGGATCTTATCCACGTTGAAGACACGCTTTTCCCGGCGCGTCATGCAGAGCGCCTCCAGGCCGATGAAGGGATAACCGTTATATTCCATGTCGCCGACGGCCAGGGGCCTGATAAGGCGGCGGGACTTCTCATCCTTGGCCTTGAGATACACGATTTCCAGGATCTGCTTTTTCATGATGGCCTTCTCGAGGAGCCGCATTTTCTTTTCCCTGGGCAACTGCCGTTCAGCCCGGTCATACTGACAGCGTGTCAGGAATTTCACCACCTGCCAGTCCATCAGGATGTGTCTTTTCTGCAGCGGCTTCATCAGGACAATGCCGTCCAGAGTAGTGCAGCGGGACAGAGCCACGTACATCTGGCCGTGGGCGAAGGTGCCTCTGCCCACGTCAATGATAGCCCTTTCAAAGGTCTTTCCCTGGCTCTTGTGGATCGTGACGGCAAAGGCAAGCCTTACAGGAAATTGGGTAAACGATCCTACAGATTTGGAGGTAAGCTCACCGTTCTTGAGATAAAAATGAAATATCTCCCAGGTATAGGGTTCAATTTCCACTTTCTTGCCGTTATCCAGTCTGGCAATGATGACATCCTGTCCTTCTTCATCCTTGTTGATGCCTACCATTTTTCCCACAGTAGTTCACCCATCGTCCCGATGAATCGTTGTTGAGGAGCATGATCTGGGCTCCCTTTTTTAGTTTGAGCTCCAGAGCCGTCGGCAGGTACTGCTCGCCAAAGTCGCCTTCAACGAGGCCATAGACCGACCGGGTCCTGCCGGGCAACTTTGCAACCTCCTCCTCATTGAGACGATCGGCCATCTCATTTGTGGTGGTGAGATAAATATAAAAATCGTCAGGAGGGGCTACGAAGCTGGGGGCAAAGCGCTGATTGAGCTGAACGAGATCATGGTCGGTTACGGTGCGGTTGCGGATGGTGTTCAGGAGGCGGATAAATTCGTCGTCCTTCTGACGGTAGATTTTTTCCAGTTCAACGAATTCCCAGTCCAGATCCTGAAAGGCCCTAGCGCTAAAAAAGTATGGGGTCGTGTAATGTTCCCGGAATATTTCCCTTTCATGGCCCGTCACGACGGGCGGAAGCTGATAGAGGTCGCCGATGAAGATCATCTGGACGCCGCCGAAGGGATGTTTCTCATCAGGGCCGTTTAGGCGTAGGAATTTATCAACGCAGTCTAAAAGATCCGCCCGCACCATGGAGATCTCATCGATGACGATCGTCTCCAGCTTCCTGTAAACATTTTTTTTCTCATCACGATTTTTTTTACGAATTGCCCGCAGGGTCACATCGGGCTTGAAGCCAAAGAAAGAATGAATCGTCTGACCCCGCACATTGACAGCGGCCACACCCGTCGGCGCCAGGACAACCGCCTTTTTGTCCGTATGTTCGCAAAAGTAAGTGAGCAGAGTAGACTTCCCTGTTCCCGCACGGCCAGTGATAAAGACATTCCTTTGAGTTTTCTCCATTATCTCCAGGGCTCGTCGGAACTGGGGATTGAAATCAATGGCAAACATATCGGCGGCAATTTTTGTTTTCATTCCTGGTGGAACTTTGGTTTATTTTCCATGTTTGTCATCTTAATATCTTAATAAGTAGAA
>PDVH01000139.1_pt1 | contig 19151 bp, 16 predicted proteins | sample 1369781 | NCBI WGS metagenome assembly PDVH01 (sample SAMN07795378, study PRJNA414565) | Alkali sediment metagenome, whole genome shotgun sequencing project. | isolation source: glacial lake sediment | place: Bosnia and Herzegovina: Donje Bare Lake | collected 2016-06
GGCAATGGGTAATGCGACAATGAATACTGCCGCGCCGACCACAATAGCAGCAAGGCCTGCATGTCCATGGTTATCTCCATATCCTGATCATGTCCGAAAGATGGAATTACCTCCTTGATCTTATGAGGGTTTATATTAACGCCTTCCACTTGCACGAAATGCAACAATGATCATTATTGAAGCTCCCCGCCCACAGGGCGCGGGGCTTCCCGGAAAGGAAATTATGCTTACATTGCACCCCTTATCCCCGCATGCAGGGCTGGGCTTGCGGGATGTGCTCCCGGTCAAACATATCCCCATCTGCTTTTTACAAATCAGGAATATTTGCTAATATGATACCTGTTTATTGAATTTATTACAATACCGTAAAACTGATAACTCTCTGCTTTACACCTTCGAAGTTCCCTGATAAAAATTAACCAACAAATAATAGCCTGTTTCCCCATGAAAATTTGCAGACTGAAAAATATAATATATCTACTTGGAATGACGCTGATCGATAATATAAACGTCCGGTTCTGATCCTTGAACTGAAATGCCGGCAATTTAGATGAGAATTTTTTCTGACATAATATATGACATGTATAGTTTAGTAATAAGCTTGGGAGGCCCTGAATGAAACTGCTGGTCGTGGATGACGACCCTGGTATTGTGAATATACTGTCCATATCGCTCGAGGAATCCGGCTACGAAGTGGATTATGCGTGTGACGGGGTAGAGGCTGTTGAGCAGCTTCGGAACAATTCATACGACGCTGCTATCATAGATGCCATAATGCCTAAGATGAACGGTGCGGAAGTCTGCAAATTCATGAAGGCGCTATCTCCCAATACTTATATCATCGGTATAAGCGGCTACCCTGACTCCCTGAAAAAGCTTAAGGATGAAGGCGCAGATATCTGCTTTACGAAGCCTTTCAGTATTGAACAAATTAAGAGAGCCATAAAAAATCACTTTCGTTCTTCCCTGCCCGATTCTTGACCCCTCTGTATCATACAGTTCGGACGGGCTTCCGGGTAGTTTCGCCTTTCTATTTGTAAGCAGTGAATTGAGCCGGCGATAGGAATCAAGGATTTGCATTCGAGAGGGTGGATCTTGTTTTATATGCAGTTCTTATTGCTACCGAGTACCTCTCTATAGAATTGTCCATGCTCTGTCTCTGTTTCATAGGCGTTATAACGGTTTGAGAATGCGAACCTTCAGACCTTTCACAGCAGATTTTGTAGCTTCACGATAGGACTTCATGTGATGAGTCTTGAGATGATCCTTTAAGGCCTGGATATCCGTCCACCGTTCTATAATAGTTACAACATTTTGATTCACTGGTTCCTGCACAGGTATATCAGTAACAACATCGGTTGCAGGACCATACTCAAGACAACCGACCTCGGCGCGTACATCAGGAATCACTTTTCCCAATTCCCTGAGATACTCTCCCCGTTTTCCTTCAACCAACTCTACAGTGGCAATCACATAAATCATGACGCCGCTCCTTTCTGAGCTTCATTATAGCTCATCATGTTTAAGAGGTCGCCTATCTCGTCCAATCGAAAAAATGACTCTCCAAACATGTTTCCTTCAGATGTTTCTTTATTGGAGAGTATCTCATTTATCGAGTTCCCTCCTCACGGCAATCCCGATTTTCTCCAGAAGGTAGGGTTTCCTTAGCGACCATCTTTGATGGTAGTAATATCCATAGGGGTTGAGTTTTTTAGAAATGCCGTCTCAAATCGCTCTTCCCTTTCTCTGAGAGCCTCCCCTGATTCTTTTGTAACAGACACTTGACAGCGCAGTTCGTTTAGTTCAGAGATGAGTTGACTCTTCGTTTTCTGTGCATCATTCATATGTTTTCCCCATTGCTTATAAACCTACTGAAAAATGTAACCTTGCTAACCTCCGGGTTGGTTCATGTCTCTGCCTTGAACCAATAAGTAGAGGTCATCAAATCCCCCCAGTCTGTACAACCTCAAAAAGGGGAATGCGGAAGGGGCTATTCATGTCACTCATTTTGTTCCGACATACTTTCATCAGCTGCCTCATCCAGTTTGTATACTCCGCCTTTTTTCATACGTTCAATCATGTTCTGCGCCGCCTTATTCCCCAGACTGGCGGCCTTCTTCAAGTCTTCCAGCGCCTTACCATTCATCCTCAACGCCCGATAGCTTCGAGACCGGCACATATAGGCAGGGGCAAGCGACGGCTTCATCCCAATCGCGCTGGATAAGACCCTTACGGAATCTTTGAATCGCTTGGTGCGATAGTACAGGTTGCCCAGGTCACAAAGAACCTTATAGTCCTGCTTATTCAGTTGAACCGCCTTTTCCAATTCTGCAACGGCCAGGTGGTATTCCTTTCGCTGACTGTATATGCGGGCTCTCATGACAAGCGCGCCGATATGGTTGGGTCGCAGACGAAGAACGGTGCTTAAATCATCCATGGCCTTGTCGTATTCTTTAATGGTGAAGTAGGTGCGGCCTCGTAGAAAATAAGACGCCGCTTCTTTCGGTATGGCAGCAACGGCCTGGTTGGCGTTGTCAATGGCCTTGTCGTATTCCTTCATCTGGATGAAAGCACTCCCCCGAAGAATGTAGGGAGTGATCGCATTTGGATCCACATTAATTGCCTTGTTGAACTGCTCGATTGCCTGGGGATATTGTTTTTCTCTCAGGAGGGACTGCCCCTGCTGGGTGATTTCCTTGGCAGAGAGACCGGCCACCGCCTGATCATACTCCCGCTGCACCCCGGCCACTTTATCGCTGTCCGCGCGGGTGGAACTCTTTTTCAGTTCTGTGACTTCCTTTCTCAGCCTCTCGATTTCCTTGAGTGAATCATTGGCCTTGGTCCGAAGGCGCTGTAACTCCTCGGCGTCCTCCTCATTTTTCTTGATAGCCATGATGGCCTCGGTAACCTGGTCCGGATCTGCCTTGATCTGCGCCTTCATGTAATACTCCGAGCCATTCCAGCGCTCGGTGATGATGATGGTTGCCACTGCGCCTGCCGTGAAGGAGACGATTTCATCCTTCGTCAGTTGGGCATCCCGCACCTCGGTCCGGCTGGTGAGGAAGGTTCCTAGCTCCTCCAGAAGAAGGCGCTTGATCTGCTCCAGGGTGATGGCACGGCTTGTAAGCTTGCTGTCTGCCTCGCTTGCCTGATACGTGTATTCCCGCATGAACTCCACTGACTTGGCACCGGCCGCAGCGGGAAGAAGGGCCGATATCAAGACCAAACCCACTATGAATACTAAGAAACTTTTCATGGATGCCTCCTTTCGATGTTACACTTGCCTCTGATGTCCGGCTTAAGGAATGACATGACAGCTATGGCATTTCTAATAATGGGTGGCTGTCCCAGTTTATTCCGTTTATTAAATACTGAGTTTTTCCTCTCAGAAATTTAATCGTTCCCTGAGTATCTTCAGGTGTCTCCTGCTCACGGGCACGTGGTGGCCGGATTTTGTTTTGATTTCGGCGAGCATGTTTTCATGGAGAATGATCTCGTCCACGCGTTCAATATTGACAAGAAACTGTTTATGGCACCGTACAAGATCAGTCCTGTCTTCAAGCACCTTGAGCGTAAGGTCGGTATAGAACTCACCGCCCGGGCAGATTACATATACTCCCGTCTCATTGGATTTTACGTAATCAATTTCCGATGCATTGATAAGCTTTATCTTGGAAGCAAGAACGCACGGTATTTTCTTGATATCCGGTCCCGCGTAAACCGGTTTCTCCCCCCAGGCGGTGACGAAGACGACATTCGGCATTAACTTCTCATCAATCATACTGAGAAGCTCGAAGCCGTTTATCACCGGCATCTGGACATCAAGGAAGAGGACGTCTGGCTTTTCCTTTTTGATTGCCTGAATCGCTTCCAGTGCGTTGGCACACTTCCCCGAGATGATGAATTCACCGGTTTCTTTCAGCATGGCCTCAAGCTCTTCACGGGAGTGTATTTCATCATCCACGATAAGGGCACGTATCATGCCTTATGGGCCTCCAGAGGGATTTTTATGGTAACACGCGTCATTTCGTTCGGCACACAGGAAACCGTTGTTCCGAATTCGTTGCCGAAGAGGCTCTTGATCCGCCTGTCGACGATCTTTATTCCAAGGCCGTCGTTTGTTTCATTTTCATGGAAGGTCCCGGCATTATCCTCAATCTCAATAAACGCCAGACCATCCTCCCGGTAAGCGTGGATTTTTGCCGTTCCCTGCTCAAGCATATTGGAAATCCCGTGTTTGATGGCGTTCTCTATCAGTGGCTGAAGGGTAAAGGTGGGAATTTTCAGTTTCAGAAGGGAGGGATCAATCTCCATCTGTATTACCAAACGGTCGTCGAACCGTGCCTTCTCTATCTGAAGGTAGGAGTTTACCTGATCGAGCTCCTCTTCAAGCGTGGAGAGGTCATTGCCGCGTTTCAGGTTCTTCCGGAAAAAATTGGAAAGATGGATCAGCAGATCCCTGGCCCTGACCGCATTATTGCGGGTAATGGAAATAATGGTATTCAAAGAGTTGAACAGGAAATGAGGATTTATCTGCGCCTGGAGGAGTTTCAGTTCCGTCTGTACGAGAAGATTCTTCTGTCTCTCGTAGCGTGACAGCAGAAGCTGGTTCGAAAGAAGATTCGTGATCCCTTCCCCGAGTGTCTTATTCATATTGAGAAATTGCTTGTTCCTGGGCTCGTAGAGTTTGATCGTGCCGATCACATCATTGTCGATATGGAGAGGAACCACAAGCACCGAATTAAGCGGGCATGCGTCGGAAAGGGGGCAGATGTAGCGCTCCTTTTCACCGTCGGCAAAGATGACTTTATTTTCCGCGATTGCCGTTTTTGTCAGTGGCGAAACAATAGGACCGCCCGGCTTATGATGGTCTGAGCCGTCACCGATAAATGCCATGACTTTCTCCTTATCGGTAATCGCCACCGCACCCACACCCGTCTCTTCGTGGATAATCTTTGCCAGATCCACTGCCGTTTCCTGGTTGACCCCTCTGCCGAGAAAGTTCAGTGTCCTTTCCGCGATCTTAAATGCCTTTGCCGATGAGATGGCAGCCACCCTCTCATACATATTCTTCTGGTCACGGCCGATACTCACGAAGAGCGCCGTGCCCACAGAGCTCGACAGGATCATTGGCATTGCGATGACTTTTACGAGGGCAAGGGCATCCGTATATGGCCGGGATACGAGGAGTATGATGGCCATCTGGACCATTTCCGCGAAGAAGGTGGTGATAAAGGCTACCTTGGGGTCGAATACAAGATCCGTCTTGTTCGCTCTGCGCAGGTAGATATGCACAAGCCCGCCGATAGCCCCCTCAACGGTAGTAGACAAACCGCAGGAAAAAGCGGTGAATCCTCCCAGAAAATATCTATGAAGACCACCTGTAAATCCTACGGCTGTCCCGAGGATGGGCCCTCCGATTATGCCGGCCAGTACCGGGCCTATGGCCCTGGTATTGGCGATGGCATCCTGAATGGGTATGCCGAGGTACGTCCCCATTATCGATACGGCAGAGAAGAAAAAGTAGAGATAGATCTTGTCGCGCGTACGCAGGGAGTCAGTGGTCAGCGGCTTAAACCAGGGCGACTTGCAGTATAGATAGGCAACGACTAGAAAAACCGACATCGCCTGGATCAAGCGAAACAGAAGTTCCATGTTCTTGTGAATGCGTCCTTTCTTATGGCTAAAATATAATGACAACGGCAATAGGTGTCAATGGCAAATATGCCCCTCATCTCCCCTGCCCTGTCATACCCACCCTAGCCCGATATGGACCATTTGTTCGGGCGCCGTGCAACTGATTTCCATTGACAGATGTACTTATTTCTCTTAAACTTTCAGATGAGTAACATCAGACAGTCAAACAACTCCAAGAGGGCATCTGATATGAAGAAATTGTATCTATCAACTTCTGACAAGAAGATCGGTGGTGTATGCGGAGGAATAGGGGAATATTTTGATAAAGATCCGACACTGATAAGGATTCTTTTTATTCTAGCGATTCTATTTTCTTTCGGGTTCGGTATTTTTGCCTATCTGGCTATATGGCTTGTTATACCAAAGAGACCGGATGTATTGAAGGATCGCCTTTAGAATAATAACAGGCAAATCAATGCATACAAACAATATTTTTCATTTAAATATCAATCAGATATTAAGGAGAATATAAAGCAACCATGAAGCCTTTTACGATCATCGCGATAGTGATTTTTTCGTTTATTGCATTTGCACATCTTCTCCGCTTCTTTTTCTGTGCGGATATTATCATCAATGGCATTCCCATCCCCTTATGGGTGAGTGCAATCGCAGCCGTAATTTTTGGAGCGCTTGCCTACATGCTATGGCGGGAAAATCGCCCGGAAAAATAATGCCCCATCCCTATTACAACCGGCCTGTTCCAACTCACAAAGGAGGAATATCCATAATAATCTCCCTACCCACTACCTCACTTTGGTGTAACCGTTATGGTACAGGATTAAAGCCATGAGCGTGCGAAAGAAAAAAATCCTGATTATCGCGGGCGCGATCACGGTGCTTCTCGTGATTGCAGCTGTCGCGATTATTGCACTGGTAGACATCAATTCCTATAAGGCGAAGATAGAATCCGCGGCTTCAGAAGTGACCGGCATGGAAGTCCTCATAAAAGGAAGAATGGGGATCTCCCTGTTTCCCTTCGGCGCCTCTGCCGGAGACGTTATAGTCAGGAGCAAGGAGGGAGAGGTCATTTCTGTCGAAAAACTCCGTATAGGTGTAGAATTGATGCCCCTCCTGAAAAAGGAAATCAGGGCAAGGGAATGCGAGCTTGTCCGACCAGCCGTCACAATTGTGAAAGACGCGGTGGGAAGGTACAACTTTGAAGGGGCGGAAAAGAAGCCTGCCCCGAAAAGGGCGCGAATTGCTTTCAGCATAAACGAGATTAAGCTTTCCCATGGCGCGCTTGTGTATATAGACAAGAAGACCGCTAACAGGACGGAGCTGAAAGATCTCAATGCAACAATCAATGGCCTATCGACAGGCGGTACGGGCGAAGAGATTTTAACGAATATTTCCTTTGCCGGAAAAATAGAATGCGGGGAGGTCAGGCGCAAGAATCTGATCATCGAAAACGTCAGGGCCGAAACCAAGGCCGGTAAAGGTATATTCAGTATCACACCGCTTACCATGGATATTTTCGGGGGCAAGGCTGAAGGCGGCATTACGGTGGATATGTCGGCACATACCGATTCCTATAAAGTTAATCTCAAACTTACGAAATTCAGTTTTGAGAAATTCTACGCGGTACTGGAAAAGAAAATGACCATCGGCGGCGAAGGGACGATAACGACTTCCCTGACTGCCCACGGAAAGGACTCCCGCCAGATCATGCAAAGCCTGAACGGAAAATTTTCGCTTCAGGGCGATGATCTTTCTATTTATACTATGGACCTTGACAAGTTTATAGCGAAGTTTGAAGAGACGCAGAAATTCACCCTCATTGATATCGGCGCTTTCTTCCTTGCCGGCCCTATCGGTATCGCCGCCACCAAAGGGTACAATTATGGGAACTTCTACCTCCAGACCTGGGGGGGAACGGGCACCATCAAGAAGCTAATCTCCGAATGGGAAATAAATAATGGAACAGCCGACGCCGCCGACTGCGCCCTCGCCACAGAGCACAATCGGATTGCCATCAGAGGGAAGCTCGATCTTGTAAATGATAAATACGACAATATGTTCGTCGCAGTTCTTGACGACAAGGGCTGCGCCAGGTTCGAACAAAAGATCAGCGGGCCCTTCAGCAGCCCTAGGATAGGCGCGGTGAGCGCATTCCAGTCCATCGGCGGGCCTGTTCTGAATCTCTGGTCCAAAGCAAAAAGCCTTATGGATGGTGGTAAGTGCGAAGAATTTTATCGTGGTTCAGTACAACACCCAAAATAATAATCTTTTTCTCAACTTTATAAAAACTTAATAGAGGATAATATAGAATCAATTTCTTCTTGAGTGATGAAAACTCGATTTAAATTATCAAAAACAAGAACACGCAAGAAGGCAGGTGTTTCAGGGTTACTAAATTGAAAACATTTTAGATCATTAACTGAAAACCTGTATATGACGTTACCATATGCCGTATACATCGTCTTCAAAATTAACATTGAAGGTATAATTGCCAATTTGTCTTTTGGAGTTAAGAATGCCACATCATCCGGGGTAGTTCTCAGGCAGAAATCCGCAATCAAATACTCGGAAGTTAGATTTAACTTGTCAAGAAGCGGCTGGAAGTTCCGATATTCACTATGACTGGTAATTAGAATATTTTCGACTCCTATCTCCATACCTTTTCTAATACTTTCGTCCGAAAACACGAGAAACACATTTGACGTAGATCCCTCATGTCTCTCCAGCAGTTTCCATGGTGTTTTGAATTTAAACCACTTACATGAAAGGCTCGACTTAAAGTCTTTCGCCTTTGCATCAACAATCCTGTCTAATGGTACGGCATATGCTGAAGGTGTCTTCACTCTGGAGTAGTGTAATTTCGTCGCAACTATCACGGATAATTCAAGAGAAAAATAATAAAGCAAACTTGCCAGAATAAGAATTATAATGGTTATTGCTATAATTATTTTTTTCTTCGTCGGTATCATTGTCTCAATAATCAATTGGCGGCAATATGAAATTGATATTTCCTGAACTTGACAACTGCTGGGTTGATCAGTCTATTCTTTTAAAATCTATGAATCCATGCTCCACATCGGTGTGTATCAGCTGCACCAGAATCCTGTGGCCCACGTCCATGCCTTCGAAGCCATATACCAGTCTTCCTTCAACGGGAGGATGGAGAATACGAACCCACGTACCTTTAGGGGCGGCACCGGTAACGACTGCATCGAAACGCTCACCGATCCTTGACTGCAAGAGCATTGCTGCTACGGATTTCCCGACTTGCCTCTCCACTTTGTTGGCAACATTTTCTTCTTCTGTGCAATGTGTGGCCAGAACTTCCAACTCATTACTGCTGTACGGCAGGGATCTTCCTTCTATTGCAGATTTCAATATTCGCTGTGTAATAAGGTCTGTATATCTGCGATTAGGCGCCGTGGAATGGGCATAGTCCCTGACAGCAAGACCGAAGTGTCCTGATACAGCAGTGTCTCCCGGAAGTTCTGCAACGTATTCACCGGGACCCAGAAGCTTGATGATAGCAAGTGACAGGTCGGGGAACCTCAGCGGATCTACCTCTTTCTGTCTCATTAGGAACTCCTCCAGTTTTTTTGAGTCCGGTTCATAAGGGAGCTTAAATCCGTGTTCAGAGGCAATCTCGACGATCCGGTCCCATCGTTTCGGCGTGCGAACGACACGGCGCAGGGAGGGCAATTTTCTTGATGAGAGATATCGGGCAGCCACACCGTTGGCCGCTATCATGAAGTTCTCAATAATGTCCTTTGCACGGTTCTTTTTTTCCACTTCAAGATCACGGATTTCATCGCCTTCAAATACCGGCCTCGCCTCAATGCTTTCGAAACTTAGTGCGCCATGAACATGCCTGAAATTCTTCATACGCTGCGCCGCTATGTCCTGTGTGCGCAGATTCTCATCAAGTCCGTCCACGGCAGCAACAGCTTCAGGCACACTTCCTGTTCCTTCCAGCCATGCCGCGGCGCTGTTATATGCGAGCTTCGCGCGATTGCGTACCTGCGCCCTATAAATATCCGAGGCCCGCAGGGAACCATCGATGCCCATTACCATTTCGACAACAATTGCATGGCGATCTTCATTGAAGTTCAGGGATGTGAGGTTGGTGGAAAGCTTTTCAGGAAGCATTGGGAATATAACGGCGGCCGTATATACGGAGGTGGTATTATGGCGGGCATGCTCATCGATCGCGCTACCTTTCTTAACAATCAGATCAACGTCAGCCACTGCAACAAGTATCTTTACTTCGTCTCCTTTCATTGCCCCGGCAACAGTCAGCTGATCCAGGTCACGGGTATCGTCATTGTCAATGGAAGCCCATAGCAGATCCCTGAGGTCACGAATGTGTTCGCCGTCGATTGTCGATGGAGTCTGAATCCTGTCAAGTTCTGTAATAGCTTCAGCGGAAAAGTCAGGAAGCATTCCTTTCTCAAGCATTGCCCTACGGGCGATTTTCTGTAAAATAGCACGTTGCTGTTTACCATTCGTAGTCATAGCATGTATATCTCACCTTTGTTTTAATAATGACCGCTTCTCAGTACAATGTTTGTACAACATAACAAGATTAATATGACTCTGCCATGATTTTTTGAAAAATTATATGCCAGGGATCAATATATAGCAGCGCATCATTGTTGTAAGCCAACGCCCCCCAGTCATTGCGATGAGTCTAAACGACGTGGCAATCTAATGATCAAAGTCTTATGAGATTGCTTCGCTGCGCTCGCAATGACAGAGAACCAATTGTGCAAAGGTTGATGATTCTCAGTACGATGTTTGAACAGCATAACAAGATTAAGACATAATAACATTTAGTTTCTCATTACACCTAAGCCTTCGATATCGCTACATCGGGAAAGTTGAGGATTATTGGTTGAAATTTTTCTTAGATACGAGTACTCGACTATTGTTCATGGTTTATCAAGTTCCTTTCTGACTGCTAATCCGAGCCTTTCCATCACATAGGGTTTCCTTACATACGTACCTGCACCCAGTGCCTGGGCCTGATTGACACGGACAGTCTCGGAAAAACCGCTCACAATGATCGCCTTCTGCTTCGGGTTGATCTTAAGAATACCTCTGTATGTATCAAGTCCATCAATGCCGGGATCCATTATCATGTCCAAAACAATGAGATCGGCTTTGTTGGCTTTTAAATATTCTATCGCCTCCTCACCACTGGAGACAGTTGCTGTACTGTAATTCAGCGCTTGTAGCAAATGGGCAGCCAGTTCGCGCTGGCCTTTCACGTCATCAACAATTAGTATGGATTCACCATTCCCCATGTACTCAGACATAGGTATAGATATCTGATCTTTGGATACCACTTCTCTCGTCACGGGAAAATACAGGGAAAATATGGTCCCTTCTCCTTCTTCACTATGAACGTTAATGTATCCCTTATGATCCTTGACCGTGCCCCACACAACAGCTAATCCCAGTCCCGTTCCGCTTCTTCCCATGACTTTCTTCGAGTAAAACGGCTCAAAAATACGCTTCAGATCAGCAGCCGGTATACCTTCACCCGTGTCGGATATAGAAAGAACAACATAGTCACCCTCCCTGACATCATCATAGCCCTGAATAGGTCTCTCCAGATACTCGTTGCTGGTCGTAACGGTAACCATGCCTCCATTCGGCATGGCTTCAGCAGCATTGGAAACAAGATTGAAGAATGTCTTGACAAGGTGGACAGGGGAACCCTTGATATTTAACAAGTCTGGTTTAAGTTCGGTCTTTATCCGAACATTGGGGTGAAATGAACACAGCCTCTCAAACTCCGGCGACTTTTGAAAATCATTGATTATGGTATTGAGATTGACAATCTTCTCTACATGGACTCCTCTTCTTGCCAGGGTCAGCAGATCCTGTACAATAGCGGCAGCCCTCTGGCCACCCTGCATGACATTCATGGCATAGGATCTTACAACATTCGATTCATCTATCTTAGTAAGGAGCAGCTCTGAATACCCTACCACAACGCCCAGAACATTATTGAGATCGTGGGCTACACCCCCTGCTAATGTACCTAGGGCTTCCATCTTCTCTGCACGATGCAAACGTTCCTCCAGCCGTTTGCGCTCAGTAATGTCAACTACAATCCCCTGGTGATGGGTAATTTGGCCATCCTCATTCCGGCGAATCCATGTACGGTCGTCGATCCAGCGGACCTCTCCGGATTTGGTGATAATGCGGTATTCCTGTGTATATTCCGTTCGCCCTTCCTGAATATAACGCATAACCTCATCAACAATTCGCTTAAGGTCATCACGGTGAATGATGAGGGCATAGGGAATTCTTCCACTCATCAAGTCGTCGGGCATATAGCCGAATTGGGCGATGTTTTCCGAGACAAATTCCACCGGCCAGTTCTCTGTGGGGCTCCACAGGAATGCGATGGCTGGACTTTTGTTGACAATGAAATTGAGCTCCTGGAGATCAAGGAGGGCTTTTCGGAGCTCATCCTCCGCCTGCTTGCGTTCGGTAATGTCTGTGACGATCTCAACCACTCCAACAAGATTTCCTGCCTCATTCCGGACGGGATAAGCACGCAGCGTCCATCTCTTGCCAAAAGACGAAAAGTCATCAATTATACAAGGGTTACCTGTTTCAATAGCCTTCACCACCGGGCAGACCCTGCAGGGTCTATTCAATTTGTGTAATACCTCATAACAATATCTCCCCTCTATTTGATCGGGTTTCATATTGAACTGATGGTTCATGGTGCTATTTGACCAGATTATTTTCATATCCATATCCAGATAGATAACAAGTTCGGACATAGCATCCAGGATTGCAGACTTTTCCCGCTCCGCCTTACGCAGCGCTTCCTCCGCCCGCTTACGATCATTGATGTCGCGCTCGATGGCCAGGATACAATCTTTGCCGGCGACGGTACCTCGCTTAAGGTTGACTTCGCTCCAGAAAAGGTGGCCGTCCTTGTGCTTACAGTGCCACTCGAAGATCTGGGGAACTCCGGCCGCAGCCTTTCTCAAAAACTCCACGGCCGTCTTCTGTATGAATGGAGGAACGCCCGAACTAATGTCCTCCACAGTCAAATCCATTGCTTCCTTGACCGTGTAGCCAAACATTCCCATTACATTATTGTTAACGTCGAGAAACTTAAATGTTTCAGCATCATGGACCCAAATAGTGTCGTTGACCGTGTTGAATATCTCGCGGTAAGCGACCTCCGACGTTCTTAAAGCTTCCTCGACCCGCTTACGTTCGGTGATGTCACGCCCTTCTGGAATGAGCAATTCAATCTCTCCTCGCTGGCCATAAACAGGCTTTAGAGAGAAGTCAATCATTGCTGTTTTATTACCGTCTCCCTGCAACTCTACTTCGTAACGTATAAACTCTCCTTTGGCAGCTCTGGATATGGCTTCTTTCAAATGCCTTACCCGGGTTTCATTGTCACGCCACCAGCGAGCCTCCCAAAAAGGTTTGTTGATGATATCCTCCAATTTGATGCCGGCAAAGTCTAAGGCTGTCTGATTTGCCTCAATCAATAAGCCATTGGGTTTCAATAAGCCTGTAAATTGAAAGGTGGAATTGAAGATTGCCCGGAAGCGCTCCTCTTTTTCCCGCAGCGCCTCCTCCACCCGCTTGCGTTCCGTAATGTCCTCAAATATCCAGATGGAGCCCTCCTGAGGAACAGCGGGATTGAGAGCTTTCCCGATGGTCCTGCCCATAAAGGTGGTCCCATCGGCGCGCGGCATGACGATCTCGAATTCGAAACTTTCGCCTCTGCTCAGGGCCGCGTAAGCCTTACTCCCCATTTCTTTATACGTTTCATCGGAAGAATAGATGATGCTTGTACTGGAACCCAGAACGCGATCCGGGGGCAGGCCAAGCATCTCGGGAAGCCTTGGGTTCACCCATTCAACGATGCGGTTGCGCACTAAGCAGATCCCCATGATGCTGTTATTCAGGATGAGAGACTCAATGCGGCTGTCCCATCGCAATTTCTCTTCCGCACTTTTGCGGTCTGTTTCTGATTCTTCCAGCTCAACAACTCGCTGGCGCATTTCTACTAATTCTTTTATAAGTTGCCTTTTTGTCTTTGCTTCGTCTTTCATAGCAACAGCTCACTTGTTAAAATTACATACTAACAATAAAACCCGCTCTATTTCGATTACGAGGTTCCAATAATCCATAGAACCCTCACGCAGAGTTAGTGGGTTTAGAATTCTTTATTAGCCTCGATAATAATTATCGGGATTTTCATTCGAAATCTATAATAAAAATGAAAAATTGAGGGTTAACTCTTTCGGAAGTAGCTGAGCGTATGGCGACTATTGACTACTAATAAACAATTCACTCAAAAAACTCCTTGATCTGGATGCCCTGGGGACAGGAAACTTAATTACGGTATAAATAATTCAATCATTTTGGGTTCCGGTGTGATAGATAGGTATACTGTCTACCGAACTCCCGCGTACGAATTTGTCTAATGATACAGATAATTTTTTCAAAGACTCAGTTGCAGGGTTACATTTGGAGCTTCTTGTCGGAAGATCCGGGTCAATTAACTGATTTTTTAAGATTATGTATAAACAGTTAAATAATTTTATAAGATTGATGATGGGAGAAGAATATGAGCCATGCACTGGAAGGTATAAGGGTCGTTGATCTCAGCCACGTCCTGGCAGCGCCGACGACAACCATGTTCCTGGCGGATCTCGGGGCCGAGGTCATCCACGTTGAGCCGCCGCAGGGAGATGATGCGAGAGAATTCGGGCCCTTTGCAGATAAGCCCGGCAAGAATCGCAGTGGCTATCGCAATAAGAAGAGCATTGTTCTCGACTTGAGGAAGGAGAAAGGGAAAAATATCCTGAGGGAGTTGATCGGAGTATCAGATGTTCTCGTCGAAAACTACAGACCTACCACAATGAGAAAACTGGGTTTCAGCTGGGAAGAGATCAAAAAAATCAACCCGAGGATCATTTACTCCTCCATCTCCGGTTTCGGGCAACATTCCCTTCCCGGATATGATACAAGGCCGTCCTATGACATGGTAGCCCAGGGCTACAGCGGTCTCATGAGTATCACGGGGCCTGAAGGGGGGCCACCCTGCCGGGTCGGGTCTTCTGTTGGTGACATATTTGCCGGTCACCAGGCGGCTATCGGAATCCTCGCGGCCCTTATCTATAGAGAAAAGACAGGGCGGGGACAGCATTACGATGGTGCTATGGTTGACGGGCTCTTCGCTGTGCTGGAAAATGCGGTCGTCCGGCACACCATCAGCGGGGAAATACCATTCCCCCTGGGAAGCCGGCACCCCTCTATAACCCCTTTCCAGGGTTTTCAGACAAAAGACTCCTGGATCATCGCCGCCATCGGAAATGATATACTCTGGGGCAGATTCTGTAAAGTTATTGGACGGGAAGACCTTACGATAGATCTGAGGTTTAAGACTAACCCTCTCCGGACCGCAAATCTAAAGGATCTGATCCCCATCATTTCAGAAGAGATGCGGACGAAGACAACAGTAGAGTGGTCGGAACTCTTTGAGAAAGCCGATTTGCCATATTCTCCAATCAACACCATAAAGGATATCTGTGAAGACCCGCACATCAGGCATCGGAATATGCTGGTAGAGATCGATCAGCCTGAGGCCGGCAAAATGAAAATTGCCGGCTCTCCTATCCATCTTTCAGAGACACCGGGAGCAGTATACGCACCCGCCCCGCTGCTGGGGCAACACACAGATGAAATTCTTAAAAGCATACTCAATTATTCCGAGGAGGATATCAAGGAGCTAAAGAGGCAGGGTATCATAAATAAAAAAACGTAGAAAAGAAGGAGGGTTAAACTGGTACAAAAGGGAAGGATACCGGATGTTGTTCCCATTTTGACTGAAGAAAGATACTTGAGCCAACGAGTCATGCTGAGTTCAGTTTATCCTGAGCTTGCCGAAGGGTCGAAGCATGGCTTGTCGTCCTTCGACAGGCTCAGGATGACAGGATGGGGGTCCGGAATGAAAGGTGAAATCTCATTGACATGCTCAAGCGTCCTGTTATATTTAACATATCCTGAGAAGGAAATTTTATTAAAAGAGGAGGAAGTATGCGTGTACTAAAAATAATATCTATCCTTTGTGTTATGTTTTTTATCATTTCAGGCGTCGCCGTGGCCCAGCAGATGCCAAACCCTTATGGCCCTAATATAAACCTGGCGACAGCCAAGAAAGTAGCCGCTGCTGCAGCTCAGGAAGCGATCAAGATGAAGATAAATGTTGTTATCGTGATCGTGGATACCGGCGGCAATCTTCTATACCTGGAGCGGTTCGATGTTGTCCAGTACGGCAGCATTGATGCGGCGGTCCACAAGGCCAAGTGTTCAGTCGCTTACAAGCGCCCGACCAAGGCCTTCGAGGATTTAATCAGCGGTGGAAAAATGGCTTACCTGACCCTGGACGGTATAATCGCGATTGAGGGCGGTGTACCGATTATGCAGAACGGCAAGATCATCGGTGCGATAGGCGTGTCGGGCGGAGCAGCAGTACAGGACGGCCAGGTCGCAACGGCCGGAGCCAATGTGATGCAGCAGTAAATAAAGCCTGCTTACTAACAGAATTCCTCTGCATATATTCTTATACTCTCAAAGCCGCCTCTTCTTGCGAGGCGGCTTTTTTCATACAATGCCGCTGAAATAATGTAAAACGATTTAAGTTTGTGTTGTTGTATATTTCACTATAATTTATTCAACTTGGAGAGACGGTTTATGAAAAGAAGAATGTTTTTTTTATCTATCACCATTGCCCTGCTGATCACTGCCTCCACCTTTGGCTTTGGGACGGAAGCACAGGACAAAACATTTACAAGTACTGCCACAAGAGCAGAGTTCGTGTTGATTCCGGCAGGGACATTCATGATGGGAGATACCATTCAGCACCAGGTTGTTATCGGAAAACCTTTTTACATGCAGATAACTGAGGTAACTCAGGGGCAGTGGCGGAAGATCATGGGAAACAATCCCTCGTCGTTTAAAGACTGCGGTGATGACTGTCCGGTGGAAAACGTTTCCTGGGGTGATGCCCAGGCATTCATCAGACGTCTTAATCAAATAGAGGGGGATAACAAGTATCGCCTCCCCACAGAGGCGGAATGGGAGTTTGCCTGCCGTTCAGGGTCCTCCATGACATACTCATTCGGCGACAATGAAAATGATCTCGGAGACTATGCCTGGTATGATAAAAATTCAAACAGAAAGACGCATCCCATGATGCAAAAGAAGCCTAATGCCTGGGGTCTTTATGATATGTACGGTAATGTCTCGGAGTGGTGTCAGGATTGGTACTATGATTTTCCCCCGGGTACGATGACGGATCCAAAAGGCCCTACCTCCGGACAACATAAGGTATTACGGGGCGGTTCATGGCTTGGCAGCACATCGGTACTGCGGTCCGGCTTTCGCGGTGAAGAATACCCCGTCGTCCCTTCCAATGACATAGGCTTTCGTCTCGTCAGAGATTTTTAATTCCCGTATCCGTTCCTGTAGATGCCCCTCGGAGGGGTGCGGTCCGGTTCTTCAAGGTTTCAACTCATTTTCTTGAACATACTTTTATCGACGCCGCAAACCGGACACTTCCAATCGTCGGGCAGTTTCCTGAAGGGCGTCCCGGCCGGAATACTTGCTGAAGGATCTCCAACCGCGGGATCATAAATGTAGCCGCAGATTTCACAGATATACTTTGACTTATCATCGACTGCCTTTTCTGATTGCGCTTCGGCTTTTCGAGGGTAGGTTGAAATGATCAAAGACAAAAGTCCCCAGAAAGTCAAAGAAGTTACTTTCATGAATTGGCGGCGATTCAGCGTATCTTCCTTTTTTTTCATGGTGTTTCCTCCTATAGTCTTACATGGTAAAATTGCGTGGGAAGACTGAACAACTGCATGAATCATTGGTTGATCATTTCTTTTGCCTGTTCAACTACTCCCCTGTATTTTACATGAATCATGTTTCGATCATATTCCCGCATTTCGTTGAGCATGGCATTCATCTCATCCCTGGTAAAATAATCCAAAGTGGGGATGAAAAAATGTTTGTCCTCAAGTTCTATGTGTTTTCGGTACAGGATGGTCAAATTTTTCAGATATGTCAGAATATCATTGCCGGCATCTGCATCGCCTTTCACATACTTCTCTTTAGCTTCTGCCAGTTTTGCTATCATTTTTCTAGCCTGAACGTGATCATCGATCAGTTTATCCAACAATTTCCTGTGGTCAGGTGAAAGTTTCTTTTTGGCCAATGCGGCAAAAAGGATATCTTCTTCTTTACCGTGATGTGTCCTGTCCCCATAAGTCCTGAAAAAATCGAGCACCATGTCGACAAAGGCCGGATTTACTTTTTTACCTTTCTGGATGGAGTCTACCGCATCTTCCATCACACCAACCATACGTTCTATAAGGCGATGTTCGATCATGAGGGGAGCTACAGGTTTCATCGGTCCCCTGACTTCTTTCGCTTCCAGCGGTAAAACAATTAAGCCCAGAATTATTATCAAGCCTGAAATCATGCATATTCTCTTCATCTTGTTACCTCCTTCTATTAATGAAAATATTATGATTACAAAATAATTTGCCACGATTAACAGAAGATTACCGCCTGCGATGAATAATGTAAATACTGGCAACTGCAAGAATTGCACACAAAAACATGATTATTGCCAGGGCGTTATAGGAAGACATGCCCTGGGATTGAAGAAAGCCGACAGCAAGACTGCTTAGGGCGGAGACACCAAGCTGGAAAAACCCGAGCAGTGCGGCAGCTGCTCCTGCCCTGTCAACATAACAACCCAGAGCCTCTTTTGTAACGATGGGAAATATGATACCAAAACCGACGGAAAAGATAAAGGTCATAACTAATATTGAAGTAGCTGTGACGAACCCCCTAGGTATGCAGAATATCGCCAGGGCGCCCACAAATACGAGGATTCCTCCTATGTAAATCAGCCTGTGAGACCATCGACTCCGGGTAAGTCGTCCTGCACTGAGGTTCCCTATTATGAAGCCTGTTGCGATGATCAAGGTTATCAGACCATAGAGAGAAGGGCTCAGTTGAAAATCACGGATAAAAATAAAGGGTGAGGCAGTATAGTAAGCACCCAAACCCCCAAAGCATGCACCGAGAGTTAGAAGGTATCCGACATAAACCCGATTACCAAGGAATTCCCGGTAGGTCTTAAATACGGAAACCAGAAGAATACGACGCGAGGGGGGGTGGGAAATGGTTTCAGAAAGCAAAGAGAAGTTAAGAAGCCAGACCAGTGCATTAAAGATCAAGAGCGACCAGAAAGTCCATTGCCATTTCAGGTGTTCCGTAATTATACCTCCTATGAAAGGAGCCAATGCGGGGGTTATCGAGATGGCAGCGCCCAGCCAGCCCATGAGAACCACTGTGCGATTATCCGAGGAAGAATCCTGGATCATGGCCTTGCCCACAACAGGGGCCACACCGGCCCCAAAGGCCTG
>PDVH01000140.1_pt1 | contig 19122 bp, 34 predicted proteins | sample 1369781 | NCBI WGS metagenome assembly PDVH01 (sample SAMN07795378, study PRJNA414565) | Alkali sediment metagenome, whole genome shotgun sequencing project. | isolation source: glacial lake sediment | place: Bosnia and Herzegovina: Donje Bare Lake | collected 2016-06
CGTCGTCGACCTCTGCCAGCGCGCGGCGGCGGGCGACGAGCCGACTCGCGACGAGTGGGCGCGGGCGGAGGCGGCGGAGGCGGCGGCGGAGGCGGCGAAGGCGGCGAAGGCGGCGGCGAAGGCGGCGGCGGCGAAGGCGGCGGCGGCGAAGGCGGCGGAGGAGGCGGCCGATCTCCTGATCGCCGACATTCTTTCGGCACTCGAAACGGAGGTGACTCTATGACAATCGCTCAAGTTTTCGCGCAAGGACGCCTGATCCGCAACGCCTGGTCCCGGGTCGATGCCGGCCGGCAGCTCCTCTGCCTCTGGACCGCGCTCGCGGGGGACCCGAACTCGCGGCCCGCGCAGTGCACCGCGGACCAGTGCCCGCCCTGGCTCGCTNACCTGCTGCCGTGGATCGACGACGCGGGCACCGAGGCAGCGTGGGAGAGTCACGTGCGGCGCATCGTAGCGCTGGAGTCTCACCTGCCGCGCTTCGNCTCTGCGTGCTCCATGCCATCCGGTACGGAGGCGATCCAGGCGGGGTCTGCTCGCGCGTCGTCGACCTCTGCCAGCGCGCGGCGGCGGGCGACGAGCCGACTCGCGACGAGTGGGCGCGGGCGGAGGCGGCGGAGGCGGCGGAGGCGGCGGCGGAGGCGGCGGAGGCGGCGGCGCGGGCGGCGGAGGCGGCGGAGGCGGCGGAGGCGGCGGCGTGGGCGGCGGAGGCGGAGGCGAGGGAGGCGTGGGCGGCGGAGGCTTGGCGCCGCGCCGCTGCGGAACAGCTGGTGGCGCTTGTGCACCGCGCGCCGAACAAGGAGACACCATGACCAAGAAGCAGAAACCGAAACATGCACGGCCACTCAAGTCCGAAGCTCAGCAGCTGGTGAAGCAAACGCTTGCGGCATTCCGAGCCGCGCAGAAGGCCGACTTGGCGGCATTCGAAGCGAAGCTCCGGCGGGGGCGATCATCCGGGTGCTGATTGCGCTCGACGGCATCGAGGCAGTGCTGGCGCAACAGGGAACGGAGGCCCCATGACGCTACTGGGCACTTGGGAGTGCTCGCTCTGCCGCAAGCTCGTGGACATTCACGACTGGCTGCCAGAGTGCGTCTTGTGCCAGCAGTGCAGCGAGGAGATTGCGGCGCAGGAGGAGCTTGCGGCGGAGGCCGATCCGGAGCGGTAGGGCGGTAGGCGCGGCTCGGCCGACGCCGCCATAACGCATCCGGGAACCCCTGACGCCCCAGCCGGCAGTGCCGCCCCTCCAGGCACAGGCGCCACGGGCGTCGGGGACGCAACCGGCGTCCAAAGCGCCAGTGGCAGCTCGGCTGGCAGGGACGCCGATGGCGTCACACCGTAACACGTGATACGGAACGTGACGGCGCCCGGGGTCGCCCGCGGGCCCGTGTGGGCAAGGCAAAACCCGGTGGTCGGGCGCTGGCACGACTGGTGCAAGGACGGGGGCCATGACGACCGAAGCACAGTTTCAGATCGAAGAGGTTGCGAGCAACATGGAGGCGTTCGAGGCTGGGGTCCAGGACGCCAAAGGACGGCAGGTGGGCACCGTCGTCTGGGTGATCCAATGCAGAGCGACGAGGCTGAGTGACGGCGCCAGTAGCCGGTGGTTCCCCACCGCGGTGCCGGCGACGCTGCGCGAGGCGGCGGTGGTGGGTGTGCCGTTTACGTTCTACAAAGTGCAGTCGTGCGCGACCCGCGGGCGTGTCGTGTTCGGCTCGTCGTCGCGCCAGAAGCCCTACGCCAGCCTGGCAGAGGCGGAGGCGGAACGCGCGCGGATGGGCCGAGCGGCGATTCGCCGCAACCAGAAGTCCTTCGGGAAGAAGGTCTGAGCCATGGAACGCAACTACTGGAACGACCCGCGCGTGAAGGTCCGCCCCGCCCAGCACGAGGGCTGGCGGATCGACGAGAAGCGGCAGGTGGCGTACGTCACCCTGCCCGAGGAATGCCCGCTGCACGACCGGGAAGACGATCCGGCCTGCGCGCTCTGCAAGCAGATCGCGGCGCTGGCCGATCTGGCGGGCCCCCACGAGCCCCCGGAGGACGGTCAGGGCCCCGCGGCCGACGAGATCGCGGTGCCCTTCGGCTGGGTCGTCTGCCCGCTCTGCGAGGGCAAGGGGACGCACACGGACCCGTCGATCGACTGCGACGGGCTGACCAGGGAGGACTTCGACGCGGAGCCGGACTTCGCCGAGGACTACTTCGGCGGGAGCTACGACGTGACCTGCGTCGAGTGCGGCGGCCGGCGCGTGGTGCCCGAGTTGCATCCGCGGACGGACGAGCAGCGGGTGCTCGTGAAGGCCCTGGAGCGCCAGGAGGCCGACGAGGCGAGCTACGAGCGGATGTGCCGCGCCGAACGCGCAATGGGAGCTTGAGATGCGACTCCGTCACAAACGCCGCCTGCGGGCTCTGTACCGGGGCGGCGAGACGCACTACTGGCGCCTGCGGCGTCGTTGGCGGTTTCTGTCCAGGAGGGGACCGCGCGGAGTTCCGGCTGCGGCGGTGGGCCAACCAGCGGTGTCTGGAGCGCTGGTACCGCTGGGCCGAGCGGCGGGGCGCACGCGGTATCTTTCGCCAGCCCAAGTACCGGTGCCCGTGAGCACGTTCAGGTACCGCTGGGACTCCAAAGCCGAGGTCTGGGTGGCCCGCTACCGCCGGCCGGGCGGTGAGGACGGCTGGACGCAGGCGGCGACGGTGTCGGGCGCCCGGTTGGCGGCGTTATCCGCCCTGCGCCTCCTCCGGCGCTGGTACAGCCGCCGCCGTGCCGCGCGCCGGCACTGACCGGCCGACTTCGCTATTCACAACATTCTAGCGTGGTGTATATCTGTAGCATGGCGACTCGTGGCGTGGGCGAAGGGGTGCCGCCGGAGCGGCGGTACCGGCACCGGGTTCTGAGCGGGCGGCCGGCGACGCCCAAGCGCCGGCCTGACCCGCCGGAGGCCCTGGCGGCGGCCTGCGGCGCCGTCCAGGTCGACGCGGAGGGGCGCGTCTGGCGCGTGACTCGGTACGGGCGCCCTTGCACTCCCTACCGCGCGGAGTCGCCAGGCAAGGCCGGGGCGCTCGTCGTGGCACTCTGCCTTAGCGGGAGGCGGCTCCGAATACCGGCCCACCGGCTGGTTTATCACCTGCTCGTGGGGCCTATTGCCCCCGGGACAAAGTTGAGCTGGCGCGACGGGGACCGGTCCAACAACCGACCTGCCAACATTCGTATCAGTGCTAGCACCGATAGCCTTGACGTGATTGTTGGCGGCGCCTAGAGTGACCCCTGTGGCGTCCGTGAGGGGATCTATTCCGCGGCGTCAATGTAGTCTCCGGGAGAGAGACTCGAAGGGAGATAGTGATGACGGTTCGTAATGACATGAAACGACTCTCGCTCGCGAGGGCTGGAATCGTGCGCTTGTGCAGCGGGGAGGCGGTCAGCGCGCAGGAACTGTTCGGCGTGGCCGCCAACAGTCCGCGGTGGGGCTATCAGCTGCTTCGTCGTATGCGAGATCTGCAACTCGTGTCCGTGACGCGCGAGGAGAACCGGGCGGGGTACGTCTACCGCGGCTCGCCGGAATTGGTGGCTTACCGCGACGATGAAGAAGCGCTGGCGAATCTGCTGTGGCCGAGTCTCGGCCCGGTGGTGCCCGCAGCCCTGCCAAGCGTCGACGACCCCGACGGGGATCCGACGAGTGTCGCGCGCGTCGTCGCGGATGTGGCCGAACCGGCGAGCGAGTCCGCGCCGCGTGCGGCCGCCCCGGCGACTCCAGGCGGCTCGGAGCCGACCGAGCGCGAGATGCTCGTGGCCATCCTGCGGCTGTCTGCGGCTATCGCGGAGTCGGTCGGGCGCCAGAACGCACACCTGGTGGCGATCCAGGACCGCCTCTCCAACCTGGAAAAGGTGTGGACATGAAGGTCTCAGAGGAAGAGGTGGTGGCCTTCCGCGCGGAGTTCGAGGCGGCAACGACCGAGCGCGCCCGCGCCAATGTCGCGGCGCGCGCTTACCTCGCCGTCAAACGGGCAGCGCCTCTGAATGCGTTGCACAATGATCTGCGCCGCGCGACCGCGGAAATGATCGGGGCGACGCAGTACCAGGTGGCGACGTACCGCTCCTTGATTGCAGCGGGAGAGATGGCGGAGCTGCTGTGGCCTGAGATCGACGGGGAGCTGCCTCCGCAGACAGCGCTCCTGCTTTTGCGCGAGGCGCGGAACTCCCGAGCAAAGGGTGAGACGGGCGCGCAGGCCGTGCAGCGCGTCATGCGTGCCTACCAGTCGCTCGCGTGCGAACGTCGACTGAGCAACGGAAAGGTGCGGCGGCACGCCTCGTTCTGGACGAGGTCGCAGGGCGGCGAGCACCCGGTGGTGCCCTCCATCTCGACCCAAGCGGCGGCGCCTGCGCCCGCGCCGCCTGCGCCCGCGCCAGCGCGGGGCGCGGAGCCAGACGAGGAGGAAGCGCCGCCCTCAAGCGACCGGGGCAGCCTGGGCGGCACCGAATTCTGGGCACGGCTCCGGCGGGACCTGACCGAGTATTTGCTCGCCACGGGGAGCGAACTCACCGACGAGGCGCGCGAGGAACAGATCGCGTGGCTGGAAGGCGAGGTGCGGGTGCTGGCGACCCAGCTATCGAATCGACTGCGCACCAGCCGAGCGCCTGGCTTGCGCCAGACGATGCAGCGCCTGAGCATCCGCGGCGCTTGCAAGGTGCTGCTGATCGATCCGCCCCGGAAGGTCGACTCGATCCCTCCGTCATTCTTCCGACTGGCGAAGAAGAACTTCAAGAAGCTGGCGAGGGAGTATCACCCCGACACCTCGCCAGCGACCAGAACCCAATTCGAGGCCGTCATGTCCGCGTGGCAGGTCCTAGAAGGATTGCAGCCTCAGTAACCCTCAGGAGAGAAACATGGCAAGTCGTAAGCAGAAAAACACGTTCTCGATTTCGGACTTTCACGTGGATCCGGAGATGCGCCGGCCGGCGCGCATCGCCGCGTTCCTCCACTGGTACGCGCAGCACCAGCCCTACGTCTGGGCGGGCTACAACGAGGTGCTCCAGGCGACGAACGGCCTCGGCTACAAGCCGAGGCTCAGCAACGACGAGGTGCGCGTGATCAAGGGCGCGATGCACCGCGCTGGTCAGATTCTGATGGAGACCTACGGCCGGGCGGTGATCTCGAACCGCGGGCTCGGGATCCGGGCGACGGTGGACGCGGCGGACACGGTCCGGCACGTCGCGACGAAGCGGGCGAAGCGCGCGGAGCGGGCAATCGTGTCCCTCGCGCAAGTCGACGAGATCGTCGACGTGAGCGCCATCCCGAACACGCCCGAGAACAAGGCGCTGAAGCAGTGGTACCAGCGCGACGTCCGTGGGATCCTGAAGCAGGTGTCGGACGCCGAATTCCTGACCAAGATGCTACCGCCCGCGCCGCCCGAAGCCACGGCGCCGACCGACACGAAGCTGTGACGGAGCCCGGGCGCGGTCCATTGCATCAATGGGCCCGCGCTCGCTCCCGACAATCTTGCGAAGGTCCTCTATGTCGGACGATCCGAAGGCCGTGGTGTTCACCGTGCACCTGGACGGGAAGTTGACGGTGCCGACCGGCGGCGAACGCGCGCCAGCTCGCCCTGGAGGTGCTGGCCAGCGGGGATCTAACCGAAGAGGAACTCGTGACGGAGATCCTCTCGGACAATCCCTTCGTGGAGGACCGGCTCGACGTGCTGATCAACTGCCTCGTGATGCAGTTCGACCCGAATGCCGTGCTGCCGGATCACCGGGTACAGCAGCTGGGGCGGTCCATTCTTGACGTGCTTGAGCACGCCGTCGACTGGTTTCCGAAGGGAGAATCCAATTGAATTGGTTGCGCACGAGCCAGGACGCCTGGGCACCGCGTGTGCTGTCCGCAGTGGGCGTGGATTACGACTGATGCGCGTTCTTGGCTTCTCCGACCCGCTGGTTCCGCTCGTGTTGAGCGGGGCCAAGACTGTCACGCGCCGCGGGCTGACGGCGCGGCGGCGATTCGCGCCCGGCCAGATCGTAGCCGTCGGCGAAGCGCTGGTGCCTGGTCCCTGCGGCACGGTGCGGTACCGCGCCGATCAGACGGTGGTGACGGACTGGCGGCCCACGGCGGTGCTGCCGCACATGCTAGCCGAGTGGACATGGAAGACGCGGACGCTGGCTGGCACCTACATGCCGGCGTGGGCAGCTCGCGGCTTTCTGGTGATCACCTCTGCCACGGAGGATGAGGCCGCGGCGATTTCGGACGAGGAAGCGATCCGGGAAGGCGCGCGAAACGTCGGGTTCTGGCGCTGGGCGCTCGCGGACGGCCGGTCCGAGTTGCGCGCGGACTCGCCTCGGGAGGCGTTCTTCGCGTACTGGGCGCACCTCCACGGCGAGCCGCCCACGCCCGGCGTGCTCGGCACGCGCATTGAATTTCGGCTCGCGACCCTCGCCGAGGGCCGGGCTGCTTTGACAGAAGGAAAGAGCTGATGCCGATTCATTGGTCCGAAGTCCAGAAACGCATCGTCACCGACTCGGTGGCCGTGACCTTGACCAAACGCTACGGCGAAACCGCCGCGCACCTCGACGCGACGCTGCCCGATCTCGTGAACGCACTCAGGTCGCTGCCCCCAACCACCCGCGCCGAGGTGATCAACGAAGCGTTGGGTGGGTCCACCACCGCGCAGCCGGGCCAATTCTGGTTGGAGCTGTTCGACGGATCGCCATTCGACGTCGGGTGCCCTCGCGCCGACCAGGTGAAGTTCCGGGAGATCGTCCGAGGGCTGGACCGCACGAACCGCTACGCGGGCGCGACGAGCCGGCCTGTCAGCGTGCTGCTGCACACGTTGATCGCGTACGAGGACGCGATCAACACTGAGTCTGGCTATCAGCACTTCCGCGAATACGTGCTGCACCACGACGACGCGGAAGCGATCGTCAGCGACTTGACGCACCCGGTGAAAGCACTGCTGCGCCACCTGTCTGGTGGCCGCTCTGGGTACGACCTGGTCGAGGAGCGCGTCCAGATGGTGATCTGGCAGGCGCTCGGTCTGCCGCCGCCGGACAGAACCATGCGCGATCTGATCAAGCGGTGCGATCTGCGCGCGCGCGCCGTGGAGCGCATGCTTTTCATGCCGAACACCGGCGACGCGGAGTGGGACTCGCTGGCTGGAATCGAGGCGCCGGAGGCGCTGGTGAGCGCCGCGTGGCGGATTACACGGGCCGGGGTTGCGCCAGTCGACGTTTGGCTGGACCGGGCGACCAACCTCGCCCTGGCCCGAGGCGTCACTCTGCCGTAACCGCTTTGGCCCGCACCTTGCAGAGTCAGGCTCCCATGCAACCAAGGGAAGACCGAGTGAGGGACTGCCGGCTCTGCCGCGGGCGGACGCCGCACCGCTACGACGCCGAATTCGTGACCGTGGCGCCATCCGGCGATCTGGCGATCGGGCACCAGATCACGTGCCAGATCTGCGGGGGCACGGCGACGCAAATTGTCGGACCCGCGCCGGCTGGCACGACGGACGCCGATCTCCTGCAGGTGCGGCACCGGGCGTCACACCGTCACAATGAGACTGTGACGGACGGAAAGGCCGGCTGCGTTCGGCTGGCGGCGACCCGCTCGGGGTCCGTGACGGGCATCTACCGCGCGGCGGAAGCGGGCCTTGACGTCGGCGCCGATCCCTGGGCGATTGTGTGCGAGACCCACGGGGCCATCTGTGGGCACCGCACGCTGCGCCAGGCGAGGCGTCACGCGCCATTTCCTGCGCAGTGGTGCGAGGACTGCCGGGAATTCCGGCTGGACGAGCGGGTGCCTTGTGCCGGAACGTGTGACGCCTGTGACGGCGTAACAAGCGGGGCGCCTGATGCGCGCGGCGGCGCGTTTACGGCAGCCCATGACGTGGCACGCGGCGTGCAGGGTGGGGTGGCATGACGACGAAGGATTCCGAGAGCGACCGGATGGAAGAGCTGCGGAGCGAGATTCCAGACTTGATCGAGCGGGCGCAGTCCGTGGTGGACGACTTGAAGAATGCCGAGTGTTCCGAGGCATTCTCGGACTTCTGCGCCAATGTCGATTCGGCAATGGCCACTCTGATCTCGCTTCGGCAGGCGCTGGCAGCGTTTGAGGGTCGGTCATGAGCGGGACGACTCTCCAGCCGGACCTTCCCCGGCGCATGTTTCGGAAGGACCGGCACCAGTCGGCGATCCGCGAGCTACGGTCGGGGATCGAGGTGCTGCAGCAGCGCCTCGCGCGGGCAGTGCGCTCGCTCGACGCGGGGGAGGGATTGGACGAGCATCTGATCGCCAACGCGGCCATGCTCACGGCCGCCATCGCCAAGTACAACCTGACCCGCGATCTGAAGGGGTTCGAGGAAGAGGAACCCGCGGCGCCATGAGCTTCACCGAGGAGGACCGCCAGGAGGCGATCAGCGCGTACCACGAGCTGCCGTCGATCCACCGAACGCTTGCGGCGCTGGGGCAGCGGCTACGGCGCTGCAAGCCAGGCTGCCACGGCACGAGCACCGCCGTCGCCGGGTTCGCGCCGGAGGGCACGACGGACGCGGATCTGAACATGTTCGGCACCGCCGCGACCCGCTGCCGGGGGAGTACCGGACGTGAGGGACGCGGAATGTGACAGCGCTACGGGGTCCGCGTAGGATCGCGCCATGGCGACTTCCACGCGCTTCCTGGGCCTCTGCCCGATCTGCGAGCGAGACATCAAGGTCCGGGACGACCGCCTGGTGCACCACGGCTACCGGCGGCCAGGCGACGGGGAGATCCATGGCGACTGCTTCGGCGTGAACTACCCGCCCTACGAGCTGAGCCCGGACGCGGCGGTCGACTACGCCTTCCGAGTGGCCGCTCCGATGGTGACGCACCGGGAGCGGGCGGTGCAGTACTTGGGGGAGCCGCCCTACAATCCGCCGACGCTGTCGTTCACGGTTGGCTACAAGTTCGGCCTCCCGATCAAGGAGGCAAAGACGCAGGACCAGGTGGACCGCTACGAGTGGGAACACCAGCTCAAGATGAGCCGGGTGAACGCCGCCAACGCTCTGGAGTGGGCGGAGGAGGACCTGATGCGCTTGGAGCGCCTGATCGCGAAGTGGGAGCCCAGCCCTCTGCGCGAGGTCGAGGAGGAGGTCTCCAAGAAAGAGTCGGCGAAGGCGGCGCGCACCGCGGAGCTGACGGCGGCCCGCGAAACGAAGCTCGCCGAGGCGCTGGTCGCGCTCCAGGGTCGGATCGACAGCGCGGTCAAGAACAAGCGCCCCGGCACGCTGCAGAACCTGTACCAGGATGGCTGGCGCAAGCTCTACACGCTCAGCCAGCACAAGCTGCGGCAGCCGGAGGTGCTCCGACTTCTCGACCGCGACTCGGTGTGGGCGGCGTTCGGACTGATTCAGGATGGTCAGTACGTGATCGCCTACGACGCCGTGCTCCAGCTGTTTCGCCCCTGGAGTCCGTACGGCGGCCCGCCCGCGCCGTTCCCCGCCGCGCTCGGCGGCGGCAAAGCCAAGACTTGACAGCACTGGCAGCGCGGCGGTAGCCTCACGACGGTGAGCACGAGTACCCACGACAAGGGTTTGACAGCACAGATGCGGGTTGCAGCCGTGTCGGCGCACGGGGGCTACAGCTGGGTGGTCCTGGCGGGCGGCGCGATCTCGTATTCGGCCCTGTTCGCCTGGTCGTGGTCGCTCCCCTCACCTGATGAACCGTGGTTGGCGACGCTCGCCGCGGCGGCTGCATTCTACGCGCACATCGGCTGGGTCGCGGCGTGGCAAGCGCGGCGCGATGTATCCGATCTGCTGACCATGGCCTACTTCACCGCGGAATCGGACATGGCGGCCATCGCCTACCTCGTGGACCGGTGGCCCGCGGCCAGCTTCCGGTTGCTGTGGCCGCCGGCCTGGTACCGGTACGTGCGGGGCCACCAGGCCATCGACATCGCGATCGGAGCGATTTGCAATGGCGAGGGGGCAGAGTGAGAGCGATCCCGCTGGCCCAGGAGCTGGTGCTCCTTGAGTACGATGGCCCGCAGTTTGCGGTTTTTCGCTCTGGGAGGCAGCTGTTTGTGGGCCACAGTGGCAGCTCGAAGGACGAGTGGTCGCTCGCGCCAGTTAGCGTGACGGACCTGCGCGCATTGGCAGCCGGAGGCCTGTCGATGCGCGCCGCCTTCGAACGCGACCCGAAGCGGCTGCTTTGGGGCAGCGACGCGGGTAATGGCCTGCACGGCTGGCGGGGGTCTTCGCCCAGCTGGCCGACTGATCTGCCCCTACGCACCGCGCCGCTGCCAACCGGCGCCCGCGAGGCGCTGCGTCAGTACCTACTGACCAGGCACGCCGAACGCAGCAAGAGGCGGCACCGGTGCACCGCTTGCGGGCGAACGTGCCGCAATGCCAGCGAGTGCGCCGCGGCGGCGGCGCGGGCGACCTTGATCCGGACCGGCTGGACGCTTGCGCCGATACCTGAGTGGGAGGCCCTGCGGGCGGGGGGGGTGTGCGAGTGCCACCGGACGGGCGTGGTGGCGCCGCCGTACCTCGCCTACCTGCGGAAGCTGAAGCACTTCGATTTCGCGGCCCGCAGCGAGGCTCTTCGGCAGATGAGTGACGTGGACCCGCAGGAAGCCTTCGAGCGCGTAGCCGCGATCATTGCGTTGAGCGGGCTGGAGGCGGAGCAGACATGAAACAGTCACCCGTCCCATGGGTCGCGGCGTTCCGGGACCAGCTGGTGCTTTACCAAACGCAGGTAGCCCTCTCCGGTCGGAGTGGCCTAGCTGAGCTGCTATGGGCCTGTGACCAGGCTGCTTTGGAGCTGCCAGCGCATCGGCTACTTGCTCGAATTGGCTGTCATTCTCTGAGCACGCACTACTGTGGCCTGACGGGACCCGTCGAGGTGCATCCAACGACCTGTTGGCTGGGTGGGTGCTGGAGGCTCACGCAACTTGCAGCTCACAAGCGCGTGCGCAGCGAAGCCGTCTATGCGAAGGAAATCGTGGTCGCCGTGATTCGGGGCCAGATACAGGAGTGGTCCCCATGATCGGCCCCCTGAGCGTGGGCGCCCTCCTGTTCAACTTCCTGGCGGCGAGCTTTGCAGCCTGGTCGCTGCTGTTTGGGGCGTGGACAAATCACCTGCTAGCCGGCGTGGCTGGCCTGAGCGCCTGCTACTACGGCATTGGTCTCCTGGCGGCGTGGCGTGCTCGGAGTGACGTCGCGGAGGTTCTGGCGCTCGCCTGCCTCGCGACCTCGACCCACTGGGACGCCATCGTGTACCTGTGGGATCTGCGACCTGTTGCGTCGTGGCGCCTGCTTTGGCCTCCGGCCTGGTACCGGTTTGCGAGGCGCGCGTTCGCCGTCGCCGCCGCGACCGAGGTAATCTGGAGGCAGCTTTCATGAGCGCTGCAGCCTTGGTGCGCGCGGTGCAAGCGGAGGCGACGCGGCGGGCGTTTGCCGAAGCGTCGTTTCGGGGGGTGTTCACGGATGAGTTGGTCGCCGAGCACTTGCCCATCGGCACGGTGGTGCGGCTCGCTGCCGGGCACTTGCCGAACTGGTACCGCGAGCTGTTCGTCTGGCCGCACGCTTTCGACGGACGGGCCGTGGTCCACGGGTGGAATCCGTTTTCGTACGTGACGTTCACCATGCAGCTACCTGACGGGCAGACGTGCCAGGTCTCCGTGTCCTGGTACGTCCTGGAGCAGGCCTGCCTCGACGGCACGGTGTTGGAGGCGCAATGAGCAATCTGCGTAGCAGGCGGCTGCGAGACCGGTGGCGAGCAGACGCCGCGCAGCGGTCATTACCGGCGCTGCCCTGGGTAGCCGACCTGCGCGCGCAGTTGCAGCTGATGCTGACGGAGATCGCCCTGTCAGGTCGCGTCGGTTCGTATGGATTCTACGGCGAAGTCGAGACCCTGATGCATCAACTTGATCGCCGGGAGTACCAACTCCCTCGGCACCGGCTTCTCGCCCGCATGCTTCGCGCGGAGGCCATTCCATTTTTTCCGGACCTTAGCGGGCCCGTGGAGCTGACACCAAGGCGGCGCTGGTATGGAACGACCTGGCTTGTGACTACGACGGGGCCACACAAGAGGCGGCGGCGCGCCGAGTGGTCCGCTTCCACCATCGTCGCAGCGATTCTGCTGGGCGATTTGGAGGACTGGTCACCATGAAGGGAGTACGCAACGCGCGAGCGCTGAGCCGCCGGCTCCGCCTGCTGCTCCTGGTCTTCGGGAGGATTCGGATGAGGCAGATGCAGAGCGCGCGCGGCACGCTGCACCTGCTGGGCGGCGAAGAGGACGAAGTGGGTCACTTGAGGAGTCAAAGGCGGCGCGGCCGCCAGATGAACCGCTTGCAGCTCGCCGGGGGCTACTACGATTCTCGGCGGCAGGTGATGTTTGACTACTGGCCCGAGGACGACCAGTACGTGATCCGTGCGGCTCATCGCCTTTTCCGCCCAGGTGACCGGTTTTTCTGGGAAACCGTGGCTGGTGAGCAAGTGGTGCTTGTCTTAGTCCAAGGAAATTGGGGCCTGGCTAGAGCAGCGCGGGTCCACGCCTGGCAGGTGCGGCTGGCGCTATGCGCCGGCAACTTGGTGCCCCAGTGCCGCTGCGCTCGGTGTCGACGCACGTGGCCACTTGCTGTCAGCGGCGTCACCGACTAGACTGGCTTGCCATGACGGAAACAGTCGTGTCCTTCGAGCGAGTGCGAGGCTGCGGGTACCGGGCGGCGAAGCCCGAGCGGGTGGCGGTGCATCTGACAGCTGGCGGGGTCAACCTGCTTTCCCAGGCGGTGCCCGTGCGCCGGAAGCTCTGCTGCGGGGGCGGCGTGAAACCCGCGCGCGGGTGGGCGTGGTTCGAGCCGGCCATGCTGCTCGGTCCTGAGCACCCTCCCGGGCAGCACGGTCTCTTGTGGGTCGGCGAGGCGTTCTACCCGACGGTCGCGGTGTTTCTGCGAGAAGCGGCCGAGCAGGGCGTTTCCCGGCGCGTGGCGGCCCTGCCGCTGGCGTTTCGGCTCGGGACGACCCGCGTCTACCTGGCGCACCGGCGGGCGGCACAAGGGGCGCAGGGCGAGCCGGTGCCGGCCATCTTCGGGTGGTTCCTGCCGGAGCGGGTCGATCTTGTGGTGGCCGACCTCCGCGCGGTGCCGCCGCGGGCCGAGCGGATCGCGGGGCGAGTCGGTCTGGGCGCCCGCGTGGTCCAGGTGGTGCGCGAAGGGGACCTGCTGACGGGAGCCGACGGGACGGCGTGATGGACCGCTACACCTGGTCGGCAGACCCGGAGGAGCGGCTGGCCGCGCTGCGGGCCTGGGAAGCGCACTGGCGGGCACTGCTAAATCCTGCCCTGGTAGCGATTGCTACGCTGCGCGCGATGGGTTCACTCGAAGCTCCGGGTGAGCGCGAGCTACGCGAACCGCTCTGGCGCTGCTCGGTCCGGCTCTACCTGGGCGAGGACCACGAGCGGCCACTCGCCAGTGGACACACCTACGATCTCCATGTCTACTGGTGGTCCTGGATGGAGCTGGTGGGGTCCCTGCGCCCTGATGAAGTCGCGCGGGCGCTCGACACGGAGCCCACTTGGAGGGTCGCTTGCGCGGCGTTCGATCGGCTGACGGGCTGGTGCGTCGAGCAGGCGGCGGAGTTGGTGACGTCGTGACGGCTGCGCTCATTGCGGCGTTCGGCGCCGCGGACGCGGGGACGTTTGACTACTCCGGGCGCGGGCTTGCCGAGACCTCTCCGGAGCTGATCGTGCTCCGGCTCAGAAGGTTCGCGCGCAAGTTCGGCGCGGATGTAGTACTCGACTCGAATCCGAGCGACGGCGACTGGAGCCCGGCGCCTTTCTCTTTGTATCTCTCGATCGATTGGTTCACCAAGCGAGTGGCAGTGGATCCGGATTTGCCGGCAACCGAGGCGGCGGCGATCGTGCACGAGTTGGGGCACATCCTGGCCACGAGGGACACGCCGCAAGGGTCGGACGAATGGAGCTTTTTCGGCTGGGAGTGGCGCGTGGCGTGCACCTGCGGCATCGAGCGCGCCTGGCTTCAGTCCTGCCGCGACTACGCGCTGGGGGACTGTCGCGAGGTGGGCGAGCTGTCCACTCTGCAAGTGCAGGAGGTGCTGAGCGAGCGCTGCCGCGCCGCGCGGCGGAAAGGGCTCCTCGACCGGAACGGCGCTCCGAGGGCGCTCCGGTGAGCCTCGCACCGCCGCACTTTCCTGACCTAGCCGAGCGCGGCGCCCGGCCGTAGACTTGGTTCCTCGCCCTTATGCCTGATCCGCTGGACCCTCACGCCCACGACCTCCTGCTGCTCGGCCGCAGCGTGGCGCTCGATCCGGCGAAGGCGCAGGAGTTGATCGACACGGCCGAGGGGGCGGCTGAGTTCCTGAAGCGGGCGCGGGCAGAGGGGACCAGGAAGGCCTACGCCTCGGACTGGAAGCAGTTTTCAGCCTGGATCGAGAGCCACGGCTTGGACCCGCTGCCCGCGGATCCGCGGATGGTGGCGCTTTGGATCAGCCACATGGCCCGCGCGCTTCAGCGCAAGCCGGGCACGATCCGACGGATGCTGAGCACGATCGCGATGGTGCACCGCCGGAAGGGGCACCCGAACCCTTGCGACCACCCGATCGTGGAAGAGGAGCGCCGCGGCATCGAGAACACCCTGGGTGTCCGCCCGCGCCGGGCGGCGCCGCTTTTGATCCCGCATCTGGAAGCGCTGGCACAGTCGCTGGGTACGGGCCTCCGGGCGAGTCGCGATCGGGCAATCTTGCTGGTCGGTTGGAGCGGCGCCTTGCGGCGGAGTGAAATCGCCGCGCTCCACGCCGAGGATCTGACCTTCCTCGACAAGGGGATCAGCGTGCTGATCCGACGATCGAAAACGGACCAGGCGGGCGAGGGCGCGCAGGTCGCGCTCTTTCGGGCGCATCGGACTGCGCTCTGCCCCGTAGCGGCTGTGCAGGACTGGATGCGCGAGGCGCAGATCGAGCGCGGGCCGCTGTTCCGAAAGATCACTCACCAGCGCGTGCCGCAGCTGCTGGGCGAGCCGATCACGCCCGCGATGGTGAACTACCTCGTCCAGACCTGGACGACCAAGGCTGGCGTGCAGCCCGAGCAGATCGGGGCGGACTTCTCGGCGCATTCGCTCCGCGCGGGGTTCATCACGGAGGCGGCGCGCGCCCACAAGGCCGAGTGGACGATCGCGCAGCAGAGCCGCCACAAGAGCGCCGAGGTGCTGCGATCCTACATTCGCGTCGCCGACGTCTTCGATCACAACGCCGGGGAAGATCTCCTGTGACCACGCACGCGCCGCTGGCGGCGGCGAGAAAGGTCACGAGATGGCTCACTTCAAGCGAGGCCGGGCGAAGGATCGCCGGGCTGGTTGTCTGTTTTGCAAGCCGCACAAGGGCTGCGGGACCAAGGGTACGTTCCACGCGCAGCCGATCGCTGAGCGCAAGGCGCGCATTTCGGAGCGCGAGGCGAGGCGCGAGCGCTCTTGACAGCAAGAGCTAGCACTGGCAGCGTTTTAGCCCATGGACCCTACGCTCGCCGCGCTCCTGTCCGTTGTGGTGCGGAAGCCAGACGAGCGCGGACTCGGCTGTCCAGTTTGCCTGCACGCGACCATCGCCTTGCAAGCTGGCCGATACGAATGCCAGGACCCCTACTGCGGCGGCTTCTGCTCGACGACGCTGGCTAGCCTCGCAGTGCTGAACATCCTTGACACCGACCGCTAGCACTGGCAGCGTGCTGCGCCTATGGCGTCTCCCTCGGAGGTGGTGGCTGGCGCGAGGCGCTGGCTGGTAGAGACAGCGGACGCGCTCTTTGCGCTCAGCTCGCTGCCGGACAACTCGGTCGACGCGATCGTCACCGATCCGCCCTACGGACTCGGGGGGCGGCACCCGCCGCTGGAGGACCTACTCGCCTACCTGCAGGGGGCCGAACTCGACACGGGCGGCGACTTCATGGGCCACAACTGGTCGATCCCGTCGGTCGCCATCTGGCGCGAGTGCGCGCGCATCCTGAAGCCCGGCGGCCACCTGGCGACCTTCGGTGGCACGCGGACCTTCGACCTGATCGGGCTCGGCTGCCGAGCGGCCGGACTCGAACTGAGGGACTCGATCGGCGTCGAGGGCACGCTCCGCTGGCTCTACGCCGAGGGGATGCCGAAGAGCCACAACGTCAGCAAGGCGATCGACAAGCGCGCGGGGGCCAAGCGTCGCGTCACCGGTGCGCAGGTACTGAAGGGCCGGGCGGCTCAATCCACCAAGGAGAAGGGCGGCACTTACACGACGGGTGCGCCGTCGTCCCGTGGCGCACAGAAGCCGATTCAGCTCACGGAGGCGGAGACCCTGGACGCGGTACGTTGGGAGGGCTGGGGCACGGCCCTGCGGCCGTCCTGGGAGCCCGTGCTGCTGTTCCGCAAGCCGTTCGGAGGCACGGTGGCGGCGAACGTGCTGGCGCACGGCACCGGCGGCCTGCACATCGATGCCTGCCGGATCCCAAGGGGCGGGGACCTCGCAGCGAAGCACGCCTCGGCGGAGGGCATCGCCTCGCCGCGCAACAAATCGGCTTTCGGCGACATGGGAAGCGGGCCGCGTGAGAACAACTACCACCCAGGCGGTGGCTGGCCTGCCAACACTGTGCTGTGCCACACGCCGGACTGCACCGCAGATCGCTGCCATTCCGACTGCGCTGTGGTGCGCCTCGGCTCGCAGTCCGGCGAGCGGAAGTCGGGGACCGCGGTGCGACGCAATGGCGGGGGCGGGAAGATCTTCAACAAGGCGAGCAGGCAGGGGTCGCAACCGGACGCGGGTTACGCGGACGAAGGCGACGCCAGCCGATTTTTCAACCAGATCTACTGGGACCGGCAGCTCGACACCTTCCATTTCTGCGCAAAGGCTCAACCGGGCGATCGGGTGCATCCGGACGTGCCCGGTGTCGCCCACCCGACGGTGAAGCCCCGCGCGCTGATCGGCTGGCTGATCCGGCTCGGGGTCGCGCCGGGCGGCCTGATCGTGGACCCGTACCTCGGCAGCGGCACCACGGGTGTGGCCGCGCTCGCCGAGAACGCCGGGTACCGATTCCTTGGCTTCGACCGCGACCCGGCCTACGTCGCGCTCGCGGCGGCGCGCATTCGCCACGCGGCCGGCGGCAACTGGGTGCCTCGCGAGCCGCCCACCGCGCCGGACGGCCAGCGCCTGCTGTTCTGAGGCCGCCATGCCGAGCGCACCCTGCGAGCAATGCGGCCGAAGGCGCTGTCGCTCGCAGCTTCACTGCGTCCGCGTCGCGATGCATCGCTTGCTGAAAGAGGCGGGCTTCGTGCGCCTTTGTAACGGCCACTTGGGGCGAGCCGCGAAGAAGCTCGGGCTGCCTGCCTTCGACGCGATCACGCTGGACCGGAGCCGATGCTACTACGTGCCCGCGTGGATGCTGGAGGAGATCCTGCGCGCGCATCCACTGACGTGGACGACGCGGCGCTCGCTTGGGCCGCCCGAACGCTTTTTTCAGCATCCTGACTTTCGGCGCGCTGACCCCGCCTTGGTCGCGCGCATCGGCGACCTGTACACGATGCTGCACCTGGCCGGCTGGTGTCTCCGCGGAAGCACGTGGCAGCGCGCCCGCGGTTGACGCGCGCTACAGTCACTGGTAGCACTGTTTGATGACGGTCGAGCTTGAGGCGATCGAGTCGATTCTGAGCGAAGAATTGACCTGCGTCAGGACCTGGCGCGACAGCTACACGGTCGGGTCAGCTGACTGGGGGAGGTGGCAGGCCCAATACCAAATGCTGGTGCGCGTCGCTGCCCGCATTCGGGCGCGGGTGACTCCGCCGCCGCGCGAGGCGTGGCGGTGACCGAGCTGGACGGGCTGTTCGCACTGGGCGGAGCGGCACTCGGTGCGAGTGCGACCTGGCTCTGCGGCCGCGCGAAGCACCGGCGCGAGCGCGAGTGCGACCAAATCGCCCATGCGCTGGCCGGTACGGAGCCCGCCTGGGAGGCCACGTGCCGCCGCCTCGAAGAGCTGCCAGGCCGTGCGGCCTGGGCCAGGGACGCGGAGGCGTATTTCTTTAGCAATCTACTCCTTGTGGTCCGCGAGCACCGGCGCCACTGGGGTGGCTTCCGATGATCGGGTGGCTGAAGGACTGGGACCTGCTGAGCTGGCGCCGCTTGCGCCATGCGGCACCGATCGATCTGATCCAGTGCTGGGACCATTCAGGCTGGATCGGCTGGGGTGAGGCGGTCCAGCGCGCGCGGTTCCGTCGCTACCTTGCTGCGGGGGTCATAGTGTCCGGAGCCGGCGCGGTGCTGGCGTTCTGGGTGGGGTTGATCGGTCTGCTGCTGCTCGGAATCTTCTGGTTGCGGCGCCGCCCATTGCCGCCGCCGTGGGAGGGCGCCGCGGTGGAATTCGAGGAACGGGCACTCCGGGTGCGGAGCGCAGGCTACTCGATCCGCTATGTTGCGGACGCTTTGGCTTGCGCGCGATTGATGCGCCGAATTGGAAAGTACCCCTGGGCACCCATTGACGGCGCATGCCGTCACTGCTGGTATGCCAGCATGCGGTTCATGGTACAACTGGTGGAGACCAGAACGTGGGTTGGCGAGGTAGAGGCCGGCGACCTGTCTAGCACGCGCGCCGCCGCTAATGCGCTCATCGGCATGGAATGCACCACCACCATGTGCGATGCCAAAGTGCTGCGGCAGTTGGATGAGCCATGGGTCAATGTCTGCTGGTACGACCTTCACGGGCCGGGTGACGTGCTGCTCCTGCGGCGTGCTTACGGAAACACGTTCGACCAACGCGATATCGACTTGCTGAGGGAGCGACTGGTGGCAGTCGGGCTGACGTACGAGGAGGACTGGAACGGTGCCGGGTGCTCTTCGGTCAGTTTTCGAATGAGTGGGCGCCGCGGCGCGGACCCGCTGACGCCCGAGCAGGTCGCCTTCATAACGGCACCGCGCGCACTCGAAACGGAGGTGACCCCATGACGATCGCTCAAGTTTTCGCGGAAGGACGCCTGATCCGCAACGCCTGGGCCCGGGTCGATTCCGGCCGGCAGCTTCTCTGCCTCTGGACCGCGCTCGCGGGGGACCCGACCTCGCGGCCCGCGCAGTGCACCGCGGACCAGTGCCCGCCCTGGCTCGCTCACCTGCTGCCGTGGATCGACGACGCGGGCACCGAGGCAGCGTGG
>PDVH01000122.1_pt2 | contig 19053 bp, 22 predicted proteins | sample 1369781 | NCBI WGS metagenome assembly PDVH01 (sample SAMN07795378, study PRJNA414565) | Alkali sediment metagenome, whole genome shotgun sequencing project. | isolation source: glacial lake sediment | place: Bosnia and Herzegovina: Donje Bare Lake | collected 2016-06
CCTTCCCTGCCGGCAAAGGGACTGTTGTTGACATAAAAGATCATGGAGACTGTCGGCGCGTCGATAAGTATCCGGGGAAGAGGCATGGGATTGTCCTGCGATGTAATCGTATCGCCGATACTGATGGCCGGAACACCGGCAACAGCGACGATATCACCGGCCTCGACGACATCCACCTGTTTTTTCTTCAAACCGTGGAAGGTATAAAGGGCGGAAAACCTGACGCCTGGTGTGATCGCGGTTTCTCCGCAAAGGGCATATGTCTGATTCATCGCGAGCATTCCGTTGATCAACCGCCCGATGCCAATCTGCCCCACATAGGGATCATAATCGAGATTCGTAACAAGGAACTGGGGAACCTGTGCATCATCGGCAGCAGGACCGGGTATGGCGGAACAGATGGCATCAAACAGGGGTTTCAAATCTTCCGATTGATCTTGCGGCTTCAGATGGGCAACGCCCCGCTTTGCGTTGGTATAGAGGATGGGAAACTCGATCTGCCTTTCGTTCGCATCGAGATCGATAAAAAGGTCGTAAACCTCATCAATGACCTCTTCTATCCGGGCGTCACCGCGGTCAATCTTGTTGATGACGACCACAATGGGCAGTTTTTTGGCGAGGGCTTTTTTAACGACGAACCGTGTCTGCGGCAGCGGTCCCTCACTGGCATCGACGAGCAGAATGGCCCCATCGACCATATTCAGGCTGCGTTCAACCTCACCGCCGAAATCCGCATGACCGGGCGTATCAACGATATTGATCTTGATGCTGTCGTACCATATGGCCGTATTCTTCGCCATGATGGTAATCCCCCGCTCTTTTTCAAGATCCATGGAGTCCATGACCCGCTCTGCGACCTCCTGATTCTCCCGGAAGGTGCCAGTTTGCTTGAGCATGGCATCGACGAGGGTTGTTTTACCGTGATCAACGTGGGCGATGATGACAATATTTCTAATGTTCTCTTTTCGCAAGTGTATTGCCGCTCCTTCAAAAGGCATCCCCCCTTGTCCCATATTTGGATCAGGGCAAGGGGGGATGATAATAACGTATTTTTTATGTATATGTTCAGCTGTTCATTTCGGTAATTTTTGTCTGCGTTTCGTGATTGAGAAAATCCCATAACCAGATCTTCTTCAGAGTCTCCACTTTCGGCACCCCGTTTGTGTTCCAGCCCCTTTCGAGATAGTAGGTCTGTATCAGTTTCCGCAACTGCTCCTTCCTGAAGTTCATCAGGATTTCCCTTTTATCTTTCGTGTTCATTTTATCCATGTCTGCGAGGGGCTTATCCAATATTTTGCTTAATTCTCCATCGTGAAAATCCTTCTCAGCATCATAGAGGTCATCATCTGTAGGCCCTATTGCCCGGTCAGGCACCCAGTCATGCTCGCCTGTTTTTTCACCGAAGATCATGGCATTCATGACCCTCTGCAGATTTATGTCCCTGTCTGTACGCTCGTAGATCTTCTCCCATGTGAGGTCCGTACCCAGCATACCGTTATAGAACTCCGCATACATCTCCTGGGAGGCAGGGTTAATATACTTGCCTCCATCTTTCACTTTTTCCGATTCCGGATTAAATACATCCACCCACGGAAGCTTGCAGAGACCCAGATTGTCATTGCCGAGACGAACCCTCGGATAGGTTATAAGGGCGTTAGCCTTGTCTTTGAAAGAAGGAAAAGCACCGAGGAGATCTGCCTTAATCAGCCATGCCGCGGCGTGATGCGCCCCTATATCACTGGCCGCTGCATATGACGCTTGCATGGACAGAGACCTGTGAGTCCTGTAAAGCGAAAATGGAAGGCCCTTCACCTGCATGGCAAATTTCATGAGTTCCTTCTCGGGATTCTCGCGGCCCGTCCTCTTAACATACATGCGGGACACCCAGTCGAGCAAGCTAAGCATCCCTTTTCCCGCTTCCCTGGCACACTCCGTCTCGCCGCTGCTAATCTGGTGCAGGAATCCGAGTACCGCCATTTCATTTCCCCATATGAGTTCCAGACCACCCGTATCTTCCTTCGTGAGATAACCCCGCTGGAAACACTCCATCAAAAAGCCGATAATAACAGCGGCAGTTATAGTATCAATACCGAAGTTATCGCAATGCCAGTTGGCTTCCATGACGGCTTCAGCATTCCATATTCCTAAATTTGAGCCGAAACCGCACGCTGTCTCATACTCAGGCCCGTCGACCCAGACCTTGGCGCCTTTCTGATCACCGAATGATAGGGTAACCCAGCCGCCTTTAGTGCACCGCAGAGAGCAGCCGGGGTAACACCCGTCCATACCTCTATGATCAAAGAGTTTCTCTGCATAAAATTTACCGCTGATCTGTTCCGCTCTGGGATCCGAACCATACTGGTAATTTCTCACAGGCAGAGACTGGTAATTTTCTTTATTCATGAAACTGATGAGTCCCGCACTTCCCTTGCGGTACATTTTCAAAGATACGGGATCAACCTCTCTCACAACCTTAGATAGCCTCGACCCTGCTCTTTTCGCCTTCTCCCAGTCTGTTGCACCGTACGGGTTGTCACCATGCGGATATTCCGCCATGATGATGATGGACCGTATTTTCTTATCAACCATCACCGAGCCAAGGCCGGTTCTGCCTGCCTGCTTTGTCCTGAAAAACCCCTTCTGGCCGTCAGCCGTTTTCGTAGGATCGTAATAATGGCTGTTGATACATCCATATGTCGTACAGGCCGCACCAACACCGGTTGTAACAAAGGCAATGTTCTTTTTGTCATAGCCTTCCCGTGTGAATTTATCGGCAATGAATGCCTCTAAATTAAAGACGTGTTCTATCTTTGGCGCTTCTATAATCGTTACTTCATTTTTAAACCCATCGATAACAATAAAAACGTCATTCCCCGATTTTCCCGTGATCTCAATAACGTCGAACCCGGCGAATTTCATGTGAGCACCGAAATGTCCGCCGAAATTCGATACTCCCGGGATTCCTGTATGCGGAGACATAGCAAGGGCCATGCATTTGCTTGTACCCGGGAAATTGGGAACACCCGCCAGCGGACCTGGGGAAAAAATTAATGGATTCTCCGGAGCGTACGGACTCGTATCCGGGGTTACTCGCCTATAGAGTAGATATAAGCCCAGGGCTCTCCCCCCGACGAAGTAATCTCGCGCGCGTGAATCGAGGCTTTTCGCATCTATCGCTCCGTTATGAAGATCGATAGTGAGAATCTTATTCGCGTATCCACGCGTCAAATTTGATTTGGTATACTTCATTTAGTTCTCCTGACACGGGGCTCCTGCGTTCGCCGCGGTTTACGTCCCATCTACTACCTGCGCAGAACAGAAGCCAGTTTTTTTAGAAGGCGCACTATAAGCCAAAGCAATTTATCTTGTCAATTGTAAATGTTAATTAGCTTGACATTCGCGGCAATTCGTGGTTGAGCCTGCCTTCAGTAAAAAGTTGTTTTGGGAATGGCAAGAGCGCTCAGGAAGTCATAATGGATATGAATCACCAATGGGTCTGGATCGATACGCAGACAATAATGAATGAGGCACAAGAAAACATCGGCAACTCATCCATTATCTGTGTTGATACAGAGTATGATTCCTTCAGATACTTTCGCGAAGTACTCTGTTTAATTCAGATAGATGCGGGTGGAAGGACTTACCTCTTCGACCCTCTGGGCAAGCTTGATTTTTCCTTCTTGGGAACAACTTTCAAAAATCCTTCCGTCCTCAAAATTATGCACGCCGGTGATAATGATATCAGGCTTCTAAAAAGGGACTACGGTTTTGAATTCAAGAATATCTTTGATACACATCAGGCGGCATCCATCCTCGGTTGTCACAATCTTTCTCTCTCGACATTGATAAGCCAGTATCTCGGCATGGAACTCAAGAAAGATAAGAAAATGCAGCGTTCCAAGTGGGAAACCCGCCCCCTAAAGGAAGAACAATTACACTATGCCGTAGAGGACACGGCGCACCTTACGGCCCTGTATCGAAGGCTTGAATCTGAGATCCAGTTGAGGGGTCTCAAGAGAAAAGCAGCAAGGGCTTTTGACAAGATCGCCGCTGTAACGTGGAGCGAAAAATTATTCAATCCTCAGGCGTGCAAAGGTATTAAGGGATACGACTCCCTTTCAGCGCACCAGAAGCATTATTTGCTGAACCTCTACAGCTGGCGATTCCAGAAGGCAAAGAAAACAAACATGGCACGCTTCAGGATATTATCCGATCAGGCTTTGCTTGACTTAGCAATATCCGAGGTATCCTCCATGGAAATGCTGAGGAAGACAGAGATACTTTCTCCTGAAAAGATGAGACTCTATGGACGGGAAATTATCGATACCATTAGCGGCGGCAGAGGGTCGGAACAGAACCTGCAATAAGACAACGCGCTATATTTGGAATAAATTGTTTTCTGGCAACGCATGGCAAGAACTAGAGGCAGATTGATTAAACTGCAATATTTCATTTTTACTTTTTAAATCCCACGCGCGCCAGATAATCCTGTGCCGCTTTGAGTCCCAGCCATGCTGCGGATATCATGTCCTGGAGGGATTCATCAAAGGCCCATAGTTCCTCGTACGCCCGTGCACGGATGTAGTAAGCTAGGGCTTCTTTCCTATTAATGTCTATCGCCATGCTGCAATACTCGACAGTCTTTGAAAAATTTCCCAGTTTCCCATAGGCTATACCCCGGTAGAGATAGGGCTTCGTGTCTTTCGGGGCCAGTTTCATTACCTTGTTGAAATCTTCGATTGCCCTTTCGTACTCGCCCAATTCCCAGAAGACTATCCCACGGTAGAGGTAGCCCGCAGCATCAGCGGGCTTCATCTCCTTTATTTTTCTGAATTCGCCAATGGCCCTCGCATAGTTTTCTGAATCTCCATAAAACTTCGTGAAGGAACCGTAGTCCAGGATTTGACTCGGGTTAATCTCTAAGGCCTTCTGGTAATCACTTAACGCTTTTTCATGATTACTAAGACAACCATAGGCAATCGACCGGAGCAGATATACCCTTTCATCCCGTGGATTCATTTCCAGAACGCCGTCGTAGTCCTTGATCGCCTTATCATAACGGCCGGCAGCCCACTCAGCCACGCCCCTACCATAATAGGCGCTCACCTGTTTCGGATTACGTGTTATGAGGCTGTCATAGTACTCTTTGGGCGTTTCTCTCTTTCCCAGTTTCTGGTAAGCCTGTTCAAGGCTGGCCTTTGCTTGCGGGTGTTTATCATTCTTTTCGACAGCACGGTGATAATCATTAATGGCAAGGAGAAGGTTGCCGATTTTCTCATAGATCCTTCCCCGTTGATAATAGGCCTCGGAAGATGCGGCGTTAATTTCAACAGCCCTTGTGCAATCCTCCAGTGCCTTATCGATATCTCCCATTTTCTCCTTAAGAGCGGCGCGTTTGAGGTACAGGGCATCTTCCCGGGGGCTCAGTTCTATGAGCCTGTTCAAATCACCTTTGGCTTTTTCGTATTCGCCTATTTTCTCAAGGATCCTTTCCCGGCAAAGGTAGAAAAACCTTTCTTCTTTCTGAAGTTCGATGGCCTTCGTGAAGGCCTCTGTCGCTTCCCGGTCCTTGTCCGAGATGAGGAGCCTGTATCCCTCGAGGCATAAGTTCCATGCAATGAGATCATCAACAGCGCGGCGATATTGCTTTTCCCCCGATGCATCGGCGCCTTTGGAAGAGGGTTTCTTTCGCAGACCGTCAATCTTGATAAGAACTGCTGCCAGCTCTCTTCCGATCTCCACAACGTCCTTGCTCATTTGGGAATCCTTCCGGAGAGAATTCAAAGCCTTCACAAGGGCCGGGGGATCAGTCGCTGTTTTTGCACTGAAGGAAAAAGATTTTCCATCCTTACTTTCTGAAACCGTCTCCACCGGAACCAGCGCTGATACCATATATCGGATCTCTTTTTGGCCAAGGAGAAACAGCCTTGCCTCTGTATGTTCCAGGAGATAATTCCCGAGTTCACTGTAGAGAAGCCCTTCTGCCTGTGCACGGCCAATGGCCTTCGCGTATGCCTCATTGTCCAGTTCACTCGCCCGATAGATGTATTTCTTTTCGAAGGTCTTTACTTCAGCGAAGACAGGGCTCATGATGAACTGGAGCAGCAGTATCATAATTAAAACGGAACATTTGATATTGGTCGGAGTCTTCCAGTTCATTAATTCAGCCTCTCAGGGTCGGTCAAGGATTATCCTCTGGAAAATCTATGGATGGCGATTGCGGAAAGATGAATTTCTGTTTTCCCTTCATTTTCTTTGTTTCTTGCGTCTCCTTTGAATGTGAAGGCCAAATTAAGCCGCTTGCTTGCTCTGCGGCAGTATAATAGGGCCACAGCCTTGTGGCCGCCATGATTTAGGAAGTGTTCGACAGTCGGTAGGACTTTTATTCTGTTTTGCGGAATATCAATAGATAACTTTGTAAATCTTGTTTTCTAAGAGTAGCTCTGTTGCCTTTTTGAGCCTCCGGGAGAGTATTTTTAAGATTTCCTGAAAATGTTGTGACAGCTTGTTGAATTCTTGGTCTAAGAAAGTGCGATCGATGAGCCCGACCGTTGTTTCTCCCACTGCCCGTGCTCTGGCAGTTCTGGGAACACTGGATATAAAAGCTATTTCCCCGAAGACGTCCCCGGGCTGTAGGACCTCGATGACGGCCCTTCCTCCTTCAACTGCCTTGGAAATTTCCACAGCACCGGATTCTATCGAATATATCCAATCACCATGACTCCCTTCCTCAAAAATAATCTGGCCATCCTGATAGTCTTCATATGTTGCGATGGGTAACATCTTCACATACTCCTTTAGAGTTTCCTCAATTCGACTGTTTTAGCTTATAAAAAATTAGTTGAGAAATTTCATTTATGCAAATCTGTCTTCCTGCATACCTTCAGGAAGACGCCCTTGACCTCTCATTGCAATTACTCTATTGGTCAGTTTTCGCCGGCAGCTCTTTTTCATCGTCTCTGCCAGGAAGGCTTCTTTTTCCTATTTTATAGGCGTCTGCCACAGAAAAGAGCCAACAACATACAACAAATAATAAGATAAGTCTAAGATAAATCCCACTGCGTGCGGAATCAATACTGGCGAGATTAGAGATTGCCTCCATGTCAGCGATTCCGCCTCCACTCTGAATTGCCTTAAGACTTTCCAGCGCGCTCACAGTCACTGTTCCGATTATTATGCCGAGCGCCAATAATACAAGTATCAGAATTGTCAGGCCCCGCTTGTACCTCTTTAGATAAATCTGACCCAAGCCGGGAAACACAAAGCCTGATAATAAGGCGGCCTTAATAGCAGTTTTCATGCGTCATCTTCTATAAGTATCATTGGTCACACTGCGGCATTTATCATATCATATTCTTAAAGGAGAATGCTGCTATTTTCTTGTTAGGAAAATACCTCAAATATCAGCACTGAGCTTTCACTTATTTCCCATCATAATGCGATAAAGGGCAAGACGGAAAACCCGATGCAGTGCCAAAATAATGTCTCTGCGCTTACTCATTGGGATTATAGATTCTTTCCTTTTGCGGTGCTATCCCTTTTTCCTTTGACCTCGTCTCTACGAACCAGTCTATCAGCTTTCGGGCAATACTTATCTTGCCGGGTATGATCGGAAGTCTTTCAGGATCAAACCAGCCTGCATTAACGATCTCCGCCTCGTCAATCTTGATCTCGCCGCTTTCATATTCTGCAGTGAAACCTATCATCAGAGAATCAGGGAAAGGCCAGGGCTGGCTTCCGAAATAACGGATATTCTTGACCCTGATACCCACTTCTTCTTCTATCTCGCGTTGTACCGCTTCTTCGAGCGTTTCGCCCGGTTCGACAAACCCTGCGAGGACGCTGTACAGTTCAGAAGTGAATCGTTTAACCCGGGCCAGGAGCACCCTATTATCCCTTTCTACAAGAACGATGACTGCAGGAGAGATACGGGGGAAGATCAATAATTCGCAACACGGGCACTCTTTGGCGATCATGCCACTTGAACGAATCGTTCCCATTCCGCAGTACCCGCAATATCTTGTGGTTCTGTCCCAATCAATAATATGCACCGCTTTCATTGCTATCCTGTGGAGGAATTCTTCAAGGCGTCCGTAAAGATACCTTAACCCGCGAAAAGCCATTTTTGGGGGAACCGAAGAGGTTTCGGAAATCTCAGCACAATAGCAGTGGCGCCCGGCGATGGTCCCAAGATACCATTCCCTGATCGGTTCCAATCCAAGCTCTGCCGGATTTGTGAAACACGGAACAGAGATTTTTTCATCTGCCTCTGCAACGATCATCTTGTCGGACATAAACAAGAACCACCACGCCGGTTCTAACTTCTTCGGCGGCGCTTCAACTGAAGGGATAAGTCTATTTTCCATAGTCTAAATTTTAGCCTTTGTCCTATTTAGTTGTAAGAAAGATTCGATGATCCCGACGCAGATAATTAGTCTGACTGCATTCATATTAGTACTTTCGAGAACACCAGCTTATCATCACCGATTCGGTAAAAATCATTGATACGTGCCACCAGTTGGTAACCGTTGCTCTCATAAAACCGTATGGTGGCGCCGTAAGATTCCTGAGATGACGTCTCAATGAGGAGCATGCGTCCACCTTGCTTTATGACTTCATGTTCGACATATTCCAAGAGATACCGGCCATGTCCCTTTTTCTTGACCGCTGGATCTACTACAATCCAGTACAAATCATATACGCCCTGCGTCAGGGGAATCGGACCGTAACAGGCAAAGCCCTGTAAAATGGGATTGCTCTTTCCGTATTCAAGGACGGCGAAGATATAGCCGCTTTCATCTCCTTCTTTAATGGCCTCATCAACAAGTTCCAGCGCAGTCTCTATTTCGACATCATTGAAATTTCCCGATGAAACAACCATCTCTTCGATACGTGATCTGTCGCGCGGTTCCAGTTGACGGATTCGTTTCTCTTCATCCACTTTTTTTCACTCCCATGCCGTGGCTTCACATACACAGCCGAAGCTATATTTGACAGTTTAATCCCATACAACAGTTTGCTTACCCGATCATTGTAACATATTTTAGACGAGAAGGCTCCGGTTACCAATTGTGCGGCCTCAGCCGTAATCCAGTCCAAAGAAAGTCCAAAGGGCAAACAATTGCGAATATAATGGAGCGATCAGTCATTCACGACTTCCAGAACCAGATCGATCTCATCCACCTGGGACTTCGCGGGGCTCCAGCGGAGCTTCCATTGATGCTTTGGTGTTTGCTGCGGCACGGTGACATCCGGGGTGCGGTATTCAGCCCACGCGACAAAATCCAACCACCAGTCAATTACCGCCTTGTAACCCCAGAGGTGAACCTTGCTGGCCACACCCGGGTGTGCAAAGAGCAATAGGTCATATACGTCCCATTGGGCTGTCTCTCCAGGATGTAAGGATTCCACGATTTTTGACCGGGAGAGTGCCTCAGTGGCATCATGAACTATACCGCGTTCTTGCGCAAACGTGGCATGCGGAATAACACCGACCAATGGCGCATGGCTAGTATTAACCATCGAGAGCATCGCCCGGGTAAACGCAATCTCCCTGCCCACGCTCACCTGGAGTTTTGAAGGGACAGCTTTCAGGGAAATCTCCAGGCAGCTTTCCTGACTTTTCATCTTCGCTTCCGCAGCCTTGGTGTCTGGCATAATTGTATCCTACCTTCTGACTCATTGCCGATCTGACATTTTATTCAAGGTATTTCTCAAGAAATCTACGGCAATTATCGGTATGGCTCAGTCGAGGCACTACCCACCTCTTAATCATATAACCCATTCTAACTAGTTTTACCACATTTTGAGAGGGACTCATGACATTTTATTCCATCCTGCTGAAATGTTCTCATTTGCCGGAGGCGTAACATTTCTTCTGATCTCCGATAGAAATATCGGGTATATCTTCAGGCCATCTTCTCGACGAGCTTTTCCAGATAACGTACGACTGTTTCTAAAGCGCCATGCTGGCAGGAAGTAGTCCCAGTAATATCACAATCGGCGTAATACTTATTTGACATAAATTGAGATTGAATATTGGCAGGAAAAAATTCTCGTAAGAGGATAAGGCAGGGTCAGAAATCGCTTTGCCTTTTTTATTGCCTGAATTTTAGCGCTTACTGTGCAGAAGAATAAGAAAATCTAAGGTGCCCGAACAAGGCGGAATCCGATGTAACGGGTCATGCCGGTCGGGTTAAAGTATAGACGATGAGCTGAACGGCTGTACTTGGCGCCGTCGCTCCAGCAACCGCCCCGTATAACCCTGTCCTTGCCCGATGAAGGCCCGGAAGGATCCGACAGACGGCTCCTCCAGGAATAATCGTCGAACCAGTCCTGGCACCATTCCCATACATTCCCGTACATGTCATAGAGACCCCACGCGTTGGGGGCAAAACTTCCGACACGAACCGTCTTGTCTCTGTATTCTCCCTTTGGACAGCCGGAAAGAGTGTAGTTGCCATTATAGTTTGCCTGATTCGTGGAAAGACAGTTTCCCGTATAGAAGGGTGTTGTCGTCCCAGCCCGGGCTGCGTACTCCCATTCCGCCTCCGTGGGCAGTCTATATTTGTATGTACCCTCCTTCTGGTTGAGCTTCCGGATAAAGTCCTGAGCGTCGTTCCAGGAGACCTGCTCTACAGGACAATCATCGCCGCAGTTCTTAAACTCTGAGGGATCGTTCCCCATGACCTTCTTCCATTGCCCCTGGGTAACCTCCGTGGTCTGCATGTAAAATGGTTTGCTGATTTTGACCTTGTACTGCTTCTCATTACTCGACCGCTCCGGTTCATTTTCAGGTGACCCCCTCATATAACTCCCTGCCGGGATGAGGACAAACTTCGCTCCGATGGTGGGACTTGTGAAGACCTGTTCATCGGCTGCCAGAGAAAAGAGAGGATTGAACAAGGCAACAAGAATGGAGAGCAGGATAATTCGCAAGAAGGCATATTTCATCGGCTTGTACTCTTACTTTAGAATTCGATACCCCTCCTATACATTAACTGTGGACAAATCACAAGACATGTCGTAAACCTCTATTTAAATGTTTAATCGACGGACATATTTAGAAAAGCTATGCTTCAGAAATTATCAGATCGTTGCACCTACGAAGGTTCACTAACGCTTTATGGTGAAGAGTGGGAATACGGTTTGAAAGTGAGAGTATTTACTATCGGAATTCTTTACAACTCAATGCATATGTTGTATAAGGAAAACAATTCATCTATATAATTGTAGCTATTTAGTTTAAAAAAAGATAGTGATTGCGAGGCTTCACATCAATAATCGGTCGGAAATGATTCGTCAGGCACAATTTGTGCAGTTCTATATTTGAATTAGATATTTATTGAACACAAAGATGTCCTCATGACAAAAAACGGCCACATAAGTTTTCGTGCCAGCAAGGACTTGCATGAGTCCCTCGCTCAAGTTGCAAAAGAAGAGCGACGGTCTTTATCGTCAACGATTGAGATGGTCCTGACCAATTACCTGAAAGGGAGGAAAGCATTCCGAGGTGTCGAAAAAGAAAAACGTCAATATCCGAGAAAGGCTCTTTCTGTTCCGACTGTGATAAATCAACAGGAGCCTGGAAAAATGGGAATAGGAGCCATCACAGAGATTTCTCTTGGCGGTGTAAGAGTTTTAATTCCCAAAGATTTCAAGCATCAGATCCTGATTGATCAGAAAGGTTCAAGATTTGAGATTGTTTTCAATCTGCCTACTGAGAGCATGCCCATAACGTTGTCCTGTGAGTCGAACAGGGTGGTTGATGCCGAAGACAGCATTCATGTCGGAGCCTCTTTTGTTGATGCTGATTTTAGGAGCTATAAAGCACTCCAAACCTACCTGATGTAACACCTTGTCTTATCTGTTCCTATCACGAAGATTTCCAATAGAATTATAATCTTGGTCTATCAATACGCATTTGCGTATCTGATATTAATTTGAGACCCTTGCATAACTCCTCTATTCGTCATTCCGGGCTTGACCCGGAATCTAGGAAATACTTGATAATACTGGATTCCGGCTTTCGCGCGAATGACAAAATTGCTGGTTTTATGCAGTTATGCAAAGGTCTCAACATATTATTAGTCGGAATTCTTTACAAAAATGAAATACATTGTAATACCTTGTAAAATCGGCGTTTTATGCCAAAATATACATAAACATACCCCCCATAAGCAATAAAAAGCGTCGGAATACTTTACAATTTATTTCATGTATGAAAAAGCATCTCATCTGCTCTTAACTTTAAGTCTGACAAATCCTAGATAATCGTGAAGTAAATAAGTGTGTTATGAAGTTTACGAAATATGGCAGTAAATGTAATACAATGTGGTACGCTAATTGCTAATTCTCATATACAAAAGAAAATTGAATTCCATGGAAAACTTTATGACCGAAATCTATGTCATCAGACGCGAAAGTCATATTAAAGCAAAAGCCATCAAAATTAAAACTATGGGACAGCGCCACATTGAAGAAACAATCAATCTGGTAAACAATGGTATTTCAGCAATGCTGTCAAGTCATTCCAGAACACCGGAGGGATATCAAATATTCCTTCAATCCGACGCCGATGGGGATCTGATATGTCAGCAGATTCTAGATGTCCTATTGCGTTTGCCTTATGACAGGGTAGTCGTGGAGAGAATTAATTGTTAAACCCTGTTCATGTTAGTTAATGAAGGGCTTATCCATTGTGTCTTATTATTCTATCTCAATGAAAAATGTGCCAATGCTTCATTTTTGTTGTCTTGTTCCATAACAAGATTTAGAAATCTATTAAGACATCATGCAAGGGCATCCTTGCAACTTTATGCTGAAAGTTTTTATCGAGACCGGTTTCTGAGGAATACTTTGCTGGGTAAAAAGCCTGAAGAACTCTTGAATCTTGAACGAAAAGAGATAACACCGTTAATCAGAAAACTGAACGCCTTCACCGAAAAGGTACGGGAGGACATCGAGAAGAAAAGGATAAGCGAAGCTGATGGGCAAAAGCTTATTTTAAAGGCCACCATGGTGGTTAGCATGTTGACGAAAACAACATGAACTGTGTTCCATATTAATTGTTAAACATATTGAAACTCAAATTCATTGAGGAGTGAAGAGACTCTATGAAAGAAAATGATGCGGATGTAAACACAGGTTTGAGAACTCTGAATGAAGTGGAAGCCCTCAATTCATCCATATTAAAATATTTTAAAGGTAAATCAGATTCGTCGCCGTTGAAGAAGGATGAGTCTTTGATCTTATCTGCCCTGAACAAATATTTTTATGGCCAGCGAGTCAAATCTTGACTCAGTAAGTAGCCTGCTCAAGGGGCGGGAAGACCAGTTTTAAATTTAGAAGGCAAATAAAAATAATGCTTATTGACTTCATGAGGAACATTGTAAAATTCCTCTACTCGTAAAGATCTTTCACTCTTGAAATATATTTTCAATTGGTAAAAAATACTTCCCACATAGCATGCATTCACATGTTTAAGAAGGACAAGAGGCTTTATACACATACCATTTCCAGTATTGACCCAAATGCAGGAGGAAGCACATATGTTACTCTCGACAAAGGTCCTGATACACGATGACAGGCCGGACATCCCGGAATTCTTACTTAAAACTATATTAAGTAGGGGTTACAAAGCAGGCTTCGCAAAAGATGGTACTGAGATTATTGCCATGCTCTCGAACGACCATTATGACGTTGTTCTCACCAATGGTGGATATAAAGAACTTAATCCTGACCAACATATGCAGTTAAAGTCTTCTTCTATCTTCATAATCGACATTAAAGATTCACGTAACCAGGATCAAGATATGGATTTAAAGGCTGACTTATATTTGCCAAGGCCCCTTTTAATTTCTGAACTCTGGCGGGCAATAGAAACGCCATACCAATTATTTAAGGGATGATATTTATGGTCTATACATTTGCATGTCCTGCCCCTTGCAGTCGAGTAATAAAGGTTGATGCAAACAATGATGACGATGCCGTTAATAAGATAATAGGAGCGGGAGCTATCAACTGTCGCAACATGAAAAATACGCCCTGTTGTAAAAAAGTTCTTCATCTGCCACCGTTGCCGGAAAAAAATTTAAAAGACATAGTGCTATTGTGCATGAATGTTGAGAACCAGTAAGACACTTAATATTTACGAAAGGTAAATATTTAAGAAGGTTGGGTAGTAATTGCGGGAATGTAGAATGGCGTAAGGAGTAAACTAATTTTTAACTTTCAGCAGAAAGGCAGGGCAATTGACTCTGCCTTTTTTATTTCCTGACTCTATTAATTAACGAGTGCAATTTTCTGTTTACCGCCGAAATTCGATTTTAGCGATTTCAGAAAGTTCTTTATTTCATGAATTCATGTAACGATATTTTCTTGCCTTCTGCAGCAGTTCTATCATTTCGTTGCTTTTAAATATCATAATCTTATTTCTTTATTTCAGGCCGGTTATTTTATGTTGCAGAGCGCTTTGACGTTGTTGATCTTCTCCTGGAGGTCATAGCTGCGGTTGACTTCCACGCGGTTCGTCTCCGGCGTCCCTCCGGCACAAATAGCGCTCGCCATGAGATAGCCACCGAAGCGCGATGCCGTTAGATCCTGTATGAAATACAGCAGCCTCAGGCGATCTTCCGTGGGGATGTCGCTCCGCCCCTTGAAATATTTCTCGATGTATTTCCTCGTTTCCTTGTTCCTGTATTCCGTCTCGCCCGGCATGGTTGTGACGATCCCGCCGGCGATTTCCTGGAGGGTGCCGAGAAACTCGATGAAACGAAGGCGCGAGTGGTAGAGCCCGGCATTGGAAATGGACACGTCCGGAATCGGGATTCCGCTTGGATGCATGACGGAATTCGCCACGGCTCCGAGGGCGCAGCCCCAACCAATTTCCGAAGAAATCATCATATCGGTGATTTTGCTTCTGATGTGTCCGGCTTTTTCCACACCGTTATAATGGGCAATGAGCGCCGCCGTTCCCGCCAAAATATCGGTTCTGGCTGAAGTGCAGGCTCCTTTGCAGATCCTCACGTAAGGAGAAAAATAGCGGATCAGGTTTTCGGTAAATTCCCATTCTCCGCACATGAAGACACGTTCCCAGGGAATGAAAACATGATCGAAGACGGACAGGCATTCGACAAACCCAATGTGCGAACTGGCCGGGCTTTCCATCTCCTTCGGTTCCAGAGGGCCAGGAGCCGGTCTCGTAATGAATTTGAGTCCCTTCGTATCTACCGGAATGGCGAAGGACAGGGCGTAGTCTTTATCGGCTTCCTGGAGCACACCCGAGGGGCAGGTAAAAATGTAGTGGGTGATCGGGGCGTCGGAGGTATGCATCTTGGCGCCGTTTACGATGATCCCATCCTTTCTCTTATCGACCACCCGCAAATAGAGATCCGGGTCCGCCTGGCGGCTCGGCGGCAGAGATCGATCACCTTTGGGATCCATGACTCCCATGCAGTAGCGGAGGTCGTTCTTCTGCAGTTCCCTAAAAAAGTTTTTCAGCCGTTCGTGATAGTTGGTGCCTCTCGCCTGGTCTATATCGTACGTGACCGCCCACAGAACGTTCAGACCCGTAATCATGCACATGGAGCAAAAATGACGGGCGTTATTCTTCTTTAATGTTTCGATTATCTTCCGTACTTCTTCAGGTGTCCGGCGCAGATGCGTCCAGAAACTTACCTTCTCATCAACAGCGGGCGACCAGAACACAAAATCCTTTTCTTTCTCCGGATCATTTGCCCAATCGTAAAATTTGCACATCTCCTCGAGGGAAATTTTAAAATACTTGCTGTTGACGACGTCATCGATCCTTTCGCCCCCGATGTACACCTCGGGTTTCAACTTCTTCAGGCTGTCCAGATACTCCCTGCTTGTTTTGATTCCCATACTTTTTCTCCTTTTCCAGATTTACATTTTTAAATCGCTGGAAATCGAGGCTGAATTTTCTTCGATAAACCGACAGCAAGAACCATATTCATTGCGAATGCTGAAGGACAATGATCTCTGGCTCTTTAGGTAGAGCCTCCGCAGTAATCTTCACTTCCGATTTCGGCAGGACCTGAACATTCCTTTTGCCACGCGTAAATTCAGCAACAGTAGTAATCGGGAAGCCGCATTTTTCTGTCTTGTAGTGCATGGGTATGGTGATAGATGGTCTGATGTCGTTCATGACTTTTGTGGCTGCCCGTGCATCAATCGTGTAAAAACCTCCCACGGGCAGAAGCAGCACATCCACTTTGCCAATTTTGCCCAATGTCTCCGGGTCAAGGTCATGCCCGAGATCTCCCAAATGCAACAGCCTTATTCCATCTGCTGAAATAACCGAGAGCAGGTTATCTCCCCTTTCTTTCCCAGAGGAAGTATCATGGAAAGTTGGAAGCGTCTCTATCTTCAAGCCTTTAAACTCGTAGATGCCTTGTTTTTTTATGTGATCATATTTTCCTCGAATACTTTTTGTGTAGTTGTGGTCTCCGTGATTGTGACTTGTAATGACCATGTCGGCTTCGTCGTCTATCGTACGATAGGATAAGGCGCCACCTGAGAATCCGGATTCATAAGGATCGATGATTATCCTTGTCCCATTTTCTGTCGTTATCTTAAAAGCTGCATGACCATACCATTCTATATTCATAGCGACACCTCCTTGTGCATGGAATGTTTATTTCCTTCTTCAAAAAATAAGTCCGCCGGCGCGTCTGGAGCAAAACGGTCCTATCGGCCGCGCTTGGGATATCCGACCGACTGTGCCAGAATAATTTTCTGATCCGCTCTTAACTTCATGGCCTTTGAGAGCGTCGGTTTATCTATATATGCACGCACGACTGTTGCCAGCCCGGCGGACGCGCAATAAAGGTATACATTTTCACTTATGAACCCCGTGTCCGCCGCCGCATACAGTTCTTTATCTGAAGCGGAACCCATCCTAGAGTAATCAGCCACATATATAAGATTAACTGCAGCTTCCCTGACGTAGTCCTGCTTGCCAGTCAGTCCTCTTAGGTCTTCTGCGACGATCATTTTCAATGTGTGTGATTTCGCGTCATAGAGGTAGATACCGCTTTTGGTGGCAACATAAATGTCAATTTCCTGTTTATTCATCGCAGTTGGCGCTGTCCGTTTACCAGAATCAGGACGATTTATTCCGGCAGCAGCCCAGAGCATATTTGAAAGAATATTCTCTGGCAAGGGTTCCGAGCTGAATTCACGAGAAGAACTTCTCCTTGCCAGAACCTCCATTAGAGGATTGCCGGCGATTTGCGGCTTTGTAAGCTGGATCGATTTCTGTTCCTGCGCCATGATGATATTCTGGCCCATAGACGGGATGATGATAATAGAAGCCAGAATTACGGCTACAATTTCTCTCGTGATCACAAAATACCTACTCCTCGATTTCGTCTTCATAAATGTAATCTCCCTTTCAATTTTTTAAGCCTCACAGTAATTGTCTTAGTAACCATCCCGATTGTTTTCAGCATCGGCATCAGACTCTGAGGGTGACGGCAGGTGCCTGGCAGTAAAGAAACCGGCAAAGGATAAAAAAATGGTAATCACAGCTATCGTGAATGCGAGCGATTTCCCATGCCATAAACCGATAAACCAGCGCCGGAACTCATCCGCAAGGACGGCTGCCTTTCCGCCGTATACTTCCAGATCATGTTTATAGATCTTCGAATCTTCCGGCATAATCGGATAAACAGTGCCGCCTAATATTTGGTAACCCAGTGCGCCTGTCGAATCACTATCGGCTGTCTGATAAATAAAGATGGCCGTACCAAAACCAACCAGCAAAATAATCGCGCTAATGAAATTAATGCATATGCGCAAATATGCGCTTGTCCATTTCACGTTGCACCCGTTTTCGCTGTCATATCTCTATAAAGGATCTCCATGCCTGCCAGACAATCATGCTGCTTCCAAATTATTCTCTTAAATAAATCCTTCATGATAACCCATTAATTTTCGAAAACGCTCGACTGGAGCTGTATCCGACAGGTTTCGTTCTTGGGAGGAAGTATAAGAAGAAATGCCTCGTGTGTCAATGAGTCATTGACCATATGGAGTTGCATATTATTCTGATGATTGTGGAAACTACATAGGAACAACAGTCGTTTCCGCCTGGCAGTTATATTCTTGGCAGTTTTTGCGAGTCAAGATGGTCTTTTTCAGGTATGATCAGAGTGGGCCTTCTCCAAGCCGACTCCGCAAATCCTTTTTCAGATTGACCGATTAAATGATTTCCAGGTGTTGAGAAGTGCAAACACCGGATAACCGGAAATATCAAAACGCCTATTCTCTTATCACCCGACCTGTGCTAAAAATTCGTGTATGTCATACCCCGCCTTGCAGGTTCTAACGGCGGGCAGCGAGCAACTGAAAGGGATTCTCTTAAAGTGAAATTTCTCTCCTATGACAGCGTCGATACAATTGCGTATGAAACTGAAATAAGGAGCGCGACTTCGGATACTATCCGTGATTTCAGTGTCACATGGGAGCCATACGTAGATGACAAAATTATACGGCAAAAGGACAGAGATTTTAACTACCGCTGTTTCGAATGGGATAGAATAATCAATATGTCGCTAAGTTCAGTGTTCATCGACAAATGCTACGCAGCGTATACGGGCACACGACTGGACGGTTTATTATCTTTGAGGCATCAACGCAGGTTGTACCTCGATTTTTTTGCAACGGCTCCCTGGAATTATTACGACACCGCCGGAAGAATGCGGCGAATAGGATCCGGCCTCGTTTATTTCACTATTAAGACGAGCCTCTCGCTATCTCTGGATGGAGAATTTGTCCTTTATGCACTGGGGGAATCTGAGCAATATTGCGAAAGGATCGGAATGGCTCCTACGGGTGACTACAAGTTCGGCCTGAAAAAGTATCATATGTCAAAAGATAAGGCAGCGATTTTTGAAAGAAGTTTTCGGCAGTACATCATCAACTAATAGATCGTGGTCGCTTGACCAAGCCACATTAGTTAGTGTTTCACTTCAATCTCTTTGATCAAGTCAAATAGCCTTTGATTTACGGGTGTGGGTACGTTGTACT
>PDVH01000107.1_pt2 | contig 18835 bp, 20 predicted proteins | sample 1369781 | NCBI WGS metagenome assembly PDVH01 (sample SAMN07795378, study PRJNA414565) | Alkali sediment metagenome, whole genome shotgun sequencing project. | isolation source: glacial lake sediment | place: Bosnia and Herzegovina: Donje Bare Lake | collected 2016-06
TTATCATACCTCGCTTCTTCATTTCTTACAAGCCCAATTTCTTGGGATCATGCCTGTCCCGTCATAAACGGGATCGCCCCCCTCGAACCCGGCTTTATTACGGTTTATAATACATGAGCTGACGCGCAAAGGGCCTTACAGCGTTGACAAGACTATCATTCTCTTCTGAATCCATAGGAACAAAGGATGATGCTATCCTCACATTTGCTTCAAGCTGGTCAAGGTTATCACAGCCGATCACTGCGGTAGTGATTGGATACGTTAGGGCAAAACGAAAAAAAGGCTCCATCGAGCTAAACCAGGGAATCCGGGCAGCAAGACCCCTCATGTAGACCTTCATGCCGATAACCCCCATTCCTTTTCCCGTGGCCCGAGGCAAGACACTGCTTAAAAAGTTTTTATATTGCGACTCTGCTGGGTTGACGGGCATAAGAACTGTGTCAAAATCGAAGAGGTCGAGACAACGGCCCAGAACTACAGGATCATGGTGACCTGTAATACCGATAAATCTTACCTGGCCTTCCTGCCTTGCCTGAGTAAAGGCCTCCAATGCCCCTCCCTGGCCAAAAATGGACTCTATATCATCATCGGTCCGAACATCATGTATCTGCCACAGGTCAAGATGGTCGGTCTTCATGTTGCTCAGGGTTTCCAAGAGGTGGGTAAGAGCCCCTTCCTTATCTCTTGCGTGAGACTTGCTCGTGAGAAATATCTCATTTCTTCTCTCCTTCAAAGCCTTGCCGTAGTATGATTCGCTTCCTGCATAGGCCCGTGCAGATTCAAAGTAGTTAAGGCCCAGGTCAATGGCCCGGTTGATCAACGTATACGCTTCCTTTTCCCGGCCAAAGGTCCGAAGCACACCCTCGCCGCCAAGACCAAGGATGGTCACGTCAACCCCTGTCCTGCCCAGTCTTCTTTTTTCCATTTCCACGGTATAAATTATACCAGATTACAGCACTCTTGGACACGCAAGATTTTGGGCTTAACTCTTGCAATCTTGGGAAGTAATTATTGCAATACAGACAAAAGCTCGTAAATGTAATCTTCCACCAAATATTGGCGAATCCAAGGCAACAAGTGTCGGTTGTTGAATTGGAAGCAGTTTCGTTATATCCTTATATCATTCACCATGAAATTATTAGATCATTGTTACGGTTGCCTCAGGGGCCTTGTTGAAAAAGCTGTTTCCTTGTCTATTGGCGACGACGAGATCCTCACCCGTGCCTATTCCATGATTGACGATCTGTGGAACACTGGGCGGACACCACCCGAGATAGCAAACAAGCTTTTGCGGTTTATTCGGGACAAAACGGGCACCTACGATCCTTACCTTCCCATAAAAACAAAGGAAGTGGAAGAAGCACGGAAGACAATGAGCACTATGCATGAAGCCTTTCCCAAGACCTTGAGGGGCCTTCTCAGTCTTTCCGCCCTTGGAAATTCAATGGATTTCTTCTGTCAGGATGGTTATACGATTCAGGATTTTGATTTGTCAGGGGATATAGATAAAATTAAAAATGAGATTTATAATAAAGGAAGTTCTGTTCTCGTGTTTGCTGACAATGTGGGAGAATTATTGTTTGATATGGGACTCATACAGTATCTTGAGAATCTCGGAAAAACCGTCTTCTATGCCGCTAAAGAGAATCCTGTGCAGAATGACCTTTCCATGCCCGATGTTGAAAGGTTTGGCTTCCGAAAGGTCTTTCCGAACATCATCTCTACGGGAACCGATGAAGTGGGCATGAAACGAGAGAATATACAGGGCAAGATCAAGGAATTATGGGAGAGTGACGGGATTGTCATTGCCAAGGGGATGGGCAATTACGAGACCATTTCTGAGTTCTGGGAGGAGAGACCGGTCATACATATCATGAAAGTAAAATGTCCGACTGTAGCCCACGCCGTCGGCAAGAATGTTGGTCAATATATTGCTATTATAGGTGGTGAAGAACATGGCAACGAAAAAAGACTATTATGAAATACTTGGTGTTGCAAAGGGAGCGTCAGAAGACGATATAAAAAAAGCATACAGGAGACTCGCAAAAAAATACCACCCTGACAAGAACCCTGGGAATAAAGAAGCAGAAGAAAAGTTCAAACTGATCAGCGAGGCCTACGCCGTACTGAGTGATAAGTCTAAGAGACAGGAATATGACACGTATGGCATGGGCGGTTTCCAGCAGCGGTATTCTGAAGAGGATATATTCAAGGGAGCCAATTTTGGTGACCTTTTTAAGGACCTTGGATTCGGCGGCGGCGATATCTTCAGCATGATTTTCGGAAGGCAAACCGGGAGGGGGGGACGACAACGCTCTCAAAATTTCGACTTCGGGGATTACATAACGAGGGAGCAGCAGGCGCCAAAGGAACTGGACCTCAATTACGAATTGGAGATCCCTTTCATGGATGCCATAAGGGGCGCAGAAAAGCGAATCTCCTTTTCCACCCATCATGGGACGGAAGATGTGAATGTCAAGATCCCCCAGGGCATCTCCACGGGCAAGAAGCTGAGACTCCAGGGAAAGGGTAACAGGGACCCGCGGACAGGACGGTTCGGCGATCTTTATATTACCGTAAAGATAGGCGAGCACCCGGTCTTCAAGAGGGTTGGCAATGATATTCATATGACGAAGGAGATCGGGCTTACTGACGCATTGCTTGGTACTACAGTGGAAGTTTCTACCATCGATGGTCCTAAGGTTGTTAAGATTCCCGCGGGGGCCAAGAAAGTCAGATTAAGGGGGCTCGGTGTATCTGACCCGAAGGGGAGCAGGGGTGATCAATATGTAGAAACCGAGGTGGAGCTTCCAAAAAAACTTACTGACAAGCAGAAAGCATTGATCGAGGAGTTACGAGGAGCAGGATTGTAATGCTTCCAAGGAGACATATCCTTGATGTCTGGGAGTTTATCAAGGATGAAGAAGACCTGTTGTCCATGTCCACAATAACCCTAGCTATTGATGCCATAAAATATCTGGACGTGGAATCGAAAAAAGACCACCTTGTTGAGGCCCTTGAGCTGAACGAATTCATTTGTTTTATGTATCCTGCAAAAAGACCGAAAAACAGATCCCTTCTCTTTCATGTTGTATCAGACCTCCTTGGCCTCCTTATGTTTGGTGTTCCAAAAACAAGAAAGCATACCATAGACAGTATTGAAATCATCAATTACTCCGAAGAGGGTATGGAGATCTACCCTGTTATTGAAGTCTGGAATGACCTCAAAGACAAGGTATATACAAAAAAACACGGGGCTACAAGTATCGTGGACGGTTTTGAAAGGAAGATAAGGGTTGAAATGGACGTTATGGAACGGTACCCCTTTGTTGAGGATATCTTATTTGAATCACAGGAAAGAATCAAGGAGTGGCTCCCTTCTCTCGCTGGGTATTATGATAGAAAGGGAAAAACCGTCAAAGATGTTTACAGCAAGTGGTGGGGCCTGTGGGGGTGCAAAAAAGATAAGGAAGAAGTACTCTCAGGCATGATAGAACGTCTTTCCGCCCAGGCAATGAGGGAATATAACACTACCATCGACAAGGGCCGGTTGGCTAAAGCGATCAAGCAGGAAAAAGATAGAAACCAAAAAGAAAACGAAGAATTTTCGAAATGGTATACAGAAGGGGTAAATTTATTGCTAAAAATTTAACATCTGCCTGTTGACAACAGAGGTCATTAGTATTATTATACTATTATTAGCAATCTGTTAAACCAATTGCCAATATAATATTTTTGAAAGGAGCGTGATAGGATGAAGATTAAACCATTACAAGACAGGATCATCGTCAAGAGACTTGAAGAGGAAGAGAAAACAAAGGGAGGTATTATTATTCCCGATGCGGCCAAGGAAAAACCTCAGGAAGGCAAAGTGATTGCAGTAGGTGACGGAAAGGTTCTCGATAACGGCCAGAAGTTTGCTTTGACGGTCAAGGTCGGAGACAAGATTCTGTTCGGCAAGTATTCCGGTACGGAAATCAAGATCGACGGCGAAGAACATCTAATAATGAGAGAGGATGATGTCCTCGGTATCGTAGAAGACTAAGAAAGGAGGGCCAAAGGATGGCTAAAGAAATCAAGTATGATCAGGCTGTCAGGGAGTCACTGTTAAGGGGTGTAAATACCCTTGCTGATGCAGTGCGAGTGACTCTCGGACCTAAAGGAAGAAATGTAATCTTGGAGAAGTCTTTCGGTTCACCAACGGTTACAAAAGATGGCGTGACTGTTGCGAAAGAGATAGAGATAGAGGATAGGTTTGAGAACATGGGTGCACAGATGTTGAAAGAGGTGGCATCCAAGACAAGTGATGTGGCAGGCGACGGAACAACAACCGCTACAGTTCTTGCCCAGTCAATTTACCGTGAAGGGGCAAAGCTCGTGGCTGCCGGTCATAACCCTATGGAACTGAAAAGGGGTATTGAGAAGGCAGTAGAAGTGGTCGTCGAAGAGCTGAAGAAGCTTTCAAAGCCAACCAAGGACCAGAAAGAGATCGCCCAGGTTGGCACGATATCAGCCAATAACGACGAGACAATCGGAAATATCATAGCTGAGGCTATGGGCAAGGTCGGTAAAGAGGGCGTTATCACCGTTGAAGAAGCAAAAAGCATGGAGACTTCCCTTGAGATCGTAGAGGGTATGCAGTTCGATAAGGGATATATCTCTCCCTACTTTGTAACAAACCCTGAAAAAATGGAAGCAGTGATGGATGAACCATTAATCCTCATTAATGAGAAAAAGATAAGCAGCATGAAAGACCTTCTGCCTGTCCTCGAACAGGTGGCAAAGATGGGAAAACCCCTCTTAATCATCTCCGAGGATGTGGAGGGCGAAGCCCTGGCAACGTTGGTTGTCAACAAATTAAGAGGCACTCTGAAGGTAGCTGCTGTAAAGGCTCCAGGGTTTGGCGATAGAAGAAAAGCCATGCTCGAGGATATCGCCATCTTGACAGGCGGGCAGATGATATCAGAAGAGCTCGGTATCAAGCTCGAAACCATCTCCCTTAAGGACCTGGGTTCAGCCAAGAGAATAGTGATTGATAAGGACAACACAACCATCGTGGATGGAGCCGGCGACAAGAAGGATATCGAAGGCAGAGTTAAACAGATACGTGCCCAGATAGATGAGACAACATCCGACTACGACAGAGAAAAACTGCAGGAAAGGCTGGCAAAGCTTGTTGGCGGTGTTGCTATCATCAACGTTGGGGCTGCAACTGAAACAGAGATGAAGGAGAAAAAGGCCCGTACCTGGCGGCGGAGTAGCTTACCTCAGATGCGTACCAAAGCTTGATGAGCTCAAGTTGGAGGGGGGAAGAGAATTCGGCGTTAAGATCGTGAAGAAGGCACGGGAAGACCCGATACGTTGGATTGCTATGAACGCGGGACATGATGGGTCAATCATTGTTGAGAAGGTGAAGAACGGAAAAGCCAATTTTGGCTTCGACGCTGCAAAAGAGGTTTTCGTGGACGACATGACTGAAGCCGGCATCATAGATCCGACAAAGGTTGCGAGGACTGCCCTTCAGAATGCCTCATCTGTTGCTGCATTGATGCTCACAACCGATTGCATGATAGCTGAAAAACCAAAAGATAAAGGCGCAGGAATGCCTATGATGCCACCAGGCGGAATGGGCGGAATGGGCGGAATGGGTGATATGTACTAAAAAAAAGAGGGGACTTCTGTCCCCTCTTTTTTTCTTGATCTTGTTTTACAAACCTTTCTCTGTGTGATATTTGAAGGAAATATTGAGCCTTACCCGGTAGCTTATTACCTTACCGTTTTCGACAGTTACATCCTGTTTCACAACCTCTGCAACCCGAAGATCTTCAAGTGATTTTGACGCCGTTTCCAGGGCAACTTTTGCTGCATCCTCCCAAGATTTTGTACTCGTTCCGACTATTTCGATGATTTTGTAAACACTTCCCGGCATAAAAACCCTCCTTTTATTTATTTTACACACATATACGAATGTTATAGCACAGAAACGGAAGTTGTCAAGCCAGTTTTGAAGAATTTCTGCTATTCGTTGCCTTTGTGTGGTTAATTTTTGTGGCTCCCCTTCGTGGGATGAATCGCGGGATACGTTCCATATAATGTCTGTATTCGTCGCCAAAGCGTCGCAGGAGCTCATTCTCTTCCATTGGTATAATGACCATGATAGCAACACAAAAATCAATGAGGGCGACGAAGCCAGTTGCCACGATACCTGTGGAAAGAAAAATCCCTGTGAAGAAAAGTGTGTGAGACAAGTATGTTGGGTGCCGGACACGAGAAAAAGGACCAGCTGTGACGAGTTTTACTTCAGCACCGTTTCGGAGTTCAGGAACGCCCGTAATTACCCTGAAAGTGAGTACTTTCAAAGTCCACAACTGGAGAAAGGTGCCGGCAAAAGCAAACAGGATTCCCGTTATCCTGATAATTATAGGAAAATCAATCCGAAACTCCACAAGAAACGCCCTATTGTTGTAAATGAGGTAAGCGATGAAAAACCATACGACAAAAATGATCGGGTACATGGCAAAACCAAGTTTTTTTACTAATTTATTTACTCCGTGAACCGGAATCCACCAGAGCGGAATGATCGGCCAGAGTGTGACGACAAGAAGAGCGAAAGCATCCGGTATGGTCATTATATATTCCATTGTGCAGCCCTTTGCTACTATCTGCCAGCCACCTTTTGGCTTTGACACGATACCTCGCCCGCTCTACCCTCCACATGTCCGTAAAAGATATTGTATCTGGGAATAGCTTCACTCTCTCTGCAAGCCTGTGCAATATCCATGAGTCTTCCATATGTGAAGCCTTGATCAAGTGTTTGTATGATAAAAGCTTCAAGAAAACCTGTCCAGTGTTTACCTTCAAGTTCAGTGTGCACCGTGAGAATATTCAACCCTTCGCTCAGTGAATCAATAAAATATCGTGCAAGAGAGAGAGGCTCATGCGCTGCAAGACCCACAACTTCATCAAGGGTGGGAAGGGTTGTTGGTATCTGGGGTATGTTGAACTGGTCGCTCCCCATGACGGGCAAGAATGGTGAACTACCCCGCGTATCACTGGAATAGAGAAATCCGTTGTTTTCAAAAAACCGCAATGCGTGAGTGTTGATCATCCAACCTGGAGCGGCAAAAGACCGAGCTTTCCGCCCGAGAATATCCTCATATACATTACAGGCATGGCTAAGTATCTCTGTTGTTTTCGCCTCGCCCCATTCCTTGACGTGATCATGCCAGTTGACATGATCATACCCATGGATGCCTGCTTCGTGTCCTTCTGCGACGATTTGCTTGAGCGTTAATTCGTTTTTCCTGGCTATCTCCGGTCCGGGAAGCAAAAGACCATGCATGAGCGTCCTGATGCCGTAGGTCTCTATAACCCCTACCCTGCTCGCTTTCTTTAGGAAGCCTCTTCTTGTAAAAACTCGCTTAGCAGTCCAGCCTGTGTGATCTTTCCCCATAGGTACAAAAAAACTTGCCTTTATGCTAAATCTATTCAGCAAAGAAAGGATCCTGGGAACACCATTTTTCATACCATTATAGGTATCAACATCTATCTTCAATCCGATGATTTTCTGAAAGGCTTCGCTCATTGAACAGGATGATACCATGTCTCAAGAGGTTTTTCCAAGACGTTCAGGAAAAGGCTTGCGCATAGTACTCTAATCGAACGCCCCTGGTCTATATGTTAACAGAAATGATGAGCGCTGCAGGAGAGCACCTGGAAGTCCCTGCTCTTGTCCCTGAAAACAGTGACCCCCTTGAGACCCAATCTGTATGCTTCGAGGTAAATTTGGCCAAGATCCCTTTTACTTCAATTCCTTTCCAAGGGCATAATATCGATTCAGATCCCACACAATGGGCGACAAACCATCGTTATAGGTAAAATCCACAGCCTCCACTACGTATACTGTGAAGTTGCCGGCAGGGAAAGATGTTATGACCTTACACTCAATGCTGGCGAATGATCCCTTGATTAAGGGCGCACCCACAGACCTCTGGCCAAGATTCCTTGGCTTACTTCAATTCCTTTCCAAGGGCATAATATCGATTCAGATCCCACACAATGGGCGACAAACCATCGTTAAAGGTAAAATCCACAGCCTCCACTATGTATACTGTGAAGTTGCCGGCAGGGAAAGATGTTATGACCTTACACTCAATGCTGGCGAATGATCCCTTGATTAAGGGCGCACCCACAGACCTCGCCTTCTCCGTTTGTATGCCAAATTCTTTAAATTTGTCTGCCGCTTTCTCATGACCAAGCTTTTTTGCCAGTTTCACCTGTTCAGTAGAGGCTACATTCAGGACAAACTGGCCTGTTTCTTCAATCAGAAGATGAGTGAGGATGTGTTTCTGTACACTCACAACAAAGAGAGGAGGATCCTCAGAGATGAACATGGCTGTTGCGGTCATGGCATCGTGCTCTGTCTTTGAGGCGACGGTCAATAGGTTGACGGAACATGGCATGAGACGGCTAACCATTGCTTTTTTGTTCGGCATAACAACCTCCTTTGTGAAAATCGTTTTCTGTGCACTCATAAGGCACTTTCCTATAACATAATCAATTCTATCTGCTTGTCAATATAATAGCGGAAAAGTAGCATATCGAACATCATATGACGAGATTGCAATTAATTGACAGCATTCAGAGACCTTACAATGCTCTTATGGGCAATTCCTGGATCCTGTGTAGACAACCTTCTTATGATCATAGGCTTTGCTCTCATCGTCCTGTTTCACTAATATAATTTTAATAGCCTAATCACTATTGTCACTGTATGTCTTTCTTGAAATGAAATAGTTATAATTCTTGTCAGCAAGGTCATGGTTGGGTATACTACCTCTAGCCAAAAGTCAATAAAGGGGGATGCATGACACTAACAACTACTGAGTTGGAAAAATATGCAGATGTTTTGCTCTGGGGGCTGAGCACTGCAAGAAAAACTAAATTCAGGAAAGGGGATATCATCCTCATCCAGTATGAACGCCCTGCAATACAACTTGCCGAGGTCCTCTTCAGAAAAATCGTCGGCATGGGAATGCACCCGGTTCAACGCATGGGCCTCACCTTTGGCATGGAACAGGGTTTCTATGAAAAGGCAGACGATAAACAGCTTGTCTTTGTACCACCGGGCGAAAAGGAACTCTACGGAAACGTGAACGGAAGGATATTTTTGCGTGCCCCGGAATCGCTTACCCATCTTAAAGATATTAATGCAGAAAGAATCGGCAAGGTTCTCGTTTCAAGAAAACCCCTCAAGGACATCCTCGATAAGAGGGAGGAAGGTGGCCTCTATAGTTGGACTCTTTGCACCTTTCCTACTCAGGAGCTTGCCCGACAGGCAAAAACAACCATCAGGCACTATACAACTCAGATCATGAAAGCATGCTATCTTGACAAGAAAGACCCTGTTCAAGAGTGGAGGTCGATCCTCAAGGGCGTGCATGGTATCAAGAAGTGGTTGAACAGCCTCAAAATCAAAACCCTTCACATACAGTCGAAAAATACTGATTTAACTGTCATTACAGGAGAAAAAAGGAAGTGGTCAGGTGTTTCCGGCCATAACATCCCGAGCTTTGAGATTTTTTTCTCTCCAGACTGGCGTGGGACAGAAGGGACCTACTACGCAAACCTCCCCTCTTTTCGGAGCGGCAACTACGTCAAAGGAGTGCGTCTTGCCTTTAAAAAGGGAGTAGTGGTTAAAATCGAGGCAGAAGAGGGACAGGAGTTCACCGCTAAACAGCTTGCCATGGACAAAGGTGCGTCCAGGATTGGAGAGTTTTCATTAACTGACAAGCGTTTCTCCAGGATTGACCGGTTTATGGCAGATACCCTTTTTGATGAGAATTATGGTGGTAGCCATGGAAACTCCCATATTGCCCTGGGATCGTCATATACCGATTCCTACACAGGCAATCCGGCAGATATGACCAAAGCTCTCAAGGAGAAGCTGGGCTTCAACGACTCGGCCCTCCATTGGGATTTGGTAAATACTGAGCCAAAACAAGTGACGGCCCATCTCACCTCGGGAAAAAAACTGATCATTTACGAGGATGGGGCGTTTAAGGTTTGAATGCCCTTTAAACTATAGCCTATTGCCTATAGCCTGTTCTAGAATTTCAATTGGTCCCTTTGAAAACTGAATAAGTCCCCATAAAGCGTTGAAAAGAATTTTTGTACGGATGGTTGCTTTCTGATGTAGATTTTGGGCTATTGTGTATAGTGTATTTCATTTCCGTGAGTAACTAAAGGTATACCTGTGTCCGGCGACAAAATATTGAAGGGTGTTCTTGCGGCACAATGAATTCCGTAAGATAAGGATTGTCTGAGGAGCGTTTCATGGATGACAGGACAAAAACCAAAGATCAGCTTATACAGGAACTCACAGAACTCAGGGCAAAGCTGAAGGATGGGAACAAGAGCCAAGCCAACCAAGCGGCCCTTGAAGCAGAAGAGGCACTCCGGAGAAGCGAGGAAAAATATCGGAGCATTTTTGAAAATGCAACCGAGGGTATCTTCCAGAGCACACCTGAGGGTCGTTTTATAAATGTCAACCCGGCCTTTGTAAAGATGTGCGGATTTACCACTCCTGATGAGATGCTTGCAACAATACATGACATCTCAACCCAGCATTATGCAAATCCTGAAGAACGCACAACTTTTGTGGAGCTTATCAGGAAAAATGGAAGGATCGAGAATTTTGTGCACCAGGTTTTAAGAAAAGATGGTGAAAAGATATGGGTTTCAACAAATGCAAGGGCTGTGAAGGATGAAAACGGAAGAATAATCCGTTACGATGGTACACACGAAAATATTACAGAGCGCAAATTAGCAGAAGAAGAATTGAGAAAGAATGAGGAAATGCTGAAAAGCATTTTTCGGGCCGCTCCCGTCGGAATAGGGGTTGTTCACGATCGTATCCTGGGATGGACCAATGAGTATCTCTCTTCCATCACAGGATTTTCGCAAAATGAACTCTTCGGGCAAAGTGCAAGAATTCTCTATCCTGATGACGAGGAATTCACGTCGGTGGGAGATGTAAAATATCGGCAGATAAAAAGACAGGGTATCGGATCTGTAGAGACCCACTGGCTGAATAAGAATGGTTTTATCATGGACATCTTTCTCAGCTCTTCCTATGTAAACCCCTCCGATCCTTCAGCAGGATTGGTCTTTACAGCCCTGGATATTACAGAACGCAAGGCGACGGAGAACAAATTACGATATTATACCGGGCTTCTCCATCTCGTCCTGGATGTTTCCACAAGTTTCATTAATCTATCAACAGGAGAAATTGATATTGGCATTAACAATGCACTGAAAATGATAGGCGAATTCGTGAGAGTTGATAGGAGCTATCTCTTTCAGTTTCACGAAGGCGGCCAAATTATGGATAATACTCACGAGTGGTGCACCCAGGGCACCTCTCCACAAATTCAGCGTCTCCAGGGAATCACCATAGATGATATGCCATGGTTCTTCAGCCAGATACAGAAGCTTGATTTTGTGCATATTCCTGAGGTAGATAAATTACCCCAAGAAGCCTGTGCTGAAAAAAATGAGTTCCACGCTGAAGATATCAAATCGCTCATTACCATGCCAATTATACATGGTGGTTCACTCCTCGGCTTTCTCGGCCTTGACAGCGTTCAGGAACACAAGGTATGGTCAACAGAGGAAATCTCCTTGCTTAAAGTTGTAGGAGAAATCTTCGCAAACGTGATGGTCCACAGGCGGTCAGAGGAAGCCAGAAATGCACTTCTTGCTGCAATTCCTGATATCATGTTCCGCCTCAGCGCTGATGGTGCTTTCCTGGATTTTAATTCGCCCAATTCAAACAACCTTCTTCTCCCACCAGAACAATTCCTTGGCAAAAAGGTCTCTGATGTGCTTTTTCCTGACCTTGCCAGGCTAACGGAGCTGAAGATAAGCGAAACCCTGGCGAGTGGAAAACTCGTGAACTATGAATATGAGACTGTAACTGGCGCCCAGAAAAAATACTGGGAAGCAAGAATGGCTATTTGTGGAAAAGACCAGGTTATGACTATCATAAGAGACATAACAGAACGGAAGCTTTTTGAAGAGAGACTTATAGAATCTGAGGAACGGTATCGAACATCCATAGAAAACTCTAATGATGGGGTCGCCATTGTAAAAGGTGATAAGCATCTTTATGTAAACCGGAAATTTGTTGAGATTTTCGGATATGACAGTGCCGACGAAATTATCGGGCAGCCGGTCATCATTACTGTTCACCCAGATGACAGGGAGAAAGTGTTTGATATCAATAGAAAAAGACAGCAAAATGGCGGGGCGCCTTCGAGGTATGAATTCAAAGGTCTTAAAAAGAATGGCGATGTGGTCACCGTCGAGGTCTCTGCTACAAAAACAACATACTCGGGAGAGTCCATGTCGCTCGTTTACCTGAGGGATGTCACTGAGAGAAGAAGTCTTGAGGAGCAGCTCCTCCACGCCCAGAAGATGGAAGCCGTAGGCCAGCTCGCTGGAGGTGTGGCTCACGACTTTAATAATATCCTGACAGCAATCATCGGGTACGGCAGTCTTCTCCATATGAAGATGCGCGAGGACGAGCCGCTCCGAGTCTACGCAGAGCATATTCTCGCATCAGCCCATAAGGCAACCCACCTCACGCAGAGCCTTCTCGCTTTCAGCAGAAAACAGATACTCAATCCCGAACCGGCTAACGTGAACGAGATACTGCTCAACGTACGAAGACTTCTTTCAAGGACAATTGGAGAGGATATTGAGCTGGTGACCTCGGTGGGAGAAGGCGAACTTACGATTTTAGCAGACGTGGTACAGATAGAGCAGGTGCTAATGAATCTTGCCATCAACGCACGGGATGCCATGCCAGACGGGGGAATCCTGACTATTGGAATAGAACCAGTCTATATGGATCCAGCATACGTGAGAAGAAATAACTTCGGAAGGCCCGGTCACTTTGTGCGCATTTCCGTCATTGATACCGGCATTGGAATGGACGAAACGACAAAAGAAAGAATATTCGAGCCCTTCTTTACAACGAAGGAAGTCGGAAAGGGTACTGGCCTCGGCCTGTCCATGGTCTATGGAATTGTCAATCAGCACAATGGCTTCATTAAGGTATTGAGTGAACTCCATAAAGGGACAACCTTTGAAATATTTCTCCCCCTCATCAGGGCCCAGGCTACCAGGGAGAGAAAAAAGGAGGAAATACCTTTCCTTACGGGTTCTGGCGTTATACTTATGGCAGAAGATGATACAACTGTGCGACAGCTTACAAAACAACTTCTTGAAGATGCTGGATACACAGTTATCGAAGCCTTTGACGGAGAAGATGTGATTGCAAAATTTCATGACAACAGAGAAAAGGTTGACCTTCTCCTCCTCGATGCTGTCATGCCCAAAAAAAACGGGAAAGAGGCTTACGAGATGATTTCCCACATTCATCCAGGTATAAAAACCCTTTTCATGAGTGGATACTCGGAGGATATCATCCATAAAAGAGGGATTCTCCAAAATGGGCTGAACTTTATCGCAAAACCTGTCGCCCCGAATGCGCTCCTTAAAAAAATCAAGGAATTACTCGAGCAGGCATCAGAAGAATCGGGTTTAAGCTCATAGCTGTAAGCTGCCTTCCCCATCCCCTATTGCCCCTAGCCTATCGCCATTGATGTTACCTACTTAATTGTTGACACACCAAAAACACTTCTGATAGGATTGACAACTGATATTTGGGGAGGAATGAAAATAATGAATGGCGCGGAACTGCTCCTTCGGACTGCCGTTAACGCAGGTATTGAGTTTTGCTTTGCCAACGCAGGCACGACAGAACTTCCGCTCGTTGCGGCCTTTGACTCTGTGCCTGGCATACATCCTGTCATGGCCCTTTTCGAGGGTGTTTGCACAGGCGGCGCAGATGGCTATGGACGGGTCAAAGAAAAACCTGCCATGGCTCTCCTCCATCTTGGCCCCGGCTTCGCGAATGGCATTGCCAACCTTCACAATGCGAGGCGCGCCCGTTCACCCTTGATCAACGTCATCGGTCAGCACACGACATGGCACATTGATGCTGATGCCCCGCTCACTATGGATGTTGAGTCACTTTCGAAAACTGTGTCAGCCTGGACAAGAACCAATCGTTCTGTCGAGAACCTCTCCAGTGATTTCGCTGAGGCCTATGCCGCGTCCATGTCCGGCAAAATAGCAAGCCTTATCGTGCCGAACGATCATCTGTGGGCTGAGATAGAAGGAAGGATACATACACCTCCCCCTCTCCAGTATGATCCCGTTGATTTGCATACCATTGAGGCTGGAGCAGAACTCTTGGAGACAGGAAAAAAAGTAGCCCTCATGCTGGGTGGCAAAGCACTCCGAGGGCAAGGCCTTTTGACAGCTGGACGCATTCGCGCAATTACCGGATGCGATCTCCTTACGGAAACATTTCCTGGGTTTGTGGAAAGAGGCGCAGGCCTGCCTGCTGTAGCGAAGCTCCCCTATTTCCCTGAACCTGCCCTCGCACTTCTATCAAAGTATGAAGCAGTAATTTTAGTCGACATCCAGGAGCCGGTCACCTTTTTTGGTTATCCTGGGATTGACAGTTACTTACTCAGAAAAGACCAGCAGAAGCTCTCCATTTGTTCAGGAAGGCAGAGCATCGTTGAAGTCCTTGGATATCTGGAGGATATTCTTAAAACAACCATACCTTCAAAGGACTGGCGGGGAGATTCACCACAACCTGTTAAGTCCCGTCTTCCCCATGGAAAATTGACCGCAGAAAAAGCCTGCCAGGTACTTGCTGCCCTCCAACCTGGGGATGTAATCATCGTTGATGAAGGAATTACCTCTGGTATACCTTACTATCCTCTCACTGCTGGGTCTCCTCCCCATTCTGTGCTCGCCATTACAGGCGGTTCAATCGGGTACGGGATGCCCTGCGCCATCGGAGCCGCCTTGGCGTCTCCCGAACAAACGGTCATCAATTTGCAGGCTGACGGCAGCGCAATGTATACCATTCAGTCCTTGTGGACACAGGCACGGGAAGGATTGAATATAAAGACTCTGATCTGTTCTAATCGCGGATACAACATCCTCAGGGTAGAGTTTCAACGAGCAGGAATTGCTGATCCTGGTCCCAAAGCATTATCCCTTGCCAATATTGATCACCCAAAACTCGATTGGGTAAGCATATCATCCGGCATGGGGGTTCCCGCGAAATCGGTGAATACCGCAGAAAGCCTAGTAGAGGAACTGACAAGAACACTCGCAGAACCTGGTCCCTCCCTCATAGAAATGGTAATATAGCCTTATAAGGTCAGGAAAAACATCGGTTCGACGAATGGCCACCTTTTGCAGAACTTGTGCTTCTGGGACTTCAATGGTTTCCCTTGCCCTACCTCAATATTTCTCTTTTTTCTTTCTTTTTCACCCTTTCTGATCGGTCTTTTGGGAAGCATTTCTGCCCTCATCAACCTTGATGACATTGCCTTTTACCTTTCGACCAATCATCGGCAATGGGAGTGTTGTCAGCTCTCATTATAAAGCACTTTATCTTCAAAAAACCTCGTGTCGGCAATTAGGGCGAAGAGGTTGGTCATTGTTTCAATACACCTGTGACCAGAATCACTGAAGCAAACCCCAATCTGCACCGATAATAAAAGAACAACATTAATTATTCCTTAGGAGGACCTGTGATGTTTTCACCGAGATTATTTCGACATATTTTCGTTACCATCTTCGCCTTGCTCCTCTGTGTCCCAATGGGAAACGCATACAACAAGGCTACTGTTGTCAGGGTTGTGGACGGGGATACCATCAAGATTGAAATGAACGGGAATGAGGAGGCAGTAAGACTTATCGGGATTGATACACCGGAAAGCAAGGTCAACAAGAAGGCAAAAAAAGACGCAATAAAGTCAAATCATGATGTTGAGGTCATTACCGCAATGGGAAAAGAAGCAACAAAGTATGTGAAAACCCTTGTAAGAAAGGGTGACACAGTTGGAATAGAGTTCGATGTTCAAAAAAGAGATAAATACAAAAGGCTCCTTGTGTATGCTTACCTTCAGGATGGTAAAATGCTGAACGAGGAGATTATTAAGGCGGGCTTCGCCAGTGTGATGACCTACCCGCCTAACGTGAAGTATCAGGAACGATTTGTCAGAGCATACAGAGAGGCACTGGACACTAAGCGAGGTCTGTACCGTGACCAATAGCCCCTCCGCAGGCTTAACCGTGGGATTCTATGACCAGTTTTCCGTCTGTGGTTGGGGTAACTGGTATGACATAAGAAGCTGAATATACTTGTTAAAACCATCTTTGCCGCTTTTTTCCAGTTTTTCAATCTCAGGAATAATTTGTTTCATATGAGCATCATTTTGGACCGCATCAACCGGGTACTGCATGTACGTTGAGCGGCGTAAGAGGGAATAGGCCTTTTTCTGTAGTTCTGTCAGCGCAAGATATCTGTCAAGTTCTTCCAGCATCCAGTCTCTCTTCTCGTCCAGATAACCATCGACCTGCATAAGAAGGTTGAGGCTAAAATCAGCGCAGGAGAAGTAACTGTGTATTTTATCGAGGCACGAAACCAGAAGCCGTATCTCTCCAACGATCTCCTCATCCGTCATGGGCACGAATATTCCTTCCTCAACCATTTTCTGCATTGGAGATGCTGGATGCATCGCAAAAGTACGAACCCTGATAAAATCCGGTACCACTTCATTTAAAAGTCTCGCCGTCTCCCGGGCATGCTCCTCGCTCAATGTCTTTCCGCCGATTCCTGGCATAATATACTCCGAAAGCGAAATGCCAGCGTCGACAACCCTTCTGCCTCCTTCAACGATATCTGATTGTGTTATGCCTTTTTTAATCATTTTGAGTACCTTCTCTGAACCACTCTCCATTCCAACATGAATTCGCGTAAGTCCTGCCTCTTTAAGCTCTATCAACTCCTCAACCGTCTTACGTTTCAGTGTCTTTGCCCGGGCGTAAGAAGTAACCCTTTTGATATCAGGGAATTTCTGCTTCACGTACCGAAGAATTTCTAGCAGATCAGGTGTCGGCAGGAGCAAGCTGTCCGCATCCTGCAAAAAAACAGACTGGACAAAGGTATATCCGCCATATTCGCCGGCCATGTGGTCAATGTCCTTCTTTATTTCTTCCACCGTGCGCTTGGAGAACGTCTCACCTTTGTACGCGGGACAAAACACACACTGGTTCCATGGGCAGTTCCTCGTACACCTTGTTCATACATTGAAATCTCCTTTGAATGAATGAGTTACAAATAAAATATAAGTCGTCCATCATCGCTTAGCAAGCCAATGTGCTGTGAGCAATGGGATAAAATCGCCAAGAGAAGGTTGTGCAAGATAGGAATATTAAAGTTTTCAATCGTCAGGGCGAAAAAATGTCAGGAGGAAAGAACATGCAACAGCAATCTCGCGTAGATATCACTTCTGAAGGCCCTTATAAATCGTTCATTCTTCTTATGCTGATCATTACATTTTCACTACCAATTCTTTCATCACAACTCGTAAATGCATCAGGAGGATGGCTATACTTCAGCAAAGACAAATACTCGTGGAACACTAAGTACTACTATGACTCCGAAAGCGTTCAATATTTTCCTGATAATCATGTGAGTGTATGGTTGAAGGTGTGCGGTCAAAGTGGGGAGCAATTTCTCCTTACTGAGCTCAGCTGTTCAAGTTCTTTGTTCAGGGTTGTTCAGGCCCCACCGAAAGATGCCTGGGACTGGTTATATCAGAAGCAACCTAACCAAACTCAATATGCCATTAGTGGTTGGCTTCAAATACCCCCGGACTCCGAGGTGAACATTCTCAAAAAACTCCTTTGCAACAATCCTAAGAAAACCTGGAATTAACAAAAATCAGGGAAAAAGCAGGGTTCGAGGATCCAAGCGGTCGAGGGTTCAAGGGTAACCCGAAGGACGAGGGATGACCGTCCCGCTTGTATTTCATATCACCCCTGCTTACATTTTCTCCAGAAAAATAGGAAAAACACAATCATGAGAACTCTTCGCCAAGTGAAAAAGTTGGTCGTTGCAGTCGTGGGTTTTACCATGCTCATTGCAGGGATTGCCATGATCGTATTACCCGGCCCAGCCTTTATTTTCATACCGGCCGGGCTCGCAATCTTGGCTACTGAATTTTTGTGGGCTAAGAAATTACTCCAGAAAGTGAAGGAAAAGCTGCGAAGAGATAAGGAAAGTAAAGAAAAACAGTCTGAAAATGAGGATCACTAATATCGTCTATTGTGCAACGCTAAGATGATTTGGCCACCCGGTCATGGACTTTATCCTGTTGAGCTCATCTGCATACACCTTTTTCGGCTCAAAGGACGCAAGGTCTTTTTCCTCGAAATCGGCATACGTAACGATGATAATGATATCTCCTTTTTTCGCCTTATGGGCAGCTGCACCGTTTATGCAAATTACCCCTGAGTCCCTCTCGCCTTTTATAGCGTAGGTATGAAACCTCTCGCCACTTGTCACGTTGTAGATGTCCACCTGCTCATAAGGAATAATGTCAGCCATTTCCATCAGCTTTTCATCGATGGTGATGCTCCCTTCGTATTGAAGGTTGCTGTCCGTCACCGTGGCTCTGTGGATCTTTGATTTCATCATCCTTCTATACATTCTGTTCCTCCATTAAAACCGTATTATCTATGAGTCTGGTCTTGCCTACATGACATGCAATGGCAACGAGCGCCTTATCCTTAATCTGCTCCACGTCTTCGAGGGTTTCAGGATCGGTTATGCTGACGTATTCAATGTCAACCCCTTCTTTCGATTTTAAAATACGCTCTACCTCGCGTTTGA
>PDVH01000142.1_pt1 | contig 18821 bp, 15 predicted proteins | sample 1369781 | NCBI WGS metagenome assembly PDVH01 (sample SAMN07795378, study PRJNA414565) | Alkali sediment metagenome, whole genome shotgun sequencing project. | isolation source: glacial lake sediment | place: Bosnia and Herzegovina: Donje Bare Lake | collected 2016-06
ATTCCACATCTTCCTTGGACAGTTTGGACAACTTCGCTTCCGCAGTTTCTCTTGCTTTCTTCGCCCGTTCTTTGTCTATCAAATCCGCCCTTTCTGCAGTTTCCACGAGTATAGTAACTTTACTTGTGGTGACTTCAGTATAGCCCGTATTGACAGCGTAGTATGTTTTCTTGCCGTCTTTCGTAAAATTCAACTCACCGACATCAATAAAACTCAGAAGCGCTGCGTGGCCCCGGAGCACACCGAACTCACCCTCGGAACCTGGTATTGTAACTTCTTCTATCTTGCCGCTGAAGGCCATCTTTTCGGGGGTAACAATTTCCAATATCAATTCGTCAGCCATGTAGAATCCTCCGGCCTCATTACTCTGCCATTTTCTTCGCTGCTTCTACAACCTCGTCTATACCGCCAACCATATAGAATGCCTGCTCGGGCAGTTCGTCATGTTTTCCTTCCAGGATCTCCTTGAACCCTCTCACTGTTTCAGCAACGGAGACGAATTTGCCTTCCCTGCCGGTGAATTGCGCGGCTACGAAGAAAGGCTGAGACAGAAATCTCTGGATCTTCCTCGCCCTGCTGACTATCACTTTATCTTCTTCGGAAAGTTCGTCCATACCAAGGATGGCGATAATGTCCTGGAGGTCCTTATATTTCTGCAAAGTCACCTGTACCTGTCGGGCAACCTGATAGTGCTCAACGCCTAAGACAATCGGATCAAGAATGCGGGATGTTGAATCCAGGGGATCCACGGCAGGATAAATCCCGAGTTCCGTAAGCGGTCTCGACAAAACGACTGTACCGTCAAGATGCGCGAATGTTGTTGCCGGAGCCGGGTCTGTAAGGTCATCCGCGGGGACGTATACGCACTGAACTGCGGTAATAGACCCTTTCGTGGTAGAGGTAATGCGCTCCTGCAGCGCTCCCAGGTCTGTTGCCAGTGTCGGCTGATAACCGACCGCTGAAGGCATGCGGCCAAGAAGGGCCGAGACCTCTGAACCGGCCTGGGTGAACCGGAATATGTTATCGACAAAGAGAAGCACGTCCTGACCTTCAATGTCTCTGAAATACTCTGCCGCAGTGAGAGCAGTGAGGGCCACCCTCGCCCTCGCTCCCGGGGGTTCCGTCATCTGGCCATAGATCAAGGCGGCCTGCTTGATAACGCCCGACTGTTTCATTTCGAGGTAGAGGTCGTTACCTTCACGTGTCCTTTCGCCGACGCCTGCAAATACGGAAATACCGCCATGGTGCATGGCGATGTTGTTGATCATCTCCATCATGACGACGGTTTTGCCGACTCCTGCACCCCCAAACATCCCCATCTTTCCGCCTCTGGGGAAGGGAACAAGAAGATCAATAACCTTGACACCCGTTTCCAGAACGTGAACAGATGTATCCTGTTCAATAAATGCCGGGGCTTCCCGGTGGATCGGTGAGTAAGTTTTTGCCACCACGGGTCCCAGACCGTCGACTGGTTTGCCGACAACGTTCAGAATCCTACCCAGACATTCCGGACCAACGGGGGCCATTATGGGTGTGCCTAGATCCTTTGCCTTCATACCCCTGACAAGACCATCCGTAATGTCCATTGCGATGCATCTGACGACATTGTCACCCAAATGCTGGGCAACCTCAACAATCAGATTATCTTCCGTGTCATCAATCGTGGAGTTGGTGATAGCGATAGCGTTTAATATCTCTGGGAGCTTTCCTTCATCAAACGCCACATCGACTACCGGTCCTATTACCTGCACAACCGTTCCTATATTCATACCTGTCTCCTTAATCTATATTGCTTAATTTTTCAACTCTTTGCCAGTGCCTCTGTACCGCCGACAATATCCATCAGCTCAGCCGTTATGGCAGATTGTCTTGCTTTATTCATTCTTAATGTAAGGTTCTGGATCATTTCCTCACAATTCTTCGTGGCGTTATCCATCGCAACCATTCGTGCGCCGTTTTCTCCGGCGGATGTCTCCAAGAGAGCTCTGAAGACCAGAACATGAACATACATGGGAAGGAGCTTTCCCAGTAAAATTTCATCAGAAGGTTCATATATGTAATCTATTCTCTTGTTTGGATCCACATCTTCGTCCTTCCCGATCGGAGGCAAAGGGAACAGCCTCACAACGGAGGGCCTTTGTACTGCTATATTTCTGAATTCATTGTATATAACGTACAATTCGTCATACTCCTCCCGTACAAAAGAAGGTATGATTTCATCAGAAATTTTTACCGCAAGGGTTATATCGAATTTTCCGAAGACATCGGGAAACTGGCTGATAAGCTTAGCTTTTTTTCTGAAATAATCTCTTCCTTTCCTCCCTACGGCAATCACTTCTATCTCTTTACCTTCCTTGGCCTTGTCCCGAATGAATCTTTCTGTTGCTTTAATCAGGTTGGTATTGAAACCTCCGCAGAGACCCCTGTCAGACGTCATGCAGATTACTCTGATTCTTTTTGGTTCCCGTACAGCTAAGAGGGGGTGCGTTTCCGCGTCCACACGTAGCGCCAGGCTGCTGAGTACATCCATGAATTTCATCGCATAGGGACGGAAATTTTCCATCCTCACCTGTGCAGCTTTCAGTCTCGAGGCGGCCACCATATTCATGGCTCTGGTGATCTGCTTTGTTTTTTTTACTCCAGCTATTTTTCTTCTAATGTCCTTTACTGCAGCCATCAACACTTCCTTCTTTAAGTATGTGATCTATTTATTTGAAAGCCCTCAATTTCTTACCCGGTGACGAAAACAGAATCAAACTCCGTCAATGCCGAACTCATCTTCTTATCGAGGTCCGGGCTGATCTCCCTTTTCTCATCAATATCGCGGTTAATCTCGGGGTACTTGCTGGCAATAAAACTAAGAAGCTGGGGTTCATACTCCTTCAGCTTCTCGACTGGGTATTTGTCAAGGAATCCCTTTGTACCGGCAAACAGGATGGCAACCTGTTGTGACAGAGACCTTGGCTCGAACTGGGGCTGTTTCAGGATTTCGACCAGACGCGCACCTCGTTCCAACTGCGCCTGTGTTCCCTTGTCCAGGTCGCTCCCGAACTGAGCAAAAGCTGCAAGTTCCCTGTACTGGGCGAGCTCAAGTTTCAGTTTCCCCGCCACCTGCTTCATGGCCTTTACCTGGGCTGCACCACCAACTCGCGAAACCGACAAGCCCACGTTGATCGCCGGTCGGATACCGGAGAAGAATAAGCTTGGTTCGAGATAAACCTGACCGTCTGTAATGGAAATAACGTTTGTCGGAATGTAGGCGGATACGTCACCTGCCTGGGTCTCGATAATGGGCAGGGCCGTGAGGGACCCTCCCCCAAGGTCATCGCTCACGCGGGCGGCACGTTCCAGCAAGCGGGAGTGGTTGTAGAAAATGTCCCCGGGGAAGGCTTCCCGTCCGGGGGGCCTTCTCAAGAGCAGAGAAATCTGCCGGTAAGCTACCGCCTGTTTGGAAAGATCATCGTATATGATCAGGGCATCCTGTTTCCTGTCCCGGAAATATTCACCGATACTGCATCCGGAATAGGCCGCGATGTATTGGAGAGTTGCCGGGTCACTGGCACATGCCGCAATGACGCAGGTATAAGACATGGCGCCATGCTTTCTCAGGTTTTCCACCACCTGGGCCACCGTTGATTTCTTCTGACCTATAGCAACGTAAATACACTTAATACCTGTATCCTTTTGTCTGATAATGGCATCTACACAAATTGCGGTCTTCCCGATCTGCCGGTCGCCAATGATAAGCTCTCTCTGCCCTCTGCCGATCGGTGTCATGGCGTCGATCGCCTTAATACCGGTGTACATCGGGGTGTTAACAGGTTGACGTTTGACGACGCCCGGGGCGATCATTTCTATTCTTCTGAACTCGGTCGTCTCAATGGGACCTTTGCCGTCAATCGGTGCACCAGTTCCATCAATGACTCGACCAAGTACTGCCTCTCCCACAGGGACCTGTGCGATCCTTCCTGTTCTTTTTACAATATCCCCTTCCTTTATATGGGTAACCTCTCCTAAAACGGCAACACCCACATTGTCGGTTTCCAAATTAAGAACCATGCCCAGTATCCCGCCCGGGAACTCCAACAACTCCATGGCCATCGCATTTTCGACGCCATAAACCCTGGCAATACCGTCTCCCACTGACAGGACCGTTCCGACTTCACTTACGTCCAGTTTTTTCTCATAGTCTCTAATTTGTTTGGAGATGATGTCGCTTATTTCTTCTGCCCTGATTTTCTCCATGCTCTATATTTCCTCCCCTAAGAGATTCCTAATATTATGCAGTTGAGTCTTTATGCTTCCATCGTATAGTGTATCCCCTACACCGACGACAATACCACCCAACAATGAGGCATCTTCCAAAACTGCCATTTCTACTTTTCTGCCTGTTATTTCCTCCATGCGTTTCTGAAGTTTTGCGGACAATTCAGCGGACAATGGAAATGCTGTCTTGACGTCAACCCTGATTTTCCTCAGGGCATCGTCCATTAATTTCCGGTAACAGCCTTCGATATCGGGCAGAATGCCAATTCTTCGCTTATCAACCAGCAGTCTCAAAAAATTTGCCGTTATATTTGATATATCAATCTTTTTCAGAAGCGAATCTACAACGGCTCTTTTTTCGGCCTGATCAAAAACAGGATTTAATAATAATTCCTTGAGATCTTTGCTTTCCTTGACAATGGAAGAAAATAGTGTCAACTCATGGTAATACTTTTCATAGAGTCCGTCTTCCCTGGCTATCTCAAAAAATGCCCTGGCATAACGCTTTGCAATATTGCTGCTGATCAATGTTTTTTCACCACCTTGTCTAAATAGTCTTTCACCATAAAATCGTGATGTTCCGGAGTGATATTCTTCTTTAAGAGCTCTTCAGCCATCTCCACGGAAAGCTGAGCGGCTTCAGCCCTTAAGCGATTTCTTGCAGCTTTGAGTTCCTGCTCCATGCGCGCCTGCGCGTCTTCTTTCATCTTTTCGGCCGCAATTTTGGCGTCTTCAATGATCTTTTCCTTCTCTGCCGAGCCCTGAGCTTTTATCATTTCGAAGATGTTGTTAATTTCCTCGGTGGCCTTATCCAGTTTTGCAGAGTATTCCTTGAATTTTTTTTCTGTCTCTTCTTTTTCGGCTATGGTCTCTTCGATGTTAGTCTTTATATTGTCACGCCTTTCGAAGAAGAACTCTTTGATTTTTTTTGCAGCAACCCAGTACAGGAACCAGACAAGGATGACAAAATTTAGCATCCTCCAACCAAAATCAATCAAAGTTTTTGTATGAGACTCTTCCCCGCCGGCTTCTGACGCATAAGTAACTGCACAGGTCAGAATAATCAGCAGGACGGATAAAAGAAAATTACGCAAATGAGATCGTTTGAATAGTATCTTCGAAAACCATTTCATCATGCGAGACTCCTTCCCAACAATTTTTCGGCAATCTCGACAGATATTCCCCGGGATTGATCGGTCAGGATGCGCCTGGCCTCGCTAACTTCTTTATCTATCTCCTCATGAAACTTTTCCATCATACCGGGTATTTCGCCTTTGGCTGCTTCGATGAAGCTTTTTGCCTGCTCGGTACCTTCCTTCATGATTTCTAATTTCTTCTCTAAAGCCTCCATCTTTGCCAGGCGCAGCTTCTCTTCATAGGCCGCCATTCTTTCTTCAACCATTTGATTGAGGCGCTTTATTTCTTCTTCAGCATCCTGTATCTGTTTCTTTCTTTTATCTATTATGCCTAAAATTGGCTTGTAGAGGAGAAGATTTAAAATAAAAATCAAAACAAGGAAATTAACCATCTGGATCCATATTGTATAATCAATGCTGATCACTATAATACCTCACACCAAAGTTACCTTGAAATTCAAAAAGAACCAAGTGAAAGAACAGAATTCATCCACCTGGCTCCATCCTATTTAAAGAGATTTTTTGATCACAAAAAGCTTCTGAAGAGTCTTTTTTTGAGAAATATCCATGAAATTCTGTAGTACGAACTTTGCACACGAGCAACCTCAAGAACACAAAATATGAGTTTAAAAATCGCGGCTTTCTAATCACAACTCTCGGTTAATGTCAAGCATTTTTTGGCTGAATGTGGTTTTATCGTATTCGTTTATACATCTCTTTTTCTAATAAGAGTTTGGATTTACTATCAACTTTAATATTTTTCCAATTTGCTGTTATCCATCCTGGAAGTTCCTTCGAAAATGGCTCCCTCTTTTACTATGAAAATAGGTGTTTTTATGTTTCCCAAGACTCGTCCTGGTGGATAAATTTCAATCCTTCCGTTAGCTTCAATCTGTCCATGCACGTCTCCACTAACAAGGATGCTTTCAACGTTTATATCAGCTTCAACATGTGCGCCTTCACCTACTACTAAGGTCCCCCCGCCAAATATTTCACCATTGAAGTCACCGTCAATGCGGACAGTTCCTTTAAATATTAATTTCCCGGTGAATTCTGCTCCTTTTCCAAGAAAGGCCTTAACTTCTTCATCTTTTTTCTTGTTTGACATCATCGAGCCCCCTGGTGCTCTGCATACTTAATAATGGGTTATTCTCCAAGTCAGTTGCAAAAAGGATTCTGCGGTTTAAGTGTTTGAGCCATTCCACTTAATCTTCGACCACCTTACTCCTTGAATTTTAAAAATACTGGCAACTTTTTCGGAGATGTTTTTAATAAGATTACGGGTGGAGAACAAACCTCCTCATGCTGACATTCAGCAGTAACCCCATGGCTGTCATCAAGACAACCATTGAAGAACCTCCGTAACTTAAAAATGGCAGGGGAATGCCCACAACAGGAAGCATACCCAACACCATACCGATATTTATGAATACCTCCCAGAAAATTAGCATTGTTACGCCAAAGGATATCAGCATTCCCAAAAGATCCCTCGAATGTAATGCAATTTTCAAACACCACAATATCAGTACGATAAACATAATCATCAGGATCAGTCCCCCAAGAAACCCCCACTCCTCTGCAAAAACGGAGAACACAAAATCTGTTTGTTGTACCGGCAAAAATTTCAATTGTGTTTGTGTCCCCTTCAAATAACCTTTACCAAAGATGCCTCCTGAACCAACGGCAATTATGGACTGAATAATATGATATCCTGAACCGAGTGGATCACTCTCCGGATCTAAAAAGGTCATAATCCTTTCCTTCTGATAATCTTTTAAAAGAAGCCAGGAAAGGGGGATCAGTACACCGCCACTCGCAAAAGCTAAGAACAGCGATCTCCACTGTATACCAATAAAAAAAGTTATGGATAAAACAATTAAAAGAAGCATTAATGCAGTGCCAAGATCAGGTTGCTTCAAGATAAACAGGACGGGGATCAATACGATAAAAAAGGGTATAAACAGTTCTCTCAACTTATAGCTTCTTTCTATCATGTGGTCATCAAAATATTTTGCCAGAGCTATTATGGTTGTCAACTTTACCAGCTCTGACGGCTGGAAAAAAAATCCTCCTATGACAATCCAGCGTTGAGAGCCGTGGGTAGTATACCCGTACAATGAAACCACTATCAGCAGTATGATAGAGACCGCATAGAAAACATAGGCGAATTGAGAGAAGAATCGATAATCAATGCAAATGACAATCCCCATTAATATAAGGCCAATAATTATCCATTGAGCCTGCTTGATATAAAGGGTTTCCTGCCTGTAATTATCCAGGCTGTAACCCGTGCTGTAAATGTTCAACAGACCGATGAAACTGATAGCCAGTACGAGAACGAGCAGGGTCCAGTCAAAATTGAAGAATAACCGACGATCAAATTTCATCTGTAAACACCTGCTTGCGATCTTTGGTTGACTGCTACAAGTGGCTGACTTTTTTTATGTTCTGAATTTTTGCGTTCAAAGTAGGCATCTATAATTTTTCTTGCTATAGGAGCGGCAGCAGATCCCCCATGACCGGCATTTTCAGCGATAACCGCGATCGCTATTTCCGGGTTTTTATAAGGTGCAAAGCACACAAATAGGGCGTGATCTCTGAATTTCGCGGATAATATTCTCCTCTTGCGGGCTTTGTCATCATCCGGCAGACCTACAACCTGAGCGGTACCTGTTTTTCCACAGACATCCTCCTCTTTTCTCTTCAGAACATAACCTGTCCCCCCCTTTTCATTAACCACACCCCAGAAGCCATAACTTAAAATATCTATGTTCTTCTTACTGATAGGGATCCTACTTTTTTGTTCAGGTTCAAATGACTTTAAAACCCGGCCATCTGCCATTTCAATTTGCTTGACAATTCGGGGCTTGTAAAGAGTTCCTCCATTGGCTAAAGCAGAGTAGGCATTCACCAGTTGTATCGGAGTAACAAGATCAAACCCTTGTCCGATGGAAATCGAAATAGTTTCACCCATCTGCCATGCCTCTCCGAATTTTGACTGTTTCCACTCCTTAGTCGGGATAAGGCCGCTTTTTTCCCTGGGAAGATCAATTCCCGTTAGCTGTCCCAACCCAAATCCGCGGGCATACTCGGCTAATTTGTCAACGCCGACTAACTTGCCGACATTGTAGAAATATACGTCACAGGATTCAACAATAGCACGATGAAGATTGACACGACCATGACCATGTTTTTGCCAGCATTTGTAGGTTCTGTTACCAAGTTCGAAAGCCCCATTACAGTTGAAAGATGTATCTGGAGTAATTAATCCTTCTTCAAGGGCCGCCGCTGCTACAATGAGTTTGTATGTAGAACCAGGGGGGTATTGACCAGAGATGGCCCTGTTTCCCATTGGATGGGACGGATTATTCGACAAATTGTCCCAATCTTCAAAAGAAATTCCTCCGTTGAAGAGGTTTGGATCAAAAGATGGCGAACTGACAAGTGCAAGGACAGCACCATCACGGGGATCCAAAACAACAACGGCACCAGCTTTATCTTTTAGGGCATCCCAGGCGATCTTCTGCAGAAATGAATCGATGGTAAGAACGACGTTATATCCGGAAACTGGGTCGATTTTGCCAATAATTTTAACTTCTTTGCCGAGGACATTGACTTCGACCTGTTCCGCTCCACTTCTGCCCTTGAGGTATTGATCCAAGTATTTCTCCAAGCCGTCTTTACCTATAATATCACCGACGCTTAAACTACCGTCGGTGTCTTTTTTTAATTCCTCCGGACTAATCTCACCAGTATAACCAATAACGTGAGCCAACATTTCTCCACGAATGTATTGTCTGATGGGAACCACCTCGACGGTGACGCCCGGCAGATCAGTAGCATGGGTTTCAACGATAGCCAGTTTTTTCATACTGATGTTTTTTTCAAGTTTTACCGGCGGGAACCACCTTCTCTTTCCTAAAGGAGGTATGTCCGTCGAAAGTTCCATGTCTCTTGCAGCTAATAGAGTCTTTAATTTGTAAGCCACATCATTGATGTTTTTGGCGCGATTCGGTACAAACATAATGTCAAAAGATGGCTGGTTATCCACAAGAACGTGGCCTTTGGTATCCAGAACCAACCCCCTCAATGGTTTAATTTTTCTCAGGCGTACACTGTTATTTTCTGATCTTTGCCTTAATTCATCCCCTCTGATGACCTGAAGATGCCACATTCTCATAATTAGAAGGGATAACATAATAGCCACGACGGCAAATGCTATCTTGAACCTTTTCCTGAATTCGCCAGGTTCATATCCGTTTAACTGGCCATTCATCTCTGCCATTCAATACTACCTCAATCCGATTGAAAGCCCTGAATAATACCGGGCTAAGGCAACTTACAATCAATGCCTGTGGTATGTAAAAAAGTATAGTATGTAGTGATATGTGTCCCCCATACAATAAAGGGTAAAATAAAGCAATTATCATGCCTTCAACCAACGCGCATATAAATGTGAAAATCATTATGAATGCTGGCTTTCCAGGAGAAATCCTGTAAGAAGCAAGCATTGAAATTAAAAATATAATTAAATACAGTAGGGTATAAAGTCCGGAAATTGAAAAAGTTATACAGTCGCGTAAAAAGCCGATTATTAAGCTTAAAATTCCACCTCTTATAATATCAAATCTAAATCCTATATATATAACCAATATAAGGGATAGTTCCACTCCAATTTTCCCAAAGAGGATGATATCCTAGAGCAACATCTGGAAAACTATCAGAAATAATGAAAAAAAGGGTACTAAAATATAATTGATCAATATTCATCATCCTTATTCAATACAATCACCATAACTTCTTCAAGCCTGGCAAAATCAACAAATGGTGTGACATCAATCTTCTGAAATAATCCGCTATCGGTTTTATCCACACTTTTCACGGAACCAAAGAGCAAGCCTTTAGGGAAGAGACCGGAAAGACCTGAAGAAATAACAATATTTCCAACATTGACAGTTTCCGTTTTTGAAACGTATTTCAAAGAACACCCCAGTGAGCCAGCGCCTTGCATAATACCCTGGATTCTAGTCTCCTGAACAAGCGCATCTATATTACTGCTTTCATCTATAAGAAGTAATATTTTTGACACATGCGAGGATGTTTCAACAATTCTTCCTACAACCCCCTGGTCAGATAAAACCGGCAAATCGACTCTCAGACCATGAGAAGTCCCCTTATTAATTAATATAGTCTTGATTATCGATGTTTGGTCTCTGGCAATGACCCTTGCGGCAATTGTAGGATAGTTGACTCTTTCTTTGAGTGCGAGGAGTTTTTGTAAGCGTGTTCCTTCAAGATACCCTTCCCGATACTTGATTGTTTCCTGTGTCAGCAATGCATTTCCTTTTTTCAGGCGTCTGTTTTCCTCTTCCAGTCCTACAAGAAATATATACCTGTTCCATGCCTCATTAAGCCCTTCGAAGGAAACGGTCACGATATTTGCAAATGGCGCTGCGGTTTCCAGCACCAGTCTTCTGAAAAAACCGATTTTGGACGGCTGTTTTATACTATAGGATAATAAGATGAGAGAGACGATGATCAGGAGACATGCTATTATAACTGATTGATATTTTTTAGGGAATAACATCTTTTTCCTGAAAGGATATAGACGGTGACTCCAGCCGGGAGATCATCCCACAAGTCCGTCCTCTATGTAAGATACATAAATTTTCGGGAAATATGCAAGATCTCTCCCCATAGACATAAATGCCATCCCCTACTTGATCATATTTTTAAAAAATAAGATATTCTGAAAGGGGGGGTAAAACTATACTTGAAATGTAACCTCACTGTGAGTGCATCATCGGCAACGGTAATGGGCAGTCCCGTTTCTTCCTTTATGAGCATGTCGAGATTTGTCAAAAGAGCTCCACCACCGGTTAAGACAATACCTCTGTCAACTATATCTCCGGCTAATTCCGGGGGAGAGTTATCCAGGGCATCTTTAATTGCATCTATAATAATACTCACTGGCTCCATTATGGCTTCCCGTACCTCTTCGGAATTGATCTCAACTATCTTCGGAATACCCGATATAAGGTTCCTCCCTTTGACATCGATTTTTCGCAATTCTCCATCCGGATAAGCACACCCAATAGTCATTTTTATGATCTCCGCCGATCGTTCCCCTATGAGGAGGTTGAATTTTCTCTTCATATACTGCACGATCTCCTCATCCATTCTGTCACCTGCAACCCTGACAGATTTTGAATAGACGATGCCTGCCAGGGATATCACGGCAACCTCAGTGGTACCTCCGCCGATATCCACTACCATAGAGCTGGTCGGTTCCATAATCGGCAAGCCGGCTCCAATGGCTGCCGCCATCGGCTCTTCAATAAAGTACATTTCCCTGGCGCCCGCTGATTCCACGGTTTCCCTGACGGCCCGTCTTTCAACCTGTGTTATGCCGGAGGGAATTGATACAATTATTCTCGGGCGTACCAAAGCCCTGCGATTGTGAACACGGTGTATGAAATGCTTCAACATGGCTTCTGTAATGTCAAAATCAGCGATCACGCCTTCCCTCATGGGTCTTATAGCTACTATATTTCCGGGGGTTCTTCCCAACATTTTTTTCGCTTCCAGACCGACAGCAAGAACTTTTTTTGTACCCCGTGCATCTTTATGGACGGCAACCACCGAAGGTTCATTCAACACAATCCCCTTACCCTTCATGTAAACTAATGTATTTGCCGTTCCGAGATCTATAGCAAGATCATTGGAAAATTTTCCTAAAATATAATCAAAAAGCAAGATCTTTCCTCCTTGTTCTTTTAGATTGTTTCAGTAATCATAATTGTCATTGTGTCATGAAGATACAGTATATACAGTATTTCATTTACCCAATCAATGACTTTTTAAAAAGTTATTGCATTTTACAGGGGGCTGTACTACAAGTTTTTGCCTAAAATACAAGTGAGGAAATACAGAATGCTTGAACTAATGCGGAAGCACGCCAGACATTGGCTGATGATTGTATTGCTAGGAATGATTATTTTTGTTTTCGTCTTGTATTTTGGCACAACACGTGGAAGACATCAGGCTGAAGCCATCGCCGTTATCGATGGTAAGGCCATCCCATACATTGAGTTTCAAAGGAAATACCAGAATCTTGTTGAAATCTATCGGCAGCAATACGGGGGTGTCCTTACTGATGATATTCTTAAGAGCCTCAATCTTAAGAAACAGGCATACGATGACCTTATTAATCAGGCTGTTATCCTTCAAAATGCAAAGGAACTCAATTTACAGGTTACCGAGGATGAAGTTAAGGCATCTGTCCTTGCTAACCCTGCTTTTCAAAGAGCAGGTGTTTTTGATGAAAAGGTTTATAACCAGGTCTTGCGTTACAACAAGATGACTCCAGCTGATTTTGAAGATGCTCAAAGAATGATGTTGACCATGGCAAAACTGGAAGATCTAATCCAGGGAGCCGTTAAGGTCTCAGATAAAGAAGTTTATGATCTGTACCGATTTCAGAACGAGAAAATAAACATAAGCTATCTGAGCCTTTCGTCAAAGAATTGTAAAAGCATGGTCAGTCCGCGCCGTGCTGACCTGGAATCATACCTGAACGAACATGGAGATGATTTCCGCGTTCCAGAACAGATTCAGATAAAGTATATATCCTTTTCAGGGCAGCACTTTTTGTCCTCCGTGAAGGTATCTGACACAGATGTGATCGAATATTATAACCGTCGCAAAGATAACTTCATGAAAAAGGGGGGGAAAGCAGCTGACTTATCCGAAGTAAAAGATAAAATCATCGTCGAATTAAAGCAGATCCGCAGCAAGCAAATTGCCGCCGAAGAAGCAAAAAAAGCCCATGACGAAATTTATCAAAAAGAAAATTTTGACGATTACGCCAGACAAAACGGATTTAAGATCAACACTACGAGTTTATTCAATTCAAAAAATGCCCCTCAGGAATTCAGCCAGGTCAAAGACTTTGCCAGAGTTGCCTTCAGCCTTCAAACGGATGAACTCAGCTCTGTCCTTTCAGACGAAAATTCGTATTACGTTCTGAAACTCATTGCCAGAAAGCCCTCTTACATCCAGGGCTTAAATGAAATTGAAAAGGAGGTTGAAAAGCAATTTATAGAAAGAGAGTCCATGCACCTGTGCAAAAAGGACGCTGAAGTCATCCTTGAGCTTCTTAAGAAGGGGGAGACACTGCAAAAAATATCTCAGGAAAAAGGGCTGAAGATAGAAGAAACGGGACTCTTTCTACCTGGTTACACCATACCGAAAATCGGCTTTTCCAAGGATTTGAGTAATGCCCTCATGCAAATTTCTGAAAAGAACCTTTATCCGGATAATGTCTATTATATCAATGGGAGCTTCATCATAGTGAAGTTTAAGGAGAGAGGGAAATTGGATTTCCATGACTTCGAAGCAAAAAAGGCAGCCTTGACAAATTTGCTGCTGAAGATGAAGAAAAGCGAATACATGATTTCATGGATAGAAAAAAACAAGGAATCCATGATCAAAAATGGGAGATTAAAATTGACGAAAGATGTCAAAGATATCTAACATCAGTTTCTTGTCTGTTATCTTTCATCCCGACATAGATATATCAAGACGGCTTTAACGGTTTCTCCAACCTCAGGGATTAGGAATTTATATAATCATCTTCCTTAGTGATTAAGAAGTGAAATACTGTATCTTTTCCTTTTTTTATTTTGACTCAACATTTCATACTGACTATAATCAACCCGTAAAAAGAAAAGCGCTTAATAAAAATAGTCTTTGGTGATTAATGGAAGAGACTCTTGGTCAGTATTTGAAAAGAAAGAGGGAATCGCGCCTTATATCACTACAAGAAATATCTCACTCAACAGGCATCAGCATTCCTTTGATTAAGGCTTTGGAAGATGACAATTTCAGTTCATTTCCTCATCCAAAAATTATTGCAGAATATTTAAAAAAGTGTGTCGCATATTTGAGGCTAAATGAAAAACATGTCCTGAGACTTTATCAGACACAATCTGATCAAAATCATCAAACGGAGCATTGGCCGCAGTTATCTCTTTTCTCCGGGGGAAATACATCTTTTGAACAGACAGCCGGGGAAAAGCAACTTTTTAAGAAGCGCATTATCCGAGGCACTTTCTGGCTAAGTATTGTCATTGGGGTTATCGTTGTTTTTTCTCTCTGCATCTTCGTGCTATCCCAAAGAGATGAAGCTACCGAAGGGCTAGAAATATCCACATCCAAGTATACAGGGAAGGAAGTTCCTTATGAAAGAAACGGCCGCATATCTTCGGCAGCTGTGGAAAAAACGGAGCCTTCACCGATCCGGGCTCCCGACAGTTCAGGGGATCGTCCTATACCTACACCCTCCCGTAGTTTTGTATCGGTAGAGCGTGACAATAGTGCGAAAGAATCAGGGGCCCAAGCCCGGAATGTCCCCCGTTCACCTGGAAAAGCAAAGGTAATTGGAAACCGGGACAGCAGGCTATATCACCTGCCCGGCATGAAGTATTACGACAAAATTAAGTCTTATCATCGCATCATATTTAATTCGGAAGCAGAGGCTGTCAAAGCGGGTTATAGTAAGGCTCATGAATAAACTGCAGTTTCCTAAAGTCCTCCCCCAAACCCATTTACCTCGTCAGTACAAACCTTACCAGGGGATGATTTTTAATATCCTTTGCAACGGAACACTATAATGAGATTTTGATAAAACTAAAGAAATGAAGATTGGGGGAAGAACATAACTACTGTTATTATGATTTAATTGACTTCCATAAACTTGCCGTTCTTCCATTCGCCCACATATTTTTCGCCGGTGGCAAGTATCAATGTCCCCTGCCCGTGATAATCATCATTCTTAAACTGCCCTGCATATTTCATCCCGTTAGTAAAAGTCACCGTACCTTGTCCATTTTTCTTTCCGCTCTTAAACTGGCCCACGTATTGACCGTCGGGCCTGGTCATTGTACCTTGTCCATGAGGCATACCGTTCTCAAACTGTCCTATATACTCCCCACCATCTGGGTATGTCATTGTCCCCTGTCCATCAAACATGCTGTTTTTCCACTGACCTACATACGATTTACCGTCTGGAAATTTGGCAGATCCATGTCCTTCCAAAACTCCATCCTTAAATTGTCCAGTATGTTTCCTACCGTCGGAAAAAGTCAACATCCCATGTCCATTCATTTTACCATCTTTGAACTGGCCTTCATATCTTCTGCCGTCTGAAAACTTTATCGTGCCCTTTCCTTCCATCATATCGTTCTTCCATTCACAGGCGTATTCAGTACCATCGGACAGGGTTAAAGTCCCTTTTCCATTCTTTTTGCCATCTTTAAAATGACCGACATATTTTTTACTGCTGGGATCTGTCAGAGTTCCCTCTCCATTTAACTCATTATTTCTGAACTGCCCATTATATGTTCTGCCGTCCTGGCAGGTCAATATTCCCCGCCCTTCCCTCTTATTATCCTTCCATTCCCCGACATAATGCGTGCCATCATCACCGGACATCGTGCCGTGCCCATGAAAAAAATTATTTCTAAACTGTCCTACATAGGTCTTGCCATCGGGGAAGGTTATCGTTCCCTGTCCATTTAATTCACCATTCTTAAACTGACCTATATATTGTGCACCGTCATGAAACGTCATGGTTCCGTGACCATTAGGTTCACCATCTTTCCATTCACCTGTATATTTTTTCCCGCTGGAAAACATCATGGCTCCCTGTCCGCTGAACTCACCATTCTTAAATTGACCAGTATATTGTGCACCGTCAGGGAAGGTCATAGTTCCTTGACCATCCATTTTGTTGTTCTTCCATTCTCCCGCATAACGCAATCCACCCGGATAGCTCAATGTGCCCTGCCCATCCCACTTGCCGTCTTTCCATTCTCCTACATAGTTCATACCGCCCGGATAGGACATCGTCCCTTGCCCATCCATCATAATCTTTTTATCCGGACCTATATTCTTTGCAGGCTTCTTTTTATAAAGATTCCTGAAAAATTTGTTCAAAAGAGCGGGCATTTCTTGTCCTCACTTTCATGGAAATGAAAAGACATCTTTTAGACAATCTCTCATCCAAAAGACGCTTGGTGATTTATTTTTGACAGGATCTAGTTTTTCTTTTTAGGAAGTGTAAGAAAAAGTATGTGGCGTGTCAAGGGAAAATGACCGCGAAAGCGGCAGCATCTAAAGCTCTCTGTCGGTCTTCTCTACAAGGGTTTCGGAAATCATCTGGAACATCGTCTTCTGTAAAGACAGTCCACATGTAATACATGTCCAAGATTCTTCATCTCGTCTAGTCAACCTCATACAAACAATGGTACATGTATAAATTGTGTTACATCAACCAGGCCTTTATCTGTTATTTTCAACGCCGGGATGACAGGCAACGCCAGGAAGGAAAGGGCCATAAAAGGTTCTCTTAAATGACAACCTAAATACCTCGAGACATGTATCATTTCATTCCGGTTATGAGCTACTTGCTTGAGAGGAAACTCAGACATGAGGCCGGCAATCGGAAGCGGAAGCCTTGCCAGAACTTCTCCGTCTTTGATGGCGGCAAGGCCTCCTTCCATAGTTTCCACGGTCTTAACTGCTTTATATATATCCGGATCATTGCATCCCACAGATATGATGTTATGGGAGTCATGGGCAATAGATGAAGCAATGGCGCCTTGCTTTAAGCCGAATCCATGAACCATACCGAGCCCGATGTTTCCCGTATTATGATGACGCTCAATAACAGCAATTTTGATTAAATCTTTATGGATATCTGATACTACAACACCATTTTCTATTGGGGCCTTTGTAACAGTACTCTTTGTTATTATCTGGTCTTTGATCATGCCGATTACACGGATAAACTCACCTTTTTCAGGTATGACGAATGAATCCGGACCATAAGGCTTGATGTTCATGGCAGTCAGGTAATCCATCGGGGATTGTTGTCTTACAGGAGCGGTGCAGTGTCCGCCTTCGCAGACGATGCATCCATTTTTTATTACGGTATTAACCTCCACCGGTTGGAGAGATGACAGGATCAGCAGATCGGCCTGATAGCCAGGGGCCACGGCACCGAGATCCTTTAAGCCGAAGAAACGGGCCGTGCTGAGTGTAACCATAATGACGGCAAGGATGGGATCGATGCTATAATTTATGGCCATGTCGACCAGATGATTCAAATGGCCTCTGTGCAAGAGATCATGGGGATGGAGGTCATCGGAGACCATTGAACATTGTCCCACTGTGGCTGGTGAAACAAGCGGCAGAAGAGCTTTCAAATTTTTTTCCTGGGTTCCCTCTCTGAGCATGATATGCATACCCAGCCTCATTTTTTCCCTGGCTTCCGAAAGCCCGGTACATTCATGTTCCGAACGAAGCCCGGCGGTAATATAGGCATTGAGGTCTTTTCCGGTAAGAAGGGGGGCATGACCATCCTTAACCATATCACAGAAGGCTGCAATCTTTTCCAGCACGTCGTTTTCACCTGTTATAACCCCGGGGTAATTCATCATTTCTGCAAGGCCCAGAACACGCCGCTCGCCCTTGAAAGTTATCAGGTCTTCACGGGATAAATGAGCTCCGGAAGTTTCCAGGTGGGTTGCAGGAACACATGAAGGCAGCATGATATAAAAATCTACAGGGAGACCTTGGCTGCTCTCTATGATGTACCGGATGCCTTTCTTTCCCAGTACGTTGGCAATCTCATGCGGATCGGCAACTATTGCGGTGGTTCCATGAGGAAGTACTGCCGTGGCAAGTTCAGACGGTGAAAGCATGGTACTTTCAATGTGGAAATGCCCATCGATAAAGCCGGGACAGATGTACTGTCCCTTTACGTCGAGGGTTCTAGCTCCTTCGTATGCTCCGAGTCCCGCAATGATACCATCATAGATGGCCACATCTGCCTCTATGACCTCGCGAGAAAATACATTGATTACCCTGCCGCCCTTCAAGATCAGGTCAGGCTCGAGTTCCCCCCGCGCTGCCTGAATGCGATTCTTGATGACGTCGACCATGCTTCTATCATTTTCGGTTTTCATTTCGTGTCCGGCAGATACTCCATAAAAAAGCGGTAAAATGCCGCAATTACCAGGGCATGGGTAATCATTCCCTCTTTAATCAGCCTGGGTATCTCCGAAAGTGGACGGAGAACCACTTCGATGTCCTCGCGTTCATCCTGATTCTGTTGCCCCACGGGGAGGACATTCCTGGCAAGGAATGTATAGCAAAGATTATTTTGAATAGCCGGGTTAGGATGTATAGAGCCGAGCGGGATAAGTGTTCCTTCACGGTAACCTGTTTCTTCCCACAGTTCACGGCGGGCTGCCTCTTCGGGTGAGTCGGAATTTTCAACAAGTCCGCCGGGAATCTCCAGGGTAATATCTCGAATGCCGAGGCGGTACTGATGGATTAATACAACATTGTTCT
>PDVH01000145.1_pt1 | contig 18600 bp, 12 predicted proteins | sample 1369781 | NCBI WGS metagenome assembly PDVH01 (sample SAMN07795378, study PRJNA414565) | Alkali sediment metagenome, whole genome shotgun sequencing project. | isolation source: glacial lake sediment | place: Bosnia and Herzegovina: Donje Bare Lake | collected 2016-06
CGTGGTTGTTATAGACGAGGCGTCCATGGTCGACATGCCGCTCATGTCGAAACTTGTCCAGGCTATGCCAAGGGAGGCCAGATTGATTCTTCTGGGAGACAGAGATCAGCTGTCTTCAGTGGAGGCAGGTGCTGTCCTGGGTGATATATGCGGTATTGGGGAGCCCAAATCTTATTCATCTGATTTTACCAGGACGCTGGAAGCATTCACAGGGAATGATCTCGCTGGTTCCGAGAGCGGCAGCATGCCGGGCTTACAGGACTGCATCGTAGGGCTTAAGAAAAACTACCGTTTTGAAAAAGATACGGGGATAAGCAGGGCGTGTAACGAAGTAAACGCAGGTAATAGCCAGGGCGCCATGAGCATTTTGCGATCAGACGCTTACGGAGATATATCATGGTCGGATATGAGGGGGCCTGATGCCATGGTTTCGGCGGTCAGAGAAATTGTAAACAAAAGGTTTAATAATTATTTACAAGCCATTGATTTACATAATTATTCAGAGCACGTTTTGAACTTCTTCGAAGAGTTTCGTATTCTCTGTGCCGTAAGGCAGGGACCTTTTGGCGTGGTGGCTCTAAACCGGATTGTAGAGCGTATTCTCAGGGAGGCAAACCTGATAAGAGCCGAAGGAGTTTGGTACAGCGGGCGGCCGATCATGATAACGCGCAACGACTATAATCTGAGGCTGTTCAACGGAGATGTCGGCGTCATCCTGCCTGACTACGGACAAGACAATGAGTTGCGGGCATTCTTCAGGGATGCCGGTGGCAATATCAGGAAGTTTCCACCTGTAATGTTACCTGAGCATGAAACTGTTTTCGCCATGACGGTTCATAAGAGCCAGGGGTCGGAGTTCGAGAGTATCTTGTTTATCCTCCCTGATTATGATTCCCCTGTGCTTACGCGGGAACTTATCTATACAGGAATTACAAGGGCGAAAAGGAGTGTGGAGATATGGGGGAGCGAGGGCATTTTTCGTGCCGCCGTATCAAGGCGCATCATGCGCAGATCGGGACTATATGACGCACTCTATTCCTTATGATACGGCAAAGTTTATCTCGTCAGGTTTGCAGTTGCTTCACAGGTCTTCATCTCGGAAGCTGAAGTAATCATCCAGAATTTCCTTGTGGTCAAATGCGATAGGTGAGGGCAGGGCATCTTTTGTAAATATGCCCACCTCCCTGGCGTCATCAGCGGCACGCGGTGCGCCGCTTGCCTTTGCGATATAGACGGTAGATATCGAGTGGTGGCGGGGATCTCTGTCCGGCCTGGAGTATGTATGAAACTGTCCGATTAGTTTTACATCGAGGCCGGTTTCTTCTTTCGCTTCTCTGATTGCAGCATCCTCGAGTGATTCTCCATAGTCGACAAAGCCTCCCGGCAGGGCCCATCCGAAGGGATAATTTTTGCGCGAAATGAGAATAATGCCCCGGTCATCGAGTTCTATGATGATATCCACTGTAGGAAGGGATTCCGGTAACATTGCATCAATGCGCCACACTTGGCGCATTTTTTCGCAATTTTAGAAACCATGGCGTGACAGTATGGAAGTCCAAATAAATCTGAAAGCAGCAAGAGAATTCGTTGCCCCGGACCTTACGAACTTCGACAGGACAGGCAACGCGCCTCTCGCACCATAACAAATTCTTCCGGGTCGTTGTTCAAGTGAGAGACGTGAGACGACGTGTAAAATTACTTCTTCTGTTTTAACAGTCTCTGCTCAAGAGCGTTTAATTCATCTCTGAGACCTTGAGGCAGCCTGTCTCCGAATTGACTGTAATGTTTCTTTATGCTTTCCACTTCCTGGAGCCAGGCGTCAACATCATCTCTAAGAAGTTCCGCCATATCCTGGGCTGACACGTTAAGCCCCGAAATATCAATCGCACCGGGAGCAGGTACATAACCTATGGGTGTTTCCACGGCTTTCCCGGTTCCTTCGATCCTATCGTATATCCATTTGAGGACACGACTGTTCTCCCCGTAGCCTGGCCATAACCACTTGCCGTCTGACGTTTTGCGGAACCAGTTTACATAGAAAATCTTGGGGAGATTCCTTCCGTCCGTCTTTTTACCCATGTCGAGCCAGTGTTTGAAATAGTCGCCCATGTGGTAGCCGCAGAAAGGCAGCATTGCGAAGGGATCTCTCCGCATATCACCGACAGTTCCCGCTGCCGCCGCCGTTTTTTCCGAACTGGCTATTGATCCCATAAATGTGCCATGCTGCCAGTTGAAGGCCTCATATACGAGAGGTACTACGGTGGCCCGACGACCGCCAAATAGAAATGCGGAGACGGGAACGCCTTTCGGATCCTCCCAGGCTGGATCGATGACAGGGCACTGGCCTGCCGGGGCTGTGAAGCGCGCGTTGGGATGCGACGCGTCACGGCCGGACGCGGGCGTCCAGGGTTGGCCCTTCCAGTCAATTAGTTTTTCAGGTTTTTCCTTTGTCATTTCTTCCCACCAGACATCACCGTCAGGCGCTAATCCAACATTGGTAAAGATTGAATTCTTTGTCATGCTGAGCATGGCATTTGGATTGGACGCCATCGATGTTCCCGGAGCAACGCCGAAGAAACCGTATTCAGGATTGATGGCGTAGAGTTTTCCGTCAGTACCGAATTTCATCCAGGCAATATCGTCTCCCACAGTCTCCGCTTTCCATCCGGGAATTGTGGGTATCAGCATGGCAAGATTGGTTTTGCCGCAAGCGCTTGGGAAGGCGCCGGTAATGTAGTGTTTCACGCCTTTCGGGGACTTAAGACCTAATATGAGCATGTGTTCGGCCATCCATCCCTGGTCGCGGGCCATAACCGAAGCTATGCGCAGCGAAAAGCATTTCTTGCCCAGGAGGGCATTTCCGCCATAACCGCTTCCGAAAGACCAGATTTCTCTCGTCTCGGGAAAGTGGACGATGTATTTATGGTCATTATTGCAGGGCCATAGCACGTCCTTTTCGCCGGGCTTAAGGGGCTTGCCAACAGAGTGCAGGCAGGGGACAAAGTTTCCGTCCTTTCCCAGGATGTCCAGAACGGCCTTCCCCATGCGCGTCATGATCTTCATATTGCAGACTACATAGGGCGAATCAGTTATTTCAATACCGATATGGGCGATGTTGGACCCTAACGGCCCCATGCTGAAGGGGATGACATACATGGTTCTCCCCCTCATGGATCCGTTGAATAACCCAATGAGGGTTTTCTTCATTTCTTCGGGATCGTACCAGTTATTTGTCGGCCCGGCGTCCTCTTTCTTTTTCGAACAGATAAAAGTACTTTCTTCGACCCTTGCCACATCTGCGGGATCAGACCTGCAGAGATAACAGTTTGGCCTCTTTTCCTCATTCAGTTTAATGAAAGTGCCAGCCTTGACGAGACGATCACACATTTCATTGTATTCTTTTTCTGATCCGTCACACCAATGCACGCTATCCGGCTTGCAAAGATGGGCCATTTCCTCTACCCACTTGAGAAGTTTCTGATTCGATGTCATTGCTATCCTTCCTTCCAGAAAAAATGATTATCTTTTACGAATCCGCAAAAAAACATCTTTCGTGCGAAGACATTTATTCTTAACCTCGAGTACTATTTTTAGTCAAATCATTTTTGTAAGTGCGCTGACGAAAATCGCTTGAGGAACCTGTATCGACATGTTTAGGTTGAATTTACCGAAGATGTGAAGAGGGCTCCATTCTCGCTGATCGTAATTTCCGCAAGTGCTTATTTTGTAAGGCCGCGAGTATAGACAATGGGGCTTTGTGTGTCAAGGAAAAATGCGCGTATGCACTGGAATCAATCCCTTTCTGCTTAACATTTTAAATTTAATGAATTTCCCTTTTGGTGCAAACAAGAAATGAGCCTTGACAATTGCAGGGCAATAAATTAGCTTACGCATCGGTGAAAGACTTTGAGGAGATAGACGATGATCGGAGTTCTCATAACAACCCATGGCAACCTCGGCAGTGAACTGATTAGGGCAGCTGAGTTAATAAAAGGGAAACTTGAAGGGGTGAGCCACGTCTCCGTGGATCAGAAAAAGGGAATGGAGGATTTAAAAAAGGAAATAGGCCAGTGCATCAAAAAGCTGGATCAGGGCAAGGGTGTATTGATACTCACGGACCTTTTCGGCGGTACGCCCTCAAACATCTCCCTATCTTTCCTTAAGGAAGGAAAACTGGAGGTCGTCACCGGCGTTAATCTCCCTATGCTTTTGAAACTTGATGAAAAGAGGCAGGAAATGAACCTGAAGGACTTTGCCTCTTATATAAAGGACTACGGCAAAAAAAATATTTATTTAGCGAGCGAGGTGTTGAGCAAAAAGGTACAATAAAAAATTAACGTGCAAATATCATGCACCGGCCCGCATGATTGAGACAATGAAATAATCCCATGGTGTTTCCCTCCCAACCGTATTTCCCAGGATGCGCACATCCAAGCCAGATGGAACGAAATTCTATTGAAATCAGAAGAATGGCAATGGAAGATCTCGACGAGATTATAGCCATTGAGAATTCATCTTTTTCCAAGCCATGGTCTATGGATGTGTTTATACGGGAACTTCAAATACCTATTTCGCGCAACCTCGTGGCGACGGTTCGCAAAGATCTGCGTGATGAAATCGCCGGATACGTAACCTACTGGGTCGTTGCCGGAGAACTACAGGTTCATAAGATTTGTGTCAGGGAGGACTTAAGGAAATCAGGGATCGCGTCAAGTCTCATGGCAGAGATGATCAGGCTTTCCTGTTGCGAAGGGGTCGGCCTCTGTACCCTTGAGGTCGGCCAATCCAATGAAGGTGCGAAACGGTTGTACGGAAAATTCGGTTTTGAGGTTATAGACATAAGGCCGCAATATTATGCGCAGTCGGGAGAGGATGCCATGGTTTTGCGTGCGGACCTGAAAAAATGTTTGCAATTTATCAGCAAAGCATAAAATATAAGAATCGTCATGAATGGTACAGTTGTTAAAAACAAAGAAATATGCGCCGGGCATTTCTTGCTAAGCGTGAGACTGCCTGAGTCATTTAAGACACCCATGCCCGGACAGTTTGTCATGGCGCGGGAAAAAGGGCGCATTGATCCCCTCCTGGGAAGGCCGTTCGGTGTTTATCATTTCGAGAGGTCGAAAAATGAGGCTACAGTTGAGATACTTTATAAGGTCGTAGGAAAAGGCACGCTGGTACTTTCGAGGCTCAGGGAAGGTGATTTCGTAGAAGTGTTGGGGCCATATGGCCGGGCGTTTGATGTTTATCCGGAAGCTGCAATGGTCGTATTTATATGCGGGGGAATAGGGGTTGCTCCCATTACATATCTTGCTTCGCATTACAGAATGCAGACGGGTAGGAGAAACGTCAAACTTGTCTGCTATTATGGCGCTAGTAAGGCAGAGAACCTTGTCGGAATTGAAAAAATCAAAGACATCATGAACGAGGTGCTTGTAAGCACGGATGACGGCTCCGCAGGTTATCAGGGACTGGTAACGCAAAAATTCGCAGAAGATGTATCATCATATGAGCTCGCAAGCTCGAGGGTCTATGCGTGCGGCCCGCGACCTATGTTTAAACAACTATCAGAGATTCTGGCGGTGCATCCTGTACCCTGTCAGATATTGATGGAGGAACGTATGGCATGTGGTGTTGGAGCCTGTCTGGGCTGTACGGTGCTGCTGAATGATGTTGAAGGAAGAGTGGCAAACGCGCGCGTCTGTATAGACGGGCCGGTGTTTAACATTAGGGATATTCACTGGGGTTAATCTTTCACAGTCCGCAAGGACCAAAAGAAGAGACAGGTATCTATGAAAAATGTCAGGCCGGAAATGCAGGTAGACATTGGTGGCTTGATTATCAAAAATCCGGTGATGACTGCTTCCGGCACATTTGGCTACGGTAAAGAATATGCCCCATACGTTGATATCAGGCGTTTGGGCGCCATAATTACGAAAGGTATATCTTTAGAGCCAAGAGCAGGGAATAAGCCTCCAAGGATTATGGAGACTCCCTGTGGCATGCTCAATGCCATAGGATTGGAAAATCCGGGTGCACATGCATTTATAAAGGAAAAGCTACCTTTCTTGAGGGAATTTGGTGTGCCGGTCATCGCAAATATTTTTGGAGAGACAATTGAGGAATTCAAAAAAGTTACGGAGCTACTGTCGGGAACGAAAGATGTAGAAGCTCTGGAAATCAATATTTCCTGCCCCAATGTGAAAAAGGGTGGAATAATATTCGGTTCGAATCCTGAAATGGCCCATGCTGTGACGCAAGAGGTAAAACGTCTAACAGATCTTCCCGTAATAATCAAACTTACGCCTAATGTTACAGATATCTGTTTGATTGCGGAAAGTGTAGAGGAGGGTGGGGCAGACGCAATATCGCTTATTAATACCTTGACGGGTATGTCTGTGGACATTGAACGTAGGATACCCCATCTCGCCAATGTCACAGGAGGACTTTCCGGTCCTGCCATAAAACCGATTGCCCTGAGAATGGTGTGGCAGGTAGTGAAAAGAGTCAAAATACCGGTGATCGGGATTGGGGGTATTGCTAATGCCCGTGACGCCCTTGAGTTTCTTATCGTAGGCGCCCGAGCTGTCCAGGTTGGTACCGCTAATTTTATCGATCCCTGTGCCACGTTGGATGTCATCGATGGCATAGAAGAATATCTTAAGCGGCACGATATAGCTGACGTCAATGATCTGATTGGGACATTTGATGAGGGGGGCAGGACATGTTAAGATTAATCCTTTCCATATTAATCTGCATATTTGCAGTAGGTAATGCCTATGCAGTTCAATCCACGATCACTGACGCAGACGGCTATGCCTGCATGGGGGAAGACAAGTCTAGGAAGCAGACGGAGCAGACTGCCATGGCAGACGCGAAGAGAAACGCCGTCGAGTATGCCGTCACATACGTGAAGAGTGAAACGAAGGTCAAAGACCTGCAAATTGAGGAAGATATGATCAAGGCGTATTCCAATGCCTCTGTGAAGATCCTGGAGGTTAGGGAGAACCGCTGGTACAAAGACGAACGGTCGGGTGATTGCTTCAAGACAAAAATCAGAGCAGAGGTTATTCCCGATGAAAAAGCGTTGAAAGAAATCTTGAGCAGGTTTACCTTTAAATGTTCGCGTATGGACTGACAAGGAAAAATATCGTAAGGGCGAAAAGATCAAAATCTATATTAAAGGGAATAAGCCCTTTTATGCCCGTGTCCATTACAGTGATGCGAAAGGCGAGACACTGCAGATTCTCCCCAATCCTTACAGAAAGGAGAACTACTTCAACGGTGGCGTCATATACGAAATACCATCCGGCAATGACAGGTTCGAGCTTGAAGTATGCCCTCCTTTCGGTGAAGAGCGAGTCATTCTCTATACGAGCACCACCCCTCTGAAGGAGGGCGGTGTTTATCAGGTTAAGACGGGGGAAAAGGACATTGGCATTAAGACCAGAGGCGTCAAATTGAAGGAAACGATTGATTCTGGCAAGTCGCAGGCATCCGAGTTCTTCGAAGAGCGCATGATTATAAAGACAGGACAGGAAAAGGAGCACAGCCAATAGGCCCGTCCACACGCATGGTGAGCTCTTGATTCGCGGGACGCCAAAAGCGCTGAACAAAAAGATAGGTGAATGATGATGGGGAAGGCAAAACTTATAGCAGAAGGCGTTTATCTCATCGGTGGTCCCGATGTCTCACGTAGTGATGATGCCACTTCGTTTATCGTGGATTTTGGAGGCGAATTGGTCATGATTGATGCCGGCGCGGGCGGGAGTTCCCGGATGCTCCAGAAGAACATTGAAGACGCCGGATTCGATCCCAGGACAATCTCAACGCTTATTCTGACGCACAACCATATTGACCATATAGGTTCGGCTTCGTATTTCAGAACTCAGTTCGGATGCAAGATCATCATGCACGACCTTGATGCGGATGCTGTTGAGGAAGGTGATAGTATCAAAACGGCTGCCAGCTGTTACGGCACTTTTTTTTCGCCGACATCGGTCGACAGCAGACTTAAGGGAGAGCACGAAATACTGCGGTTTGGTGGGGAGGAACTACACTGCCTCCATACGCCGGGACACACGCCGGGTTCGCTGTCCATATATATTGACAGGGCAGGAAAGCGCATCTTATTTGGCCAGGATATTCATGGGCCATTTCTGGACATATTCGGATCTGATATAGGCAAGTGGAAAAAATCGATGGAAAAGCTCCTCGCCCTCGAGGCGGATATACTCTGTGAAGGTCATTTCGGAATTTTCCAGCCGAAGGAAAATGTCAGAAAGTATATCGTCGGTTACCTAAAAAATCACTCGTAATAACCCCGCCGGAAGTGTCAGAGGGATCTTTGAATTAAATTCCACGAATGTGCTGAGTCCTTTACACAATCATTTTTTCCATCGCCTGAGCGATGCTCAGTCGCCGCGCGGCATATACAAATCCCTCATGCATCGTCTGCGTCAATATCCGGATTTCATCATTGAGGAAAAGGATGTTTATATCGGCTGGGATCGTGGAAGGATCGAGGAGGTTGTCGATAAATATGTGAGAGTGGCCAGTTCCCAGATAGTCAGCTTTTACTCATGATCCTGGCCAAAGCCTTGGCTGCGGCTGCTTTTACTGTTGGATGGTAAGCTGTCAGGCTGAGAATGCTTTTGTGTTTACGGATTCCCTCAAGAAATGGCAAGGCTTCTTTGTCTCCTATGTTTCCCAAGGCGAGACAGATCTTCTCCTGTAAGTCAACTTTCATGTCCTCAGGCAATGTGTTCTTGGATTTAAACAGTTCAATGAGAGGCTTTACGGCATTTCGGTATTTCAAGGAACCCAACGCGGTTACGATACCTGCTTTGATGCGATCATCACATTGAGGCAGGGCGTTCAAGAGAATCTCAGCCTTAGAACTCCCCACTATTTGACTTATACTCTTTAACGCTTCTCTTTGGACGCGATGATCGCTATGGAGCAGATGCGGTGCAATGATTTTTGTGTGCTCGTCGCCTCCAATCCTGCATAAGATACGCACCAGATTTCTCACGTAATACCAGGGAGGGTCTTGCTTAAACCTCTCCAATACGGCTGGTACGGCCGCAGGGCCCATTTCAGGTATGAGGTTTAAAATCAGGATGCGCTCGGAACTGTCTTCACTTTCTTTCATAACATCCAGAAGGGGGTTTATGGATAAGTCAACCATTAAAATGAGAATCTGGCCCGCTTCATTTCTTTTATTATTCTTGTTGGTCAGGAATTCTTGTATGAGAATCTTCAAAATTTCATCGGACGCTATTTCTCTCATCGTGTCAGAAGCTGCCGAAGTTATCTCTTCATTCTTATCTAATTGCTTGGCAACAATGAGCTGGAAAGTCTCAATGATGGGATGACTGTCCATAAACTGCTGATCCTGAATCTGGCTTTGAGCAAGGTCACTCAGATGGGAGCAGAGGGATCTGTATGCATCAGTGTATTTGGTTTCAAATTTTATCCAGTTTATCAGCTTGGTAGAAAGTCTATTTATTATTTCTCTACGTTTCTTTACGGATATGCTATCGAGAGATTTAACCAATGCTTCTGACAGCTGTATCCGGATTTCGACATCATAGTTGAACAGCTCGTTGCTCAACCGATCAATGAGCTCTTCAGCTATCTCGTTTTCACCCACGGCAAAGAGGTCTTGGATTATGTCATCGAGCGAAGTTGAGATTCTTTCATCAAGCATCCCCTGCTCAACATTGTCTAGGATACTGCTGCCCGTTTCTCTGAGATAAGTGATTTTCCTCTTATGCTCCTCCTCTTCGCGTGCTTTTATTTCTTGAATCCGTTTTTGGAGTTCAACACCTCTTTCTGAACTCATCATATAATCAAAGGCCTGCTGCATGCGGGCAATTCGCGGGTCGGAACTGCCATCAGTTTGCTTGCCGACACGATCTAATATCTCGCCAGTCATGCCTACTACCCTCTCAAACTTCTCGGAGTCCATCCGGCTGATTATATCTCCAAGAAGCTGGCTGCCGAGAAGACTTTCAATATTTTGAGACAAAGTCATGGTTATAAGTTCAGCATCCATATCGGATACGTGTCCAGCAATGAGCTGGGAGATTTTTCCCTGTTCCGAGTTTGCGGAGATGTCATCCACGGTTAATAGCATATTGAATATGCTATCGGATAACTTGGCACTGGAGGCGGTTCCCGCCCTTGAGAAAATATTATTGACGCCCGACTGAAAAATTCGTGAGACCCAATTAGGATCATGCGCCATTTCCTTGACTTTCTGCGGATCTAAAATGGCATTTGGATCTTCGGCGGTGATATATTTGACGATGTCATCATCTTTTATGTCAAGGCTCGCCACGAGTTTATGCTCTTCATCCGTCGCGATGTAAACCTTCTGATTAAGAAGAATGTGCGGCATTCTTCCTTCAGAGACGATCTGATCCCACACTTTCTTTGTTTGCAGCTCATCGGGTTTCTTTCCGATTATTTCCAGAAAGGGTACGAGCTCCGCCTTGTCCAGACCTCTCGTAAAGGTTATACTCTTCATTCCCCAATTCATCATTAATACGAGGAAAATTGCCACATGAGCCTTTCCCCCATGTTTTGGGCCCAGAGGTTCCCCGCCTATGAGGAGATCTTTTTCCGACTCTGCAAAGATCACGGAATCAACATCTTCAAAAATATGAAGAAAACTCTCATACAGCCTGTCGATGGTCCTTGCAACCATTGCATTCGTGGGCGGATAAAGACGCAAATTGACAATTGCCGCATTCATAATGATTAGAGCATTAACGGACTTGTCTTGAAGAACTGAAGGCGTCATTCTTTCTCCTCATTCACCGCGCTCGATTGTCAGACATGGCTAAGAAGCACCTGGATATATTATACCGCAGATTCCATTAAATGTCTAAAATCTTTTCGAGTTCCTTCAAGAAATGGCGCGTTTGTTATCTGGGTAAATTCACTTCTCTTTCAGATGACTGGTGTCGTTCAACACCACGATAACGCCTTTTCCGAATCTAAACTCTACAAACGTTTTGGATGCCAGATCGACGTGCATCTTTCTAATGTGCAACATATCCAGGTTTTGAATCTTGCAGAGAATGGTCCTGATCGTCATGTTATGGGTAACAACTATGGCGTTTCCTGCGGTCTTTGTAATTCTCTCAACGGCGCCCCAGGCTCGTCTCTGCAGGTCGTGAAGAGATTCTCCATTGGGCATGACGACTGAGGCAGGATCCATTTCCCACTGTCTGAGAATAGATATATGCTTGTCCCTGAGCTCCTGTATCGTTAAATTTTCAAAATCACCATGATTCATCTCCTGAAGATCGTGGTCTGCTTCGATCATCGCACCGTGAAACTTGGAGATAGCCCTTGCTGTCTCATAAGCGCGTCTTAATGGACTTGACACGATCCTTTCAATGGGTTCGCTCTTGAGGGACTCTGCAAGTTTTTCTGCCTGCATGCTACCATAGTCACTGAGCTCCATATCGGTTATCCCCTGGACCCTGTTTTCTCTGTTCGACAGAGTTTCTCCATGCCTGACGAGAATCAGCTTCAAAGACGTAACTCCGTGTAATCAGATGATGCGTTCAATTTCCTGTCTTTTCTTTTCGAGACGCTTCTTGGAAATGGGAATGGCGGTCTTCAGTTCCTGGGCAAATAACGATACTTTGTATTCCTCAATCATCCACCGGTATTCTTCAATTAGTTTCAATTTTTCCTCCGATGCGCCAGTGCTGACGCTATTTATCATATTCCGGAAATTATCCGAAAAAACATTTACATCTCCAATTTTTGCAAATGCCTTATCAAGGTGGGCCATTCCTCTTTCGGCGCGAATGCAGATCGCCTTCAGATACCTCATGATGTGGATTAGTCTCTCGCTGTCGTATTGCATCAAAAAATCGCTCGGCACGAGCTGATTCATCTCTTCCCTGAGATATGAGAGATAGTCGAGGGCCGGTTTGTTTGCGCGGTTGGCATTCTCCAGATTCTTAAGATAAGCGGAGGTGTCATAATAGGATTTTATAGCGGGCTTGCATCTATTGAAGATATCCTGGCCATGAGGTAGGATTCGACCTCTAATGTCCTCGGCGTGACGGATAAAGTCATGCCGCGATCTGATATTTCTTGAGAAAAGATCATATGCCAGTTTATCGAGGATGGCATTTTCCATCGATCTTGCGCCACGTAATGAATCAGCCCACTGCTTCATGTCCCCTTTGAGACTGATAGACTTCTTAAGATACTTCAACTCATCGTTGAAATAAACTATGTAAAGTGCTGTAACTCCTTTATTATGCAGTACCTCCGCCTCGTGTTTATCTTTGTATAAACGAATGTTGACGCACCCGGGGGTGGCTTCGAGGCCCGGGTATGCATAGCCCTCCAATTGGCCTCCGCTCTCGAGGGGGATGGCGGCGGGGAGATCCCCGAAATCCCAGGCTGTCACGTTTGTCTTTTCCCAAGACTTGCGCGCTTTCTCGAAAGCGTTTGATTGAGCCTTGGCGATAATGTCTTTCTGAAGGCCACTGATGTCGCGGCTCGCAGTTAGTTCCTGTCCCCTGTCATCTACAACGGCAAAGCGCAACTGCAGACGATCGTCGATGGCATCTGCATTCCACAATGAGGCCTGTATATCCACGCCAAACCTTTGATGGATAAATTTACCCAAGGCGGAGAGCAGGGGGTATCTATCGTCATTCATTTCCGCCATGATGATATCGCAGGTTTGTGAGAGAGGCTGAAGTTTCTTCTTGTACTCCTTGGGCAGGCCTTTCAAGAGGGCCGTAATTCTTTCTCTCATAAGACCGGGAACAATCCAATCGGCCGACGCTGCGGGAACCGTTGAAATCATGTGAAGGGGAACCTTCATGGTTGCTCCGTCTTCGGGATGGCCCGGTTCATAACGGTAGTCGCATGTAAATCGATGGCCATCAAGAATGACATCATCCGGGTACAGGGCGAGTTCATCCTCCTCGGGCATCCGAATGAGGACGTCTTCTTCCTTCATCCGGAGAAATTCGTCACTTCCCCTGTCTCTGATAAGTTTCTGAAGGGTTTTGGTATCATATATTCCTGGGAGTCTTTCCTGATAGAAGCGTGCGACCTCGTCTTCTCCGGCAAGGAGGTTGCGCCTCCTGATTTTGTCCTCCATTCTAGAAATTCGCTCGATCACTTCCAGATTGTGAAGCAGGAAAGGGAAGGGCCTTCTCAAGTCCCCTTCGATCAGGGCGCTGCGGACAAAAATTTCAGAGGCTTCAGCCGAATTGATCGGCCCGTAGGAAACGGGCCTTCTTGTCACAATCACCAATCCGAACAGGCTGATCTGCTCATAGGCAACTACTTCCCCGCGATCCCGCCGCCAGTGCGGCTCTGAATAGGTTGAGCGACACAGGCTGCCTCCCAATTCCTCCAGCCACTCCACCTTGATATTGGCAGCCATGCGAGCAAATAGCCGGGAGGTCTCAATCATCTCCGCAGCGACGATCCAGCTTCCGCCTTTGTTGAAAAGCCCGGATCCGGGGAATATCATCACTTCCTTTCCTCTTGCTGCCGTATAAATATTCTTTTCCTTTCTCATTGCGATGTTGGAAAGATAGCCGCTTATGATCGATCTGTGTATGCCATCATAGAGGGTTTTAGCATCCTCTTCCCTTCTCTGCCTTATTTTCCAACCATGCTCGTCCAGTATCGCCTTAAGCTGGTCGTATACATCAATCCATTCCTTCATCCTTCTTATGGAAAGATAATGTTCCCGGCAGAATTTTTTCATGCGGCTTCTGCTTTTTACTGTTTGCACAAGGCCGTGATATTGATTCCAGATGGTGAGCAAGGTCATGAAATCAGATAATGGGTCGGCGAAGCGGGCATGAGCTTTATCTGCCTCCTTCTCAGATTCCACGGGCCGTTCCCTCGGGTCCTGGATGCTGAGTGCTGAGGCGATAATGAGGATTTCATTCACGCATCCCTCACGCTCCGCTTCAATGATCATCCGGGATATACGAGGATCAATGGGCAGGCGCGCCATCATCCTTCCTCTCTCCGTCAGCGAAGATTGCTTGCCATTGCCCGGCTCCTCATCTTTTGAGTCTGTTGTGACCGCCCCGAGTTCCCTGAGAATATCGATGCCATCCCTGATGCTCTTCGGGTGCGGAGGATCAATAAAGGGGTATGTCGATATATCTCCCAGATTAAGAGAAAGCATTCTCAGAATGACTTCCGCCAGGTTTGACCTGAGAATCTCCGGCTCCGTAAATAGCGGGCGGTTTTCATAGTCGGCCTGATCGAAAAGACGGACACAAATCCCTTTCTGCACGCGGCCGCATCTTCCCTTCCTCTGATCGGCGCTGCTTCTTGAAATGGATCTGACGGGCAGGCTTGTTGTTCGGGAGCGGGGGTTATACTGGGAGATACGCGCCAGGCCCGTATCAATTACGTATCTGATTCCGGGTATGGTAATTGATGTTTCTGCAACATTAGTCGCCACTACGATCTTCCTTCTTGATGCGGGTTGAAAGATGCGGCGCTGTTCCCTCCACGGCAGACGGGCAAACAGAGGAAGAACGACGGTTCTCTTGTCGAACTTTGCCTCAATGAGCTGGCAGGTTTCCCGTATATCCTGCTCCGTGGGCATGAATATAAGAATATCGCCTTCCGATCTGCCTTCCATGATCTTTTGTAAGGCTGTCACAGCGCCATCAACATATGTGATCTCACCGGAATCCTCGAGTTCATGATCAAGAGGCTGGTAGCGAACTTCAACAGGGTACATGCGCCCGGAGACTTCTATGATTGGCGCGCGGAAGGCTCGGGAGAATTTTTCCGTATCGATGGTAGCCGACGTGATGATTACTTTGATATCTCTTCTTTTCCGGAGGAGTGTCAGGAGGAGGCCTAAGACAAAGTCGATATTCAGACTTCTTTCATGAGCCTCATCTACGATGATAGTGTCGTACCGGCGCAGGTATGGATCATTCTGTGCTTCGTTCAGAAGAATCCCATCTGTCATGAGTTTTATGCTGTTGTTTCTGCCTGAGCGGTCTTCAAAGCGGATCTGGTAACCAACGGAGCGTCCAATCTCCTCACCGAGCTCTTCGGCTATGCGGTGGGCCACGGTCACAGTGGCCACCCTCCTCGGCTGCGTGCATCCTATGAGACCCGAAAGCCCTCGTCCGGCCTCAAGGCACATCTTCGGGATCTGCGTCGTCTTCCCTGACCCTGTTTCTCCGGTTATTACGACAGCACGATGATTTCTTATGGCTCTGATGATGTCGGCCTTTCTTGCAGTAATCGGCAGTGCTGCCGGGTAGGTGATCATGGGGACATTGCCGCTGCGTAGGGTAGTCCTCGCATGGGCGCTTTCGAGTTCATTCTTTTTGAAATTGCGCTTATCCGTCATAGTTCGTGCATTATTCCATGAAGTCAGCCTCTATGTCAATAATCTGACGCGCCATGATCTGTTCTGCAAGCCTGGCAAATCATAAAGCTCTACTTTGTAAGACTGGTTGGCAATTCAGATAACGCGGAATGCTTGCCTCTTATTATTATCCTGAAAGCCATGAAATTAAACAGCACATTAGTTTACCCGTCCCAGGGACAATCGTATGATAAGAATGTTCTTTGTCTTGAAGCACACAATACTCTAGTTTACAGCTATAATAAAAAGATATATAATAACTAAAAGCGGGCAATAATATTGCACAAATATGAGTGTTTCCGCTACTTTATTTACGCCTGCTCGGGGGGTGTAAACGCGCTGGAAAGGATTTCCATCCGTACATTAATGGCATGAAACAGACAATGACGATGATATACAGAAGGGTTGTGAAATGCCGCTAACCACATTCTGCTTTCACCTCCATCAGCCTTTCCGGCTCCATCCGGAAAGGAGTGAGTTCCTGTGGGATGACAAGAACAGGGACGTTTTCGTCAAGGTCTCGGAAAGGTGCTATCTACCCGCCATAGCCATGTTCACCGACCTTGTCTCTCGCTACGGCGGATTCAGGATTACATTCAGCATGTCCGGTACATTTCTTGAGCAGGCCGAACTTTACCAGCCGGATGTAATCAAGGCCTTACAGGGATTGGTTGATGCGGGAAGGGAAAGCCGCCAGGTGGAATTGCTCGATGAACCCTATTATCATTCACTCGCCAGCCTGTTTGCGGATCCTCAAAAACAGGAGTTTCGGGACCAGGTGACCCTTCACAGGGAGCAGGTTCATAAACTGTTTGGTGTTCTCCCGACGTCATTCAAGAATACGGAACTTCTGTATAGCAACAGTATCGCGGAAGCTATTGCTGATATGCGGTATCTTGCGATTCTCTGCGAGAAGAGAGATGACATGTTCGTTGAGAAGAGCGGCCCCGTTTCTTCCAATACAATCTTTAGGGCCAAGGGAAGTAATTTGATTGTCATTCCCAGAAACAGGGAATTGAGCGATGAAATTGCTTTCAAGTTCCCTTATGTATATGTTTCTCCGGATGAGTATGCATCCCGCATAGCGCAAATCGAAGGTGAATCCGTCTTGTTAGGATATGAGCTGGAGCACATAGGCGAATACATAAGGGAGGACAAAGGCATATTCGAGTTCTGGAAGGGACTGCCGGAGGCGCTCACAAAATTTCCGGACATTATTATGAGCAATCCATCGGAGACTGCTGGACGGTTCTCGGATACTGATTGTCCAGTCATATCCATTCACGATTCACCTGCATCATCCTGGGATGATAAGAGGCGAGATACTTTCGGATGGCTCAGCAATCCCACGCAAAAGGATCTATTCAGAGACATCGAAAGTATGGAGAAGGACGTAAAACGGGCAGGGGGAGAGCTTCTGACGAAATGGCGGCAGTTAACCACCTCTGATCATCTCTATTTCCTCCATGAAAAGGTTGGTGAAGATCATGCGGTTCATTTCTATTTTAATCCTTATAATGGATCGATAGGACAGCCAGCGCATGTCTTAACCAGGAAGATAGATGACATTCAGATGCTCATAAAACGATTCCATATCTTAAAGCATGGCGGTAAAACAGCTCTCCTGATGATAACACCGGAAACGGCAAGATTGCCGCAGGACATGGGAGCCCTGGCAAAGTATATTACCGGGAAAAGCGGCGGCCAGGGAGAGGTAATTTCCGCTTTATGCGAGGGTCTTACGGAAAGGGGCATCGATGTCCATTTGGTGACCTTGAATCTGAAAAAGCGGTTTCAGAGAGAATTGAAATTGGATGAGCAGCAGTGGAGGGAAATAAGGTACAAAATAGATCCTGAGAAGATTCACCTCATCAGTTCTGCCATTTTTGCAGATAACATCAGCGCCTATTCGGGTGATCCGCTGATGACGGCGGCGGAATTTCAAAAAGAGATCGTCAATAATCTGATCAAGGACGTCAGGGCAAAGCACGGAGGCAGGGTTATCATCCACAGTCACGACTGGATGGCAGGAGGAGCCATTACTGCCTATGCCAAGGCCACGGGCATACCCGTTCTGCATACAGTTCATAATGTTTTTACCGAAAATGTGCCCGTGGATCTTCTCAGGGGGATCAATCTTGCAAACATAGCTGAATACGTCTTTTTTTCGGAATACGAGGGGAAGCAAGCAATAGACTGTCAGGCGACAGCCATAAAGAATGCGACAATTATTAATTTTGTGGGCAAAAGATTTTTGGAAGAAGTCGTTGATGATTACTTCATGGATAGGATACTTGTACCTCCAAGTGTCCGCAAGGAAGTTAAGGCAAAATATTATCAGGACTCTGCCAAGGCCATCATCAATGCTCCTTCCCACACGATGTATCCGGAGCAATGCGAATACTGTGTGAGGTGTTACGGTCCTGATGATCACTTTATGGAGGCGAAGAAAGAAAATCTCGTAGAATTTCAGAAGAGGACGGGGCTTCAGGTTAATCCGGATGCCATTCTGTTCTTCTGGCCTTCGAGGCTCGATCCCTTCCAGAAGGGAGTGGATCTCTTGGAGCATATCGCGCAGCATTTTGTGACGGTGAACGGCGATGCACAGATAGCGATTGTCGCTGACGGTGTGGGAAATGATCGTACGCATGCGGATATTTTGGGTAGGATCTCATACGCATCAAATGGCAAAATTACCTATCAGCCCTTCAGTGAAAGTCTTTCCATGCTGGGGTACGCCGCTGCGAATGATGTATTCGGAGCTTCACTTTATGAACCTTGCGGGCAGATCGATCAGATAGGAAACCTCTTCGGGGCCACCGCTACCAATCGCGACACGGGCGGGTATCATGATAAGATAAGAGAACTCAGGCTCAAAAGAGACGGTTCTCCCCAAGACGTGGGCAATGGTTTTCTTTTCAGAGATTATGACCCGGGAGGCTTATGGTACGCTTTGACCAGGAGCATTGCCTTTCACAGGAGATCTTTGAAGATCAGGGAAATGCAGATAAAGCGCATCATGAAGGAAGCGCGAGAAAGATACGACCTCGGAAGTATGATCGCCGAGTATGTCAAAATCTATGAGAGGCTGAACGGCGGGCGGCCTCTGGCGTAGCGACAAAGAAACCACTTCACACATTTCATCCATACGAAACATTCAGATCTGTAACTTCTTAGAAAGTACCTTC
>PDVH01000146.1_pt1 | contig 18547 bp, 17 predicted proteins | sample 1369781 | NCBI WGS metagenome assembly PDVH01 (sample SAMN07795378, study PRJNA414565) | Alkali sediment metagenome, whole genome shotgun sequencing project. | isolation source: glacial lake sediment | place: Bosnia and Herzegovina: Donje Bare Lake | collected 2016-06
GGGGGACCATCTCCTAAGGCTAAATACTACCTGGCAACCGATAGTGAACAAGTACCGTGAGGGAAAGGTGAAAAGTACTCCGGGAGGAGAGTGAAATAGTACCTGAAACCGTGTGCTTACAAGCTGTGGAAGGACCATGGATAAGTGGGAGGGGTAACTCTCTTGTTTATCCGGTCTGACTGCGTGCCTTTTGTATAATGAGTCAGCGAGTTACTCTATGTAGCGAGGTTAAGCCGTCAGGTGGAGCCGTAGCGAAAGCGAGTCTGAATAGGGCGATTTAGTTGCATGGAGTAGACCCGAAGCCAGGTGATCTATTCATGGCCAGGGTGAAGCGCATGTAACAGTGCGTGGAGGCCCGAACCGGTGTGGGTTGAAAACCGCTCGGATGAGCTGTGAATAGGGGTGAAAGGCCAATCAAACTTGGAAATAGCTGGTTCTCCCCGAAATATATTTAGGTATAGCCTTGTAACTTTAAGTACCGGAGGTAGAGCCAAACCCAACCAAACTCCGAATGCCGGTAACTTCAATTACAGGAGTCAGACTACGGGAGATAAGTTCCGTGGTCGAGAGGGAAACAGCCCAGATCGCCAGCTAAGGTCCCTAATACATGCTAAGTGGAGAAGGATGTGGAAATGTACAGACAACCAGGAGGTTGGCTTAGAAGCAGCCATCCTTTAAAGAAAGCGTAATAGCTCACTGGTCAAATGAGTCTGCGCCGAAAATGTAACGGGGCTCAAGCATGTAACCGAAGCTGCGGACTTGCACCGCAAGGTGGGAGTGGTAGGGGAGCATTCCATTGTAGGTTGAAGCCGGACTGTAAGGACCGGTGGACGAAATGGAAGAGATTATGCTGACATAAGTAGCGATAAAGCCTGTGAGAAACAGGCTCGCCGAAAACCCAAGGTTTCCTGAGTAAAGCTAATCTTCTCAGGGTTAGTCGATCCCTAAGCCGAGGCCGAAAGGCGTAGGCGATGGGAAACAGGTTAATATTCCTGTACCACTAGATCAGCGTTATCAACGATGGGGGGACGTAGAAGGGTAGGCCATCCAGGTGTTGGACGCCCTGGTTCAAGCCCGTAGGGGGAGATTCCAGGCAAATCCGGAATCTCATTCAACTCCAAGAGGTGATGAGGAGAGATTTTATCTCGTAAACTGGCTGATCCCATGCTACCAAGAAAAGCCTCTAGTGAGTTGATCTGGTGATCGTACCGTAAACCGACACAGGTAGGTAAGGAGAGTATCCTAAGGCGCTTGAGTGATTCCTCGTTAAGGAACTCGGCAAAATTACACCGTAACTTCGGAAGAAGGTGTGCCCGCACGCGTGAAGCGATACGCACGTCGAGCGCGAGTGGGTTGCAGTGAAAAGGCCCAAGCGACTGTTTAGCAAAAACACAGGTCTCTGCGAAGTCGTAAGACGATGTATAGGGACTGACGCCTGCCCGGTGCTGGAAGGTTAAGGGGATTTGTTAGCCGCAAGGCGAAGCTTTGAACCGAAGCCCCNGTAAACGGCGGCCGTAACTATAACGGTCCTAAGGTAGCGAAATTCCTTGTCGGGTAAGTTCCGACCTGCACGAATGGCGTAACGATTTGNGCGCTGTCTTGACGAGGAGCTCAGCGAATTTGATAAACCGGTGAAGAAGCCGGTTACCCGCAACAAGACGGAAAGACCCCGTGCACCTTTACTATAGCTTGACAATGAATTTCGGGCTGGTTTGTGTAGGATAGGTGGGAGGCTATGAAATGGAGACGCTAGTTTTCATGGAGCCAACCTTGAAATACCACCCTGATTATTCTGAAATTCTAACCTGGGCCCGTTATCCGGGTCGGGGACATTGTCTGGTGGGTAGTTTGACTGGGGCGGTCGCCTCCAAAAAGGTAACGGAGGCGCGCGAAGGTTCCCTCAGGCTGATTGGAAACCAGCCGTAGAGTGTAAAGGCATAAGGGAGCTTGACTGCGAGACTGACAAGTCTGCGAAAGCAGGTCTTAGTGATCCGGTGGTTCCGCATGGAAGGGCCATCGCTCAACGGATAAAAGGTACGCCGGGGATAACAGGCTTATCCCGCCCAAGAGTTCATATCGACGGCGGGGTTTGGCACCTCGATGTCGGCTCATCGCATCCTGGGGCTGAATAAGGTCCCAAGGGTTTGGCTGTTCGCCAATTAAAGCGGTACGTGAGCTGGGTTCAGAACGTCGTGAGACAGTTCGGTCCCTATCTGTTGTGGGCGCAGGATATTTGAGAGGAGCTGTCCCTAGTACGAGAGGACCGGGATGGACGAACCGCTGGTGTTCCAGTTGTCAGGTGTGTAAACACAGTAATGTGTTGAGCTTACTGATACTAATAGGCCGTGCGGCTTGACCATAATTATTATGGTTTCATAAATAATGTTTCAAGAAGGCGTTCATGATATGCAATTGTTTTAATACATAAAGTATTATTTCGGTGGCTATAGCGGAGAGGACACACCCGTTCCCATCTCGAACACGGAAGTTAAGCTCTTTTGCGCCGATGGTACTGCATGGGTGACTGTGTGGGAGAGTAGGGAGCCGCCGGGATATAATATTTAAAACCCCTTCAGAGATGAAGGGGTTTTTTATTTTACAATATATCTTCCCTTATGCTATGTAAACCTGACTGTTTAAGAAAAACTTCGATGGAGATACGATACCATGTCTGGTCATTCCAAATGGAACACAATAAAAAGAAAAAAAGGCGCTGCAGACGCTAAAAGAGGGAAGATATTTACTAAACTAATAAAGGAAATAACTCTTGCAGCGAGGCTTGGCGGCCCTGACCAAGAGGGAAATGCTCGTCTGAGACAGGCAATTATGGCGGCAAAAGAAGAAAACATGCCGAAAGACAATATTGACAGGGCAATTAAAAAGGGAACCGGAGGAGCAGAAGGCTCAGCCAACTTTGAAGAAATTGTCTACGAGGGATACGGACCAGGCGGTGTCGCTATTCTTGTGGAGGTGATGACGGACAACAAAAACAGGACAGTTGCAGAAATACGGCATATTTTTTCAAAGCATGGGGGGAATCTGGGTGAAAATGGTTGTGTGTCCTGGATCTTTGAAAAAAAAGGAAGCATACTATTTGACAAGAAGGTGGTCAGTGAAGATGTCCTGATGGAGGCTGTAATTGAGGCAGGGGCCGAAGATGTGAGGGATGAAGAAAATGAATATGAAGTCATCACCCATCCTGCATTCTTTGAGCAGGTGAGGAGGGCCATTGATCTTAAGGATCTCAAATACATAAAGGCTGAGATTACCATGATGCCCCAAAGTACGGTGAGAATTGAAGCCGATAAGGCTGTTCAGATGCTGAAGCTCATGGAGAAGATGGAAGATAATGATGATGTACAGCATGTATACGCAAACTTCGACATACCTGACGATGTAATGGAAAAGTTTAACTAGGAAATGAACTTGGTATAGGCTTTGAGAGTTTTAGGAATCGATCCAGGTAATCATATAACCGGCTACGGTGTTGTTGAAAAACGAAAGAGCGGAATTGTTCATGTTGTGCATGGTGAAATTAGAGTGGCGAAATGTGCGTCTATAACATCGCGCCTGGTGAAGATATACGATGACTTATTGGAGATTATTGACAGATCAGCACCCGATGTAATGGTTGTAGAAGATATCTTCTATGGTAAAAACGTTAAGAGTCTTATCAGGCAGTGCGAGGCGAGGGGAATAACTATCCTTGCTGGTTCACACAGGCGCATACCGATCTATGAATACACACCTCTCGAAGTTAAGAAAGCTGTTGTGGGATACGGTAGGGCGGAGAAGAATCAGATTCAGAATATGGTTAAAGCAATATTACATTTATCCGAGATACCTCCTGCCGATGCTGCCGATGCATTAGCTATTGCCATCTGTCATATTAATTTTTTAAAAACATTGCCCATTTAAAATGATTGCCCTCATAAACGGATCATTAATTTACAAATCCATAAGCCACGTTATTGTGGAAGCAAACGGCATAGGATACCAGATATTTATTCCCTTAACGACCTTTTACGAACTGCCAGATACGAACCAAAAGGTTACTCTCCATATACACACACATGTAAGACAAGATGATATAAGTCTTTTTGGATTTGGTACCGGAGAAGAAAAAGGTGTGTTCGAGTTGATGATATCCGTTTCCGGGATTGGTCCTAAATTAGCGATGAATATCCTGTCAGGTATATCGGCGGAAGAATTAGTCCGGGCGGTGTCTCATGGAAATTTGGAGCGGTTGGTAGCCATACCGGGAGTCGGCAAAAAAACGGCAGAAAGAATGATCCTTGAACTTAAAGACAAGGTGGTCAAACTGAGTACATACGAGGCGATCTATAAGGATGACGGCGATATTAGAGTATATGATTCTATTATAGATGATGTCCTGTCTGCACTTGTCAATCTGGGGTACAAAAGTCAAAGAGCCAGGGAGGTTCTGGATAAGATTATCAAAGAATCCCATGAATCGCTGACTTTGGACATTCTGTTAAAAAAGGCCCTGAAAATTTTGGCTGGTTAAAGGATACCCCGGTCACGTGATGGCTCTATTACTTAGTATATTTTGATATGGAAACAAAAAACCCCCTCATTAGTCCTGCAATCCTAGACGATGAAAAGGGATATGAAAGCTCTTTGCGTCCGAAGAGACTTGCCGAATATATCGGGCAGGAGAAGATTAAGAATAATCTTTCCATATTCATTGAAGCTGCGAAGCAGAGAAATGACGCCCTTGATCACGTCCTTATTTATGGCCCTCCGGGTCTTGGAAAAACCACTCTTGCATATATTATGTCCAGAGAGATGGGTGTTGACATAAAAGTGACCTCAGGGCCTGTGATTGAAAGACCGGGAGACCTGGCAGCTATACTGACAAATCTGCATGAACATGATATTCTCTTTATTGACGAGATTCACAGACTTTCTCACGTCGTTGAAGAAATATTATACCCGGCCATGGAAGATTACCATATTGATATTCTCATTGGTCAGGGGCCGTCAGCACGTTCAATGAAGCTTGAAATACCCAGGTTTACTTTAGTCGGTGCGACAACAAGGGCTGGATTGCTGACATCGCCTTTGCGTGATCGCTTTGGCATGAGTTTCAGGCTTGATTTTTATGTCCCCGGAGAACTTACTATTATTATAAAGAGATCAGCCAAGATATTATGCATCGACATCGACAGTGAAGGTGCGGCGGAAATGGCAAAGCGCTCTAGGGGAACGCCGCGTATTGCTAATCGCCTCCTCAGAAGGGTGAGGGATTTTGCCCAGGTTAAGGGAGACGGATTTATCGATAAAAAGGTGGCAACTGATGCCCTGGAAATGTTTGAGGTGGATCATAAAGGCTTCGATTATATGGACAGAAAGATATTGCTCACGCTGATAGATAAGTTTAATGGTGGTCCCGTAGGGATTGACAGTCTTTCATCTGCTATCGGTGAGGAGAAAACTACGATTGAGGACGTCTATGAACCTTTCCTGGTTCAGGAAGGTTATCTTCAAAGGACTGCGAGAGGAAGGGTTGCCACGAAGATGGCCTACGAGCATTTCGACAAGAAGTGGATGGAAGATGGGCAGAAGGGGCTCTTTTAAAGAAATACTATGTACTAAATTCCAAGTCCTAAACATTATCGAAATTCACTGTCTAAAATGTTTAGTATTTCGATATTAGAATTTAGAGTTTGAATATCATGAAGCTACTGATGCATGTCTGCTGTGCCCCATGCACTGTATATCCGTTACAGATATTGAGGTCTGATAGACATGATTTATATGGACTGTTTTATAACCCCAATATCCATCCTTATCGAGAGTACAAAAAGCGTCTTGATACCCTGAATACATTTGCCACGCAGGTCGGATTAAGTGTTAAATATCCTGAAGAATATAACATGGAGGATTTTTTAAGAAATGTTGCATTTAGGGAAAAAGACAGATGCCGCCATTGTTATTATGGCCGTTTACAATATGCAGCTCATAAAGCTAAAGAGGAGAGATTCGAAGGGTTTACAACAACTCTCCTTTACAGTAAGTTTCAAGATCATGCAATGATTAAAAATATTGGAGAAAGCTTAGCGATTGAATACCAGATCAAATTCTACTATCGGGATTTTCGTGTGGGTTGGATGGATGGTATAAAAGTTTCCAAAGAAATGGGTCTGTATAGACAGCCATATTGTGGTTGTATTTATAGTGAAAAGGAGAGATTCTCTCCTAGCAAATAAAATTTCATGCCCGTACTGGCTTGACTTGAGGGATGCGCTTCCGGTCATAATGAATGTTGGGTTAACGCTTTAAAGTGGCGTTGATATTTAGTACTGTGTCTTTTCTAACACACAGTTATAAAGCTATGTTTTTAGTTTTATAACGGGTGCGATAATAAATGGTTAGTATATTCAATATGTTGCATATATTATGAAACATAATGATATCACCTGTGATATGTGGTATATTAATTGCTGTTAATATATCCTTAAATTAGTTTTTACGAGCAGGAACGTGTACCTACAGAGAACAATCAAACAAGAGATAAACTGTCGAAATATCGGTTTACACTCCGGAAGAAAAGTCAGCATGACTATAAAACCTTCTGGAGTTGACGAGGGTATTAGCTTTATTCGTAAGGATTTGCCTAGTAAGGTCAGGATAAAGGCTGACTTCGAAAATGTCCGTGACACGATATTGGCTACAACAATCGGTCTTAATGGGGCGACTGTTTCAACGGTTGAGCATTTACTTTCGGCATTTTGTGGTATGGGCGTTGATAATGCCGTTGTAGAGGTTGACGCACCTGAAATTCCGATCATGGATGGAAGTGCACTTCCTTTTGTCAATCTTTTGAAAGATGTTGGTACTGAAGTACAGGGTAGATGCAAGAAGTTGTTAGTGATTGTTAAGCCAGTTTCTGTCACTGACGGTGATGGTACAGCAATGTTTTTACCATCGCCGGAGTTTAAAATTACTTATGATATAGATTTTGAACACCCCCTTATTGGTCGTCAATCTTACCATATGACTTTCTCCGATGTTGTTTACGAAAAGGATATCTGCTCAGCGCGTACATTCGGTTTTTTAAAGGACGTGGAATATCTTCAGGCGAAAGGTTTAGCATTGGGGGGGTCTCTTAGGAACGCTGTGGTATTGGACGACAAAAGGGTAATTAATAAAGAAGGTTTGAGATGTCATGATGAATTTGTGAAACATAAAATTCTCGATGCTATTGGGGACCTTTCACTTTTAGGCACTCCCATCATAGGTCACTTTATCGCTTATAAATCGGGACACAGGTTAAATAATCTTCTCCTTAGAGAACTCATGGCTCAGAAGGACTGCTGGAAGATGGTGAGTCATATCGATATAGACAGCAGCGAAGATGAATTTATGTCCCTCAATATTCCGTCTTTCAGTATCCTTGATACAGTCAAGGCTCAGATGCACATTGCATAAGTCACATTTCCCAACCTTTTGTCTATCAATCCTTCAATAAAATACGCTTGCTTTTTTGATCGCAGTTTCCTAGTATACCCTGATAATAACCAAAACAGTAAATAAATCTGTAGTTTGATAACTTGATGGAGAAGTTACATCAGGGGCATATTCCCATAACACAATGCATTTTTATTAATGACAACGAAATTTATTAGACAATATATACATAACAGTGTGACTATTCAGGGTGGCGCAAGGTGTTTACATGCGTAAGCCAATTTTTCTTTTAGCGATATTCTTTGCCTGTTATTTATTTCTTGTTTTTCCCCTCAGCACTTATAGTCGGGACGCAAAGATAGCCGATATTGTCATTACTAATAACGACAATCGTGTAACGGTTTATGCGAGAGTAACAAACTGTTACACAAAAAGGATGGAGTCAGCCATTTTGGCCGGTGTTCCTACTACGTTTACTTTTTTACTTGATCTATACCAGGAAAGAGCAAATTGGTTTGATGAAAAAATATCCAGTGTGGTTATCAAACAAACTATTAAGTATGATAATGTTAAAAAAACTTTTTATATATCATCAACAGGAGGCCAAAAGCAGTCAGAGTTTCAGGAATTTGATGGGGCTAAGAAGGCCATGTCAGAACTAAATGGGATCGCCGTGTCATCACTGATGGATTTACAGAAAGACAAATCATATTACATCATGATAAAGGCGAAACTGGATAAGATACGGCTTCCTATGCATATGGAATATGTTTTATTTTTCGTTTCCCTCTGGGATTTTGAAACTGATTGGCATAGACAGAAAGTTGTCCTTTAAGCATAACGGCAACCCCCCCAAGCCCCTCCGCTTTCGCGGGGGAAGCGCCAGCTTAAGTTACGCTTCATCCTTCCCAGTATCAAGTATGGGGAAGGCTACCCGTCGTATGTTCATATACACCTTGTTCTTCAATATTTGCATGCTTTGTAACTTTGTTTTTTTTGTTTCGCCGTCTTTTTTTGATTGATTTTTAACTTTTTACGAGGGCCTCGGTCGTGGTGAAGGATTTAAAATACATTGATGATAAGGAATTAAGAAGGCGTAGGAGAGAACGTATCATCATAATTGTAACTATTTTTGTGATCGCCATGGTGAGTTTACTCGGAATTCATCTATCTAGAAGAGAAACAATCCTTCCCATCTCGAACAACGTACTTATCTTTGGTCTGATAATAAATATCAATATCATCCTGATCCTTATAATTCTGATCCTGCTTCTCGTTTTCTTAATAGTCAGGAATGTTGTTAAGCTGGTCTTTGAGAGAAGACACGGAGTCCTTGGATACAGACTTAGAACAAAACTCGTGGCAGCATTTGTCAGTCTGTCTTTGATTCCCACAGTGGTTTTGTTTCTTGTTGCTATTAGCATTTTTTCATACAGCATAGAGAGCTGGTTTAATTTAGCAATTGGAGATGCATTAAACAAAACCGTTGAGATCGCCCATGTATATTATCAGCAGACAGCTGATCACGCGAAATATTATGCCAGGCAGATCAGTGCTGATATCACGGGGAATCGCCTGTACGATCAGGAAAGAGCAGATTACTTAAAAACCCTAATTGAACAACGGCAGAAAAATTATAAATTGGGTTTGCTTGAGGTTTATTTTAATAATCAAAAAAGGGATCTTCTTGTAAAAGATCCTGATAACCCCAATATCGAGCCTACGCCACTAAGCCCGAAGATGCTTGAAGATGTCTTTACAGGTCAAGAAGTATCAGTTGTACAATCGTCAGAAATTGGCGATTTGATACGTGGCGTTGCACCTATCTATTCTTATATTAGTCCTGGGGAAATTATTGGTGTTGTTGCAGTTAATTATTATATTCCTCAAGAACTTGTAAAAAAGATGGGAATCATTTCAAAAACATCTGAGCAATATGGGCAGATTACGCTATTAAAAAATCCAATAAAATTTACTTATATAATTATACTCTTTATTGTGACATTGTTGATCATTTTTTCTGCAACCTGGTTCGGTTTATTTTTGGCTAAGGGGATAACGGTCCCCATACAGGATCTTGCTGAGGCAACAAACAAGATAGCCCGGGGAGAGCTTGACCACCAGATCAATATTGCGGCCGATGATGAGATAGGGATTCTTGTTGATTCTTTCAATAAGATGACAAAAGATCTGAAAAAAAGTAAAGAAGGTCTGGAACAGGCAAACATATATCTGGAGCAACGGAGAAAATATATGGAAACGGTTCTCGGCAATGTATCTGCCGGCGTTGTTTCTGTTGATAGTAATGATGTCATTACAATAATCAACAAGGCTGCTGAAAAGATGTTAGATATACAGTCCGAAAAGGTCCTGAACAGAAGTTTCCAGGATGTTCTCATGCCTGAACATCTGGCTGTAATGGATGAATTGTATAGGGAACTGAGAGAGAATGGAACGGGTTTCATAGAAAGACAAATGGAGTTGATGCTTAAAGGCAAGGTATTAACAGTATTGATGACAATAACACTGATAAATGATGATGACGGAAATTATATGGGTATGGTGGTTGTCTTTGAAGACCTCAGCCAGATTCGCAAGGCGGAGAGGGCGGCGGCATGGCGGGAGGTAGCCAGGAGGATGGCGCATGAGATAAAAAACCCTTTGACACCCGTTCAGCTCTCTGCCCAGCGGTTGCAGAAGAAATATGGTGAAAGACTGAGCGATGATGGTGCCATATTTCATGAATGTACCAAGACAATAATAGATCAGGTCGAGTTATTAAAGAACCTCGTCAATGCCTTTTCTCGTTATGCTCAGCTGCCTGTAACCAATCCTGTTCTAAGCGATCTGAACGAGGTTGTCGGCGATTCTGTGATTCTCTTTCAGGACGCTCATAAAGATATCCATTTTAATTACCAAAAGGAAAATGATATACCAAAATTGAATCTCGATTCCGAGCAGATAAAACGCGTAATGGTTAATCTGCTGGATAATGCTGTTGCAGCAATAAACAAGCAAGATGGACTTATTGTGATCAAAACTTACTATGATAAGGTTCATAAAAAGGCCAAGGTAGAGGTTGCTGATAATGGCAGCGGCGTACCTTATAGTTATAAGGCGAAGATATTTGAGCCTTACTTTTCCACAAAAAGAACTGGTACAGGGCTTGGTCTTGCGATCGTGAGTTCAATTATATCGGATCATCATGGTCATGTGAGCGTCAGAGACAATAACCCCACCGGAACCATAGTCGCTTTCGAATTACCGGTTCCAGAAGGTACAGATTCTGTCTAAAATCATAAAATGCTATCACCGTTCATATAGAGTGAATAAACAGGTATTTATTAAATAATATGCAGAAATCAATACTTATCGTAGATGACGAAAAAAGTATATGCCAGTCTTTAGGCTCGATCCTGGCTGATGAGGGATATGAAATCATATCCGCGGGCAGTGGAGAGGAAGCCCTGAAAATAATCGAGGAAGAGCCTCCAAGTCTCATTATCCTTGATATATGGCTTCCTGGAATTGATGGCATAGAAACCCTAAAGGTAATTAAGTCGCGATACCCCCAGATGCGGGTCATAATGATATCCGGTCATGGGACAATTGAGACAGCAGTCAAGGCTACAAAACTTGGGGCTTTTGATTTTTTTGAAAAGCCCCTCTCCATGGAGAAGGTGATCCTCGTTGTTAATCACGTATTCGAACTGATACAATTAGAAGAGGAAAATAAATCATTAAAACAAAAAATCAGCCAGGACTATGAGCTTACTGGCACCAGTGCACCTATCCTCGAATTAAAAGAAATGATCAGCATTGTTGCACCTACGAATGCGTGGATTTTAATTATGGGGGAAAATGGGACCGGTAAGGAACTCGTTGCCCGGTCGATACATAAACTGAGTAAGAGGGGATACAAGCCCTTCATTGAGGTTAATTGTGCAGCTATACCCGAAGACTTGATTGAAAGTGAACTTTTCGGCCATGAAAAAGGTGCCTTTACAGGTGCTACTGAAAAAAAGAGGGGTAAGGGCAAAAATTCTCAGAATTCTCCAGGAGAAGAAATTTGAAAGGGTGGGAGGAAACAACCTTATCCCCACAGATGTCAGGGTGCTTGCAGCTACTAACAAGGACCTTGAACAAGAAATGGAAGCAGGGAGATTTAGACAGGACCTTTACTACAGGCTCAATGTCATTCCTCTTCGAGTCCCTCCTTTGAGGGAAAGGAAGGAGGACATTCCTGTGTTGGTGAATTGGTTTTTAAAAGAATTTACCCTTAAAGAACGTGCGGAAGAAAAGACGATAGCAGATGACGCTTTGACAATTTTAATGGAGCATGACTGGCCAGGTAATGTAAGGGAATTGAAGAACATTATTGAACGTCTCGTCATCATGATTCCCCGTAATGAGATATCAGCAAAAGATATTTCTCCGTTAGCTGAAAACCATCAAACACCTGATTTAACTGTTTCATGGCTTGCATCAGGCTCTTTCAGAACAGCGAAGACGGATTTTGAAAAAAAATACATCATGAAAAAACTGCAGGAGTTTGATGGAAATATCTCAAAAACAGCGGAGGCCATTGGTATAGAGCGCAGTAATCTCCATAGAAAAATTAAGAGGTTCGGTCTCGACGATTTATCAAAATAAACAAAAACAGGTATATCTGTATCTGTCTTTATTTATCTTGCCGGCTTAGATCTGATAAAGAAAATTTATTAAATGGAAGAAACATCATACCCAGGATTATTACAATTCCCACAGCAATGAAGTGAAAAATAACTGAAAAGGTGAAGGCGTCTGCCTTGGGGATATCGAATAGAGAAAGCCCCAGGATACATGAATAATGCCAATTTCCTATCAAACCAGGTGCCGTAGGTATTGTTATTCCTATCATAAGAACAATCATCACGACAAAGGCAGCGGCCGGAGGCAGGGTAAACCCGAAGGCTAGAAACATTAAATAGATTGCTGTTACATCAATCAGCCAGATAACAATAGATAGAAGCGTGACATGGAGAAACAGTTTAATATCAATTATTATTTTGAATCCGTCAATAAATTGGTGGAACAACTGGTTCAGCTTCAGTGTATATTTTTCAGGAAGTTTCCGGAAAAGTGAATTCAAGGCCCTGAGAGACACTTCTCTTTTCATTATCATGAAAATCATGACGGCAAATATAATAAGAGTGATTAGGAGAAAAACGACGCCGGACCTGATCAGCCATGTCGGCAATGGTATAAAGAATAACGCAAAAACAAAAATGAACAACACTGTGAGGCAATCAAAGATACGCTCCACCAAAATAGTACCAACAGCAGCGGACATTCCGATTTGACTTTTTCTTGCAATCAGGTAAGGACGTGCCAGTTCACCAATCCTCGCCGGGAAGGCTATAATGGCTAAAAACCCTACACTTGTTACGGAAAAGAGGGAAAGCTGGTCGACCTTTTCCATGGGACTGAGTATGACTCCCCAACGCCAGGATCTCAAGGCCTGCATCAGAAGCAGGATTATCAGGACGGATAGCACATATCCATACCGGACAGTCTTAAACCCAGCAGCGACATCTTGGAAATTAATTCCCCTGATAGATAGATAAACAAGAACGGCACCGAAGATAATTCCCACCGTCAGCTTTTTTTTCATCACACATTCCAGTCAATGGACAAAGACGATATGGATTTCACTACATTCATTGTTTGAGATTATCGCTTATCCTGTCATTGAGGAGCTGGGATGAAAGCTTATTACCCATAATGCCGACACGTGTGGCAACAGTGGTCACATTCTTGTCTTTATAGGTAACCGTAAACTGAACTTTTTCATCGTTAATGATCGCAGAAATCGTTCCTGTACCGATCCCCTTGGTCGGTTCAACATCTAAACCGTGCATATCCGCTATAGTTTTCTCACAGGCAGACCATACCTTATTAAAATCATAGTAGTAATCTGTCTTTCCCTCACCATCGATGTAGAAATAGGTTCCCGCACCTGCTCCAACCGCAACGGCACCGAGTCCCAGGATGGCGCAACCGGAAATGAAAAAAATACCCACAACTAATAATAACCAATATATTCGTTTAACCATAAGCTCTCCTTTCCATATGAAATTATCTTGATTACAATTTTTCTTAGCTTCTCGTGTAGAATCTCCGCGAAGCTCATACGGTTATCTATTTTACTCTCAAGTCATGACAAAATATTCTAACGTCAGCTGGCGCTCATATATAAATTATGTTTTTCCAATTGTCCATTTTTTAATTATTCGGAAGTTTGTATGGATATGATTGTTCAGGTATTTGGTATTGCAAGCTTTGAAGTAGATTTCAGAATTGCTGATTAACAATCCAAAATTATAACTACTCACCTCTTAATTTGGCAAATTCTTTGAGAAGTTCTTCCTGTTTTTTATTTAGATCAGTAGGTATCTTAATCACTGTTTCAACAACCTGATCACCACGCCCGAATCCCCTTAAGTGAGGAATACCTTTCCCCTTTAGATGGAATATGGCGCCGCTCTGCGTTCCTCTCGGAATCTTGAGCTTTTCTGTACCGTTCATGGTCGGTACTTCAATAGTTGCTCCCAGGGTTGCCTGGACGAAGGAAATATGAATCTGGCAGTATATATTATTATCCTGTCGTTCAAAGAATTCGTGTGGCTCCACATGGATAAAGACGTAGAGGTCACCATTCGGTCCACCATATTCTCCTACTTCGCCTTCCCCACGAAGTCTCAAACGGGAACCCGTTTCAACACCAGCAGGTATCTTTAGATGGACAGTTTTCGTAACTTTCGCCCAGCTTGTGCCTCTGCAGTTCTTACAAGGCTTAGCAATGACTCTTCCCTGTCCCCTGCACTGGGGGCACGTAGTGCTGATAGTGAAGAAGCCGCTTGATTGAGTTACCTGACCCCTGCCATTACATTGGCGGCATGTTTCCGGTTCAGTACCTGGTGCTGCACCGGATCCCTGGCATTCCTGGCATCTCTCTGCTTTTGCTACTTCAATATCGGTTGAGGTACCAAAGGCGGCATCCATGAATGATATATTAAGATCATAACGGAGATCAGCCCCGGAGCGCTGTGCTGTCCTTGTCCTTGATCTGCCCGTTCCGAAACCGAAGATATCTTCAAAAATATCACTGAAGCTTGTGAAGATATCGTCGAAACCGGAAAAGCCTTTAAATCCTATTCCATTCAGCCCGTCATGGCCGTAGCGGTCATAAATCTCTCTTTTTTCTCTATCGCTTAAGACCTCGTAGGCCTCTGCTGCCTCTTTGAACTTTTCCTCAGCTTCTTTATCACCCGGGTTTCTGTCCGGATGATACTGCATCGCCAGTTTTCTGTAATTTTTTTTTATTTCCTCTTCGGTAGAATTTCGCTCTACCTGGAGGCATTCATAATAACAGCGCTTTGTCATGCAGACGTGTCTCTTCCCTCGATATGTTTATTATTTTTATTCGTTCGATCATATTAAAATCAAATGCGCTGTATGTTAATAATGCGCTTTCCTTTTCTCTATAGTCGGGCAACTTCTCTATATTCTTTAACTGAATGGGTAAATATATCGATAAATTAATAACAATCTTTACCATGTCAAGGTGCCATCGAGTATATGTTCATGTGATAAGCCGTTTCAGAGCTTCCTCATACTTTTCCCTCGTTTTTTCAATAATCTCCTTGGGAAGAACCGGGGCGGGCGGTTTTTGATTCCAGTTGAGGGAGATCAGATAATCCCTCAGGAACTGTTTGTCAAAACTCTTTTGGGGTTTCCCTTCTTCGTATGTCTCTTTGGGCCAGAATCTTGATGAATCCGGCGTCAATAATTCATCAATCAGGATCAGCCTGTCTTCAATTATGCCAAATTCCATCTTAGTATCCGCAATAATTATACCTGCACCTTCGGCAATACTAGATGCCCTGTCATAGATGGCGATGCTTATTTCAATAATTCTTGCTGTACGTTCAGAACCGATGATGTCTTCCATTTCTTTTCTTGTTATTGCCACGTCGTGCTTCCCTTTCGGGGCTTTGGTGGAAGGTGTAAACAGAGGTTCTGAAAGCTTCGATGATTCTTTTAATCCTCCCGGAAGCTTAATGCCGGATATAGTTTTACTCTGAAGATAATCCTTCCAACCCGAACCACTAAGGTAACCACGTACAACGCATTCTACAGGAAGAGGATTCGCTTTTTTCACCAGCATGCTCCTTCCCTTAAGTTCCTTCTCGTAAGGACGGCACTCTTGGGGGAAATCGAGTGGGTCGATTGATACAAGATGGTTTTCGACAATATTTTCCATTCGTTCAAACCAGAAGACAGACATTCTCGTGAGGATTTCACCCTTTCCCGGAATGGGATTCGGCATGATGACATCGAAGGCAGATATCCTGTCCGTGGTGACAATGAGGAGGTAATCATTCACTTTATAGATGTCACGGACTTTTCCCCTGCTTTGTAATTTTAGCTCCTTAAAATTTGTTGAGATTAAGCCCTCAGGGTTCATCATAAATTTTCCGATGTTTATTTTAGATAAGGATTGTACATCTTTTCATGACCTATCGTTGACGTTGGCATCCTTCCGTAGTTATGTCCCGGCATAACTTCCGTATCATCAGGCAGTGTACATAGTTTTTCTATAATAGAGCTGTGCATCACCGGCCATGATCCTCCGGGGAGGTCGGTTCTCCCCACAGCCTCTACAAAGAGAGTGTCTCCCGTGAATACATATCCTTTAGTATAGAGGGATATGCCGCCCGCGGAATGTCCGGGGGTATGAATGACCTTTAAGGAAACGTTTCCTACGGTTATATTATCGCCGTCGCTTACGGTAATATCTGCAGGCGGGGATTGTTTGGCCCCGAACATCCGGAATATCGCAGGCGGTGTGAACACAAGCAATGGTGCATCATCATTGTGGACAATAATCTGTGCTCCCGTCTTGGCTTTCATTTCTGTATTACCTGCTATGTGATCGACATGGCCGTGGGTATTAACAATATATTTTATATTTATGTTGTTTTCTTTTGCCGTCTTAATGATACCGTCAACATTTGCTGCCGGATCAATGACGAGTCCCTCACTACTTTCCGGATCACCCACGATATAGGCGAATACTGCCATCTGACCAACCTGCATCTGCTTTAGAAACATTGGAATCTCCTCCGATGCCCACCTAACATGTTTGCGTTTTTACAGTCAATGAAATTCAGCCCTGACTGTTATTCCTCCTACTCCCATCCCAAGGGATCATATCCTCGTTCTCTCAGGCATCGCTCCACAAACCTCTTATGGATCGGGCTCGGCCGTGATGCCTGGGAAACCCCTCTTATGAGGCCGGCCGTGCCGCCTGTCGCTGCTCCGATTGCAGCCCCTGTTTTCAAATTGCCGGTGACAGCTCCTCCCGCGGCCCCGATTGCGGTACCCGCAGCTCGCCAAACGGTCACATTCTTCAATGTCCCTCCATGCCTGTTCCTCCCCAACCATTTTGAGGTGTTCATTGGGATAGAGAACCGGCCCATGTGATGCACAATTCGATGCCAGTAGAACGGTGACTAATATGAGGAATTTTATCATCGTCTGCCTCCATTGAAATCTATAATTGATCATTGCGATTTTTTCTCTTGTCCATTTTTTTAACAAGCACCGCCCCGAAGAAACCATCAATCCCGTGCTTATGGGGATAGCTTCTAATGGGTCATGAAATCCGCGACAACCTCTTGATTCTCCTCCGTTGCAATAGTGCAGGTACTGTAAATGAGAGAGCCGCCTTTTTTCAAGTACCGCGCTGTACTGGTCAGTATAGCTTTTTGCAGAACGGAGAATTGTTTCGGGTCTCCCTCGGTGATGCGCCATTTTATTTCGGGATTTCTCCTGAGGGTGCCGAGACCCGTGCATGGAGCGTCGACGAGGATTTTGTCGAAACTGCCATAGAAGGATTTTTCGGACAATTCTCGGGCGTCCCCGATTTGGGTATCGATATTGGTAACGCCGAGTCTACCGGCGTTTTTTCTCAAAGCCATGATTTTTTTCTCACCGATGTCGAGCGCGGTAATGCGGCCCCTGTTATTCATGATGGCCGCAAGATGAGTGGTCTTTCCGCCTATGCCCGCGCAGACGTCGAGAACATTTTCCCCCGGTTTCAGATCGACGAGGCGCGAGATCAGTTGTGATGCTTCGTCTTGAATCTGAAAGTGTCCCGCCTTGTATAAGGCCATTTCCCTGACGGGCATTGCCGGGTGAGATATAATCAGGCCGTCGGGAGAAAAACCGGTGGTTTTCACTTCCATACCCTGTCGGGAACATTCGTCTATTAGCTTTTCTCTGCTTGTCTTTAGGGTGTTAACCCGTAAGACTACCGGAGGGATTTCATTATTCGTTTTGCACAGCAGAGCGGTTTCTTCAACGCCAAATGTTTCAATCCATTTTCTTACCAACCACAACGGGTGTGAATGGAGAACGGATATATGATATGAGGGGTCCTCCTTGATGTCAGGATACGCAATTACGTCTCTTTTGCGGATGGCATTTCTAAGTATCGCATTGACGAGTCCAGAGCCTGCCGGGTCAGTCTTTTTGGTTATCTCCACGGCCTCATCCACGACGGCAAAATCCGGTATCCTGTCGGTGAAGAGCAACTGGTAGAGACCTGCTCTCAGTATATTTTTTATACTGACATCCATGGAAAGAAAGTCACCTTTGTAAAGATGATCAATGATCCAGTCCAGGCGTCCTCTCATCCTAAGGGTGCCATAGACTATCCGGGTGATCATGTTTCTGTCACGAATATGCATCCTGTGTGCACGCGAGAGAGCGGTATCCAGCAGGGGTTCTGCAAATGCGCCTTGTTCCTCCACGCGATTGAGAATTTCCAATACGATATGGCGTGGCGTCTTCTTCATTGCATTCAGTCCAGGACATCACCGGGCGGTATACGGAAGCCTCGCAGAAAATCGTGGACGGACATCCTCTTCTTGTTTTCAAGTTGAATGTCCGTCAAATATACATAGCCGTTCTTCGCTATGATAGGCAAGCCTGCCTGCGTTTCGCTTCCGACCTTTCCCGGAGTTTCCGTAACAGAAACTTCTTCTGCCTTGGCCGAGAATATTTT
>PDVH01000060.1_pt2 | contig 18530 bp, 16 predicted proteins | sample 1369781 | NCBI WGS metagenome assembly PDVH01 (sample SAMN07795378, study PRJNA414565) | Alkali sediment metagenome, whole genome shotgun sequencing project. | isolation source: glacial lake sediment | place: Bosnia and Herzegovina: Donje Bare Lake | collected 2016-06
CCCCCGCCGGTACAGAGTGAAACAAGGGCGTATCTAGCTTTTCGCCGCATAAGCTCATTGATTGCCGTGACTGTCAGGCGACAGCCGGAATTGCCAACAGGGTGGCCGAGAGCAAGGGCGCCTCCGTTCACATTAAGTTTGCTCTGATCCGCCTTGAGCTCCTTCGCCCAGGCGAGCGGTATGGGGGCAAAGGCCTCATTGATCTCGAAGATATCGATATCGGCCACAGAGAGGCCGGCCTTCTTCAGAACCTTGGGCGTGACATAAATCGGGCCTGTCAGCATGATCTCCGGATCGGATCCGATGACGGCGTTTGCGACAAAGCGGACAAGAGGTTTCAGTTTCAACTCCTTCATCTTCTCTTCGCTCATGAGAACCACAGCAGACGCGCCATCCGTGATGGTGCTCGATATGCCTGCCGTTATCCACTTCGTATTCGGCAGAACCTTGAGGGCATAGAGACTCTCCTGGGTTGTTTCCGGCCTTATAGGCTCGTCCGTATCCCTCACTATCTCGCAGCCGTCTTTATCGACACCCTTTACGGGCAGAATCTCATTTTTGAAATATCCATTTACAGTTGCCGCGTGGGCCTTCTTGTGGCTCGCAATGGCAAACTCGTGACACTCTTCGCGTGTTATTGCCCCCTTGTCAGCGATCATCTGCGCGGCTGCGATCTGATCCGGTTTGCCATACTTGCTCGTATAAAATGCCCCAAAGGGATTACCCATGGGCTTCCCTGTATACAGGGTGCCGTTCAAATCAGAAAACATACCGTACTTCGTCAGGAGTTCACATCCGCTCGCGATGACCACGTCCATCGTACCGGAAGCAATCATGCCGTGAGCGAGCTGTACGGCTGTGAGGCTGCTTCCGCACTGGCGGTTCACGGAGACACCCGGGACTGTCATGGGGAATTTTGAGGCCAACACCCCCATGCGCGCCAGGGTGAAACCCTGCTCGCCGACCTGATAGACCGTACCGGTAATCACATCATCCACTATTGCTGGATCAAGATCAATCCTGCGTACAGCCTCATCCAGCACGGCTCCCAGAAGTTCCGGGGCCGTCCAGTTCCTGAGATGTCCATTCTGTCTGCCGATAGGCGTCCTCACAGCGCTGACGATAAAAACTTCCTTCATGATTTTCCTCTCACTCTATTGATATCAGTCCCTATTCTTTAATAGGAGCGTCTATTTTTTTGAGTAATCATAAACGCCCTTTCCTGATTTTCTTCCGAATCGTCCTGCTCTGACCAGCTTCACCAGCAGGGGCGCAGGGCGGTATTTATCGCCCAGCTCCCTGTGCAGACCCTCCATAACGTGAAGCAGGGTCTCATTACCCACAAGGTCCGACAGGGCTAGCGGACCGATGGGATGATTGCACCCCAGCATCATGCCCTTGTCTATATCCTCTGCGCTGGCTATACCTTCATCGAGGGCAAAGAAGGCCTCGTTAAGCATGATACAAAGAATTCTGTTCACTGCAAAGGCGGGCGCTTCCTTTACAACGATTACTTCCTTGCCGATCTTTTTCCCCCATTCTTTGGCAATTTCCAGGGTCTCATCGGATGTTTCGTAGCCTCTGATGATCTCCAGGAGGCGCATCACCGGCACGGGATTGAAGAAATGGGTCCCGATAAACCTCTCCGGCCGCTTCGTGATAGCTGCCATCTCTGTGATAGAGAGGCCGGATGTGTTGGTGAAAAACAGGCAGTGTGCCGGCACTATCTGTTCCAGCTCTTTGTATACCTGCTTCTTAACATTCATCACCTCAATAACCACCTCTACGACGACATCAGCCTTGCCTGCTGCCTCTTTAAGATCGAGGGTCGGCTTTATTCTGCCCAGAATTGCGTCCATATTTTCCTGGGTCTTTTTCCCTTTTTCCACGTCGCGGCTCAGGTTCTTTCTGATCGTATTGATCCCTGCATCGATAAACCTCTGCTCAATGTCTCTCATGGTCACCTGAAAACCTGCCTGGGCGCATATCTGCGCAATGCCGCTCCCCATCAGACCGGCGCCTAAAACGCAAACATTCTTAATCTCCATAATGGGTCTCCCTTTCTTATTCTAATATATTCCAACCTTTGAAAACATGCGTCGTGCGTCATTTCGAGGAGCAAAAACGACGATAAATCTTGTCCATTAGTCATTCCGAACTAATGTGAGGAATCTTTAAGAGCCCTCCTCTCTTCAGGGACAAGGATTTCTACCCCGGTTCAAAATGACACGGGGGGATCATCAAAATGACAGAATGCAATCTTTTCAAAGCTCATTCAATATCATTTGCCGGCGAAAATCTCTTTATAGCTCGTGCGCATTTCCCTCTTAAGAATCTTTCCTGTCGGCGTCTTGGGAAGGGCATCGAGAAAGATTACAGCCTTGGGACACTTGAACTGGGCAAGCTCCTTCCGGCAGTGTTCCATTATTTCCTGCTCCGTGATTTTCTCGCCTTTCTTGGGAACGACCACCGCTGTTACCGCCTCAACCCACTTGGGATGCGGCAAACCTATGACGGCTACCTCCTGAACTCTCTTATCCAGATATATGGCTTCTTCCACTTCTCGCGTCGGGACATTTTCACCGCCAGTCTTGATCATGTCTTTCTTCCGATCGGCAACGGTTATATATCTGTCCTCGTCCATGACTCCAACATCGCCGGAATGGAACCAGCCTCCCTTCATGGCCTCTTCCGTCTTCTCGGGATCCTTGAAATACATGGTCAGGGCATGGGGCCCCTTGCCGCAGATCTCTCCGGGGATACCCTGCTTATCAATGGGTTTAAACTCGTCGTCTTCGAGTCTCGTCTCCATGTTCAAACCGCCCATACCTGCAGAACCCAGCTTGCTCAATGCATCCTTCGCCTTGAGGATTGTATGGTACGGGGCAAGTTCAGTTTGACCGTAGTAGTTATAGATTCTGGTCCCCGGCAGCCTCTCCATAAGCTCTTTCAGCACTTCGACGGGCATAATCGATGCGCCGTAGTAGCATTTTTTCAGACTGGAGATGTCATATTTGCTAAAATCGGGATGTCTCAAAATTCCGATCCAGACGGTCGGTGGTGCAAAGAAGAGAGTAGCTTTATAGTCGGCAATGTTTTTGAGGATCTGACCGATGTCAGGAGTAATTAAAATATTCGTTCCTCCGACCCAGAATATAGGGTTCATAAATACGTCACGCTGGGCGCAGTGATATATGGGAAGGGCATTAATAGAGACATCGTCCTCATCGTACTGCCCGTCAATGATAGCCCCCATGTACTGGGCCATCAACGCCTGATTGCTGATGATAACGCCTTTCGGAAGTGTCTCCGTGCCGCTTGTATAGGTCATCTGCACGGGATCCTCGATATGAAGGATTGCGTCAGGTTCGTTTGCGGGATATTTTTTGTACCACGCATCAAAATCCCTGAACAGATCACTCACAGGGGGCTTGCCGGCGCCCTGATTGGACCATATCCATGTTTTGACGGTGGGCATATCATTGAGGACATCCTTTACCAGGTCATAGAGGCTGTCCTCCACGATAAAGACCTTGCTCTCTGAGTGGTTTATGCAGTAGGAGATATCCTTTCCCCGCAAGAGATAATTAATCGCCAGGTAGACGGCGCCTATCTTGGCGCATCCAAGCCAGGTCAAGACGTGGTGAATCGTGTTATGAGCAAGAATTGCTACACGATCGTACTTCTGCACACCCAGCGCCGACAGCGCATTGGCTGTCCGGTTGCACTCTGCTTCAAGCTGGGCATAGGTGAGTGTCTTATCCTGGAAGATCAGGGCTTTCTTATCAGGATAATGGTAGCTGCTGCGTCGGACCATGTCTGCAATGACCCAGCGGTTAACCCTGTTGTACCGATCCATCAGGAATTCGACATTCTCTTTATTCAAGGTGTTGTACCTTGCCTTCTCCTTGTCCGCCAAAGGTTTCCAGTTATCTGCCATGCTTTACTCCCTCCCTTTTTTCTTGATCCTCTTTAAAAAATCAAATTAAACTAAAGACGTTATTTAGAATAACCGTGATTGTGAATTCGACCTGCTCTCCGTCTTTCTACCATATTTTTACTTCTACTTCTTTAAGATTTTTCGCACGAAATATAGAAGTATTCATGGCGAACATTGGTGATTAATGAAAGAGACCCTTGGCCAGTATTTGAGGCTGGCCGCTTTAGCGACCATGCCTTTTAAGGCTTTCGTTTCTTACTCTCTTTCTTATAATATTCGAGAGCCTCTTCAATCAAAGAGACAAAACGTTTCTGGTCTCTTTTTGCGGCTTTGTACTGATTGATCGTCATGAGCTTCTTGTATTCAATGTAGAATTGATCTACCAATTCCCTGTATTCATCCGCCTTTTCTATAGGCTCAGCATGGCTTTTCAGGCGCTGCTGCATGCACAGCAGTACGAATTTGATACCCGATAAGAACTGCAATTTCTTCATCGCCGGCGAATATTCATTAACGTATTTGGGACACCAGTTACCAGGGTCGCATGGCAGACGGAGCTGTTTCCTCGCGGGATGAGCGGGATCGGAATTCTTCATACGGTCAGGATGGCGGCAATATCCGGGGGGAGAGACGGATTGATCTTTATAATCTCTGCGATGGGGACTATGATACCAGCAGTTTGTACAATTCTCTTCGGGTCCCCGGAATGCAAGAATCTTAGCCATGACTCCTCCCGTCAGGATTCGACATTTTATTCCCCTCTACCTTGCCTGTAATCATTCCTCGCAGATAGTAAGTCCACTATCGGAAATAGGATTGAAGGCCCCAGACGGGAGCGCTTCATAAACCAGAGTTCTTTTGAGTTGAGATGTACGTCTATTTTGAACTCAATATCTCTCTTGCTATGATGAGCCGTTGAATCTCAGACGTTCCTCCGCCGATGGTCTGCAATTTCGCATCCCGCATCATCCGCTCCACGGGAAATTCTTTCATATACCCGTAGCCGCCTAAGATCTGCACTGCCTCCGTCGTCACCCTCATAGCAGCTTCAGATGTGAACAGCTTCGCGTAAGCCGATTGAGACCCTCGTCCGCCATGGCGGCCCCCTGGTACGTGATCAACCTGGAGAGTTCAATGTCCATCGACATATCGGCAAGCTTACTCTGGATCAGCTGAAAGGCGGCGATGGGCTTGCCAAACTGGACCCTCTCCTTCGCATACTTGAGGGCACATTCGAAAGCCCCCCTGGAAATGCCTAAAGAGAGGGCTCCCATGAGAATCCTTTCCGTGTTGAGTCCACTCATGAGAACATCAACCCCTTTATTCTCCTCTCCCAACAGATTCTCCGCCGGGACACGGCAATCTTCAAAAACCAGTTCACCCGTGGGCGATCCCCGCCATCCCATCTTCTCAAATTTCTTTCCCCGCGAAAAGCCCGGAAACTCCTTCTCTACAATAAATGCCGAGACCCCGTGCGCCCCCTTTTCCGGAGATGTTTTCGCATAGATTACAAACACGTCTCCAACAGGACCGTTGCTGATGAAAATCTTCGATCCGTTTAAGATGAAAGATTCTCCTTTTCTCTCCGCCCGCAACTTCATGGAGAGGACATCGGATCCGGAAGACGGCTCCGTCATGGCAAGACCGCCGATCTTGCTCCCGTCACATAAGGGTGGCAGATATTTTTTCTTCTGTGCTAGATTTGCGTTGCGGCGGATATTATCGACGCACAAATCCGCGTGAGCCCCCCAGGTCGCGGAAGTGGAACAGCAGACTACACCGAGCTCTTCACCGATAATGCACATCTCCGTGTAGCCCGCTCCTGCACCGCCATACTCGGCTGGAACGGTAACGCCTAACAAACCCATCTCCGCCAGTTTCTTGAAGCTTTCGATGGGGAATCTCTCATCCCGATCTATTTCATAAGCCAGGGGCGCCACTTCTTTTTCCGCGAAGGTCTTCACGCTCTCGCGAAGCATTTTCTGCTCTTCCGTAAATTCCAGATGCATATTCCCTCCCTCCGTGCCCGGAGACTTCATGAGGTGGAAGCAAAATGGCAAGAGGCATCCACCAGCGGATGCCTCTTTTTTTCCTTTTTAAAGACTAAAAAATCTTTTTCTTTATCAGCCCGCGCTCACGGCCTGCTTTTTCCAGCTCTTCCCGGAATTTCGGGTGGGCAATCTTGATCAGTTCCACAGCCCTTTCCGGTTCCGACCGTCCATAGAGATCAGCAGCACCATATTCCGTAACCACGTATCCCGTATAATGGCGGGGAACCGTCACACGGGCCCCCTGTGCAATGTAGGGGACGATTCGTGATACGGTATCGTTCATGGTCGTAGCGGGCACGAGATTGATCGCCCTGCCGCCCTTGGACCAGAAAGCGCCGATCACAAAATCGAGCTGACCGCCGGTCCCCGATCTTATGATATTGCCGACGGACTCCGAGACGACCTGACCCGTGAGATCCACCTCAATGGACCCGTTGATGGCCACGATGTTGTCCTCCTGGGCGATCACGGGTATATAGTTGGCATAGGAGGTCGGACGGAACTCGCACATGGGGTTGTTCCCTATCCAGTCATAGAGTTCCTTATCGCCCAGAGTAAAGGCCAGAACGATCTTGCCAGGATTCACCTTCTTATACTTGCAGGTGACAACACCCTTCTCAACAAGCTTGTGGGTCCCGGCTGGCATCATTTCCGTGTGGATGCCGAGGTCCTTGAGACCGGAGTTTTCAAGCAGTTTGCTGATCATGGCGGGAACGGCGCCGATGCCGACCTGGATGCAGTCTCTGTCCTTTAGAAGAGCCACTACGTTTTCAGCCATTTTAACCTCGAGGTCCGTCGCCGGAGGCGTGGGAACGGCTATGATGGGATTCGGGTTTTCGACAAAAGCGGTGAATCTCGAGACATGGAAGTTAGTCTGGCCATATGTTCTTGGCATATTGGGATTGACTTCGGCAATGACCCACTCGCTCTGGTCCATGACGCTTTCTGTATAGAAAGTGTCCAGGCCAAGATTGACATACCCGTGTTCGTCCGGCGGTGTAACCTGGGTGATGATACCGGTCCGTCGTTTGTAGATGCGTTTTCTGTGCGCGTATTTCACACCAGCGTCTGAACTCTGGTAAGGGATGAAGTTCGCCCATTCCGAGGCGGCCATCTGCTGCATATGCGGCGTACTGTAAAATCCGCTTACAAATGTGAACGTATCCCTGTATTCCGGTTTGAAAAGTTTGTAGGGCCTCAAGGTCAGGCACGTGATCCACTCCACATCTTTGAGTTCATCTTTCCTGTCCGCAATGGCGTCCGGAATGAGCATGGACGGCTGACCCATCAACAGCGGAAACCAGAAACAATCTCCTGACTGAAGGATCTTCGCCGCGTCCTGTGCCGACATTACTCGACTCTTATAATAATCCTGCCAACTCATAATATTCCCCCTTCTTTCTCTATTATTATGTTTCCATAAGGTTTTCTCTTATCCTGTTCCGCTATCCCTGACCGATCTTTACGTAATCACCACCTTTCTTACGATTTTTTTTCATGCACATACATGTTGTTGCCTAAAAAAGTACGAAAGACCGTCTTCATTACAAAGGCCTGAAGTACTTGATGTCCATAATATGTCCTTTTCTGTCATCGCTCCAGACCGCCTCCACCTTCATCCCGCTCTTTATTATTTTCTTGACCTCGTCAAAATTGTTGAGATCGAAACCTCCCATGAGATGGAGAAAATTTACGTCCGTTCCATTCAGCCTGATGAGTGACCCGATAAAAGGAGGCTCCGTGGGCATCCCATAGTATTTATAATTCGTGTAACACCAAGCAATTAAAGTACCTACCTGGGAGACCTCCACCCACTCTTCGGCGTCAACAAAGCAGCGCGGGCAAAAACTGCGGGCCGGAACGAGAACCCGTTCACACTTCGTACACTTTGTTCCAAAGATCGTTTTATTTTTCAGACCTTCGAAAAAACGGGTCCACGTAGCACCGTATGCCAGCTCATAGGGCAGACGTATTTCTGTTTTGATTGTCCTGTATTCTTTCGCTTCCATATCTTCCTCCATATTTCCTATAGCTTTGATCCGAGAATCATAATGCCGTTGAATTGATCCACGCCTCCCATGGCATGGGAGAGCGCCAATTTCGCCCTGGGTACCTGATGATCTCCGGCCTTGCCCGTGACCTGCAGGGCCGCCTCTGCAACGCGGATGAGCCCCGTCGCTCCGATAGGGTTCGTACATAAAACGCCGCCGGAAGGATCGCAGGGGAGCTCCCCTTTTCTTGAAAATGTTCCTTTCAACACCAGGTCCGGGGATTCTCCCGGTTCGCAAAACCCGAAGCATTCGTAGAAGAGCATTTCCTGAAAGGTAAATGGATTGTAGACCTCTGCCACATCCAGTTCCTTGCGCGGGTTTTTTATTCCTGCTTGGTCGTATGCCTGTTTTGCCGCCTGAATCGCGCTTTCCCAAACCACCTTATCACTGTCGCCGAAGAAATACTCTTCACCCCGGTAGCCGACGCCCTTGATCCACGCCGGCTTTCGCCCCAGTTTCTTCACCATATCCTTGGAAGCGAAGATGACCGCACAGGCGCCGTCCGAATTCGGACATACATCGAGGAGACGAACCGGATAGGTAATGATCCGCGCATTTTTTACCTCCTCCGCCGTGACCTTCACTTTGATGTGTGCGTAAGGATTGTCAAAGGCGCTGTCATGATGGGTAACCGATATGAAGGCGGCGGCATCTCTTATTTTCTCTTCCGGTATTGCATAGCGGTCCATCCACATTTGAGATTGCATGGAAAAAACACCCGGCGCGCCGGATATAAAATACCTCTGATAGAATGGCTCGGCCACTGTCGTCATAGTTGCCTGGCTGTTCCCTTCGTTCATCTTTTCATGACCCACGGCCAGGACAAGATCGGCCACACCCGATGCGACCCAGTAATATGCCGTATGAGCGATGGAGACCCCTGTCGATCCGCAGGTCTCTGTCTTCATAATCGGCTTTCCCGCGGCCTGCATGGCATCGGCAAAATAGAAATGGGTCAGGGCAATTCCTTCCATCATGGAAGGCATGGTACCGGAAACAACTCCATCTATATCATTTGGCGTCAGTCCCGTTTCATTAAACACAGCCATGACGGCTTCTCTTACGAGCTCCGGATAACTGACATCCATTCTTCTTCCGTGTTTCGTCTGTCCTACACCTATTATTGCTACTGGTCGTCCCATACGCCCCACCCCCTATCTGCCCAAAATGGCCACGGCATGACACTGGCCGGCATAGCCATGAGTACCGTGCGCTAAGGCCGTCTTTACATTCTTGGGAACCTGCCTCTCTCCGGCCTCGCCTCTGATTTGTAGAACAGCCTCCACGACTCGCTGAAGTCCTCTCGACACATAGGGATTGTTAGCCAGGACGCCACCGGAAGGATTGACTGGAATCTCCCCGTTCATCTCGGTGAAGCCGCTGTCCATCAGACGACCGCCCTCTCCTTCTCCACAGAATCCCAGGCCTTCGTACCACATCAATTCCTGAAAGGCGTAGGGCTCCGTGATTTCTGCCACGTCGATCTTTTTCTCCGGATCAGTAATCCCGGCCATTTTGTAGGCCCTGTCTGCGGCATTCTTCAATTGCCCGTTCAAGAGATCCCGGTCGCCGAGATAATAATTGTCCAAAGAGCTTCCGAAACCTTTAATCCATACAGGTTTGTCCGCTATTTCTTTTGCCTTTTTCGCCGAGGCGAGAATGAGCGCCACCATTCCCTCCGATTTCGGCGCTACCTGAAGAGCAGTCAAGGGATCGATCAGCCTTTCCGACGCCAGAATGTCGTCAACCGTATAGCGCCCCTTCTTATGGGCATAGGGATTTCTCAGGCCATTTCTGAGATTCTTTACAGCCACCTTGGCGCACTGCTCTGCCGTAATGCCGTATCTTTCCATGTAAAGTCTCATCTGAAAGGCCGCCGCCATCGTCTCCGTCAGTCCCACTCCTCTCTGATAAAAGGGATCGGCATACATGAGCGTGCATGTATCGTTGGAAGGGTTTTCTGATCCCTTGCAGAGACCGATGACCAGGGCCGTGTCATAATGCCCGCTCATGATCCGCATGGCGCCGTAAAATAGGGCGAAAAGGGATTCTCCGTCCTGACGTGAGGCGTTCTTCAGGAAGGCACCCGTTGTTTCCCAATAGTAAGAATTGGCGCAGGAGATGCCGCCGTGAAAGACGTCGGACGATGCACTGATGACAGTGCCGATCTCGTCCCTCGTCATTCCTGCCTTATCCAAGACCTCTTTCGTGACCGCGTAGGCCTGGTCATAGAAGTTGTCTTTTGATTCGGCTCCGGCATTCTGCGCAACCGCTACAATAGCAACTTGTTTCGCCATACCTTCATATCCTTTCTTTCTATTTTATGATTTCCTCCCAACCAGGATCTTGGTGGTGTAAACAATAACATCCTCGTTGCGTTGATTCTTAATGATGTTTTCCGCCTCGACAATTCCCCTCTTTGCGTCTTTCTCCGTGAGACTCTTTATTTTCATCTCGCAACGAATGGTATCGCCGATCTTCACGGGAGCCGTAAAACGGACGTTCTCCATGCCGTAAAATGCAATAAAGCTCTTCGGCAGAACAACATAAGGCCCCAGGCGGAACGGCAAGGACATGCCGATGGTAAGCCCCAGCATACCGTGGGCAATCCTCTCCTTGAAAGGTGTCTTTGCCGCGTATTCCACATCGGTGTGCAGGGGATGCCAGTCCCCGGTTAATGCAGAGAACAATACGATGTCCGTCTCCGTAATTGTCCTTCCCGGTGACACAAATACCTCTCCTAGTGCGTAGTCCTCAAAATAATTTTTCTCCACGAACATACCTCCCTGTTCCCTTTTTGAAACTATTATAAATGGCCGGACTCACATGCCCAGAATTTCCCGCGCCACGATCAGCCTTCTGATCTCGGAAGTCCCCCCCCCGATGGTCCCCAGCTTTGCATCACGCCAGAACCTCTGCACCGGATATTCCATGCAATACCCATATCCTCCGTGAATCTGCACGGCCTCTTCACAGACCCTGCAGGCCATCTCGGCCGTAAACAGAATGGCGGCAGCGGAAATCTGATGTACTTCTGTTCCCTTTCCGCCCCTCTTAGCCGAATCGGCCAGAATAGCTGCCTTGTAACAGAGCAGGCGCGCGGCCTCGATACCCGTATACATATCCGCGAGTTTCTGCTGTATCATTTGGAACGAGGCAATCGGTTTTCCGAACTGCACTCTTTCCTTCGCGTATTTAATCGATTCAGCAAAGGCCGCCTCCGCGATACCCAGGGCATAGGTTCCGAAAAATGCCCGCTCTACATCCAATCCCCCCATCATCACCGCAATGCCCTTATTTTCCTCGCCAATGATATTTTCCGCAGGGATGATGCAATCCTGAAGTATCAGCTCGCCTGTCGCCGATCCCCGATTGCCGACCTTGTTCAATTTCTTGGACACGGAAAATCCGGGAAATTTCGTATCCAGGATAAATGCTGTAATCCCCCTAGCGCCAGACCCTTTATCGGTCTTCGTATAGAGCACGATGGTGTTAGCGATGGGTCCATTGGTGATAAACATCTTGGTTCCGTTCACTACGTAATGATCACCGTTTCGTTTTGCCGTGGTCTGAATATTAACCGCATCGGAACCGGCATTGGGCTCTGTCAATCCCAAAGCGCCGATATGCTGACCCGTGCAAAGAGGAGGCAGGTACTTTCTCTTTTGCTCGTCGCTGGCATGGCTGTTCAGATTGTTGCAGCAAAGGTTCGCATGGGCGCCCCAGGACAGAGCGACCGCTGCGGAGGCCTTCGCCAATTCTTCACCGACCAAAGCGGCCGATAAAATATCTGCCCCCGCCCCTCCATATAGAGGGTCTACTGTAATTCCCATAATCCCCAAATCACCAAGCTTCTGCCAGAGCCCTTCCGGCCAGTGGTCATCACGGTCGATCTCCTCAGCAATGGGTTTCAATTCCTTTTCGGCAAAATTGGCAATGCTATCCCTCAACATCCGATGCTCATCACTCAGACTAAAATCCATCCTCATCCTCCCTCGTTCCGATTAATGATCAAATGCGGGCAAAAAATGTATCTTCAGGCATTTCACAGAATAGAGGCGGCAAGCGACGCACTCACGCGCCTGCACCAGTCCAACGCTTTGATATACGGCGTCTTTATGGCCATAACCAAAGCGGCGAATATTAGTATTTGGAAATTTTGATAGTTCGACGCCACAGTTTGACTTTCAAAACAATCTGAAGTATAAATCTCAGGCGATGTCTTAAGAGTTATTAACGAACAATCATCCCCTTCAAAACCAGATGCTAAGAAGAAATGTCGAAGAAGATTCCGTCCCTATATTTTCCCAACCGTGATAAAGATTCTCTCGTGATAGCCGGGGAATGTCTCCCGGCAGGTAAAGCAGTAGCGAACCCGGATAATATTCTCCGGTCCGCCTTATTTGAGGGGAAGAATCACAGGATCGCCTCTGTCGCCCGACTTCATGATCGTCCCTTGGAACTTATAAAACCTCAAACCATCGAAAAGAAAACTATACCATCCCGCAGGCTGTGTCAAATCCTAATTCTTGCCAGCGCAGAAAAAAATCGTTTTCTTTGCTCCACCGAATTCTCAAAAGAATTCAATTCTTGCTCTACATGGCCAATAATACAGGGCACCTTCCCTGCTATAGTCCACGCAGGACAGATTGTGTGAAAACGAACTCTTTACAATTGCAACACATTTGACGAAAGGAGAATTGCTATGCTTCAGGATGTATTCTTAACCAAAGAGGAGTTGGCCTTGAAACAAGAGGTCAGGGACTTCGCAAAGAACAACGTATCGCCGGATCTTCTCAAGAAGATGGACCGCGACGAGATTCGCTATCCCCGGGAGTACGTGAAAGATTTGGGCAATAGAAATCTCCTGGGTTTGAGATTTCCCAAAAAGTACGGTGGCCGCGGTATGTCCTGGACAGGCGAAATAGCGGCCCTGGAGGAAATCGGCGTTCTCGGCACCGCCCTCGGTTGCGCCTTCGCCATGCCCTCCATCGTGGGTGAAGCGTTGAATGTCTACGGAACTGAGGAACAGAAAGAAAAGTTTCTCAAACCCATGCTGAAGGGAGATCTCATATCCGCCGAGGCCCTGACCGAACCACGCGGCGGGTCCGACTTCTTCGGCGCAACGACCCGCGCGGAATTGAAAGATGGATATTTTACCGTCAAGGGACAAAAGCGTTTCGTTGTTGCCGCGGATGGCGCCGACTTCTTTCTTGTCTACTGCAACACCAACCCGCAAGGCAAGCCTCATGAGAGGATCAGCCTTATTCTTATTGAAAAAGATCGCCAGGGAGTGGAGGCAAAATACCTTTACAAACTCCTGGGCACCAGAGGCGGTGGAACAGGACGTCTCATTTTCAAGGATGTCAAAGTTCCCGCTTCAAACCTGATTGGTGGGCTCAACGAAGGCGCAAATATCTTCAACACCATGATGGTTCCCGAACGGATGACCTCCGCTGGCGCCTCGCTGGGAATGGGACGGGGCGCCCTCGAAGTGGCCGTAAGATACAGCGACCGCAGGAAGGCCTTCGGCCAGAAGATTAGAAATTTCCAGGGCGTCAGTTTTAAAGTCGCCGATGCCATTACGCAACTGGACGCGGCCCGTGCCCTCACCATCGCGGCAGCCAAGAGCGTCGATGCCGGTATGCCCACCGCCCGGAGGATGGTGAGTGAGGCAAAGAAATGCGCCACCGATACGGCCTGGAATGTCTGCAATCTGGCCATGCAGATCGTCGGGGGGATCAGCTACACGAGCGTATTCCCCATTGAGAAGATGGTGCGGGATGCCCGTCTCATCCAGATATGGACGGGGACAAACGACATTATGAACCTTCTCATCCAGCATGAGTTCTATCGGGAGATCCTCAAAGACGCCAATCCCGGCCGCATGATCGAGATCGATGCGGAGGATGCCGACAAGGACGATGAGAAGGTATACGAAGACGACGAAATGTGGATTAAAGGCTGGTAGTGCATGAGGATTGTCTGTTCAAGCCAGACAATGACAAATTAAAGGGGTTATGTAACGATGATGAACGGTAACGAATACCTGAAAACCTTAAACGCCATGAAGACCGTCCTCTACATTGACGGCGAGGCGGTTTCCAATTTTGCCTCCCATCCGGTTATGAAACCGGCAGTGAATGCCATTAAGGCAACCTATGACCTCGCCATCGATCCGCAGCTAAATCCGGAACTGCACGGTCTGATCGTAGCCGAGAGCGATTTCACGGGCGGAAAGATCAGCCGCTTTCTCAAGATCGTTAAATCGCAGGATGATCTTATGGGCCGGATGAAACTCCAGCGCTCCATGATGCGTTACACAGGCGGCTGTTTCGGCGGACGCTGCGTTGCCGGCGCCGTCATCAATGCGCTCTGGTCCGTGACGCACGATGTAGATAAGGCAAGTGGGGGCAAGACAACCTATCATGAGAGATTCAAAAAATACATGACCATGTGCCAGGAAAAGGACCTGGCTATCTCCGGCAACATTACGGACGCCAAGGGTGACCGCTCCCTGCCGCCGCACCGTCAGGCGGATCCCGATCTTTATGTCAGGGTCGTTGAGCGCACCCGCGACGGCATCATCGTAAATGGGGCGAAGCTTCAGCAGTCCGGCGCACCCATTGCCCATGAACGGCTGGTAGTGCCGACGACAGCCCTTGGACATAACGATGAGGCTTACGCCGTCGCCTTTGCCGTTCCCGGCGACGCGGAAGGCGTTATTCATGTTAACGATTCCGCATGCTGCAACGCTAAATTCATGGCCATGGAGACGGAAGATATCGGCAATGCCGCCTTCGGCATGCATCAGAGCGCCCACATCCTCTTTGACAATGTTTTTGTTCCCTGGGAAAGGGTTTTCCTCTGCGGCGAATGGAAGGCGACTGCTGACCTTGTTCATCGCTTTTCTGATTTCCAGCGCTTCGCTTCCTCAGCATGCAGGTGCGGTTACATCGATCTTTCCATCGGAGCTGGTGTGGTGATGGCCGATTACAACGGCGTCACCGACAAGGCGCATGTTCAAGATAAACTCATCAACATGAGCGTGGATGCAGAAACGCTCTATGGCCTTGTGGCAGGCTCTGCCGCTTTGGCCAAAAACACTGACTCCGGTGTGACGCTGCCCGACGCGCTCTCCATAAACGCGGCAAAAATATACATGAACGGCGCCATATTGCGGGCGGGACAGACGCTCGCCGATATTGGCGGCGGCATCCTGGTCACGAGACCGAGCAGCAGGGATCTCAAGATACCGAAAGTGGGTGAGCTCCTGGCCAAATACCATAAAGCAAGGGAAGGAGTGGATGTCCATGACCGTTTGAAGATGGCGCGGCTGTGCGAATCACTGTCGGGACTCTCGACGCCCACGACCATTCTCTCCGTCATCGCCGCCGGACCTCCGGCAACGCAGCGACTGAATTTTCGCCTGATGACGGATTTCAAGCGTAACAGGAAAGCGGCAGAAAGATTAGCGGGAATTTCGTCCAGTTAAAATGACAATTTGAAAAGGAGCACATAGAGATGAAAGAAAAAGCTGTTATCACCGCGGCCATTACCGGAAGTATTCACACCCCAAGCATGTCGGAATATTTACCCATCACGCCACAGCAGATCGCGGACGAGGCCGTGCGGGCCTACGAGGCAGGCGCTGCAGTATGCCATGTCCATGCGCGTAACCCGGAGACTGGTATGCCCGTACCGGATGTGAATCTTATGAAAGAGATTATCACGAAGATAAAGAGCCGGTGCAACATGGTCGTATGCATCACAACGGGCGGAGGATTGGGCATGACCGTAGAACAGCGGGTGGCGCCCGTTACCCTGTACAAACCGGAACTGGCCTCCTTCAATGCGGGATCCATCAATTTCGCCCTTTTCCACGCGATTTCCAGATTCAAGGAATTCAAGTTCCCCTGGGAGAAACAATATTTGGGTATGACTGAAGACTTTATTTTTGCGAACACCTTTAAGTCCATGAAGGAATATTGCGCGATTTTCGCCGAGCACGGAACTAAACCGGAATTCGAGATATACGATTCCGGCATGGTAAACAACATCGCCTTCATGATCGAAGCCGGATATGTCAAGAAGCCCGTCTATATCCAGTTCGTCATGGGCGTCCTGGGCGGCATTACGCCGAGTTCGGAAAATCTCTTGTTCCTTGTGGATTATGCGAAGAAGCTGATCGGTGATTTTGAATTTTCCGTTTGCGTGGCGGGCCGCGCGCAATTTCCCATCTGTACCCAGTCCCTGCTCTTAGGAGGGAATTGCCGGGTGGGACTGGAAGATAACCTTTACTTAGACCGTGGAAGGATGGCAAAGAGCAACGCCGAACAGGTTGCCAAGATAGTTCGTATCGCGCGCGAGCTGGGCATTGATCCGGCAACACCGGATGAGGCCCGTCAGATCCTGGGCCTTAAGGGAATAGACAAGGTCAATTATTAGGCAAAAATATGAAAATATGCTTTTTTGTAGTGCAGGACTTCAGTCCCGTTTATGCGGGAGACCTGAAGGTCTGCACTACATATGCATTCATAACGTAGCGCAGGGCTTTAGTCCTGCTTGTACTAAGCATCCAATATGTAAGGAAGAGGAGTTCTCGTAATGCAGCAGTTTAAACATCTATTCACCCCTATCAACATCGGCACAATGAAAGTAAAGAACAGGATTGTAATGTTGCCGGTCACGACGGGCTATTGCGAGCTCGATGAGACAATAGGGGATCGATTCATCAACTTTTTTGCGGCGAGGGCAAAAGGAGGCGTTGGGCTCATTATTGTTCCCTTCTCCCCGGTTCACGCGGGATCGCCCATAGAGCCCGGCTTATACGATAACCGTTTTCTTCCGGGCGTGCGCAAACTCGTGGATGCAGTTCACGCTCACGGGGCAAAGATCGCCGCACAGCTCATCACTTCGTATCACGTGATATTCAGAGATGGGATTGCCGAAGTGGTAGGCCCGTCACCGGTATTGAACCAGATGACGCGCACTGTAGCGAGACCTCTTACTGTTCCTGAGATACACTATATTGTCAAAGAATACGGGCAGGCGGCTCACAGGGCCAGTCAGGGCGGCTTTGACGCCATCGAGGTGCTCGTGGGCGGAGGCTATCTGCTGAACCGCTTCCTCTCTCCTATCACCAACAAACGAGAGGACGAATACGGCGGCAGCCTGGAAAACCGGATGAGGATTATTCTCGAAGTTATCGAAAGCATGAGAAAGGAAGTTGGCAAAGACTTCCCCATCGGCTGCCGTCTCAACGTCGCGGAGCAGATGGAGGGAGGGCACACCATAGAGGATTCGAAGGAAGTAGTGCGCATCCTCGAAAAGGCCGGTATCCAGATGATTAACGTTTACACAGGCTGGCACGAGTCACCCGTACCCACCGTCCAGGCAGTGCTCCCGAAAGGAGCCTTCCTGCATCTTGCAGAGAAGATCAAGGGCTGGGTCGGCATTCCCGTCATTGCAGCCAATCGTATAACTGATCCCGTCGTTGCCGAGAAAGCGATTGCCGAGGGAAAGGCGGACATGACCTGCATGGCCCGGGCGCTTCTCGCCGATCCCGAACTTCCCAACAAGGCGCGGGAAGGAAGGGTCGAGGAGATTGTTCCCTGCCTTGCATGCTCCAATTGCCTCACGGAGATCCTGACAACATATAAAGACTGGGGGCAACCGGCATCTACCATCTGCTCGGTCAATCCTCTTGCGGGAAAAGAGGCGGAATACGCAATCGAGCCCGCGAAAAAATCCAAGAAGGTATTCGTTATCGGCGGCGGTCCCGGAGGCATGGAAGCTGCAATGACGGCGGCATTAAGAGGCCACAAGGTAACACTCTATGACAAAGGAAATGAACTGGGAGGCAAACTTCTCATCGCCTCCATACCACCTTACAAAGGTGAACTACAGACTCTGGTCACGAGCCTGGCTGCACGCACGCGGAAGTCTGGTGTGGAAATCAAACTCAAGAGCGATGTAGGTCCCGCCACAATAGAGAAAGAAAAGCCCGACGTCCTGATAATGGCTACGGGATCCACTTCACTCATTCCGAATATACCCGGTGTGGCTGGTCCAAATGTGGTCTTAGCGGAAGATGTATTGACCGGCGCCAAGAGAGTTAGCGGTAATGTCCTCATTGTCGGAGGCGGCATGGTAGGCTGTGAGACGGCGGAATTTCTCCTCGAGGGCGGCAAAGGTGTAAACCAGGTCACGGTTATAGAGATGTTAAGCCGCATGGCAGACAATGTATCTCCCACTTACAGACCTTTCTTTCTCGCGCGATTAAAAAAAGCTGGCATCAAGATGGAAACAAACACAATCGTGCAGGAGATAACGAAAGAGGGTGTAAAGGTGGAACAGAAGGGGGCCGCCGGCTTCATCAAAGGAGATACGGTGGTGCTCGCTGTGGGATTTGAGTCAAACCCCACCCTCGATGAAGAGAGCAAAGCGGGGATTCCCGAGGTATATGCAATCGGAGATTGTGCCAAG
>PDVH01000148.1_pt1 | contig 18479 bp, 15 predicted proteins | sample 1369781 | NCBI WGS metagenome assembly PDVH01 (sample SAMN07795378, study PRJNA414565) | Alkali sediment metagenome, whole genome shotgun sequencing project. | isolation source: glacial lake sediment | place: Bosnia and Herzegovina: Donje Bare Lake | collected 2016-06
CAGAACCAGCAAGACTTGACATCCGTACAACAGCGGTTTGATTATCCGTGATGTTAAAAGCATCCGCAGAACCCTTCACCAGCATCGCTTTGTCACGAATCTTATTGGCATCAGAACCTTTTGGCGGTCCAATCTCAGCGGTGACCACAAACCGTCCTTCTGAGAGAATTTTCTCAAGGTTACTCCGATAGCTCATGTTAGACTCTCCTCTTCATCTCCGCTGCTTTCGACCAATCCTTAGGTTTTTGAATAGCCATTAATACATCCAACTTACCTTTCTTTTTTAATTCTTGATAGATACAATCCCAGACACATTCCATTTCTGAATTAATCTCACATTTTCCGTCAGATGACCCACCGCAGGGACCATTGAGCATAGATTTTGGACATCGTGTAACAGGACAAAACCCTCCAAACATATCCAAGAGACATTCCCCGCACAGTATACACCGCTTATCAAATTCATTAGCACGGGAAATTTCCCCTAAAAAAAGGGTATCAGTCCCCGCAAGGACTTCTTCATCAGTAAAGAGTTCAGCCACCGTTTGCACACCATTACCACATGCAAAAACAAGGATCTTTTCGGATCTGCTAAGCTCCGTTTCACATTCTTTCAACTTGCGTTTACTGTTATTCAGATGGCACGCAGGCTCTAGGACAACACAACCGGACACCGGTATTTCCCTTTTTTCAAGCGCCTCTTTCATCGCATCAATTTCATCTGTACCACCCGTATGACAAAGAGTTGCGCATTCACTACACCCAATAAGAAAAACAGGACCTTTCCCAAGAACTCGAAGAATCTCCTCGAGGTTTTTCTGTTTGGTTATTATCATGAAGAAAAAAGATACGGTAACGTATTCTTAAAGATTTGTACTTCTACACATCTGGTTGTAACGGTTTTCCATACAGCAACGTGTTAAATACTTCATACCATGTGAAGTGTACTGGTTCAGTAACCGTTGATTCAGAAATCGAATCAATCAACAATTTGTATATCGCAGAGTTCTTTAAATTTTAATAATGTTGTTACTATCGATGGATTTTTATGCTGTTTGTATTTCTAAGAATCTATCATGATACGAGAATATCTGAAACTTGCACGGTCATTCAACGCAGTCCTAACAGGTATATCACCGGTGATGGGCGCGATTGCGATGCAGCAATACGACATCATCATCCTGATTCTGTTGTTCCTTATTGGATTCTTGGGACATACCTTCGGGTTCGTTTTCAATGATATTATCGATTACAGCATTGACAAATCATCAAAGGAGATTAGTGATCGACCATTGATCAGTGGGACAATCTCCCTTCGGAACGCATGGATCTTTGCATTTACATCCATGGCTGTCGCGTTTTGTATTTCTCTATATCTTGCAATAACTACGCAACGTTTCTTCCCGCTTTTAATCCTTGCAGCATCCGCATCATTTATCGGTCTGTATGATTTGGTAAGCAAGAAATTCCCTCTCACCGATTTCTTTGTTGCAATCGGTGTTTTCTTATTAATTGTGTATGGAGCAAGTACCGTTACTGGCACACTCACTTCTAGTCGCAGGAGGAATGAAAGATATTGAAAACGACTTTTACAGAGGAGCACGAACACTCGCTATCCAGATGGGAGTACGGATAAATGAAGGAAAACTACATATATCCTCAAGTTACAAAGCACTCGCGTACGGCATCCAACTCGCAGACCTAATAGTTGTTTTCCTACCGTTTTTTATACTTTGGAATATTCGAACGCTTTCCCTCTTTCAATACATTCAGTGGGCGTCCCTAATCCTTGTTGGGATACTGATGTTTTTCCTATCCCATAAATTATTGACAATGGAGCGCTTTGAACGGACCCGAGCACGAAAATTTATTGGTAGTCACTACATGATCAATTTTACTATCGTACCGATTATGCTGATGAGCCAGAGTAACCCTTGGCCAGGCATACTCATGTTCTTCCCCGGACTTGGATTTATTTTCTCGAATCTTATACTGCATGGGACGCTCCTACAGCCCAAAACAATGTAAAACACTAGAAACACTCAAATAGCAACACCTTTTTCCTACTCGCAGATGAACAAAATTACTGCGTACGCGAGATTGCTACGAATTCTTGGTCTTGGTGCTCTTGAGATTCCCCCAGTAATCGGGGCACTCACTGTTGGTGTGATGAATCGTGATGTAATACGAAAATACATAGGAATCCAATCGTTCATTCGATTACTCACTCGTGCCGATTATACTAATACCTGTAATCGGGATTGTCCCATCAGTAATCCTGATTTTCTTCCCGACCGCATGGTACATTATTTTCGCACATTTAATCGGAGAAAAACTCTTTAGGCCACGGATGTAAATGGGCAATAAAAACCATTCAGAGATTTGCATTATCGGAGCTGGCATTAGCGGACTTACTGCAGGCGCTCTGCTTACCAAAAAAGGATATAAGGTTACGATTTTCGAAAAAGAATCCCTAATAGGAGGACGAGCGCTCTCCTTTGACGCTTCATCGTATACAGTTGATCAGTATCTAAAGCTACTCTCACGATTTCAGATGAACGTCCCTTTCTCAGAACCTGATCTTCAAACGATTTTTAATAAGAAGATGTTGCAAGGATACATGTTAGATCTTGGGTACCATGCGATTGGCGGTGGTGTCATGTCTAATCTTAATGGTGTGCTTGCAACCCTTGACGATCATATCGAGACGCTTGAATCAAGTGTAGGATTCATCAAAGAAAACGGATACGACTTCCCATTTCTCTCACGCGTGGATAAACTCAAAATTCTTCCGAACATCCTACGACTTCTACTCGCAAGTGAAAAAACTATGAAACGACTCGATGATGTCTCAATGACAAAAACAATAGAACAATATGGACAAGGAAAAATGAAACTAGTTCTTGAGATTTTTTCTCGTTCGATTTCCACCGTTAATAATCTTGATCGTATTTCAACAGGTGAAATGTTCCGCGCACAACGCACTCTTTTAAAAGGCTCAAGACCAGTCGGATACCCAAAAAACGGCCTTGGGGAGATACATCAGAAACTAGCTAAGGCTATCACAAGCCGTGGTGGAATAATCCAGACAGGAACGCCGGTACAAAAAATTCTCATTGATGGAACAACAGCAATCGGAGTCATGGTTGGGAATAAAGAATATAGGTTTGATACCATTGTCTCAACACTACTAGTACAGAACCTTTTCTGCATTGCTGACGAGAAAGATTTTCCAAAAGAATATGTAAAAATGGTGAAATCTCTGCAAGGAACCGGCAGTCTCTGTGCCTACCATTCCATAAAAAATGTGGATACTCAATTACTAGGAAAGACATTTCATTTCATTGAACGAGATATCGGTGTTGATGGAAACGATGCGGTCGGCATGATTGATTTTATGTCCGCTGTACCGGATACTAGATTATCACCACCCTCACATCATCTTGTTCAATCATACATCATTTGTACACCGAAAGAGGCACGAGATAAAAAAACACTGGATAAGCTCAAAATAGCTTTAGATAAAAATCTCGAACGGTTAATACCAAATTTTCAGTCACAGCTTCGCTGGGCCATATATCCAGCCGTCTGGCACTTAGATGGTGTTGCAAAAACTACTGACAACGCAAAACCAGAGATACAGACACCAGCAAAGAACCTGTTTGTAATTGGTGATTGCGTGAAAGCTCCAGGTATAGGAATCAATTGTGCGATTAATTCAGCACGAGTTCTTCAAGAGATGCTTACTGGCTCGGTCTGATTTTTTTTTTTTTAACAAAAATTTATTCCACTATTTTTTTTAAAAATATAAAGATATTTATATTTGAAATCATAAACATCATTATTTTTTAAAAAATAAAAAGATATTTATATTTGAAATCGTAGACATCATGGTACGTTGGCCCTATAGAGCAATTAATATAATATCCGTCCCTATTCACAACAACGAAAAACCCGAGTTCATGGTGTCATAATGTTGGTAAAATTAACCATGAAAGAACCATTTTCAAAAAACAGGTTTCTTTCAAAAAAATTTAGAGGATACTTCGATTTACTCAGACCATTTACCTTACTTGCACCCTTTTTTGTCTCTATGTTTATCATGTTCGCAAGTCTTGTTTATAACGACAAGTTCGTTGAGTTCCCGAACTGGTGGATCACCATTGGTCAAGCAAGCCTTACTTTAGCGTTTCTCAATGGAGCATCAAACGCGTTGAACCAGGCAACGGATGTAGAATCAGATAAAATATCAAAACCGTACCGTCCAATTCCCCAGGGGGTTGTGGAACGTGATGAGGCACAAAGTATCGCATATATTCTTTACCTCTTTGCTTTGCTTCGTGCGGTTACGATTAACACATGGTTTGGGGTGTTTGTCTTCCTGATCATGTTGTTCACCGTGGTCTATTCTCTTCCGCCACGGATGAAACGATTCCTCTTTGTAAACCAAGTCTGGATCGCTATTCCTCGAGGATTGTTTGCCATCCTTGCCTCCTGGAGCGTATTTGGTGACCCGTTTCAGATGGTCCCACTGATAATTGGCCTAATTGCACTCGTGTTTTTCATGGGAGCAATGACTACAAAAGATATTGTTGATTGCGAAGCAGACCGAATAACAGGAACACGAACCCTTATCAACACTTTTGGCATCAGAAAAGCAGCCTTCATATCCCTCCCCTTTCTTATCGTTCCGTTCGCAATGATTCCTATTCTAGTCCATTATCACATGATTAACTTGTATTTGTTACCACTTACAATCTTCATCATACCAAGTTTCTTCATCTTCTACTTAATGCTCAAACAACAACAAAGCGAAACCTTAGAAAACGTTCACGCATGGTCATTGATGTATGTAACATATCTCTTCTATGCAATAGGCTTCACCGTACTCATTATTTTAGGGGAACTTGGGCAACTAAATTTTATCCAACCAATTTAATACGAAATTATTGGAATTTCTGTTATTTTTATAAAAGAAAAAAAAACACATGCACTAGGCTTAGTCCTTCTATTAAAAAGGTTCTTATACCCACAAAACAACTCTTTTATATAGAAATTCTTTATAAATATAGTAAAAGGAGACCTATGCGAGGATCAAACGTCGTCATAGTCACCATGCTTCTTCTGCTTATCTTCCCAGCGGCAAGCATACCAGGATCCTCGCAGGTAGATGTAATTCCATTTTGGCACACAGAATGGTCATATCGACAAGAATTAGAGCTTCCTATTCCAACAAACGATTCTACAGCCCATTACCAACCAATCGACCTGCGTATCACCTTCGAAAAAATGTGTTGGACGAAAAATGAAAATAAAACATCCATACGAATTTGCTGCTGGTATAAAGAAAACTGGTATGAATTAGAATCACAAATCTATGGTATTATAAAAGTTGCAGGAGAGAATACCTATATCAATGAGTGCAACATCGTATTCCTTATCCCTACTTTCGCAGATGGAACGGAGCGATACTTCATTTACTATACAGATAGCGAAACATCAAAACCAAACTATACGGATCATGTGAGCATTGAAGATGCAAACTACTCTTCGTCTCCCTTACCTGATGTATCCGCACAAGCAAGATTCTACGGAATCAAGGAAGACGGGTATTGTGTCTATGCGGTAGGACACGAAGGGCAGCTTTTAGATAGATCCTGCATTCAAGTGGTCGTAAAACAAAAGAAAGATACCAAGAAATTTGATATTTTTAGCTCAGATCAAATCGTATCATTTGCATTTTCGTATTACTATGGAAGTAAAGAAAAAGATGAAAGCTCTTCCGATCAGGTTTTTGTTGATAAAAAAATCTTCGTTGATGGAAACCTAATGGTTGAATTTGGTATTATCAGTGAATCAAAAAAGAAAGATATTCAGACAACCGCACTGTATAGATATTATTATTATCCTCTTGATGAAAAACGAATAAATGTTCATGTTAAACATGAGATGTTGAAAGATGCGACCGTGCAAGGGATTGATAATGTGGATGGACGATTTGGTTCGCTCATCTCAATAAAATCACGGAGTGCTGCTGTTGAATCTCTAAACTTTGGAGAAATCTACCCGTATCTGAATTTCTACGGGGAGAATGATAAAATCGAACAATACCAATTAAATCAGAATCCTGCCACTAAAGATCGCGAATGGATTATCTCCTTTAAAAATGATGCCAGCCTCGGAAAAGAAGCATGGTTGTGTTATGGCGAGGGAAAGCAGGGAAAAGCAAATGCTGTTCTTTTTGCTTCGAACGAAGGAATCGTCACATCAGGGATTGATGAACGTGATGGTATCCAGTTAAAAGTCGCAGAAAAGGAATATGTTAACTTCCTTGGAACTGAGATAGATTACGTTTCAATTAATTTTGGGAGACATTCGTACAAACCAGGGCACAGTCACGATGTAACGATACCATCAGATCTCATGGTTCAGTTTCTTCGCCTCAGACACCGGAGGATACACCGCTGTTCAAAAAGAATCACACATGTATCAAACATTAGTAAAATCGCGTCAGCGTTCCGGTGATATTCCATTTGTAAGAGAACAAAAACGATATAATGTAACAATCATCACCCGATTCGGAGGCACACGTTTTACCCATCCAGGGCTATCCAACCTAACTGGCGGTGCGTTTCCAGTTATGTGGATCGAACTACATCATGAAGGACGCTTGATTGTTGAAGGAGCTGCAAATCGATCAATTTTTACCAGAGCAAAAAAAACGTTCTCAGGTGTTTTAGAAGGTGAATACCTTGTTAAGGTGTATTTAAAAAGAGGAAATGCAACGAAGGTTTTCACGGGTTCAACGTTTCTTCGTTTAGATAAGAATACGAAGGTGACCGTGTTTTGTACATGGGAACGAACAATAAAATTCACATTTCTTGATCAACATGGACGCGGGATACCAGGAATCCATGGCTGGTTGACGAATAAAGATGGAATACTCTATGATGAAAATATTACACAAAAAAACGGGGAATTAATTGTTAAAGCTCCCTATAATATGAGAGATCCCTATACACTGCGAGCAGAGTATAAAGATTTTGTTATCTATGATAAGGAACTACAAAAAACCATTAAAAAATTGAATGAACAAGTCAACCTTGAACTTTATAACTTCAGTGTCATCGTAACCGATTCTCTTGATTTCCCACCAGGTGTTGAAATTACACCCTTGCTTGTAACATCCAAAGATAACAGGACCATTCAATTAACCCCTCTCGAGAACGGTAAAGGAATTTTCTCATTCGAAGGTGTCCCTCGAGGGGATTACAGTCTCCAAATTAGTTACGGGGATTTTATTGACGATATTCACGTAACAGTTCCAGATGCAGGAAATAGCATTCGTATGAACTTTTCAGCTATCTACGATATCACAATTGATTTATTTGATTCGAAAGGAAATCCTCTCACGGATAATAATATAGAATTTATAATCTCTCGTGATAATCAAACCATTGAAAAAACAAATGAAAAAACAGTATCCCTTCCCCCAGCCAAATATACAATCAATGCTTATATAAAAGATGAACTTATCGGGGGAAAACAAGTGGAGCTAACCAATGATAAACATCTCACATTTGTAACAACAGTTGATTCTCTGCTTCCAGCTGTCCTCTCTTTGCTCTTGTGTGTTGTATTTGGGTTTTTCGTTGTGTTGACATTGTTAAAAAAATTCTCACTTCCCTCCCTGTTGAAATCTCTTGCCATCCTTTTTATTATCCTATCGTTTTTCCAGCCGTGGTGGTTGTTTACTGGTTCGAGTACGATACCACCAGCAGAAAAAACCACGGCAATTTATGTAAACCCTGGAGTAATGATTGAAACAAGAAAGTACTATGCAGAAACATCGCTTAATATCGCGGAAGTACCTGATATGTTCCTTATGTTTCTCGGAGCAATAATCCCGCTTGCATCACTTGCATGTCTGAGCTTGGGCTTTGCAGTCCTTTTGAAAAAAATAAAGAAAAAACAATATGCACTCTTGTTAAGCATCGCTGGAGTTGTTCTTCTATGTATCTTGCTGCCATCGTTTTATTTTGGGACAACAAAATTAATTGAAACAAGCATTGGTGCTGTCCAAGGCGAAGGTGTACTTGCTATTTCAATTGAATCAGAAGAAGTAATTATGCAGTCAAGCTGGGGATTTAGTACAGGGTTTTATCTTATCGTCATTGCAGTAATTGTTGCAGTCATAGCCTTATTATTGGATATTAGAATCAGGGTTATGCAGAAAAAGAAATTGTTATCACGGCGAAACTGAGTGCAAAGATAAAATATGTTGCATACATCAACGTCCAGGCTGATGTGTTTTCACATTTTGTATTTTTATGTTTATGAAACATCAACCATCCGATAAGAACACTTAAAATACTAAGAAACACAAGGGGAAGAAGAGTATAATGAATGATATGAAAATACACCAGTGGGATAATCAAAACAAACGCACCTGTCATGAAAACAAGCGAGAAAAATGTGGCTGTTTTCACTCCAAAGACATTCACCAGGGTTTTAGTTCCAACGGTTCGATCTGCCTCTGCATCCAAAATATCTTTTGTTGCAGTTCCTCCGAAAAGAAACAGAGCAGCAACGCATCCTATAGCTAGCGGAAGTGGTTCAAAAGGATTCCCAAAAACACTCCAGGAACCAACAATACCAAAGAACCCTCGTGGGAGAGCGACCCATAGTTGATTAAGAAAAAGGAATTTTTTCATGCGTGGCGGTAGTGAATACGTAATAGAGAAAAACGCGATGAGGAAAATAAAGAAACTAAAGAGAATATTTACAGTGAGGGAGAGAAGAAACGCGACTGTATACAAGAAAAAGGAGACCGTATAGGCCTCATTAGGAGTGATAATCCCTTTTGGAATCGGACGATACGGTTTCGAGAGAGTGTCTTCTTTCCAATCGGTTGCCTGATTTAATACATTGGAGGCACCGTTGAGCAATGCGAAACAAAAGCTTGCAGATAGAATAGTCCAAAGAAGGGAAACAAAAGAAAGATCGGTAGTTCCAGAATTCACAAGACTAGCAATCATGACACTACTGGAGACGATCAGGGGGGCTAGGAGGGTAAACGGCCTGAGAAGTTTAAGATAAACACGAATTTTATGCATCAAAACCTCACCTGCACCAGTCATAATGATACGTTGTTTCTTTTTTTATATAAATATATCTGTACAGTTCTTATCAAAAAATTTATTTTTAATAAAATTAATGTGACACGCTTTTTACACGTTTAACGCCATCGATATTGTTGATAATTTTAAACACGACTTCGGGAACCAATTCACCCCATGGCTCATCCTGAATTATTCGTCTACGTATCTCTTTTCCAGAGTATCGTTTCCGATCAAAAAATGCTGTTCCCTTCACCACACACCCTTTTTCGGAAAACAATTTTCTCGTAAATGGATTATTCGCAATGATAACATCAAAATCTGAGACAATGGAGCAGACGTGATCAACCCATCGAGGTGGATCGTGAATATCAGGAATTGTAACAATTCGATACTTATGAATTCCCACAGCATCTAATGATTGCGTGATCATCTGTTTTCGTTCCACTTCAGAAAACGGATTATCACAGGTGTCACGGTATTGTGAAGACCCGACACCGATGATGAGCTCCGTATACTGCGTACTCAGTCGTTGTAACAACAATAAATGCCCAAGATGGAAGGGTTGAAAACGCCCAATAAATAACGCCTTCATATCAAACCAACGAACCGCGAAGGAAGATTTTTACTTTTTCTTTTACTTTTAACAAATAATCTGTTTTTTTTTTTAATTTTTTCCTTCTTCAGATTTAAGAGGAGTTTGTATCTTCCGCTCTGACTCCAGTTCCACTTTACCAATGATTTTCGGAGGCCGCATTGCCTTTAATTTCCGCAACAACTCCTCTTTTCCTTCACCGACTAATGCTGTTTGCAGAACATCGGTCAATGTCTCGACTGGGATGATTTCAATTAATTCTTTATATTTATCCTCAATGAGCACATCATTCAGATTCGCCTTCGGGATAAGCACAGTCTTCAATCCGGCCTCAGCAGCTGCCTCAATTTTTGCTGTTACACCACCAATCGGAAGTACGGTCCCTCGGATGCTAATTGAGCCAGTCATCGCAACATCCTGTCGCACCGGAACATTCTCCATTGCGGAAATCACAGCGGTGATTAGAGAGATACTCGCAGAGTCCCCCTCAACGCCCTCATACGTGCCAATAAACTGAATATGAATGTCATGTTTGGAGATATCCCTGCCCATATATTTTTTGATAATCGCAGAGATGTTCTGTACTGATTCTTTTGCGATATCCCCAAGTTTACCGGTTGCAATCACCTTTCCCTCAGATTGTGATCCTGCAGGGGTTACTTCCGCAACAATCGGCAAGACCAAACCAGAAAACTCACTCATTGAAGGATCAGCAGAATGGACGGCAAGACCGTTTACAACACCGACTTCTACACCCATGGTTCTAAAGGAACGATAGCTCTTCTGTGACTCCAATGCCCGATCTGCGACCTGTTGTTCTAATGACCGAGCGATATGTTTTGCTTCAATTACATGCTGCTGCGTGATAATTTTGTCTCCTCGCTCGTAGGCAATATCCCCAGCAACCCGAATCAAACCACCAAGTTCTCGTAATCGTAATGACAGTTTCCCTTTCCGGCCTGCTCGTCGTTGTGCCTCATGGATGACTTCGGCGACCGCTTCTTTATCGAAATGGCAAATCTTCCCGTCTTTCTTTACTTCTTGAGCAACAAACCGAATCAGTTTCTCTCGATTCTCCTGAGAATCATCCATCACAGAGTTCAGATAACTTTCATATCCATATCCTCGAATACGAGATCGCAACGCAGGATGCATTCCATTTAATGCATCAAGGTTCCCCGCAGAAACAAGGATAAAATCACATGGTGCCGGTTCTGTTTTTACCATTGCACCAAAACTCCGTTCTGACTGCCCCGTAATCTGAAATTTTTTCTCCTGAATCGCGGTTAACAAATGCTGCTGCGAGGGTAAACTTAACGTGTTAATCTCATCAATATATAACACTCCTTTATGCGCCCGGTGAATCGCTCCAGCTTCTACGAGTTGATGCGGTGGGGTTTCTAACCCAGCAGATTGGAACGGATCATGACGCACATCACCAAGTAACGCACCAGAATGTGCAGCAGTGGCATCAATAAACGGGGGTACATCATTCTTCTCGTGAGATACAAGCAGCTTCGGAATCATATGCAGTTCCCGTCTCTGAGAAAATCCCCCTCTTGCGACAATTAAATACACCATGACTGCTGCAATGACACCAAAAATCGCATATTCAAAATGCTGGGTGACTATCGCCCCAACGAGGGATAACGTCACAATCAACAAAACAATGCCAAGAATCATACTGTTTTGCTGCTCCCCTTTTCGTTTCGCTTCCTCTCGCTGCGTCTTAATAATCTCATGCGCCTTTCCCGCAGGAACAACACGGATTGTTGGAGTATTAGTATCCTCGTTATTTGGATAGACGATAATATCTTCAAGTTCCCCTTTCGGTAAAAACTCGGTCATGGCACGAGCAACCATGGACTTCCCCGTTCCAGGGTCACCGATTAACATCACATGTCGTTTCTGTTCAGCTGCTTTCTTGACAATAGCAACGGACTGATCTTGTCCAATAACCTGATCTAGGAGACTTTCGGGGACTTTGATTTCCTCAGTTGTTTTAAATTTAATACCCTGGATCCATTTATCGATAGGAGGTAACTCCTCTTTGCCTTGTTCATTTTGTTCCAGCTGCACTTCTGTTTGTTTTGTGGCCATGTTCAAAACTCCCTACGTACGAGTTCACTATAGAGCGTACTCGTTGCAGATTCACCGACATATACGCATTACATATATCAATTTTTTTCTTTGCAGCGAAATGAAACGCCGTTGACTTTATAATATATTAGTTAATACCGCTTGAGTAATGACTTTTGACAGAAAAACGCTGGTTATTCCAGATAAAACCTATTTTGAGGAACAAGTGATTATAACCAAAGGAGATGTGGTAATCGGTGATCGATCGCTGCTTCGATTTGGGGTCAACACTGATGGTCGAATCTTTGTCGGAGAACACGTAATTATCGATGGAGATCTTGAGGCGACAAACGATGTGCGTGTGGATATTTTTTCAACGATTGGTGGAGATATCAAGAGCGGAGGTAATGTTTATTTGGGGGAGAAAGCGAAGATTAAAGGGACACTATCGCTCAAAGGGGATTTAGATGTTGGTGATAGTGTCGAAATTGAAAAAGGGTTTGAAGCGAAAGGGTGGATTAATATCAGGAACCCCGTTCCAGTTGTTATATATATTTTTGTATATCTCATGCAGTTGTTGAAAATGGGACGAAGTGAAGAAATCGAACGCATACTCGAAGAACTTGAACAAAACGAGGGAGGAACTATACCTATTTCGGAATCATTCCTTTTTTTACCTAATAACTCCATTATCAGCGTATCAAATTCAAAAGTGGAAGGAAGTCTTCAAATCGGCAAAGAATGTAAACTACCAGGTAACTACGACATCAAAGGAAACATCTCGGTTGATGAGAAATCAGAGATCCTTGGCATGTTGAAAGCGACTGGGAACGTCTTCTGTGGAAAAAAGGTAAAAATCCATGGAAACATTACGTCTACGGGCAGGGTCAATATCACTGAACAGGTTGAGATTTTCGGGGATGTTTCGGGGGAAGAGATATTCCTTTCAAAAACCGCATCAATACAAGGAACACTCCTTGGAAAGAAAGGCATCTCATTTCAAGATGTCTTAAAAGAACAGGCCACTGAAAAGGTTAAACGCTTTGAAAGCGATGTCGATGTTGTTGATGAAGTAAAAGAAATGTTGGAGTAGAAAAAATGCAACTCGGTATTGTTGGAAAACCAAATGTCGGGAAATCCACATTTTTCAACGCTGCAACCAAAGCCCATGCGGAGGTTGCCAATTACCCTTTCACCACGATCGAAGCAAATCGTGGTGTCATGTACATCCGCAAACCATGCCCCTGCCAAGATACTCATGTAACATGTACACCTCGAAACTCACGGTGTCTCAATGGAATCAGATTTGTCCCTATCGAAGCAATAGATGTTGCCGGATTAGTCCCTGATGCCCATAAAGGAAAAGGCTTAGGAAACAAGTTCCTTGATGATTTACGACAAGCACACGCACTTATCCATATCGTGGATGCATCAGGAAGTACTGACGCAGAAGGAAATCCTTGCGAAGTGGGTGCCCATGACCCACTCTCAGATGTTGCATTTCTAGAAAAAGAAATCGATTATTGGCTCTTTGGCATCATCAAGAAAAGCTGGGAGATTATTGCACGAAAATGTGAACTTGAAGGAAAAAAAATTGAAAAAATGCTTGCAGAACAGCTTACAGGACTGGGAATTAAAGAAGAACATATCACAGGAGCCATACGGAAAATCAATCTTGATACGGCCAAACCATCTCAGTGGAAAGATGAGCAAATTTTCAAACTAACAGACTATGTGCGCGCGATTAGCAAGCCGATCATTATCGCGTTTAACAAATGTGACAAAGCTCCAGAGAACCTCATGGCAAAAAGAAACGAACTGACAAAATACATAGTTATTCCAGCCAGTGCAGAAAGTGAACTTGCACTCAGCAACGCGGCAGAAAAAGGAATAATTGCATATACACCAGGTAGTAATGATTTTACGCTACTAAAAAAAGAAATCACCGAAAAACAACTCAAAGCATTGGAATACATCAGAACACATGTACTCACAAAGTACGGGTCGACAGGTGTGCAGCGATGCGTCGACGAAGCAGTACGGATGCTTGATCTCATCGTCGTCTACCCAGTTGAAGACGAACATCATCTCACCGATAAAGAAGGACGGGTGCTGCCTGATGCACATTTAATCCCACGAGGCTCAACTGCAAAAGACCTCGCCTATAAAGTTCATACTGATCTAGGGGATCATTTCATTAGGGGAATCGATGCACGCGCACATCGTGTTATCGGTGCAGATCACCCGCTAAAAGACGGGGATATCATCAGCATCATCGCAGATGCGTAAGAACATTACGGGGATACTTTATCGAGCATGTAGGTGCATAAAGAGCTGCATGGCCGAGGGATAATGAGCTGCCCTGTAGATGCATAGGTAGCTGCAAAACAGGCTTTTATAGTCCTCAGCAGTTGCTTTTTTGGGATCACTCAACAATAAACTTCATTAGGAGGAAGAAAGGTGTCAATAAGAAAAATCAGCAATAAAAGACTCTCTCGTAATCTCAAAACAAGAAAAGCACCGTTAAAGGTGCTTCCCATGACAACATTTCATATAAGACACCGAGTAAAACAAAATATAAAAAAACAAGAGACGGAGGAAACCAAACACATACCGCTTCCTCCGCCAACAATTCAATACACGGTCGAAGAAGTAACTCGAACCTCGCGGAAAAGTGTAAAAAAATCTGGGAGAAAGGGGCCGATTACGGTACGGCCTTTTATGAATCTTCATTTCACCATGAGTGCGTTACAATGGATCTTTTTATTGATCTTTATCTATCTTGCTGCTGGCACGGCCATTGTGATGATTCAAGACGGAACCGAGTCACTAAAAAATATCGTCATTTACAGCATCATAGGGTTCTTCACATTCTTCATGGGATACATTGGCTGGATTCTCGCACGCGATGTTCTCGAGATCTTCTCAGGAAAGAAAAACGCTCAGAACGAGACTGAAGTATAATTCTTGCTTCATACTCTATCTTTTTATATCATTCTTTTTTATTATCTTTTTGAGGTATGTTACGTGATCTTGTTTGATAATCATCTACATCTTCGGAGAGATGGCAGGTTTCTTGATGCAGTACGAGAGTTCCAAAATGCTGGTGGAACCCATTTTATTCTCTGTCAATATCCCATGCCAGTTCTTGTAATGAAAGAGAAAAGCTACAAATCTTGCTATCAGGAGACGCTACAGATGGCAGAGGAGATACGTGCTGCTGTGGGAATCGGTGTGTTTGTTGTTGTCGGTCCGTATCCTGTTGATATTCTGCCGTTGCAAGAAAAATTCGGAAGAGAGATGGCGATCGCAATCATGAAAAAGGGGATGGATGAAGCAGCAGTAATATGTGAAGAGCGGAAATGTATTGCCATCGGTGAAATCGGACGGCCACATTTTCCTGTCGATCAACAAATTCTTCAGGATTCAAATGATATTCTTTTCTACGGTATGCAGAAAGCAAAAGACGTTGGAGTACCCGTTGTCCTACACACAGAAAGTACGACACCCATGCAATGCAAAAATCTTGTTGAACTTGGGAGAAAAGTTGGTCTAAATCCAGAAAAAATAGTGAAACATTTTTCGCCTTCGCTTATTTTATATGATGAAAATTTTGGTCTTATGCCATCTGTTCTTGCAATTAAAAAGAATATTGTTGAGGCATTACAGAAAGGTGCACGGTTTTTTATGGAAACGGATTATATTGATGACCTTCGACGTCCAGGAGCGGTACTAGGACCAAAAACAGTCCCCAAGCTTACAAAAAACCTGCTTGCAGAGAACATCATGACTGAACAACAAGCTCACATGATCCATGTAGTAAATCCGCAGAACACCTATGCTATTAAACTGGAACAATAAAAAAAGAACACCGGTTCAGACTTTTCGAGGTGAAATACTGTTTTAAAGAGGTAAATGATTTATTGATACAAATCGAGGATATTATGTCAACCTTTCGAGGGTTCATCGCAATCGATATCAAAGCCACACCGCAGATAACTACGTTTGAAAAAGAGATAGCAAAAACAGGTGCTGATGTTAAACTTGTTGAACCAGGAAACATCCACATCACAGTAAAATTCCTTGGAGACACTGATGAATATCATATCGATGCCATCGAACAGAGTATGAAAGAATCGGTGTGTGCAATAAAACCATTTCCCATCACACTCAAAGGAACCGGTGTATTCCCCAATCGAAACTATATGAAAGTGTTATGGATTGGAATCATGGATGAAGGCAACATTGGAACCATTGCACATGCCATTGATGAAAAACTTGAACCACTCGGATTTAAAAAAGAAAACAGAGGGTCACTCGGATTTAAAAAAGAAAACAGAGGGTTTTCTCCTCATTTAACCGTAGGCCGCGTAAAAACAGCAAGAAATAAAGACCAACTCCTCAAAGTGATAGAAAACTACAAAACAGTGGAATTTACTATTCAAAAGGTACAATCAATCACACTTAAAAAAAGCGAGCTCACTCCAAAAGGACCAATTTATACAACCCTCAAGGAGGTACCACTATAAGATGGCGGTGAAATCATAGACTATTGGTTTGTTGTCATAGGGGTGCTGAACCTCCTCCTGTTATTTATTGGATTGTTGTTCCTCGTCCCAAAGAAAATCTGGAGAACATCATGGTCAGATTATAAACAAATTCTCTCATATCATTCCGTATATCTTCTTCTTATCATTGTTGTTGTCGCTGTTCATCTTCTCGAAGTAAATATCATCGATCCTAATTCAACAAATCTCATCGGCCGTAACTTTACGCCTAATATTCAAATAATCGAACGTGTATTTTTTTGTCTTCATTTACATTGTTCTGTACCCATTTACGCTATGGTTTTCACTACTCTATTTCCTGATTGCTGATGAGAGAAAAGCAATGAAAACATTTGCATATGCACTGATGATTATCTACGCGATTGCATTACCATTTTATCTTTTTCTCCCAATTACAAACGTCTATATTTATTATGGATCAGCTTCAGCACTAAATACAGTCATCCCTGGTGTTGAACAGTTCTTCTATGCCACAACAACAAACAACAATTGTTTCCCCTCGCTCCACGTTGCAATGGCATTGCTCGTTGCAAAAACCGTCTCCCTTACCGACAACAAAAGATTCATCTACCTTGCGTACTTCTGCGCCATTTGTGTGATCTGCTCAGTTATCTATTTAGCCATCCACTGGATAACCGATGTAATCGGTGGGATACTCCTTGCATTTGCGGTATTCTACCTTGTCAAACGATTCCTAAAGGAGACATGAATGATCCCTGGTTCAGAAGCAATTGAGATCAACGTGCTTAAAAGAATCACGCCAGATGCAACAGAAAAAAAACAGATAGAGCACACTATCGAAATACTCAAAGAACAAGTCGCCAAAGAAATCAAAAAAACCAAGATGCCTATCACCATAGAACTAGTCGGTTCCACCGCAAAAGACACCTATATTCGAACCTCGGTCGATATCGACCTTTTCCTCGTCTTTCCCACCACGGTTCCGCGAGAAATACTACAAGAAAAAGGCCTTACGATCGGACGAGCAATTCTAGAACAACAAGAAGAATGCTTTGCTGAACACCCGTATGTTCGAGGTGTATTCCAGGGCTATAAAACCGAACTTGTCCCTTGCTATAAGATAGAGTTCGCGTCGCAGAAACTTTCCGCAGTCGATCGCACACCACTACACACGAGATATGTGAGAACACATCTGCACGAATCACAGAAAAAAGAAGTCAGACTCTTCAAACAATTCTTGAAAGGCATCGGCTGCTACGGTGCAGAAGCAGAAATCGAAGGATTCTCCGGATACCTCTGCGAAATCATGATTATAAAATATAAAACGTTTCAACAACTGGTTGAGAATGTACAATACTGGCAACATGGAGAAACACTCACTCTTGAAGAAAGAACGATCCCTCTTTTTGAGACCCCGCTAACCTTCATCGATCCAGTGGACTCTGAAAGAAACGTCGCTTCTGCGCTCTCAAAAGATAAATTTGAGCTATTCATTACCGCATGTAAGGAATATACAAAGAAACCGCGTCTCACCTTCTTCTTTCCCAACGAACTCCAAGCCTGGTCGATAGAGAAAATCAAGAAAGTAATTGGAACAAACGTGTTCGTCGGCGTGAAACTACCAAAACCAGAAATTATCCCTGAAAACCTCTACCCGCAGGTACGAAAAGCTGTACGATCAATTAGAGAGCTATGCGAGCAGTATGAATTCACGATTCTTGATGCCACATTTTCTATTGAGAAAGCAAACGTGTATATTGTTCTTCATCCAAAGACAATAACACTATCGAAAATCGTTCTGCATGCAGGACCACCAGTGATGCTGAAAAAAAATGCAGAGGAATTCAGACAAAAATGGTTTGACAACCCGCGAACAAGAAAAAAACCATTTGAAAAAAACAAACGATTATATGTTGCAATAGAACGTGATTACATCAATATCCAAGACCTTTTAGAAGACCAGATAAAACAACTTAGCCTAGGTAAACATATTGACCTTGTGATTCGAAAAGGATTTATGATTATTGATCATAACGATCTTCTTATTGAGAATCTACGATTGTTTTGGACAATGTACCTTGACAAACGAATGACCTGGGAACGCTAAGATTACCTGTTTTCTCCATCCTCTACATAGGAATATTTTTATGATAAAAG
>PDVH01000032.1_pt2 | contig 18463 bp, 21 predicted proteins | sample 1369781 | NCBI WGS metagenome assembly PDVH01 (sample SAMN07795378, study PRJNA414565) | Alkali sediment metagenome, whole genome shotgun sequencing project. | isolation source: glacial lake sediment | place: Bosnia and Herzegovina: Donje Bare Lake | collected 2016-06
GTTTGGCCGTCGCTTTGAGCTTAATGCACTTATCGATGGAGCGCAATGGGGATTAAACGTAAGAATAATGGTAGGTATAATTTATGTATAACAATATCCCGTGCTTTTATCTATCGGGATTTTAGAAGCTTAATGTAATAATTTTCGAAGCTACAAATCAGGGAAATCCTGATTGTTAGTTATTGCATAATTCTGTATTTATAATAAAATATGTTTGCAGACTGCAATTTTGAGGCAGAAGTTGGATATTTGTCGTTACGCCGCAATAAGGAGAGTAACATGTCCAATATATTAAAAATACTTCTCGTTGAGGATAATAAAAACGATGCTGCTTTGATAAGAGAAATGATTTATGAGGATGTCATAAAAGATGATCTTCACCTTGAATTAATACACAAGGAAACATGCGGAAATGCTTTGAAATATCTGGCTGAAAATAAAGTGAATGTAATTTTACTGGACTTGTCGCTTCCCGACAGCAGTGGCCTGGATACTGTCAAAAAAATGGTGGAGCAGGAAAAGAATACACCAATCATTGTCTTAACAGGTCTTGATGATGAGAATGTCGCCATAAAGGCTTTGCAGGGCGGTGTTCAGGACTATTTAAATAAAAATCAGATAAACAGCATTCTGCTCGTGCGTTCATTAAAATATTCCATTGAGCGTTTTCACAATTTGACAGAGAAGGAAAGATTGATAAAAGAGCTGAAAGAAGCGCTGGAAAATGTAAAAATGTTGAGTGGACTGCTTCCGATTTGTGCGAACTGCAAGAATATACGATCTGATGACGGATACTGGATGCAGGTTGAGTCGTATCTGGCAGATCATTCCGACCTTAATTTTACGCACAGCATATGTCCGGGTTGCGCAAAACAGCTGTATCCAGATTTTTATAAAAAAAAGGTAGAAGAGGAAAAACGACATTATCCTAGGAAAAAGGTTTCTTTCTCTGCTTTAGTTAGCACATCAAATTCTGGCGACAGAGAATCATTACGACCCGGGCTGGTATTGGACGTTTCTCTCGGCGGGGTGCAGATTTCATTACCTGGTGCTCATAACTTCAAAATAGGAGAAGACAGGAAGACGTGCAATATTTCGATTACCTTCACATTGCCCAGCAGTAAAGTGCCGGTCACGATTGAATGCCTGCCCCAATACGTGCTGAGTTCGAATAGTGAGACATACATAGGAGCTTCTTTAGTGGATACCGATATTGAGAGCTATAAAACCCTCCAGAAATATCTGATTAATTCATTAGCATAGATTTCATTGAATTTTTTATTCCGTGCATCTATATTCACTGAAAAAATGCGTTTTCGCGTGAGATAGACAGTAATGTTCAAAGACCGGATCATCGATGTGACCACGGGAAGTATCTGGAGCGCTATATGGGAACTTTCCTGGCCGATGCTTATCATGATGATCTTCGGTTTCTTTGTCGGCTTCACCGATGTCTACGTTGCCGGCCTTATAAGTCCGGATGTCCAGGCGGCAGTCGGCTTCATCACCCAGATATATTTCCTTGTCATTATTGTCGCAAATGCCATAAGTATAGGCACGCTGGCCGTGATTTCGAGGGCTATCGGCGCGGGAGAAACACAACGGACTGTTGATACTGCAAAGCAGTCGCTTATTCTCGGTTTCCTGATCTCTGTCGCCTTTACGGCAGTCTGTCTTTTATTTTATCGCGGTATTATTTCTCTGGCTGGCTTCCCGCTGCAAATCAAGGATATTGCGGAAAATTTTCTTAAAATTTTTGCTTTCGCTCTCGGACCGAATTACCTTCTCATCATTTCAAATGCCGTTTTCCGGGCAAATGCTGAGGTGAAAAAGCCCCTCGTGACAATGCTCGTATTCAGCCTGACCAATATCGCGCTCGATTTCTTTCTCGTTTTCGGCATACCCCCCTTTCCAAAACTTGGTTATGTGGGTATTGCATTTTCAACAGCCATTTCCACCTTATTGGGAACAGTCATGAATCTGACCTTCCTTGGGTTTAGTCACAAGTGGCGGACTGTTTATTCAAAGCCTAGAACCCTGTCTTTTGAGACGATAAAAATCATTTTCAACATTGGCTGGCCGGCTGCATTCCTACAGATAGCCTGGAATATGGCTAGCATTATCCTGTTTAATATTCTTGGGAGACTGAAAGAATCGAGCATTACCGCTCTCGCATCTATTGCTAACGGTTTGAGGATTGAGGCGATTATTTTCCTTCCTGCCTTTGCCCTGAATATGGCTGCATCGGTCATTGTGGGCCAGAATCTGGGCGCCGGAGATCCGCGAAGGGCTGAAAAGATGGGCTGGAAGGTTGCAGGCGCCGGCATAGGGATCACTAGTATCATGGCTCTTGTCATTTTTATCTGGGCGGAGGGCTTTGCATCCATCCTGACCGGAGAACCCGCTGTTCTTGCTGAAACGACTCGGTATATAAGATTCAATATGCTTTCTGAACCCTTTCTGGCCTTAAGTACTGTAATGGGAGGCGGCCTACAGGGGGCGGGGGATACAAGGGGGACCATGTGGGTGATTATCATATCGATGTGGCTTATCCGGCTCCCCCTCGCTTCGTTCTTTGCACTGTTTATGGGTTTCGGGGCTCCGGGCGTCTGGTCCGCCATGGTTATCTCGATGATCTGTCAGGGGATCATGATGGCCTGGTGGTTTCACCGGGGGAAATGGAAAAGACTTAAATTACAATAAAGGAGACAAGTATAAATGCTTCGCCTTTACAATTCAATGGGGAAACGACTGCAGGCATTCAGGCCTGTCAATCCTAATCTCGTGAACATATTCACCTGCGGCCCTTCCGTCTACCAGAGGGCGCATATCGGCAATTTCCGGACTTTTTTGTTTGAAGATGTTCTGGTGAAATATCTGGAATTTTCCGGCTATAAGGTGAAGCGCGGCATGAATTTTACCGATATCGAGGACAAGGCTGTAATCGAAGCTGAAAAAAGGCACAAGACGGTAAAACGCCTGACAGAAGTCAATATTAAATCTTTTCTCGATGAGGCATCCCTTTTGAAGATGAAAAGACCGGACTACCTTCCCCGCGCCTCCCAGGCAGTGGATGAGGCGGTCGGCATCATAGAACAACTGATCGCTTGCGGAGTGGCATACTGGTATAAAGGTGATGTATATTTCGATCCGTTAAAATTTCCCGGTTTCGGAAAAATTTACGGTCTTGATATGTCGCGATGGCCAAAAACAAAAAAACACTTCAGCAAAGATACCTATCCTGGTATGCGCTGGAATCTCGGTGATTTTATTCTCTGGCACGGCCGCAAAGAAGGAGAAAGGGATTATTGGGATACAAAAATAGGGGCTGGAAGACCTGCATGGAACATTCAGGATGCAGGCATGGTCAACCGGTATTTTCATGAGCCCCTTTCTATCTATTGTGGCGGGATCGATAACCTGGTCCGCCATCACGACTACACGCGCGCCATCCTCGAATCAGTTAGGCCTTATCCCATGGCCAGGTTCTGGCTTCATTGCGAACATCTGTTTGTGAATGGACAAAAGATGTCCAAAAGCAAAGGTAATATCTACTATACAGATACATTAATCAAGGAGGGGTACAGTCCTTCCGAAATCAGGTTTTTCCTGATCTGCAATCATTACCGTGAGAGGATCAATTATTCGGAAAAGAATATGAGGAAGGCTGCGGAAAGGCTTAAAGAGCTCAAGGGACTGGCAAGCGGTATCAGGGGCAGAGCACGCGGTGAGCCGCAGGCCCGGTTTAAGATGGCGCCTCGCCTCAGGAAGGTGTTTGTCGATCATATGAATGACGACCTGAATCTGAGAAAAGCAGTTGACGCAGTGCAAGTTCTTCTATCGGCGATCAATCCTGAAATACTGAAACCGGGTGAGGCTGCGGATGTCCTGGGCGTCTTGAAGGAGATAGATCAGGTGCTGAATGTTCTGTTTTGAATCGGCGAGAACATAAGGCCCTCGATAGAAATTAGGCATAAAATGTAGTCGGAAAAAGATGGTATGGCAAAAAGTGCATCGATTTTTTTAACAAGATGTAATAAAAGTAAGAATGATTCTTTCGGATGTAATCAATCTCCAATTGCTGTAAAACATCATCGAGTGAACACGGCTCCGGATTAATATGTGAGCAAACGTGGGAGAAGTGCTCAGAAATGCGAAGACGAAAAATAAGTTTCCGGTCTCTTTTATCCTCTGTAAAATTGACAATCGTATTGTTCATCATCATCTCCATTGCCTCTATTTTAGGTACCATAATACCTCAGCAGGAGGCTGACATATTTGCCAGCCATCTCAGTCCCAGAATGGTCGCCGTTTTCCGGGAGCTGCAATTGTTTAATATTTTCCATTCCACTTGGTTTATCAGCCTCATGATCCTCCTTTGCGTTAATCTGATTGTCTGTTCGGCGAATCGACTGCCTGCTTCCTGGAAGCTTTTCCGCAGAACATCCGTCCCCGATGAAACAGATATCTTCAGAGACCTGCCTTCAGACCGGGTCATTATCGTTGAAAAACCTCTCAATGAGGAGGCACTGAGACTTGAGGGGCTTTTGAAGAAGAAATATAAAGGTATATGTAGAAAGGATACGGAAGAAGGCACCTTCATAACGGGCGAAAAGGGAAACTTTTCATACTTCGGGGTCTATCTTGTTCATTTCAGTGTTCTGATTATTCTGACAGGCATGATCATCGGGTTTCTCTTCGGTTTTCATGCCTACGTTGAGATTGTTGAGGGGAACTCGGCCGATAAAGTTCAGCTCAAGGGAGAAGCGGGTTTTAAAAAACTTGATTTTGTTATACGCTGTGATCGCTTTTCCATAGACTATTATGAAGATGGCACACCGAAAGTGTATCGTTCAGACCTCACTTTTTCGCGGAACGGCAGTATTATTCAGCAGGGTCCGATATTCGTCAATCATCCCGCAACCGTTGAAGGAATACGTTTTTATCAGGCGAATTTCGGTACTGTGCCGTCGGGTGATGCGGTCATCGGCATCCGTAAAGGACATGAGAAGGCGCGTGTGGTCAGGGTTTGTGCTGGTACAGAGTTTGATCTGCCGGGAAATGAGGGAAAGGCGAAGATTATCCGCATGGAGGAAAACTTCATGCGGATTGGGCCTGCTATTAAGATTGACATACAGTCGGCAAAAGGAAAATTTCAATTCTGGGTTTTCCAGAACATCGAACAGATCATAGAAGAAAATCCCGGCCTCATAGACCGTGTACCAATGTTTAATCCCGGCATTTTCCCCCCGTATGTCTTTTCCCTTGTCATGATTCAAACGAAATATTACACAGGATTGCAGGTCACCCGCGACCCGGGTGTTCCTGTTGTTGTTGCCGGTTCTTTCCTTCTTGTTCTCGGTTTTATAACAGTCTTTTTTTATGCCCACCGGCAGGTCTGGATCAGGGTCGACAGGCAGGGGCCAAACACACGAATCAGCATCGCCGGTAAAACCAACAAAGATCCGGTCGGTCTTGAACGGGAAGTAGCAAGCCTGATTGAAGAGATACAAAATTCAGGAGTGTCGAATTCATGATCAATACCGCTATTCTCAGCTGGGTTACCTTCATCTATTTTGCAGCATTTATTTTTTACTTAATCAGGATGATCAGGGATGAGAATATCTGGGGCCGCCTGGCGTCAGTTACAGCCTTTGTCGGTCTTGCGGCGCAGACGGCGGCTCTGATCCTTCGATGGATGGAATCATACAGAATGGGAATCGGTCATGCGCCTCTGTCTAATTTCTATGAATCTTTGATTTTTTTTGCATGGACAGTTGTCCTTCTCTATCTGGTTTTCGAGTGGCGGATCAAAAACAAAAGCCTGGGCACATTTGTTGTTCCCATTGCATTTCTTGCCATGGCCTTCGCTTCCCTGTCACCAAATATAAACAGCCGGATACAGCCATTGATCCCGGCGCTCCAGAGTAACTGGCTTACAAGCCATGTAATGACATGTTTTATGGGATATGCCGCTTTTACCATCGCATGCGGTTTTGGTATCATGTATTTTATAAAGAATCTTGATCGGCATGCAGGAAGTCGCTCATGGTCAATTCTTCGCTTTTTGCCGGCGATGAACATTCTGGATGAACTTATCTATCAGAGCACAGCTCTTGGGTTCGTTTTTTTGACGTTGGGGATTATAACGGGGTCTGTCTGGGCCCATTATGCATGGGGGTCTTACTGGAGCTGGGATCCGAAAGAGACGTGGTCATTGATTACATGGCTTGTCTATGCAACCATGCTGCATGTACGATTAGTGAGAGAGTGGCGGGGCAAACGCATAGCCCTTATGGCCATCATCGGGTTTGCCTGTGTGATGTTCACATACCTTGGCGTCAATTACCTGCCCGGTCTCCATAGCTACCTTAAGTCTTGATACTTTTTTATGCTGAACAATAAGCAAGATAGACGATCTGCTTCTTTTTCCAATTCAATAATGTCGCCTAAGACTTCCTTATTTAGTTCATGGCGAGTTTTTTTATTTTTCTGTTCTGATAACCGGTGCAGCTTTGACTGATGCCGTTAGAAAAAGCACGACAGGGTTGCGATGAGCCTGTACTTTTCGAGACCCTCGGAACCCTGCTGCTGGTCCTGCTCTTTCAGATTTTTCCATACCGGCAGTTTCACCAGCAGTCCCAGATTAGCATTTTGGAGTGATGGGAAGGAAAGACGCACCCCAGGTGAGAGATAGAGAATGTTCCCCCCTGACGCTTCCACACCGACGCCGTTTTCCTGATCCCGTTCGAGGTGGAGGAAGTTCAGCTCCAGGATGCCGTCCAACTTGGAGAGAAAATTGCTTGTATTGCCATACAACTCATAAACCCCGGCCAGATTGGCCCGCAGTTCCGTGCCGAACTGGAAATTTTCCCGTGCCGTGAAGAAGTCGGCTCCCAAATCCGCGTTTAGTGTGAAAGAGCCAAAAGCCCGTGCCGCCGAAACATTCAGGGTGTAGGAGGGGGCGCCGAAACCCGGCTGCATTCCTGGATCAACATTGCCGCCAAGTTGCTGGTGGTAAGCACCGGTCGGCAAGCCCATCATGAAGGAAACGGCCATATAGATTCGCTTCTTCCCTTCGAGTGTGACGGCCGTGTCTTCAGCCCTGTTTCGTGAAAACCCGATCCCGGGGTCGTAATGGAAGCCGTAGGTGCCCTGCAATTTGACGTCTGCAAGCCCCTCGTTATCACCAAACCCGTCCTGACGTTTGATGTAATACGGTACAATCACCGTGCCCATAAAGGCCGGGGTGAAACCGTAGCTCATGTTTACATTGAGGAATGTGAATGATGACTTGTTGTTCGGCTCCGCAATGTCATATTTATTCCACTCCACCTGCTCCAAACGGGCTCCGGTGACGAAACCTCCTTCGGGAAGGGTAAGGGGGGAACTGGTTTCAATCGGGCTGCCAGGACCAAAGGCCAGGGAGACCCCTCCATGGTGCGCCCAGGCATTTGCCGGAGCAAGAAGCAGGCTGAGGGCGGTGATAACAAACCATTTCTTCATAACAATTCTCTTTTTCATAATTAAACTCCTTCTTATTTATTGATTACCGGTGTCCTGCGCTGATTTCCGTCTGCGGGAAAGCCATAGGGCATACATTCCGAAGAGGCCGATGATGAGGCTGATTCCCGTCACAAATTTCGTGTATGTTGCGACGAGCGGTTTGCTGAAAGACTCGAGCCCCAGATTCTTATCCACATTGATCTCGGTAGTCACGCCATGGTAGCCATGGCTCGATTCTCCCCATATCTGAAGTTTCCAGATTCCCGGACGGTCCGGCACGAAGGCGACGTAGCCATTTTTATCCGTACGCCCTATCTGATGCGGCTCCTTATCGCCGGGCCCGTATAGCTCATATTGAGAGTAAGCCGCGGGGTCATTCTCCGAATAATAGGCCCTGATAGCCATTCCCTTCTGCTCTACAAAATAGTTGATGGAATGAGCTTCTGCACGCATTGCGGTGCCTGTGATGAGAAACACGAACAACAGGGATGTATAGAGATTAAGCCGCCTGTTCATTTTTTCACCTCGAAGGTCAGAGTGGTTGTGACGGAAATAAAGTCCGCATCCGGATCTCCCTTGATCGGCTCCTTATGCTCAACGGTAAGGAGCTGACGTCCTTTCCTGAGGGGCACCTTCGCGACGCCGTCTTTATCGGTGACGGCCACTTTCTCGTGGTCTCCTTCAATTGTTACTCCGGCCAAAGGCCTGCCGTCTAAGTATACCTTCAATGGCAGCACTTCTCCTGCTGTAGAATCGAAAGGGTTCTTTTGCGGAACGATGTCAAGCTTAATCCCCGCTATCGGTTTCTGGACATATTCTCCCCACGAGATGATGGACTTGGAGTAGTGGTAGGAGCGAAGCGCCTCTACTACCCTGGACGCCTTTCGCTTGGGCAGATTCTTCCAGCCATAGATGGTCTTCGACCAATAGCCGCTGTCGAGGTCCACGAGGATCAGTGCGGCAGCCCCTGCGGGCTGTATCATAAGAACCTTTCCCTGCATCTCTTTCCTGAATTCTACGGGCTTGCCTTCGGCGTTAAAAACAGTAACCTTCTTCATGGTGGAAGAATCATATTCTGTTCGCTGCTCGCCATGGCCGTAGACTACTGCGTAGCCGTTTCCCTTCTTTTCTATCCAGTAGTCATGAGCCGATGCGACGCTGGCGGCTAGGATTGACGTCGCTAATAGACATAATATAGTCAGTTTCGTGATTCCTTTCATGTATACCTCCGTTTTGTTCAAGAATATCAGGACAAGTACGGTACCCGTAACTTCCAGAGCACCGACCATCGTGAGGTGGGGGATCATCAAAGCCGGCAAGGTATACTTCAGCGGGTATGGGAAGTAGAAAGCACCCGTTGCTGATCCTGCGTACAGCATAGGCTGGACGCCAAGCTGCACTGCCGCGGCGAGGGCGCCAAGGTTAAGGGCAAGATACGATGCCACCCCGGCAGCGAATAGACGCAGAAGCAGAGAAGGGCCGGCCCTTTCTTTTGAGTCAAGTACCTTCGCGACAGTCGTGAACTCTCCGATCCTGGTGATGAGTGTGTATATCCAGAATCCGACGAATGAACCGATGAAGGCGATATTGAAGCAGTTTGCCCCGATCGCCGTTATCCCCCCATCCCCCATGACCAGGGCCTGGATAATCAATGAGATGGAGACTGCCATCAGTGCAGACCATGGTCCCAGAAGGATAGCGACAAGCGCGGCCCCCGACATATGCCCCGTTGTACCTCCCGGTATCGGCAAGGCGAACATCATAATCACCAGGCTAAATACAGACCCCATCGCCAGGTAAGGTACCTGCGCCGCTTTAACAACTTGTTTTACTCTTTTTGATGCGACCACCCAGAGAGGAACCATGATAGTGAACATCGTTCCATAGGTGGCAGGTCCTAAATAACCATCCGGTATGTGCATTAGTAAACCCTCGTATTTGTCATCTGCTCAGGGAGCCACCTCGTAGACATGGAAAAACACATGGTGAACATTCCCTGCCTGATATTAAGAGTATGCCTCTGAAGATAATTTCAACTGTACCGCCGGGCATCAAGAAAAAATAGCAGCCGATCCGGCGAAATCAGTAACACCATTATTATATCTATACAGCAATCGTGTTACGATATGTATATTAGTAACACATACCGATTATTCTGTCAAGTGAATTTTTTTATGGCTTAGCTATCCTCCCGATGAAGCCTTCCCTTGTAAGTACGGTATTGACCATGAGCGGATGAAAATGATTGGAGGGTCTTTGATTCATTTCTATGGGGCTCGCGTGAGGATTTGGTCTAGACTTGCCCTGGTTTTGATACAGCTGATTTATTCCGGTAGGGGAGGTTATTTATTTGCGGGCGATGCCTTTTAACATCAACTTATTCAGAAGAATTTAGAAAAAATTTGGTGGCTGTAAAAGCGAAGTTCGAGCCCGCTACATGTAGCACCGATAAGTCGAACAAATAGGAAAGAAGTTGTAACGCGACATCACTTCACCTCTTCATGATGTATCTTTTTTAATATCGAGATAACCTCTGAATCCTGCATGTCGGGAAAACTTTGATAAAAAGATGCGACTGCAAAGGAGTAACCCCTGTCGATATGAAGGCATATAATCGAATCAACCTCCCGCTTGACCATATGGTATGAATTTTCATGGGCAACAGGAACTGCACATAATATTTTCATGGCTTTTTTCTCTTTTGCAAACCGTATAGCGGCGAGCATGGTAAATCCCGTAGCCAGCCCATCGTCGACTATAATGACGCAGCGATCTTTCAGCTCCGGGAAAGGTCTTGAGCCACGATATAATTTATCCCTGCGCAGGACTTCCTCATATACTTCATCCACGATTGCATCGATTTCCCTTTCTGATACATAACCGGAATCAATCAATCTTCTGTTTAGTATTACCTGTCTTTCTAGGGTGACGGCGCCGAAGCCCATTTGATCATTTTGAGGTATGGGCAGTTTGCGGAGCGTTATCGGCTCCAAGAGACAATTCAATTTCCGTGCGATAGGATAACCGACTGAAATCCCGCCTCTCGGTATACTAAGAACGATAGGATTTTTATCACCCTCACTGAGATGTATTTTCGCAGAAAGTCTTTCACCAGCATCAAGCCTGTTCTTAAAGAGAATCATATCAAGTATTCCCAAATATCACAAAGTGCATTGATTCATTACGGACCGATGTCAGCAACTCTTTCGGAAATGATACAAAGATTTCTATTTTCCCGTATTCACCATCAAAACCAGGTTTAATATTTACTTTTCCCGCTCGCATGCGCGAGATTGCTTCCTGAAGAATAAACGCGCGTGCGTCTCCTATGTCTTTCAGCGGTACGTCCATGAGAATTTTTAATTTCGGATGCCATTCGTATGTCAGAACTGCGTGGACCGCGAAAACCGTTGCTTTTAGTTTCACATTCCGCTCATCAAAAATGTGTGGCGGAAGGTGAAGAGGTGACACCGTCCGCCACTCGAAGAGAAGAAATAGAAAAATGGTAGCTACAGGATGAGGTAGTCCGAATGTCCTTTGAAACTGGATGGCCGTCATGTACTGCCACACGACCATCCTTAACATTAACCATTTATAGATCAGCATTTATAAGCATAAAAGTGATTGAAGCAAAATCCCTCCGGATCACTTTGCTTAAAATCTGTTTCTGCCTGGCACTGTCCAATCATTCTTTTCGATACCTCTTCATAATCAGGGTGTTTTTCTTCATCACTTTTGCACTTTACACATATGGCCTCATGATCGTAGCAGGATAAAATCCTTTTATCCGCTTCTTTCAACTTTCTATGACACCTCGCGCATTCGGAAGCGTAAATAAGCCTGTCTTTCCAATCCATCATTTATCATCTCCTTTCAATATCAGTATGCGGTGCTCTTTCATACCGGAGACAGCTAAATTCATTAGACGTTCAGGCAGTCTTCCTTCCAGAGGCAATCCTCCGCGCATGAGTCTTTCGTATGAAAGCATGGTGAATAACCTTCAATCATTTGATAATCACGGATGATATCTTCCTTTTTGCGGCCATTACTGATATTGACGCCCTTTTTCTTTGCTATCTCACGCACTTTCTTAATATTCATTTTAATCCTCCAAAGTTTGCATATTTATACGTTTTTTATTGACAAAATAGATCACTTACCAAAGGAAGGCAATGATGATAAAATAGAAGAATAATGGTAGGTATAAGCTACCTAAGAAGAAGACTGAAACATATATTCGAGATAAAAAGGGATCGTTACGTTATTTTGCAAATATCATCTTCAATGAAATCAGAAAAAGTGCTACCCCGAAGATCCTCTCCAGGACTATATTAGACAAACTTGTAGCTATTTTTGCACCCACGAGACCGCCAATAAAGAAACCCAGGCATATGAAGCCCGCAATATGTAAATCCACATAGCCCTGCCTGTAATATGTCCATGCCGCAAGGATGCCGATTGGTGGAACCAGTAAGGCCAGCGTTGTCCCCTGAGCCATGTGTTGTGAAATGCCAAAAAATAATACCAGAGCAGGGACGATAATCGTCCCTCCCCCAATGCCGATAAGACCGCTAAGAATCCCCGCCACTAATCCCAGCAGCATATACAGAAATGCGGTCATGAAAAAAATCCTACATTATTAATGGTTATTTTTCCATCCAGTAGCAAAAAGGATCCGAGGATGCCGGCAACTTTTTCGTGAAATTATTTCCCCAGTGCAGCTTTGTTGACAGTTAATTTAGCCGTTTTGGATCCGATAATACTGCAGGTGGCCGTGACCTCTATCGTCTCGCCTTCGGCAGCCGTCACTTTGTATTTGTATGTAAAGATTTCCGGGTCGGGCTGATTTTCATATTTGTTATTGCTCACAACCTCTCCTCCCTTCTTTATCTCCACATACTTTATATAGTGATAATTGGGTGAGGAAGTTTTATGGGTGATAGTGACCGTCAACATCTGGGCATTAGCATCATATTCAAGTTTTACGTCTTTGGGTGAATTGGCAAAAGACGTCTGAGGATATAAACAAAAAACCGTTAATAAAATTAGAACTACACTCCATTCAAACTTCAAAAACCCGTCTCTCCGCATCATCATGCACCTCCATATTTTTTAGAATAATTGATATAAAACTAATGTTCTTGATTGTGTAAAGCAATGAGTATTAAATGTAAGAAGAATAGTAGCTATTTCCTCCTATTTCACAGCCATTTTATCCTCATTGTATATCACTATTGTATGAATTATTTTTTTTGAACGATCTTTGAGAATGTTGCCAGCACCTACAGGATTCAAGTGAAATGTTTGGGAATTAAAGTGTTTTAAGGGTCTGGCAAGAATCATATCATTGGTAACAAACAACGGAACCCTTAAATCCTGGAATCTTTTTTACAACTAGATGCGAAATGAATTTCTTGCGTTAATCCCGGCGCCATAGATGTGCAGCTTTATGCGGATGTCCCGGGTGCCGCCTGAGATTCATGTTATGACATGAGCCTGCCTTATGGATGCGGCCAGGAACACATATTTCTATGCAACGAGGATTGAGACTCAGAGACCGCCGAATGACTTTACACCACGCGTGATTCCTGCCGTTAGTGGCGCCTTGGTGCCGCTGGAGGCACCAAGGATTCTCTGGTATCGGTAGTATGAAAAAAAGGGGAAAAGGAAAAAGACCCATGAATCTGAAAGGTAAAACCATTCTTGTCACCGGTTCAAGTTCCGGGATCGGAAGAGAGACAGTCCTCCAGCTTGTCCGGGAAAAGTGCAAAGTAATAGTGACCTATTTCGAAGGCGAGGCGGCCGGGAAAGATGTCCTCAAAGAATGCCGGAAATACAGTAAGGCCGCCCTATATCATCTGGATGTCCGTGACGACAGTTCCATAAAGCGTCTCGTGAAATCGGTAACCGATGAATTTTCTAACCTGGATGTTCTAATCAACGTCGCCGGTGTCGTGTCAGATAAACCTCTTATCGAGCAGTCGGCGGAAGATACGGCAAATCAAGTTGGCGTAAATTTACTAGGTCTCATCAACGTCACGCGGTCATTCCTGCCTCTACTTTATAAGCAGAAGGAAGCGGTGATCGTCAATATTGCAAGCGGGCTTGCTAAAGAAGTGCTGCCGGAATTCACTGTGTACTGCGCAGCAAAATGGGGAGTGAGGGGTTTCACACGGGCTATTGCCCTGGAACTTCCTGAGAGAGTCAGGGTCTATTGTGTCAACCCCGGAATGACGGCGACAAGAATGACGGATTACCGGGGGGCCGACCCGGCGGATGTGGCGAGGGTCATTGTGCGGACAGTGGCGGAAAAGCTCCGGAAAAAATCCGGGGATGATGTAGATGTCTGGAGATACATTACACAGGGATAATAAAAATTGTTAACCCCGTCCTCCACACCACACTTAAGAATAAAATGTTGCGCATTCAATTGTATCTATTCATACCTAACGAAGGCTCCTCCTCAGTATTCCGTGCTTATCATCCCGAAGATGCGGCACCGGAAATTTATTGATTATTTCCCAATTGGGAATTGACAATCGGGTTATGGTTAATTATACACAATGTCTTGCCTATACCTGAGACCGGATGGGTATTGTGAGAAGCGTCTCTAAATTGTCTTATCCGAATAGAGTGGCTTAATTTGATGGTAAATGTAATGACAGAATTTACCGTGGGTGCGGTTGATGAGTGAGGATACAACAGCGAAAAAAAACCTCGATGTAAGTAAGAAGATTACCCTGTTTGTAACAACGGCAGCCTCATTTATTACACCATTTATGGGGTCGTCAGTTAACATTGCCCTACCATCCATCGGGTCTGAATTCTCCATGAGCGCTATCCTCCTGGGCTGGGTTGCTTACTCCTTCCTCCTTGCAGCTGCCACCGTCCTTGTCCCTATTGGAAGGATAGCCGATATCTGGGGAAGGAAACGGATATTCTCGTCCGGATTAGTTATCTACACCTTGTCTTCCTTGTTCTGTACCGCCGCATACTCCCCTTATTCTCTCATTGCCTTCAGGCTGCTGCAGGGCGCAGGTGGTGCAATGATTTTCGGAACATCCATCGCCATCCTGACCTCCGTCTTTCCAGCCGGGGAAAGAGGGCGGGCCCTTGGAATAAATGTAGCCTCGGTCTATCTGGGCCTTTCCGCAGGGCCCTTTTTAGGCGGGTTCCTGACCGAGCATTTTGGCTGGCGGAGCATATTTATGATCAATGTCCCCCTTGGTGCCATGATCCTGATCCTCGTCCTGTGGAAGATTAAGGAAGAGTGGGCCGAAGCGAGAAACGAACGTTTCGACTATAAAGGTGCCTTCCTTTACATGGCTGCACTTGCGACAAGCATGTATGGATTTTCTTCCCTCACGCGACCCCCCGGGATCTGGCTTATCATCATCGGTCTTATCCTGATTATTACCTTCATCCTCCGGGAGAGGAATGTCCGGAATCCTCTTCTCGATATCACTTTGTTACGCCATAATTCAGCCTTTGTCTTCTCCAACTTGGCGGCCTTGATCAATTACAGCGCCACTTTCGCTGTGAACTTTCTGCTTAGTCTCTACCTGCAATATATCAAAGGATTCAGCCCGCTCCATTCAGGCTTGATCCTTGTAGTACAGCCGGTCATACAGGCCTTTTTCTCACCCTTTGCCGGGAGGCTTTCCGACCGGATTGAGCCGCGGATTGTCGCCTCTATAGGAATGGGTCTTACCGCCATCGGCCTGGGACTCTTGATACTCCTTAACAACCGGGCATCCATTCTCTTCATTGTTGCTGTCCTTATTACCCTTGGTCTCGGCTTCGCCCTCTTCTCATCGCCGAACACCAATGCTGTAATGAGTTCCGTAGAAAACCGGTTTTATGGTGTCGCATCCGGAACACTTGCCACAATGCGTCTTACGGGGCAGATGCTCAGCATGGGGATCGTCATGCTGGTTTTTGCACTTCATATTGGAGATGCTCCCATCACACCCGAAGAATATCCCTCGTTCATGGTAAGCATGCACATCTCGTTGATAATCCTCTGTCTTCTATGCTTCGGCGGCATCTTCGCTTCCCTGGCGAGAGGCAAAATCCGTTAAGCATTTAATTTGCATCCAAAACAAAATTTAAAACAGGCCATATCTCGTATCCCTTTCTTCAGGGGTAGTTTAAACCTACCATTACTCTTCCATTTAATCCTCATTGCCTCCCGCCGGCATGTACACTAATTTATATTCTCAAGAGGTGTGACCAGAACTTAAAAATTGAATAAGGGAAGGGGACCGGAATTGATGCCAAAAGGAAGAGTAAAGTGGTTCAGTGAACGGATTGGTGCCGGATTCATCAAGACCGAGGAGGGCAAAGATGTATTCTTTAACATCAAGGCCATTCATGACAGCGACCCGCAGATTATGCAGAGGGGACAATTTGTGAGCTTCGATATCTTGAAGACTGAAAGTGGGATTTCATTATCAGCTGCCAATGTGAAACCATTGAATCCTCGGCACGTGAGTTAATATAACTGCTCTAATACTTGCAATGGTTTTATAGATTGCTGCGGAATAAATTCTTTTGTCGTACAAGCAGGAAATATCAAGGAATCTAAAGGTGGAAAAGAAAAGCGCGGGGTTACTGCTGTATCGGTATCATGATGGCGTCCCGGAGGTATTTCTGGTTCATCCGGGCGGCCCGTTCGGTGCCAACAAGGATATCGGGGTATGGTCCATCCCCAAAGGAGAGATTGGACCTGAAGAAGAACAGCTTTCCGCTGCCATGAGGGAATTCGATGAGGAGACGGGGTTTAAAGTGGATGGACGATTTATAACACTAACACCGGTCAGACAGCCGGGAGGCAAACTCGTGTATGCGTGGGCACTCAAAGGAGACTTGGATGCCTCGTCTGTGAGGAGTAATTTCTTCTCGATGGAATGGCCGCCGCATTCAGGAATCGAGCGGGAATACCCGGAAATAGACCGAGCCGGCTGGTTTTCGCTGAACACTGCCAAAGAAAAAATTCTAAAGGGCCAGATCGGGCTGCTGGAGGAGCTCGAAACGATCCTCTCTACCCCGTAATTTCCGCCCTTCACTCTTTCCATTTCCAGGAAAGGATAACTGGCAAAACAACGGCTGGTCTAAGCTCCCTATGAAGAGACGGACGTAAGATATGACCTGAGATTTGTTTTTTTGCTTTTTATGCCAAATTTTGAACGAAGGTTTTTTCTGTGGAAGTCCACTGCTGTTGCCGATATGTTAAGCAGTTCGGTTATTTCTTTTGTCGTCTTACCTTCTTTGACAAGGCTGGCTACCTCAATTTCCCTGGGCGTCAGGTTGAGGTATGCCGAGGTCAGATTGCGCAAGAATGGTGAAATAATGTCGTTCAGATGCGCCTCGATGATCTCAACATGAACCAGCTGGTTTTTATCTAATTTAAGATTCTTCAATTTTTCCAGGTAGGGCAGAACAAGCTTCTTAACATTGGCCAGCACTTGCCCTTCCAGAGTGGTCTTATCTTCTTCCCTGTGTTTCAGTAAGACCTTTAAGGCCGTATTGGCCTCCTGAAGACTTTGTGATTTTAACTCCAGTTCCTGTTCCCTTTTTTTCAGGGCTTCCTCGGCTGTTTTCCGTTCCGTAATATCCAGAAGGGACATGACAGTTCTCTTCGTTGACGGCATCAAGGCGATGTTTGCCAGAACATTTCGTATGTTTCCCTGCCTGCTGCTAATCCGGAATTCATAGCCGTCCGCCGGCATTTTGAAATGCTTCCCCCATGGCTGCTTGAGGCTGTTTACTTTGACAAGATCATCTTTAATAACAAATTCCATCCAGCTTTTTTTGCCCTCAATCTCAGACCTTGAAAAACCGGATAGTCTTTCAAACTGCCTGTTGGCAAGAATGATCGTTGTATCTTCATCGATTATAATAGTTGCCGTTCCCGTGTTTTCAAAAATTGTCCTGTATCTGACCTCCGATTCCCTCAGTGCATCTTCAAAACGCTTTCGCTCATTCCTTTCTTCCACCTCGTTCAGTGCCCGGGAAACGGCGAGCCCGAGGCGTGACAGCCTGTTTTTCAAGACATAATCGGTCGCTCCCTTTTTGAGCAGTTCAATCGCCATTTCTTCACCCAGCGCCCCGGAAACAAAAATGAAGGGGGTTTCGGGGCATTTATCCATGGCGATCTTTAATGCGGACTGACCGTCAAATGAAGGCAGGGAATAATCTGAAAGGATAATGTCCGGGCAAAATCCATTAATCGCATTGATAAAAGACGTTCTTGTGGAGACGCGCTTCGATATAAAGGTCATGCCTGACTCTTTAAGTTCGTCTTCCATCAATTCGGCATCCGTAGGAACATCCTCAAGGACCAATATTCTTAATTCCTTGCTCATGGTATTCGCCTCCACCCTCTCCCAGGAATTGAATCTTCATCTGTACTAGTCTATACTCCGTCGTAGGTTGATTGGTTCATAAATACCCAGTATGATCCGATGTCAGCTACAAAACGTGAAAATTTATCAGCATCCATGGGCTTTACAATATAACTGTTGGCCCCAAGCAGGTAGCTTTCGATTCTGTCCCGTGCCTCATTGGATGAAGTAAAAACGACAGTCGGGATATACCTTGTCCGTTCATCGGATTTGATGCTTTTCAGAACCTCAAGGCCGCTGACTTTGGGAAGTTTTAAATCGAGCAGTATCAATTTAGGAAGATGACCGGAATCATGCTCGACGCATCCTTGCGGGCCGAAAAAATAGTTGATTGCTTCCGCGCCGTCATTTATGACATGAACCGTATCACTGATATCTTGCTCACTAATGGTTTCGAGAATCATCTCGACATCGTGACGATTATCCTCAATGACGAGAATATCAACTCTATTCATAATAACATATTACTCCTTTCTGCATAGTGTGAAATAAAAGGTCGCACCCCCGTCTATTTCGCCTTCCGCCCATACGCGCCCGCCATGCCTGCGTAT
>PDVH01000150.1_pt1 | contig 18379 bp, 15 predicted proteins | sample 1369781 | NCBI WGS metagenome assembly PDVH01 (sample SAMN07795378, study PRJNA414565) | Alkali sediment metagenome, whole genome shotgun sequencing project. | isolation source: glacial lake sediment | place: Bosnia and Herzegovina: Donje Bare Lake | collected 2016-06
CCAAGGCTGGCATGCATAGGGGTGCCGTCTTCTGAGAGGATGAATCCACCCATCATGGTGTCATTGAAGGGTTTTTCATCGGTCAGGAGCGTGCAACGGAGGATTGTGTAAAACGCCCAGGTGCGGATGATATCATGTGCCTGCGGGCGGACCGACATGGGGTACAGTTGTTTGAATTTTTTCTCATCCCGGTACCAGAACGTGTTGTATAAGGGTGATATGGAGGAATCCATCCAGGTGTCAAAGACGTCCTCACAGCCTTTCAGGTGACCACCGCATTTCGGGCAGGTCGATACTGGTGGTTTATCTATCGTTGGGTCGATATAGCAATCCTCAGCTTTTGCAAGGATGACTTCACCGCATCGTTCGCATTCCCAGAGTGGTATTGGTGTCGCGAAGTACCGTTGTCTGCTGATCACCCAGTCCCATTCCAGGGAGTTAACCCAGTCCTCGAGTCGTATTTTCATAAACTGGGGGTACCAGTGCATTGCGTCACTTGCGTCCAGGACGAGTTGTTTGAACGGGATGGTCTTCAAGAACCATTGTTTGGCGTTGATGAACTCGACAGGCGTCTTGCATCGCCAGCATACTCCAACGTTCTGCGCCAGCGGCTCTTGTTTCAGGAGCAATCCATCCTGTGTCATATCCTGGATGATTGTTTTTCGTGCATCTTCTATTTTCATCCCCTTGTATTTTCCGGTGAGCGCGGTCATCTTACCTTCTTCGTCGATGCTCATCTCAAGGGGGAGTTTATATTTGAACACCCAGTTGAGGTCTTCCTTGTCTCCGACGGTGCAGATCATGACAAGACCCGTACCAAACTCAGGGTCGACTGCGTCGTCCTCTACTATCTTGACTTCCTTGTTGACCGTGGGGACTTTTACCGTCTGGCCAACAAGCCAGGGGGCTCGTTCATCGGTGGAGTGCACCGCGACGATTTGACAAGCAGCTAGCATCTCCGGTCTGGTGGTTGCAATCTCGATATAGGTCCCCTGTGCATCCTTTCCGATGCCGTGGAATTTGAGGAGTTGTTCATCCTGTGGTTTGGTGAAATAGAATTTAATGGTGTTGAGTTTCGTGGTCCGGTCGCTGTAGACGACTTCAGCATCTGCCATAGCAGTCATACACCGGGGGCACCAGTTGACGGGGAACTCTCCTTTGTAGATATGACCTTTTTTGAACAGTTCGATGAAGGAGATTTGGGTGATCCTGCGATAATATTCCGCGTTAGTCTGATAGTAGATGGAGGGGTCCATGCTTTCCCCAAGTCTGATGAATTGGTTGGTCATGGTCGCGATGTTTTTTTCTGCGAACTCCGAGCAGAGTTTGGTGAACTCATGTCTGTCAATGTCTTTTCTGGTGATGTTGAGCTGCCGTTCGACACGCTCCTCGATAGGGATACCATTGACATCGAAACACAGCGGGAAGAACACGTTGTATCCTTTCATGCGTTTGTAGCGGGCAGCAAAATCGATATGGGTGTAATGCACTGCGTGACCAGCGTGGAGGGGACCTGAGGCGTACCGCGGGGGAACATCGATGCTATAGGGTCTTTTCTTACTGGAAAAATCGAAATGATAAATCTTCATTTCTTGCCATTGTTTCTGCCATTTTTCTTCAAAGGCTTTCTGGTCGTAGTCTGTCATAGCGGTTTCCTCATAGGGAGCCGGTTCAGAACGCACAGTAGATTTTTCTTTATAAATATTGCTTTTGAGTTTTTATAAAAAAATACGGTCTTTTATATCCACATGCAATAATTTTATAATAGTCTTACCTATTACCGATACCGGATGCAGCATCACTCTCCATCGGAGGGATATTTTGCCTGAAGCAATCGCCTATGAATTAGCAAAAAAACAAAAAGAGATCTCTGTAGCAGAATTCTTCGAACGCAATAAACACATCCTTGGTTTTGGGAACCCGACCCGGGCGCTCATCACCAGCGTCAAAGAAGGAGTTGATAACGCATTAGACGCCTGCGAGGAGTCAGGGATCCTCCCTGATATATATGTCGAGGTGAAAAACCCAAACGAGGAAGAATGCGTTGTCATCGTTGAAGATAACGGTCCTGGTATCATCAAACAGCAGATCCCTCATGTGTTCGCCCGGTTGCTGTACGGATCCCGGTTCCACGCGGTCCGGCAGAGCAGAGGACAACAAGGGATCGGTATTTCCGCGGTCGTACTGTACGGACAGTTGACCACTGGGAAACATGCGAAGATCATCTCAAAAATCCAAGAGGACCAACCGGCGGTACTCACCGAACTTGCAATTGACACGAATAAGAATCGTGGCGAGGTACAGCATCAGGAGATCATGCATTGGGAAAAACCCTCAGGGACCCGCGTTGAGGTGTGTTTGAAAGCAGATTACAAACGGGGGAAACGGTTTGTCTACGAATATATACAATCCACGTCCATTGTCAACCCTCATGCTCGATTGGTGTTCAAGGAATCGGATGGGACCGAACATGTCTTTGAAAGGACCGCGGATATCCTTCCGAAAAAAAGCGAGGAGATCCAACCGCATCCCTACGGTGTCGAGCTTGGCACCTTAATAAAAATGTCAAAAGAGACAAAAGCAAGGAAGCTTGCATCGTTCTTAAAACATGATTTCAGCAGCATGGGTGATCGGACCGCAAATGCTGTCTGTGATGAAGCAAAGCTTGATAGGAATCTGAATCCAGCGGATATGAGCCGGGAGCAGTTCCTCGCATTGTATCAGGCCTTCAAACGAGTGAAGTCTCTCCCCGATTGGTGAGATGTTGATTCGTCGGAGTCTGAAGAGTGAGACCCAGGAGATCTCCCCTGAGTTTATTTTCACGGCCTCCCGTCCTGCGTCTGTGTATTCCGGGAACCCCTTCCAGGTTGAAGTCGGGATTGTCTATGGGGGGAACCTCCCGAAGGATAAACCTGTGAGAATCCTTCGGTTCGCAAACCGCATCCCGTTGCTGTTCCAGCAGGGGGATTGTGCGGTCACGACCGCGATCGCATCGATTGACTGGCGACGGTACGGCCTGGATCAGCCCTCTGGAAATGGTGTTCCCATTGGTCCTGCGATCTTCCTGACGCATGTCGCATCGACCCAGATCCCGTATACCTCGGAAAGTAAGGAAGCGATAGCAGATATCGAGGAGATTGAAAACGAAATTAAGCTAGCGTTCCGTGAGGTCGCCCGGAAAGTCCAGATGCATATCAACAAAAAAGTCAGGCGGGTGAAGACCAGGGAGAAATTCGATCTGATTACGAAGATATTACCTGAGATTGCGAAGAAATCCGCTCATATGCTCAACAAACCAATCCCGTCTCTGGAGAAGGTCATTACCAGGATCATGGATGTGGTGTGGATTGAGGATTTGGTGGAGTATGAAAAAGTCCGTGGGAAACCGGTGCAGACGAAGCTGAATGTTACGGATTCTAAGGGACAAACCGAGTCAGGTGGGTGGATTGTCAAAAGCACAATCATGGTGGTGAACTACAAAGGCAAACCACAGAAGTTCAACCTCTATGCGTTGTATCCGAAGAACGCGGTGGTCGGTGAGGTCAAACCAAAACCGACGAAGATCACAGACAGCTATATCAAATGGAGTCTGGAGAGTATTGATCCGACCGACAAGATTGATTTGTCCTTTGAACTCGCTGGTTTGAACAAAGGCGATTTTGACGAGAATGATTTGTATGTGCAGAACATTAACCCGACCTATGTGATCGGTGCTGATAAATGGGAAGGTGAGTAGAGCATGCAACGGGATTATTCCGGGGTTATAACGAAGATCGATTCGATTGCAGCAAAGGTGTATGCTGATCTGGAAAAAGCAGAGATCCCTGCGTTGCAGTTGTCAACGCGAACCAAAGCGAATATCAGGTTTGATGATGACCTCAACGTCTGGAAATATGGGAAGAACAAGACAGAGCGGACGGCAAACTCCCTTGATGGGGCATACATGCTGTTGCGGACCATGTACCTGGTCGATTTCATCAAAGACATGATAAAGGAGAAGAAATCGTCCACGTTAAGAGAAACGTATTATATCTCAGAAGGATGGAATCTCGCGAAGTTCTCCAGTCAGAACGAATCTGACCTGCTCGCGGAAGACCTTGAGGTCATCACCGGGTGCATGCGGGAGGATTTCAAGCTCAGGCCTGAGGAAGATGGTGCCCGGGTGATCGGCAATCTGGTTGTCGAGGAGATGACCCGGAATAATACGAAAAAGAAGATCCATTGTCAGGATGACGTCGGTGACGCTGGATATGGGATTCCGTATAACGTGGAGAAGGAAAAACTTTCGTTCAAAGAGGTAGATGCTGATTTCATTGTCGCGATTGAGACCGGTGGTATGTTCGACCGACTAGTGGAGAACGGGTTTGATACCGATTCCCGCGCCATCCTTGTGCATCTCAAGGGGCAACCTGCACGGTCGACACGACGGTTCATAAAACGGTTGAACGAGGAAAAGAAGCTCCCGGTGCTTGTCTTTACCGATTGTGACCCCTGGAGTTTCCGTATCTTCGGCAGTGTCGCCTATGGCGCCATCAAGACAGCGCATATCTCTGAGTATCTGGCGACTCCTGCCGCACAGTACCTCGGGGTGACTCCCTCAGATATCGAGAACTATAAGCTTCCGACAGATACACTCACCTCGGAGGATGTCGCTGCGTTAAAAAGCGAGCTGGATGATCCTCGTTTCCAGGAACAATTCTGGAAACATGAAATCAAGCTACAGCTGAGCCTGGGGAAGAAATCAGAGCAACAGGCGTTGGCGAAATACGGACTTGATTATGTCACCGATACATATCTTCCGGAGAAACTTGTGGAAATGGGGATGTTGAAAAAGTAACAGCCTGTTATTGCTGTGGTCCCCAGAGGTCTTTTGGTGGGATCATCTGGTAGCGGATGTTCAATACTTTTTCTTCATCAATGAGAATGTAGGTTTTACTAAAAATACCACCTTTCGCATCAAGGGGGATTGTGTAACTATGGAGCTGTTTTCCTTGGACGTATTCTTTCTGTTTCTTGGATTCTGGTTTTTCGAGCCTGTCCGTTCTTGAAAGCAAGGACTGTAGTAAGAGAATGATCTCAAGGCCTATTGCAATGCTGACTAAAGCAATCCCGGAGAGGATCCATTGTTCCATGGTCAGGATTGCCCATTTACTTCCCAGTTCAAGGTAATAGACGCCCATGACAACGACAGCGACCCAAAGGATGTAAATGAGAGTGATTATGAAAAAGAATTTTGTTGCTGTGAACAAACGTTTTTTTTGTGTATGTTCATCCCAAGACGATTCAGTTTCAGCCATTTCCTACCGGTCCTGTTATGATTCATTGACTTTAAAACTTTTTTGATAATGGTTTGATTCAGGGAATTATATTTATATAGGGTGATGTCCTTTGTAATTCTGGATTAGGGGAGACTATGGAAAAAAGGGTAAGTATGAAAGCAGTTCTGTCGTGTATCCTTTCTTTGGTTGTTGTAGGATCATCCTGCTTCGTTGCTGCTCAATCAGTTGAATATCCTATAACATTGAATGCCGTGCAAACCTTATATGTCGGTGGGACCGGTCCAGGGAACTATAGTTCAATTCAGGATGCGGTGGATCATGCCACAGATGGTGACACTGTTTTTGTCTATGATGACTCAGCCCCCTATTATGAAAATATCATTATCAATGTCTCGATTCATCTAATCGGTGAGAATCGAAACACGACGAGTATCGAGGGTGGGAACCATGCGATAACTATCGTTGTTGATGGGGTTTCTGTGAGTGGATTTCGGATTAGTAATGTGGGTGATTTTTGGAACTGCTGTGGTTTTTATGTCCTCTCGCAGGGGAATACCATTTCTAATAATAATATCATTAATAACCTGCGCATGAACGGGATTTTTCTCGATGGTGCATCCTATAACATCATCTCTGGGAATTTAATTGAGAACAATCGGTACCACGGGATACGTGTCGATTACGCATCACATAATCTGATTTTGAATAATGTGCTGGTGAATAACCGGGGGTATGGTATTTATTTGTATGAGGTACAGGATACCACTATCGTTGGGAACACGGTACAACAGAGTTTTTTTGATGGGTTGATGTTAAGTGGCTCTTGCATCAATAATATTATTTATCATAATAATTTTATTGATAACCCTGGGAACGCGTATGATACCACCGGGAACCTTTGGGATAACGGGTCATCGGGGAACTATTGGTCTGATTATTCCGGTTCTGATAGTGACGGAGACGGGATTGGTGATATACCCTATCTGATACCGGGGAATGTGAGTCAGGACCGATTTCCATTGATGAGTCCCTATGAAAGGAATCCTGTGGATGTCACCATTTCCATCTCCGGCTTGATTGGCCTGAGTATCTCTGTAAAAAACCAGGGGGCTGAGGATCTGCTCTCTGTCGATTGGGAGTCTCATTTGACCGGTGGTTTTGTGCTGCTTCCCTCGAAACGTGACTTCCATGGAACTATCCTGTATTTGGGACCAGGTGAGGAGATGGTGATCCAGAAGATTAGTCCCTTGCTTGGATTTGGTTTTGTGGAGACATCGGTGACGGTGGGGAAAACCACGGAGTCGATGCGAAAATTGTTTCTTTTCTTCGTGTTTATTATTCCTCCTCTTTGATAGGTCCCTCGAAGAAACTCTGATACGTTTTTTTGTTTCTTTCAAAACATTTATATCCAGGGACTGACAAATAGATACATGCTAGTAAAAATCTAGCTTTGAGGAGGTGAATTCCGTGGAGATAAAAATCGTTGGTGCAATCACCGATGAGAATGACCTTGAAGATATCGAGAGCATCGCAAGAGTCTTTGCTTATGAACAACACATGAAGGATTATACACGAGTGTTCCAGACACCGTACCCTGCTAAGAGACGAACCATCATCAATGAAAAAGGACTTGGGGGGCAAACTAGATTCGTACAGAACACAGTAGAGCATGTCCTTGTGAAAGGATTATGTTAACATCCTGTGTTTTCCATGGCTGGTTTTCCGAAAGAACCAGATTCCTTTCCCAGGGAATATCCTAATTCACCTCTTGTTTTTGTTTAATTGAAAAAGTTTAAATTCAAGTAATCTTTTCTTCCGGGCAAAGAGGTAGACAATGGTTGAATTTGAGACACTGAAAGCAGAGGAAGTAAAATTTGGAAAAAACAATTTCATCGAAGTTGCACGGAAGAAAGCGGTCGGTGAATCATTATCGAAAGAATTCGTCGCGATTTCCCGCGGATTCTATCTTTCTGATGGATCAAAGAAATGGAAGTCATCTATTACCCTGCCTGACGAAGAAGATAAAAGAAAGCAGATCGCATCATTAATTAACGACTTATAGAAACCAATGCGTATCCCGCAACTCATCTGAATTCATACCGTCATTGAGTTGCTTGTTCTTTTTCTCATTTTGTTAGTATATTCTATCGATATCTGAGATAACAAACCCTTCTGGCGAAATTCGTCAAAAGACAAAAAAAAAAAATCATCTTGTTGAATATAGAAACAACCATAGGTTTATTAAGGAGAGTCTCTATTGAACCAAGTAGCACTTAAATTAGGGGAATTGTCACATGAAGAAATTGGTCATTGCACTAGGATTTTGTATTCTGCTTCTTAGTACTCCATTGGGATATTGTACTGAAAACGATTGTGGATGCTCGCTTCCTGATGATGCCAACGTTTCAGCGTCGTCTGATACGCCTTGGATGACCGATGCTGATATCATCGCATTACAACAGCAGAGTGCCGATGAAGGTTGGACGTTTACGGTGGGGAAAAACCCAGCGACAGACCGTCCGTTCTCGGAACTTTGCGGTTTTGTTCTCCCTGACAACTGGTGGGTGAACGCATCGTTCGATCCTTGCATTCCTACAACAGCCTTGCCCGCTCATTTCGACTGGCGAGAACTTGGAGGCTGCACACCGGTGAAGAATCAAGGAGGCTGCGGGAGCTGCTGGGCGTTTGGGTCCATAGCACCTCTTGAGTGCAACATCCTCATACAAGATCACAAGGAAGTGGACCTCTCGGAACAATGGCTGGTCAGCTGCAACCGGAACGGGTGGGGATGCAACGGCGGAGGATGGGCGCAAGATTATTTCCAATGGAAAATGGATAAGTCCAATGGAACCGGGGCGGTCTTGGAAAAAGATTTCCCGTACGAGGCAACCGACCTTCCCTGCAACGGACCGTACGAGCACCCCTATCTCATCGATTCATGGCATTTTATCGGATTTCCTCAGGGGGTCGCTCCGACCGATTCCGTTAAACAAGCGATCATGACCTATGGACCGGTCTCTGTTGGCGTCGCCGTGACCCAGGCATTTGGCGGCTACACCGGCGGGGTTTTCAATGAAGATGATCCCCAGGCACCGATCAACCATGCGGTCGCATTGGTCGGCTGGGATGATACGCAAGGGGAACATGGCGTATGGTTCTTACGGAACTCATGGGGGCCTAACTGGGGCGAGGAAGGATACATGCGCATTGAGTACGGGGTGTGCAGGGTCGGATATGGAGCCTGCTATGTGAACTACCCGGTCAAGACGAAGATTGAGATCTCCAACGGGTTATTCTGTGTCACGGTCGGGTTGCGAAACGTAGGTAATACGGTGACAACCCATATTATATGTAATATTAGTGTGAAGGGTGGATTCCTTGGAGCTATCAACTCTTCCATGATTGATACGATTGACTCCCTTGAGCCAGGGGCGGTTGTCTATGAGCGAATCCCTTGCATCGGGTTTGGTCCCCTGAGCATCATGGCATCCGTTGAGCCGAACAATGCAGGGAAAACCGCAAAGCACGCGGAGGGTTTTTTATGCGGTCTGCTTTTCATTGTCACACGAAATTAATAAATACCTCCTCTACAGTCCACAGATATATTTTTAAATACGTGAGGGAATATTCGTTGCGTACGGGGTTGAAATGAAGAAAGAAAATTGCCCGTTCTGCGGTCATCGCTGGATTCGAAAATCAGACGAGTCCATGATAGAATGCCCGAATTGCAGGACAGAGTATTTCATTCAGCCACAGCATGAGAAGATCGACGAAGAAGAACTCAGCGAAGAGGAAGAAACCATCGCTGATGAGTTCGAAGAACGAAACCTCTGAACACCCCTCCTCTTTTTTTCGATAGAGAACGTCGTTCATCAAATTTAAAAACAGCTTGACGATACCGTCTGTGATGGGTGATTTGCTCTTTGACGAAGGTGCATTAATACTGACCGGTATTTTTGTCTCGTTCATCTCCACTTTTCTTTATACGATTAATGCGCAAGGGTTCATCCATCGGGGGAAGTACCGGAAGAAAGAAGAGGCGATCACGATATTCCTTGGTGCGACCGTTATTCTTGGATTAGTGACCCCTCTCATCCATGAGATGTCAAAACTGATTATCCAATATGTGCCTATCCCAACTATTTTTGGTATGGTGATTATTGGGACGAATTTTGTCCTGCATTATAGTATCCCAACCTGGAAGCAGACGTCAACGAAATCGCTTCTTATCTATCTGCTTGGCACTTTTTTGTTTATTTTAGGGTTTCTCATCGAGTACTATCTGTAGAAAAAAAAAGATGTACGGTTTTGAGCTTTCCGAGTTTTTCTTGTTCATTCTTTTCATAATCGTCGATTTTTATAACCAGTCAATAGGATAAATCGATAAGAGTTGTATAACATAATTTAAATACTATATTTTACACAATATAATATTGTATGTTGTTGAAAAACAAGGTGATCTAATGGACCCTTTCTTACAATTCCTCCTCGGATTAATCCTCGCAGTTGTCCTTCATGAACTCACCCACCTGGTTACCATGATCTATTATAATATCCCGTTTAAGGCGATCGTGGTCACGAAATGGTCTGCCATCGGATTCCTCGTCGATAACGAAAGCTACATAGCAGATAACAAAAAACTATTTTTCCTCTATTTTTCCCCGCTCATCTGGTGTTTGGTGTATTTCATCAACCCCAATGAACCATTCTTCCTGATGTTCCCGATTGTCAACATCTTCGGAGGCGTCGGAGATTTCTACAGCTTCTTTAAGCTGATTGTCATCCCGCCTGAGAAAAGAGTTGATCTCGCGAATCAAAACGATGAAAAAGTGCTTAAAAAAATCATCTGGCGGAAAGATATCAAGACCCCTAGTCGATTCTTCAGCGGGAAATAATTCTTTTTTTTCATTTTTTTCAAACATATCAACGTGATAAGCTTCTGAGATATTTTTATTGAATGTGTATAAAAGAAGCAATATTTTATTTCAATTGATGAAATAAGTATCATATACGGACTTTTCTTGTTCCCTTAAACATTAAATTTATATACGAAACATGTATTAGAATAGATAAGGAGGAATAAATCAATGACAATGTCAATTTTTAGGAAAGAATCCGTTTCTCTCATCATCAGTGTATTATTCATCACGAATATTACCCCGATCATCGGAAGTACTGCTCTGAACACAACTGATTTTGGAAACTTTTCTCGTCCTGCATGGGAACATCAAAACAAGGACCTGTCAACCCTTAGAAAACCACAACAGATGACCGGATTGTCATCGGCAGACTATCCGCAGACCACCCTGAATTTCCAGCGGTTTAACCCATCCGCTCCATTCGGTGAGGTCATTTTCACTCAGACCTATTATACCCCGGATGAGTCCTGGAACTTCCTCACCAGTGATTCCGTTTTAGGATACTTGGTGCAAGAAGACTTCTGGGATGTCCCACAAGCGATCGGTGATGTCCACTGGTACGGTCTCTGTATGTTATATAGCGGTGGATGGACACCAGTTGACCCAGCCGGAACCCTCTGGGAGATTAAATTCTACGAGGACAGCGGTGGAGCACCTGGTGCTGAAGTCGCAAGTTTCTCAGATCTTGAGCCTACCGTGACCGACACCGGTCTGTTATACGGTGGATATTACCCAATGTGGTACTGGGAAATTAGCCTAGATTCACAAGTTGACCTAGCCGCAGGCTGGGTGTCGATCCAAAGCACTTCCAACCCACTTGGCGGTAGTTTCTTATGGGCAGCAGGCCCTGATGGGAACTTCAACGCACGACAGAACGGAGCATCCACTGGGACGAACCAGGCCTATGACCTGACCGCACCCGATATCCAATACGATCACGATATCTCCATTTCAACTATCGTGAAACCAGCTACCGGGAACGGCGCACCGATCGACCCGGTTGTAAAAGTGAAGAACGGCGGGTTATACACTGAGACTAACGTGCCCATTGAATTGCTGATCGGAACGGAAGTCATCAGCGGAACCGTTGAGGATTTCGAGGCAACAGATGGCGGATACACTCATTTCCCGAAGACCATTGACGCCTGGGAATATGGAACACCAACCTCCGGACCAATGGCAGCTCACTCTGGTACAAAACTCTGGGCAACCATTCTCAATGGAGCCTACCCGAACGGCATGTGGTGCAGCCTGGTAACCCCAGCGTTCACCGTGCCTTCTGGAGTCATGTTCAACTTCTGGCAATGGTACCAATTCGAACAGGGCTGGGATGGCGGTAACGTCAAAATCAGCACTGATGGTGGAAACACCTGGACACTTATCACCCCTGAAGGTGGATACCCAGGGACTCTGTCAAGCAACCCCTACATGACCGGTCAACAAGGATATACTGGCACCGGGCCTGGCTGGGAGAAAGAGGAGTTCGACCTGAGCGCCTATGAAGGAATGCTTGTCCAGATCATGTTCGAAACCGCAAGTGACTCATCTGTCACCTACCCCGGATGGTACATCGATGATGTCGGTTTTACCGTCATCAGCTGGCAAAATGTCTATGACCAGATAGTTTACATCCCAAGCATCGCACCTGATGAGGTCGTCGAGGTAGCGTTCCCAACATGGACTCCAGCGGAAATTGGAACCGTTGAGGGCATAACCGTCAACTACTTCGCAGAGGCGTATAACCTCTTCGCCGATGAGAACGCAGCAAACGATTACAAATCCAAGGCGTTCAGCCTCCACTACGGATACTTCAACGACGTGAAAGTCAACGCGATCAACTCACCAATCAGCGGACTAGCCGAGAAACAGACACCGGAAGTCGCTATTGAGAACGTTGGTCAGTTCGACCAGAGCGTCAATGTGAACATGGTCATCAGCAAGATCCAATATGGTGCCCAATGGACACAAGAAGCAACTGGCGAATGGCAACAGAGCTTCTCCAACGTCGCCGGCGGAGTATCACCTGAGGCATACTTACCCTATTATGTCATCCAGGGCGACTATGCTTACTTGATGTCCTGCCCGATCGACACCTCCGCATACTCAACGCTGTCCTTGTCGTTCAGAAGCATGATCAACGACTACGCGGGCGGATACAACTGTTACATCAAGTCCCGTAGCTCAGAATCTGACGAATGGACCGATGTCACCCCGTGGGCTAACCCAATCTACGGCAGTATCCCTGCAGCGCAATACACTGTCGATGTCACTGGTGATATCAGCACCACAACCCAGATCATGTTCGAGTTCAGTGGATATTACTTCAACCTGAACTACTGGTATATCGATGATTTCGTCTGCGGACCCTATTCCACGGACTTCTCAGGAAACTTCCCACCAGTAGAAGTAAGCTTGATCTCTGAGTATGATGGAACAACAACCGTTGATCTCGCAGCAGGAGCAACCATGAACGTCACCTTACCACAATGGACACCATCTGACCTGCCCTTCTCAATGGGTATCGATTACCAAGCAGATGTGACCTTGACCTTGAACGGGTTCACTCCAGTCTACAGCTACGGTTTCGAAGAAGCCTATATACCAGCAGTACCTCCAGGGCCTCCAGTGTTCCCACCAGCAGGATGGGCCGTCTATAACGTCAACGGATACAACACCTGGGTACAATCCAATTCAGGGCAACGCACTGGTTCATATTGTGCAAAATGCACCTACGACTACATGGTAATGCCAAACGATGACTGGCTGACCACAAAAGGAACCGTTGTAGCACCTGGCGGAATCTTTGATATCTGGATTGATACCTACAGCTACAGCGACGATGAATACGAAATCTACATGTCTACAACCGGTAACACCCCTGCTGACTTCCTCGCAGGAACAATGCTTGCTGGTGTATACTATCCAGTTCCAACGGTCTACACAGAATATACCTTTGACATGTCCGCATATGTTGGAATGACGGTATACTTCGCAGTGCATTACATTGGTTACAACGCATGGTATATCTGGGTCGATGATGTGACCTTCCCAGATGGGTCCTTCGAAGGATTCGAAGGAGGAACCCCTGGTGTACCAGGTCACTGGCCAAGTTTCAACCAATACGTCTATGGGACCACAACCGACCAATGGTTATCAGTCACTTCTGGTTCATCTCCAACCTGTACACCACCAGAAGGAACCTATATGGCTGAGTACAACTCCTATAGCATCTCCTCAGGAAACTCTGCCGAACTCGATGGCACTGTCCTTATCGACTTTACCACGGCTACCCAAATGAAGTTCAAGATGATGCATGATACCGGTTATTCCGGCTCTGCTGATGTCATCTATCCATTATTATCAGTAGATGGTGTGAACTTCTGGTATGACGGCACTGCATTCTACCGGTATGATGGAACAACTGGCTGGAAGACAGAAACCATGGACTACAGCTTCTTAATCAGCTATTTAGGCGGTCCTGGTAACTACTACATTGGGTTCTACGCAGTATCTGCCTATGGGAACAACATGTTCATCGACGATATCAACGTCATGTCCTTCTCAGCGATTCCCGATGGGAACCCAGCGGACAACACCATGAGCAAGACGTTCACCTTAAGCTATGAACACGATGTTGGTGTTGCAACCATCACCGAGCCATCCTACACACCACTCAGAACAGGCGAGGTCATCTTCCACCAAGGCTACTACGGACCTGACGAATCCTGGGCGTTCGACACCTCAGGAATGGCACTCGGATACCTTGTCTACGAAGACTTCTTTGGTCTGACTGACAAGATCGGCGATGTCGCATTCTGGGGCCTTGCACTTGCCAACAACGGCGGATGGCTGCCATCTGACCCTGCATTGTTAGTCTTTGATGTCATCTTCTACGAAGACAACGCAGGTCTACCAGGCGCAGTCGTCACATCATTCACTGGGCTTTCCGCGACCTTTGAGGACACTGGAATCCAGTATGCTGGTGCCTATGAGATGTACAAATGGTATGTCACCTTACCTGAGGCAGTCGATATGACCGATGGTTGGATCTCCATCCAGAGCGAAATACCTTCAGATAACGGTAACCTCATGTGGGCGACCGGACCTGATGGGAACCTCAACGCACAACAGTTACAAGGCGGTACATTAGTGCCTCTCGGCCAGAACATGGCTTACGATCTTGGCAAAGCAGCGGAAAATCCACATTACACACCGCCAGGAACCTACAATGTCGCTGGTATCGTGAAGAACTTCGGGGTCACCTACGAGGAAAGCAACTTTGACGTAAACACCAAAATCACGAACAGCACTGGAGCGGTCGTCTACGACGAAACCATAACCGTCACGGACATACTCGAACCCCAGATGACCATCGCAGTGGATTTCCCTGATTTAGTAATCCCGGATGAAAACAGCGAAGGATACTGGAAGATCACGATGAAAACCATGCTAGCTGGGGATGACCATACGAACAACGACAAAAAAACATTAATAATTAATGTACCACCACCAGATATGCCGCCAGTGACACAAGCAATCCTCTCAGGAACTATGGGCCGGAACAATTGGTACATCAGTTCAGTCATGGTAACACTTACTGCAATGGACGAATACATAAAATGGCCAAGTGGAGTCAACCATACGTATTATAAAATCGATGAAGGCGAATGGAACGAATACTTCTGGCCTATCGAGGTTTCGGATGATGGCCATCATAGGTTTTATTTCTATTCTGTTGATAAAGCGATACCTCCTAACGAAGAAGAAATAAAAAATGTGAGTTTCAAGATCGATCAAACCGCTCCTTCAATTACGATGTCGGTAGAGAAAATCGCGTTCAGACAATGGAAGTTCATGGCAACCGTTTCTGACGAGATGAGTGGAATGTGCTTCGTCCAATGTTATCTAGATGGTTTGCCCCTTGGAAACATCACCGAACCAGGACCATACGAATGGAATTGGAGCGGAAAAGGCAACCATACCGTGACCGGTATAGCCTATGACTTCGCAGGCAATTCAGCACAAAACGAAGTGGTGTTCAGCTATTCACTGGCCGACTATCAGTATCAACGATATCCTTTTTTATCATTACTTGGAACCATCATCCAGCGGATTCATACCCAAATCCAAAAGCTGTTCGATGTAAAAACGATCCATAATATGCTGCGTTAATCATCTTTCGTTATGCATAACATAAAATACAAGATGGTTCAGGGTGACTGTTGCAACATGATCTTCTTGTCCCTCTTGTTTCATTTTGAACCGTACACATTGGGTATGGTTCTCCTTTGACAAGCAGTAATTATAAACGGGTTTGGTGACGAACTCATACACCACTTTATTTTGATTGAGTAATTTGTAGAACTCAGGGAGGTTCTCGGGAAATATATTCAGACAGGTGTTGAGATGTTGACAGCGGAAATCACTTTTGAGGATATTATACACTAAGCATTTTTGATAGCCTTCTGATTCACAGTTGGAAAAATCTTTATACTGAATAATCGAAGGATATGTTCGTATACAATCTCTAGTAAAATCGATATAATACGGACAACTCATTATCGCTCACGACCTATGAAAAACATATCTTTTAAATCAATAAAAATGTTTGCATCATGCATTAAAAAAAAGAAGCAGAGGAAAAATGCTATTCTTGTCATAGTACGTTAAATTGTGGGAAGAAAGATTTAAATGAAATCGCGCCATAACGCTTTTTTAGGGAGCATTGTATGAAAAAACTACTCGTTATTCTTGTCATAGCCTTATTTGTTTTTCCTCTGAGCCTTTTTGCGAGTTCTCAGCAAAATGTTTTAAGAAATGATCAGGAAAAAAATATAATGACATCACGGAATAATGTTTCGCTCGCCCTTCCTAGATTTAAGACAACCTACATGGTTATGATGCGTGATGGAGTACGGCTTGCCACCGATGTGTACCGACCGATTCTACGGTCATCCCCACAGGGGGCTGTACTCATCAGAACACCATACGATAAGGATTCCCTTGCTGTTGTTGGAATCCTTGGGATCCTCCGTGGATGGCCGGTAGTCATTCAGGATATGCGTGGACGTTCCGCCTCCGAAGGCATCGATACCGGTTTTAAAAACGATAGCGCCGATGGCGTTGACACCCTCGCATGGATTGTGAATCAGACCTGGTCCAATGGTAAGATAGTTACCTATGGCTTATCTGCATTAGGCATCGTCCAGTATTGTTTAGCAGCAGCCAATCCAGCGAACCTCACCTGCCAATATATCCAGGTCGCGACCCCCAATCTTTACAAACACGCTGCATTTCAAGGAGGAGAGTTCCGAAAGAACCTGGTGGAGGACTGGCTTAGCGACCAAGAGAGCGACTACCTCTTACAGGAGATCAAAGACAACGAGAACTTCACCTTAGGATACTGGGGGAATGTGACCCTGGACGATAACTGGGAAGATGTGAACGTCCCTGCGATCCACATCGGAGGATGGTACGATATCTTTGGTCAAGGGACTATCGAGGGATACCTTGGGTATCAACATTCTGGTGGCCTTGGCGCGCGGGGGAAATCAAAACTGATTATGGGGCCCTGGACCCATACCGGTTTTTTCTCACGCTCACAGGGTGAACTGAAATACCCACTCAATTCGCTGGATCATTTTTCCCTAAAGATGTTTAGGGATATGGTCAGGTTCTATGTCAAAAACGACACCGATAAATATTCTGGATGGCCGACAGTCTCCTATTACGTCATGGGTGATGTCGATAATCCGAGCGCGCCAGGGAACGAATGGCGGTACGCGGATGACTGGCCAGTCCCAGCGGACAATGTCTCATGGTATTTCTATCATGATGGGTCGTTATCCACAGAGATCCCAACGAACGTTGAGCCGTTGACCTATACCTATGATCCATCACACCCGGTGCCGACGGTCGGAGGGAAAAACCTGTACTCACCCGCTGGCCCGTATGACCAGTCATCGGTGGAGAACAGGTCTGATGTCTTGGTCTTTTCCAGCCCGGTGTTACAAGAACCTTTTGAAGCGACAGGTCCGGTGAAAGCACACCTGTTTGTCTCCTCCGATTGCCCCGATACTGATTTTACCGTGAAACTCACCGATGTGTACCCTGATGGCCGCTCGATGTTCATCACAGATGGGATCCTGCGGATGCGAAACCGCAACACGCAGAACCACTGGGACCTTATAGAGCCTGGCAGCATCTACGACATTCGGGACGGGTCATCAGATCCGGGTGGAAGTCTCCTCATCCAACTACCCTCGTTTCTTGAACAATCCGAACACTGCTGACGGGATCGGGAAGAACACCTCCTATAACATCGCACATAACTCCCTTTATGTGGATGCGACTCATCCTTCCTGCATCATCCTTCCAAAGCCACAACCCGAGTACCAAAGAAAATTGTTCGAACCACCAGTAGTGTTTACAACAAGAATGATATCTCCCTGGTTGTTACCGTAGAATCACGTATGTGTCTGATTGTTCACAGGATTTGTACTATGTAAACGGAATCGAGGGATATATTTTTAAAGGAGACAATCGATATAATCCTGTCGACAGGGGATACGCATGACGAGGTATGGCTCAGTCCAGAGAAACATGATGGTTTGTCTCATCCTCGTATTAATGGTCATCCCGGTCGTCCAAGGAAGTTCATCGAGCACCATTCAAGATACAACAGGGAAAACATATAAGATTTCTGAAGGGGAGAGCCTTGCTGTATCCTCATGTGATTCTGTCTATTCGCCGACACCGGATTGGGTCTCTGACTCACCGCATTATAGCACGGGTGGGGCGTTTGCTGATTTTAACAACGATAACTGGCTTGATTTCATCGTCTCCGATGGCAACGACATGGGACAAGGCCATGTGCGGCTCTATCTGAATGACGGTGCTGGTCATCTACCGACTATGCCAAGCTGGGAGTCAGCGGACGTCGCGTACAATGGTCATCTTGATGCTGCTGACATCGACGGGGATGGATGGACCGATGTCGCCGTATCCTATCTTGGCACCAGTTCTTCGCTTGGCCCGATCGCCCGGGTGTATATGAACAATAACGGGGTTCTGTCCTCAGCCCCGAGCTGGTCCTCCAATGTCATCGGAAACGCTTTCGGGGTGGATTTCGGGGATATGAACAACGACGGCAGACCTGATCTTGCGATCGCGACCGGATGG
>PDVH01000151.1_pt1 | contig 18154 bp, 18 predicted proteins | sample 1369781 | NCBI WGS metagenome assembly PDVH01 (sample SAMN07795378, study PRJNA414565) | Alkali sediment metagenome, whole genome shotgun sequencing project. | isolation source: glacial lake sediment | place: Bosnia and Herzegovina: Donje Bare Lake | collected 2016-06
TGGCCACCCGGCATCCATGCGCGGGCCTGTCCAATAAGTTGCCTCTGTGTGCGGTGCTGAAGCAGAGAGATCTGGAGCGGGCGTCAGTCGCGAGTTCCAGACCCGCATCCAGGGAGGAAGATCCCAGAGTCGAACTGACCTGCCGATTTGCTGCCCCTGGGGCTCCCGATGAAAATGAATCCGGCACTGGTTAACCCTCAATATCTCAAAGTGGTAAGGCAGGAAAAACCAGATCGGCTTATAGGTAGAGTCTGTGCGTTAGCTACAATAGTGCAACATCAAAGGCAGGGTCAGAAAATGGCCCTGCCTTTGATGTTGCATATTTCAAGCAGAAATCATTAATCTTCAGAGCTACCTCAGAGTGAAGATTTGACAATCCTAAACGATAAGGGGTGGAAGATATTTTCTGTATAAATGTTAAAAATAGGATAGACTATATCGACAGGCGCCTCATTTCCAGGAGATTTCCATTTTTACCTCATCTAATATTCTTCGCAAACAGAAGAAAAAGGTGTAAAGCATCTTGGCCTGAGACAGACTTGGGTGAGTTTTTTTCCGCATATAAACATCTTAAAGAGTTCATATTAATACAGAATGAGCATGGACGGGCTTTTACATCTCCCCTCATATATTAAAGTAGGTGGTTCCTTCCTGGGTATTTTGCTGTTGAACTATTTCGGCCTGCCCCTGGGTCTGGCTATCCTCCTTTTTTCTGTTCTTCTTCCCTTATGGGCTGGCGCAGGCATGAACGGCCTTTACTACCAGATTGGAAGTTTTTCACAGCCTCAGAATTATATACTACCCGTGATCATTCTCCTCCTACTTTTTTTTACCGAATCGCTGAGTAAGACTGGACGGATGGAACGCACGATCAGGGCGCTGAAAGAATGGCTGAAGAGCAAGCATATTATCCTGGCTGGACTTCCCGCACTCGTGGGACTACTTCCTATGCCCGCGGGCGCCCTGTTCTCGGCACCCTTTGTGGCCTCCGTTGATGAAAAAGAAGAGCTCGAACTGTCTCACAAAGTTGCCATCAATTACTGGTTCCGCCACATCTGGGAATACTGGTGGCCCCTTTACCCCGGTGTAATTCTAGCCATGCAGTACTCCAGACTTCCGGTAATTACCTTTTTTTTAATACAGATTCCTTTTACCCTCGCAGCAGTGCTTGGAGGGTATATCTTTATTCTGCGGAGGGTTAAGGGCGAAGATGAGCGGAACCGTGGTTATGGAAATATGGACATCGATGATGTCCTCTCGGCGATGGGACCTATCGGAATCCTCGTCACTATATCAATCCTGGGATCGGCGGTACTACCCCTTTTGGGCATCGAGGGTACACTTGCTAATTTGATAGCCATGCTGGTCGGCCTTATCATTGCCCTTGGGTCCATTTTCTCCGGCCATACCGCGGCATTCCGGCCTTCACTCCGCATGCTCATACGCATGGATACCTGGCTCATGATAGCCCTTGTCGTGGGAATACAAGCCTTTTCCGCAGCCCTGCTGTGCCCGATCGATGCTGCCGGAGCGACATTGATTACAGGTATGCGCGATGAATTCATCAGAACAGGTATTCCTTTGATCACGGTAATCATGCTGCTCCCCTTCATTTCCGGCATGGTTACAGGAGTTGCTTTCGGCTTTGTCGGCGCTAGTTTTCCGATTGTATTTGCCCTCGTTGGACCGGAACCGACGACTGCACTGTCCGCGGCAACCACGGCCTTTGCCTATTCATTCGGCTACATGGGAATGATGCTTTCTCCTATGCATGCCTGCTTTGTTGTTACTGCCGAATATTTCTGTGTACCTGTTTTCGGTGCTTATCGGTATATTATCGGGCCGGTAGTCATCATTCTGCTAACATCGATTGTCCTATCAGGCATCTATTATATTGCATTCTGACAGAGTGGCTTTGCGAACTTTTCATATATCATAAGGTGGAGCATCCTGCTTGGAGGAAGGATCCTCTTTACTAAGGCTTTGATGAATATTACTCTCCCTTATCTTCAAGAGTTCACCTCCGCCATTGATGAAAGATTACGATCAACAATTCCCGATCCACCAAACAAAAAAGGCAGAGTCTCTCGACCCTGCCTTGAATTGCCGTGGTTTAAGGCCCCTATAGCTATTTATTTTTCATGTCTGCTCAACTTATAGGAGCACATGCACCGGAAGGAGGTGTATAAGGTTTTCGAGCACCAGCATTTTTCCTTACTTCTTTAATCTGATCCATTGTCATACCGCCGCGGGGGACAACTAACTTCTGGCCCGGATAGATCAGATTCGGATTCTTAATTTTATCTTTGTTTGCTTCGTAAATAACCGGCCACAGGAATGGATCGCTATAAATACCTTTCAGCTTGGCTATACGCCACAGACAATCCCCCTTCTTAACCACATATGACGCCATCATTAGCTTTGTCTTCTTCTTTGCTTTTGCAGCTAACGCCTTCGACTCTGCAGTTTGTCCTCCAGCTGTGGTTCCTTTTTCAGAAACCGTGCCGGCACCCGATGCCGATTCCTTCTGGACAGCCGCTTCCCCACCTGCAGATTTTTCCTTCACAACAGTCTTCTGTGTACATCCAATAGTAAATAATGATAAAAGCCAAAATATGGAAACAATCCAAACCATTATTTTCGAACTTCTTTTCATTTTAACCCTCCTCTCATAAGATTATTTTTGCATACGATATTTAATAATTTGCAATTTGTCAATTGATTTATACACAAATTATTTGTATAGAAATATAAAATGCATTAGAATAAATTCAGATGATTATAGAAAGGATCAGATATGCCCCAAAAAGCGAAAGTGGTGTCGGATATCATAAATAATATTCGCAGGGTTTTTAAAGTTGTAAACGAACAGTCAAAGAAAGCAAAAAAAGTTACAGGTATCACAGGGCCTCAACTTTGGGCAATCAAGATTATAGGAGACTTATCGCCAGTTAGGGTCTCTGACCTGGCAAGCCGCATGTATATACATCCTGCTACGGTTGTCGGCATACTTGATCGCCTTGAATCAAAAGGACTTGTAAAAAGGGTGCGGTCCAGAGATGACAAGAGGGTTGTAACAGTTGAACTGACGGACGTGGGCAAGAAGCTCGTTAAAAAAGCGCCGGAAGTCGCTCAAGGGTTATTAGTTGCCGGTCTGGAGGTACTAACTCTTAAAAAGCTGCAAAATATAGCTCAGGGGTTAGATGAACTCGTGCACATTCTGGGAGCCCAGGAATTACCGCCGCGATTGATTCTTCTACCTGAGCTGAATCTGCCTAAAAAGCGAAATAAGAAATAAGACGGCTCAGATTCGGAGATAACATCAATACCCATTTATATCTGCCATTTTCACCTTACTAAATATATCCGTGGTAACACTCTGTGAAAGAGGTCATATTTAGCATCAGCAGACCGGTGATCCTCAATCCAATAAAGTGAAAAACCCCGAATTTCCCCCTGTAGTCATTTTTGGGCATAATGATGCCCCCATCATCTTAATTACAAATTTTGTCCGAGAAGGTTTTTCTTTTTTGTTAATATTATTAATTTTTTTATCCCATTTGCCGATATAAAACACAGACGCTTATATCCGTTGTACCAGGTCTCGTTGGAAGAATTCTCTGCCTTTGGCACTGGTATTAATCTTGCTTCTTTTATTTTTGCGTGAAGGAATGGAGAAAAGATTTCCTAGATTGTATTCGTTGAGGGATTGCCGGAAAAATGAGCCTTGTCGCGATCAGACTTCTAAAAAGAGGCGGAGAAATAGTCCGCCGTTTTCAAGATTCTTTAAAAACCAAGCCGTGGAATGATAACGTGGATGACATCGAAGATGTCATCAAACCCTTTATGTGGGTAGTAATCGTCTTCACTTTTGTCTTTATCATCCTTCAGGTGGTTGTCTCGATCCTTCTGATGTAAGTTTACGGTCAACAGGCTTTCTGTTAAATTTCCTGTCACATGCAATGAAAAAGATTCTCATCACCGCTGCCGACTTCTTCATTGCTTTCCATCAACCAGCACTTTACCTGAATATTAATTATAAAATTATGGGTGAGAATGCCCAGCTGCTAATATTTACCTTTCGAATGCCGCGACTTAGTCCCCGAAAGAGATCCCAATTTCCCGAGCTGTCTTAATTTTATCACTGTCAATGGGAACATTTTTTATACGTCCGATTATCTTCTCAAGGGGTACTGCCTTTATATGCGGCGGATCAAGGGCCACCATCGTACCGAACTTTTGCTCCCCGATACTGCGAACGGCCGCAGCACCAAAACGGAGGGCTACCAGCCGATCAAATGTTGTAGGGGGACCACCTCGCTGCAAATGGCCAAGAACCAGGGAGCGTGTCTCTTTACCCGTACGTGTTGCAATCTCCTTTGCTAAATACTCCCCTATACCACCCAGAACGACATCCTGCCGGCCAATTTCTCCCTTACCTTTGTCAATAATACGCCCGCCGGCAGGGGATGCCCCTTCTGCAACGACAACAATTGAGTAATGTTGACCGCGAACATCATAGTCCATTATGTGATCGCAGACCTTATCAATATGAAATGGTATCTCCGGAATGAGAATAACATCCGCTGATCCGGATAAGCCACTATTCAGCGCAATCCACCCCGAATGGCGCCCCATAACCTCTACAACCATTACCCGTTCATGTGACTTGGCTGTGGAATGAAGACGGTCAATGGCCTCTGTAGCTATACTTACGGCAGTGTCAAAACCAAAGGTGATTACCGTCTCACAGATATCATTATCTATGGTCTTGGGCACGCCTACGACAGGTAATCCTTTCTTAAATAACTTATAAGCAATCCCTAAGCTGCCGTCACCGCCTACCGCTACCAGACAATCAAATCGAAGGCGTTTAAAATTTTCAATAACTTTATCCGATACATCACGTATTTCGACATCACCGGCCATATTTGTTATCGGCATTTGAAATGGATTGCCCCGGTTTGTTGTCCCCAGGATCGTCCCCCCGGTGTTGGAAATGTGACTTACTATTTCCGGAGTCAAACGGATAACTTCATCCGTATTAAGGAGGCCGGTATAACTGTTCTTGATACCGTATACTTCCCAGCCTCTGTTGTAGGCCGCCTTGACAACAGCTTCAATAACTGCATTAAGTCCGGGTGCATCGCCTCCCCCTGTATTTATGGCAATTCTCACCTTCTTTTCCATTATGCCCCCCTTTTAGACACTATGCTTTGTATTTTATTAGCAAATATTGTACCATACTCTATTTCCTGAGATCATACAAAAATGCCAGCTAATAAGAATATGAGGGATCAAATTTATAATTGTACTATCAAGCAGCATGCAATTCCCCATTGATCCCAACGGTTGAGTTGCAATTTCAGACAAATACTATTATAACCAGGTTACCAAATTGGAGAGCATATGGAAAAGCCTGTCCTAAGAAGGGACATTCAACCTCTTGCCACAACAGTTAAGGGTCGTCAAGTGATCGTTTTTCATGACCCATACCATTTGACCGACCATAGCATTGCTATCGATATGAAGGCCCTTCCCATCCTGCAGTTCCTTGACGGGAAGCATGACCTCAGAGATATTCAGATGATAATGATGAAACAGCAGGGTGGTCGCATTGTCTACATCTCTGAAATCGAATCTTTTATTGAAATGCTTGACAGTGCATGTCTTTTAAACAGCGAATTCTTTACCAATAGAATGAGAAGACTTCGAGAAGAATTCAGCAGCCGGCAAAATCGTCTCCCTTCGCATGCCGGAAAATCCTATGCGGCAGAATCCGGTCAGCTTGCCCAGTTCATACAGGATGTTGAAAATAATCTTAATCAGGATAATTTACGATATGCCCGGGAGAATATTACGGGCATCCTCGCTCCACATATAGATATCAAGGTTGCCAAGGAAACATATATTAACTCTTACCGCTGTTTGAAGGGCAGGAATTATGATCTCGTCGTTATTTTCGGAATCAATCACCACGAGCAAGAAGGGCTTTATTGTGTCTCCGAAAAAAATTATGTAACGCCTTTCGGGGAAATCAAAACGGACAGAAATTTTATCTCAGAATTAAAGAGCAATTTACCCGAAGGAACATTTGCAGCAGATGATTTCGGCCATATGACGGAACATTCCATCGAATTTCAAACCATTTTTTTGCATCACTATCTGCACGGACCTTTTTCAATGGCAGCGATCCTGTGCGGCGGCATTCATGAGTTTATCCACCAAAAGAAAAATATCCTCGCTGACGAAAGATTTCGGGGGATGGTGAATGCGATGAAGAAGTTAATGCAAAAGGGAAACAACCGTACCCTTATTGTAGCAGGTGTTGACCTCTCCCATATCGGAATCAAATTTGGAGACCAATTGCCGGGGGATGCCATTCTGCCTCAGGCAATATCCAATGATAAAACAATGCTGTCTTTCCTTGCGCGGGGAGAACCGGAAAATATCTTCCAAAACGCAGTTGAAACCCAGGACAGATATCATGTCTGCGGTCTGCCTGCTATCCTGCTTTTTGCCAGCCTGTTTGCAGAAAGCCGCGCAGACATTCTTCATTTTGACACTTATAATGAGCGGGAAACACACAGTGCCGTAAACTATGCATCCTTGATTTTCTCCTCCAAATCGGAATAAAGCAGGTAAAGGAGCATTTAAACGCTTAACCTAATCCTATGCATTTATATTCTTACCTATATAGCCCAAATTGATGAACGTTATTGACATAATTGTATATTTAGAGTATTTTAGATAAAGAATAATCGATATTAGGAGGAACAAACGGATGGCTGCTCATAGACTGCGTGTTTTAATACAAGCGATGTCCTTGTTTATGGTAATGGCTGCATGGATTACTATATCAGGAGAAGTATACGGAGGTACACTCTACCAATATATCGATAAGGACGGCTCTACTGTTATTACTGACAACCCCCCGGAGGGGGTCCAGGCCGAACCTATGATAAAATTGCCCGATGCAACGGAAGAACAAAAAGTAGAGACGGAAAAGGAAGATGATGCAGGAGGCCGATGCAAAAAGGCTGGAGAAGGATAAAAAAATCGAAACTGCCAGAGAAGAATTAGAGAAAGCAAAAAATGATGCAGACCTCTACAGGTCGAATATGAACCAATCTGCCAATTATTCGCAAAGGCATCACTGGCGGAGCATGTTAGACGAACAACAAAAAATGATTGAGGAAAAACAGAAATTGATTGACGAACTGGAAGCACAACCATGACATATACAGATGTTCAATTTGGTTGAAAAGAAGCAGTTATCACAACGCAGTTTCTATATCCATGCCGCCTGCCATCGTCTCTTTGCTCAATTCATCGATTCAGATTCTGAGGATCAAAAAAAGAGTCCAACGACTCTTGTCTTTCTGCATGAAGGGCTCGGCAGTATCGCTCAGTGGCGTAACTATCCTGCCTGCCTGAGCGCGATGACCGGATTACCCGCACTGGTATATGAGCGATGGGGATACGGAAGCTCTGACGCCCTCAATATCCCAAGAACCGTGCGCTACCTTCATGATGAGGCTTTGATAAGCCTCCCTGAGGTGTTGGAGCAGGTAAATATCAATGATGTCATTCTGATCGGCCACAGCGATGGCGGTTCTATCGCCCTTATTTTTTCGGCCATTCATGGAGACAAGGTTCGCGGGGTTATCACAGAAGCGGCACATGTCTTTGTTGAAGATGTAACAATAGCCGGTATAAGCAAGGCCGTCGAACTGTATGGGACAACCGGTCTTAAGGATCGTCTGCATAAATTTCACAAGAATAACACGGATCTGATGTTTCGCGCCTGGGCCGACACATGGCTTGCCCCATGGTTTCGCAATTGGAATATTGAAGAATACCTTTCACAGATTACCTGTCCTCTCCTCGTGATTCAGGGGGAAGACGACGAATACGGAACAAGTGCACAGGTAGAATCGATCATATCGCAGGTGGGTGGTCCGGCAGAGGGCTTCATCGTATCTAACTGCGGGCATGTTCCACATCACCAGGCCCGTGAGCGTGTGCTCAATAAGATGGTCCGTTTCATCAGTTCTCTTGCTCATTCAAATGAAATTTAATCATCTTTCAGAATACGAACCCCTATTCTTGTCTTGTCATAACAGTATGCCTCAAGCCCCGGCACGATCACACGTACAGTCGGAATGCCTGTGTCCGGCCTTGTAAGATCTACCGCAATTACCCGATCCAAACCCTTTGCGTTCAGTTTCCCAATTATAGTTCTGATATCCAGCAGTATATCCTTATTGAAACCCACTTCAATATCTCGAAGGCCCTTCTGATCATACGCGTAAAACCTCGGATCATCGTTGCCTTCACGATCACCAAGATAAGCTGTTATGGGTTCGCATATTCCCTCGATACCGAATTTTTGAATTAATAAAGCCCTGGTGGTCACGATTTCGAGAAGGGAACGGATCATGGCGACGCGGGGATCAAGATGGGCGCCAAAACCGTCTATAGGTTTCATGGTTGGATAAACCAAGTCGCGGGAAAAGGCGGCAATGACAGGAACTCCTATATCCGAAGTGATGTCTTTAGCAACAATCTCAATACCAGCCAGCTCGAATTTTTCGAAGATTTTAATTATGAACTGGTTCGCAGGCTCATCCTCAATAAACAGAGCATCGCTGTAACTACGTGTATATCGCGCGATGCTCCATGCATCACGCTCGATGACCTCGGCAAGACCGTGAACGACGGCCTCTTCAGTGGTATTCCCCGAAGCAATGCCGTTTGTATGAGTATCCATAAGAAAGACATCGTCCAGATGGTAAGGATGGTAGACCGCGCATGCAGGGACCAGGATATCTTCGTTGCGCGCCAAATCGTATCCCCACACCCAGTGAATATACCGATCATGGTTGTAATCGCTGTCGTTGGACAGAATCAGCTCGTGAGGATCAAGAATATTGAATTTCTGATTTAATTGGTTATAGCTGCCTTTGATCAGTTTATTCCTATACTCGTCCATGAATTCCGACGAATAGCGCTCGATCGACTCCATCGTCAAAGATACCTGGGCCTGAATCTGAGATACTCCCTTGCCCGTATGACTCGTTTTCGAATTGTCCGGTCTGATCCGGTGACAGGTAAAAACCGGGATCCCGATCCTGTCGAGATCAGATGCTTCCCTAAAGTCAATCATGCTGACCAAGGCTCTAACGCTTTCGATAAAATGAAGTGTGGACTCCGGTGTCCTGGAGCGGTGTGTTTCCAGCATGTATACCTTGGGACATTCTCTTAGAATCATGCCTGCCATTTTTTATACTCCTCTATTCACATTATTCTTGCCTGGAGTATAACACAATAGGACCATACTTCCAAATTAGTGAGATACTTTGTGAGAAATCGGTCAAAGATCCTGGTACAATATGAAGGGGTTGAAGACACCCCTTCATATGAGCCGGGCATATCAGTATTTAAACAAGTTGTTTCCTTCGGTGAGTCTGGAGGCCTTACATGTTAAAAGAATAGTCAATTGCGGAGGTCTCTTTTAAATACATCCCTGCAGGTATTTTTGGGCAACCTCCTCGGCTAGTGTACAGGGATCTGATTCCTTGTTGAGTAATCGTTCAATCATTCGATCGAGTTCACCGGTGCTGACCAGGATTTTCAGCACCGGTTCAAGAATATTCGATCGGAGCGCTTCATTCAATTCATGCACTGTCTTCCTGCGGATACGATCACCAAGGAGATCATTCTTAACGAGGAAGTCATAGTGCTCAAGAACCTTGTCGGATAACTTTTCAATATCCCCCTCAAATTCATCCGGTTTGAAAGAATTTCCAATGGTCACAATCGGTGGACGCCAGCCGCCAGGGGGTATGGGAGACATTTCAATCATGGCCATTAACTCCCGCTGGAGCTTGCCTGATCCCTCACGGTCAGCCTTGTTGATAACAAATACATCCGCGATTTCCATGATTCCTGCTTTGATCGCCTGGATCTCGTCTCCCATTCCCGGCACAAGGACAACGATGACCGTATGGGCGTAGTTAATGATCTCCACCTCCTGCTGTCCCGTACCAACAGTTTCCACAAGTACAACATCTTTCCCCATAGCATCCATTACGTGGATGGCATCGCCAACCGCCTTTGAGAGCCCGCCAAGGGATCCCCGGGTGGCAAGGCTCCTGATGAAGACTCCGGGGTCTTCAGCGTGCCTTTGCATACGGATCCTCTCGCCAAGAGTCGCCCCTCCCGTAAAGGGGCTGGTCGGATCAACGGCAAGGACACCGACCGTCTTTTCCTTCTTACGGCTTGTTTCAATCAGACCGTCAATAATAGTGCTCTTTCCCGCTCCAGGTGAGCCCGTAATACCTACTACCTGAGCTTTCCCAGTATACGGGAAAATGTGTTTGATTGTTGCTTTTGCTTCAGGGATATTGTCCTCTATATCTCTTATAAGGCGGGATGCAGCCCGGATATCACCCGCCTTAATCTTCTTATCTATTTCCATTACTTCCTTTCCACCGGTTTTACATTATTATTAACCCATTCTACGATCATATCCAGGGTGGTACCCGGTACAAAGATTGCCTTGATACCGGCGTCTAAGAGCTTCTTAAAATCCTGCTCGGGAATAATGCCCCCTCCTATCACGGTAATATCATCCGCTCCTCTTTCTTTCAATAAATTAACCACCTGGGGGAATAAATACCGGTGAGCTCCTGACAGACAGCTCAAGCCGACAACATCAACGTCCTCCTGGATCGCTGAAGCCGCGATCTGCGCCGGTGTCTGATGGCATCCCGTGTAGATTACTTCAAATCCAGCATCCCGGAAACACCTGGCTAAAATTCTGGCTCCCCGATCATGACCGTCCAGCCCCGGTTTTGCCACCATTATACGAATCTTTCTCTGAGTCATTTCTATCTCCCTCCCTCAATTGCTCTTAATAGAGTCCCGGATCACGGTATTCACCATAGAGTTCACGATAGACATCGCAAATCTCCTGGACACTGGCCAGATTCTTAACGGCCGCAATGCAGTAGGGCATGACATTTTCGCCCTTCTTGCAGGCATTCTTTATATCCTCAAGACTCTTCTTGACTGCCTTGCTATCCCGTTTCCTGCGTACTGCGTTCAACCGCGCGATCTGATCTTCTTCAACCTTATCATCAATCTCTAAAAGAGGGATGGGTATCGCTTCATCAGTGACATATTTATTGACACCAACCATTATCTTTTCGCTAGAATCAATCTGCCGCTGGAATTTGTAAGCCGCATCGGCAATCTCCAACTGTGGGAATCCCTTCTCGATGGCGGCAACCATACCGCCCATCTCGTCAATCTTGTTGATGTATTCCCATGTCTGCTCTTCCATTTCGTTCGTTAGGGCTTCTATGAAATACGAACCGGCCAGTGGGTCGATCGTACTTGCCGCCCCGGTCTCTTCGGCAATGATCTGCTGGGTTCTGAGGGCAATCTGCACGGCGGAATCCGAGGGCAGACACATCACCTCATCGAGTGAATTAGTATGCAGGGACTGAGTACCGCCGAGGACGGCGGCAAGGGCCTCAGTGGCCGTCCGCACTACGTTATTGTACGGCTGCTGTGCCGTCAGTGAACATCCCGCGGTCTGCGTATGGAAGCGCATCCACCACGACCTCGGGTCTCTGGCTTTATAGCGGTCACGCATAACCTTTGCCCAGATTCTCCGGGCGGCGCGCATCTTACAGATCTCCTCGAAGAAATCGATATGGGAGTTGAAGAAAAACGAGAACCGTGGAGCAAATTCATCGACATTTAATCCCTTCCTGTTGATAACATCCTCCACATACTCCATCCCATCACGGAGGGTAAATGCGAGTTCCTGAACCGCTGTGGATCCCGCTTCCCTGATATGGTACCCGCTGATGCTGATGGTATTCCACCGGGGAACATGCTTCGTCCCGAATTCTACGGTATCACTGATCAGTCTGACCGAAGGCTCCGGTGGACACATAAATGTCTTCTGCGCGATGAATTCTTTCAGCATATCATTCTGGATCGTGCCGCCAATCTTGCTGAGAGGTATACCCTTGATCTCTGCCGCTGCACAGTACATCGCCCAAAGTATTGTAGCCGGCGGATTGATGGTCATGGACGTGGTTACCTGATCCATGGGAATTCCATCCACCAACTGAAGAAAATCCTCGAGAGTATCTATGGCAACCCCACACTTCCCGCACTCACCGAGGGCCTTGGGAGATCCCGAGTCATAGCCCATCAGGGTCGGAAAATCAAAGGCCGTACTGAGGCCGGTCTGCCCCTCTTTGAGAAGCATGTGCCAGCGTTTGTTGGTATCTTCAGCGCTCCCCATGCCGGAGAACATTCGGAATGTCCAGTACCGCCCGCGATAACCGGTCACCTGGTTGCCCCGCAAATACGGAAACTGTCCCGGATATCCGATTTCCTGTACAAAATCCATGTCTTTTATGTCTTCAGGACCATAGAGCCTTTTGATTTCGAGGTCTGAAACGGTAGACCATCTTTCCCTCTGGTCGGGAACTTTGCTGACCACCTTCCGCACCTCGTCCTCCCACTTCTTTCGAAGTTCACTGGAATGACTCAGTACATCTTTTGCAAAATACATATTACCTCCTCCTTTTAATAAATCTTATAAAACTGATATGCCAAATCAAGACTCCAAGCTGAATATCTTAACCCGTAGAAGTCCTGATTAATCCTGCTCTTTGCAAGCAGGCTCGTCAGACGGAAAATAGACATGCGCATCTCTCATTGCAAATGGACAATTATCTTAAGCCATGTTATATGATTCTAATCTCTCACCAAAACCAATTACGGAGGTAAAGCGATGAAAATCAAAATGCCTATAAAGTTTCACGGCAATTATCGGGTAACCATTCGCCAGGGCGACTGGGAAGCCCGGGAACGATGCCAAAAACTCATTATCAGAGAGATAACACCGGCTGAGAAAGAGCAATACTACAAAGAGATGGATGAAAAAGATATCCCTACGCACCAGGTCAATTTTTTTGACTTTGGTTGCCGCCGCATCATAGAGGGCAAAATCACGGTAAACGAAGAAGACAGGGTGGTTTTCGCAGTTGAAGAAAAGGAGTACGAATTTTCACCCTTCATACCCGGGAAATGATCCGGCAACACATTAATATATAAAAGAGCCTGGTTATCCTTGCCCTTATCGCATGGCTAAGAGCTTTCTCGAGATAACTACTCTTTGAATCTCGTTCGTGCCTTCATAAATCTGGCATATTTTCGCATCCCGCATGTGCCTTTCGGCCGGATATTCTTTGGTGTAACCGTAACCGCCGAATATCTGCACACCTTCGATGGCTGCCCTCATCGCGACATCGGACGCATAACACTTTGCCATTGCCGACTCTTTCTCGTAATCAAGATGATTATCCTCCATCCAGGCGGCTCGAAGGAGCATCAGCTCCGCCGCATCTAGCTCCATTGCCATATCGGCAAACTTGAACTGGATCGCCTGGAAGGTCGAAATCGGCTTACCGAACTGCACCCTTTCTTTTGCATAAGCGAGGGCATCTTCCATGGCCGCACGGCCGATACCCAAGGCTTGGGAACCTATGCCGATCCTTCCGGCATCAAGCCCCATCATCATCTGCTTGAAACCCTGGCCCGGCTTCCCAAGGAGATTTGCCGCCGGTATCTCTGCATCCTCAAAGACCAGTTCCGCCGTGCCGGACGCCAGGATTCCCATCTTCTCCTCGATCTTCCCTACTTTAAAACCCGGGGTGTTCTTCATATCCACGATGAGATTGATGACTCCCTTGTATCCTAACGCAGGATCGGTCGTGACAGCCAGAACGCAGTAATGGGCTACATTGCCGTTCGTTATGAAGATTTTTGTCCCGTTGACAATATATTTGTCCCCTTTCAGTACGGCTCGGCATTTGAGCGCAGCGGCATCCGAACCGGCGCTGGGTTCCGTCAGTCCGTAGCAGCCTTCAACCTTTCCGCCTGCCACGGGCGGCAGGTATTTCTTCTTCTGCTCTTCCGTTCCAAAAGTCATAACGGGATATCCGTACAAGGAATTATTGACGGAGACAATGACACCGCAGCTTCCGCAGGCCTTGGAAATCTCGATCATGCACAGAACATATGTCACTACATCCATACCTGCCCCGCCGTATTCCTGAGGTACAGCAACGCCCATAATTCCCATCTCGCCCAGTTTCCGGCAGATCTCTTCCGGATGCCTGTGAGTTTTGTCCAGATCTGCGGCGATAGGTTTAATCTCCTGCTCCGCAAACTTTCTTACCATATCTCGCACATCTCGCTGATCTTCCGTTAATCCAAAGTTCATGATTTCTATCCCCCTTGCTATGATGTATTAGTAACACAAAGTATAAAACGGTAACTCAATTTCCCGTAAAAGCCGGCTTTCTCTTTTCGAGGAAGGCCTTCATTCCTTCTTTCTGATCATCTGTACTGAAGCACTGGGCGCAGCACTCCATCTCAAGCCTGATGGCGTTATCGAGAGAAAGATCATAACCAAAATTGATTGCATGCTCGGCCATCTTGATGGCGAAACCGGGCATACGTGCCAATTTTCCGGCAAACTTTTTTGTTTCAGGGAGAAGCTGATCGAGCGGGAATATCCTGTTTACGAGGCCGATTTCATAAGCCCTCTTTGCATCGATCTGCTCGCCACTCATGATGAGTTCCTTAGCCCTACCCATTCCAACTAAACGTGAAAGCCTCTGAGTTCCTCCCCATCCCGGTATCAAGCCAATCAATATTTCGGGCTGGCCGAATCGGGCTGTCTCTGAGGCAAATCTCATATCACAGGCCATCGTTATTTCTGTACCACCACCCAGGGCAAAACCGTTCACGGCCGCGATCGATGGTTTGGACAGTGTTTCAAGCAACCGTAATGTCTCATTGCCCAATTCCATAAAAGCCAATGCCTCCTTGGGCCTCAGGTTCTGCATCTCCATGATGTCCGCACCCGCCACAAACGCCTTTTCTCCCGCCCCGGTAAGGATGAGGACCTTGATGCTGTCATCATTTTTGCAGCAGGTAACAGCATCAAATAATTCTTTCATGGTTTCCGTATTCATTGCATTCAAGGCCTTGGGCCTGTTAAAAGTTATCGTAGCAATGCCCTCCTCCGCTGCAAACAAGAGGTTTTTATATTCCATCTCACCTACCTCCCTTTTCACTTTCTTTTAATGCCCAGAAAAGTACTCCAAGCACCGAAGAACATTTCCGAAATCAAGTATCACTTACCGTACTCGTAAAAACCTCTGCCCGTTTTTCTCCCCATGTATCCCGCATCCACGTATTTTTTCAAAAGCGGACAGGGACGGTATTTGGAATCGCCGAATCCCTTGTAGAGAACATCCATAATGGCCCAGCATGTATCCAAACCGATCAGATCTGCCAAGGCCAGGGGACCCATGGGATGGTTCATGCCTAAAACCATGATGTCGTCAATTGCCTTCGGCGTACCCACACCTTCCATGAGGGCATAAACGGCCTCATTGATCATCGGCATGAGAATTCTATTTGATATAAATCCGGGGAAGTCATTGCATTCCACTGGGATCTTCCCGAACTGTTTGGAAAGCGCCTCGGTCGTATTGTACGTCTCCTGGGAGGTGGCCAAACCCCTGATGATCTCAACGAGCCTCATTACAGGTACAGGATTCATGAAATGCATCCCGATGACAAGAGCCGGCCTCTTTGTCGCACCGGCTATCCTTGTGATTGGAATAGATGACGTATTAGTGGCCAGGATTACGCCGGGCTTGCAAAATTCATCAAGCTTTCTAAATATCCCATGTTTCAGATCCTCTCTTTCCGTTGCTGCTTCCACAACGAAATCGGCTCCCTTCATATCTTCCAGATTAGTACTCTTCTTGATACGGCCCATGATCTCCTTTTTCTGGTCAGCCGTAAGCTTATCTTTTGCTATGAGCCTATCAAGGTTCTTGGAAATCGCATCATAGCCTTTATCTACGAACTGGTCTGCTATGTCATTCATGATGACATTCAGTCCTCCCGGGTTTGCCGCAACCTGAGCGATGCCGTTCCCCATCTGACCGGCTCCGATAACGCCGAATGTTTTAATTGCCATCGCTTCCTTTCTCCCTTCATTTAATTATGAAAATTTCGTGCTCCTGAAAATTAAGTTCGCAATCTATACCTTGATCAACATCGCATCACCCTGGGCATGACCCGAACAGATTCCGCATATTCCTATACCGCCGCCCCTTCGCCGCAGTTCATAGGCCAGTGTCATGACAATTCTGGCGCCCGTCGCCCCGATCGGGTGGCCATAGGCAATAGCACTTCCGTTCACATTGATCCTCTTGAACATGTCTTCTTTAGTCATTCCCAGAATACTTCGCGCACTTACTAGCACAACAGCTGCAAATGCCTCATTGATCTCGATGAGGTCAACCTTATCGAGTGTCATATCATTCTGTTCCAGAATCTTCCTTATGGCGAGCCCCGGTACCGTTGCAATATCCTTCGGAGGCTGAGAGACCTCGGCGTAATCAAGTATGGTAAACAGAGGCTTTATCTTGAGTTCATCAGCCTTTTCCCTACTCATAATCAAGCAGACATCACCGCCGTCATTCACACCCGGTGCATTACCGGCCGTAACAGTGCCAGGATTACCGGTAACGGGACTTTTATGGTTGAAAACCGGTGGCAGCTTGGCCAAGCCTTCCAAGGTAGTTTCCGGTCGCGGACCTTCATCTTTATCGAAGATGATAATCTTTTTCCCCTGCTTTACCTCGACAGGAACTATCTCATCATCAAGCTTCCCCGTCTTCATGGCCTCCACAGCCGCCAACTGCGAACGCAGAGCCCACTCCTCCTGATCCTGCCGAGTAATTCCGAATTCATCGCCCACTTCCGAGCCGTGAACAGCCATATGCCTGTTGTAGAAAGCATCCCACAGACCGTCGTAAACCGTCAAATCAATGACTGATCGACCGGGAAGGCCCATCCTCACGCCCCATCTCATCTCCGGAAGAGCATATGGACCGTTGCTCATGCTTTCCTGACCTCCGGCAACACAAATCTCAGCCCTTCCCAGTTGAATCATCTGGACCGCCAGATCAATCGGTTTGATACCCGAGGAACATACCTTGTTGATTGTAATGGAAGGAACGGATTCCGGAAGACCCGCCAGTATCGTCGCTTGCCGGCTGGGGATCTGTCCGCAACCGGCGGGTACAACCTGCCCCATGAAGACATAATCCACATCCGAAGGCTTGACCTTTCCGTTTGTCCGCCTGATAACCTCTTTAATTGCAAGAGCTCCCAGCTCAGGAGCGGTAAAGTCCTTCAGTGCCCCGCCGAACCTGCCGTACGGCGTACGGCATGCCTCCACAACGACAACTTCTCTAAATTTCCTGTACTGATTTTTTATCTTCCTCCCCATTGTCGAAAAATCCGGTTTTCTCTGACCGAATTTTGCGATTGGCGCATTTGCATACATTTCCGCCCTGGTTTTTTCCAGTTTCTGCGGTACCTTATCCATTCCTTCCCCCTCGATTTTATCTTATCAGGTCTTTATATAAGTTGCAGAAGAGATCCCCAGATGCGAATCAAAGTTTTATTCGATAGTTGTGCTATGCAACTGTGTATTTTTATAGGCTTTTTGCTTCCATCACATGCTCGAAAAAATATTTTGAGCCGCGATGAATCCCTTCTGCAAGACTTCCCTAATATCAGACGCCTGTAATTAGACTATTTCAGACTATTTAAAATATCTCTGGCAACAATCATTCTTTGAATCTGGTTGGTTCCTTCATAGATTAACGTAATCCGAACATCCCTTGCATAACGCTCAACGGGGAATTCTTTGGTATATCCATACCCCCCAAGCATCTGTATAGCACTGAAACATGCCCTATCAGCTGCTTCAGTTGCATAATACTTGGCCATAGATGCCTCTCTTGCAAAGGGTTTGCCAGTCTCTTTTTTAAACGCGGCGTTCATAAGGAGGAGCCTCGCTGCCTCCAGTTCCGTATAGGATTCCGCAATCATCCACTGGATAGCCTGAAAATTCGTTATCGACTGGTCAAACTGTTTTCTTTCTATAGCGTATCGTGTGGCATAATCCATCGTAGCGAGTCCGATACCCAACGCAAGGGACCCAATACCGATACGTCCACCCGCC
>PDVH01000152.1_pt1 | contig 18108 bp, 7 predicted proteins | sample 1369781 | NCBI WGS metagenome assembly PDVH01 (sample SAMN07795378, study PRJNA414565) | Alkali sediment metagenome, whole genome shotgun sequencing project. | isolation source: glacial lake sediment | place: Bosnia and Herzegovina: Donje Bare Lake | collected 2016-06
GAAATCATTATTACCTTCATAGGTCGGGTCCGTCGGTTTGCAGGTCGACCGCACGATTGGAAAGTATCTTTAAAAAGCCCTGTGTGATCTCTTTTATTCCACTGTTGCATCAGGGGTGTGGATGACTGGTGTATATATAAAAATATTATTCTTCAATGCCGGAAGTACTTTACTATACCAGAAAGCGTATAACCGTTTTTGGGAAATGTGTATAAACATATATTGCGCGCATAACTGACCACCATGTCGATAAGATACTATGAAGGGGGTACTGGTTCATGAGCAGGGCTGATGCAGAACAGCTGTTGCGTCAGGGCATCGAACTCTATGACCTTGGAAGGTATGCAGAGGCGATCATTACCTTTGATAAAGCGCTCGAGGCATTCCCGAAGTTTTCCAAGGCGTACTACTTCAAGGGGATAACACTCTATGATCTGGGCCGGTATGACGAGGCGATTGTTTCCTACGAAAATGCAATCCGGGCTGATCCTTCGGATATCCACGCATGGTACAATAAGGCTGCCACGCTCGCCCAGCTCGGGCGGAAAGAAGAGGCACTGGAAGCATGTGAGCGGCTGATCTCGATCAAGTTCGACAATGCCGAGGCATGGATCCTCAAGGGCATCTCACTGTATGAGCTGGGAAGGTTCAAGGATGCGATCTCTGCATACGATCATGCCCTGACTGTCGATCCCCGCCATGCAAAGGTGCACTATAATAAGGGTATTGCGCTTGCTGATCTCGGGCGGCATCACGAGGCGATCATTTCGTACGAACGTGCAATCGAAATAATCCCGACCTATACAAAAGCATTCTACAATAAAGGCATCTCGCTGTACGAGATCGGCAAATATGATGAAGCACTGACAGCTTTTGAACGGACGCTTGCCCTTGATTCCTCTGACATCTGGGTCTGGTATTTCAAAAGTTACATCTTTTCAAAACAGGAACGGTACGCAGAAGCTGCCGATGCTGCACAACGATTCCTTGAGAAGGAACCCGACAACCCGGAGACCTGTGTCATCATGGGGATTGCCCTCTTCAAACTGGGGCAACCGAAGGATGCAATACGCGCATTAGATCGTGCTCTTGCAAAGGCACCCCTGATTGCAGATGCATGGCTGTACAAGGGTATCGCTGCAAACGATCTGAACCAGTATGATGATGCTATTACCGCGCTCTCAAAAGCGGTAGAGATCAGTCCTGCAAATGCACAGGCATACTTCCAGCGAGGCATTGCCTTCCAAAATTTAAAAGATTTCTTGAAAGCTGCTCAGGATTTTGACCGTGCGCTCTCGTTTGATCCCAAAAATGCGGAAACAGCCTTCAGGAAAGGGGCAACAAGTATCAAGATCCATCGGTATGATGACGCACTCGAAGCCTTAAACCAGGCTCTCAAAGTTAAACCCACCGATGCCCGGGCATTGTACCTGAAGGGTATTGCACTCACTAAACTTGGCAGGCACAGGGAGGCGGTTGATTGCTACGAGAACGCGATTACACAGGACACCAGCTGCGCTGCCGCCGCTTACCAGCAGGGCGTCTGTTATACCGGTCTTGGGCGTTTTGCCGAAGCAATTTCTGCATTTGACCGGGCAGTCCGCATCAAGCCCTCCTTTGCCCTTGCGGTCTACAACAAGGGATTTGCCCTTGCACGGCTCTCAAAAAATGAAGACGCCATCCAGGAATTCGATCGCACGATCGCACTCGACCCTGACTATGCCCCTGCATATCACCAGAAAGGAATGATCCTTGCAAAACTGGCCCGGTATCAGGATGCGATTGCTGCCTTTGACAAAAGTGTTGAGATTAAGCCCGGGTTTGCACAGGCATACTATGACAAGGGTATGGCGCTGGCCAGACTTGACCGGTACAATGATGCAATATCTGCATTTGATGCAGCATTATCCCTCAATGCAAACTATGTCAATGCATGGTTCAACCGTGGATGCGCATTTCTGATGCTGGAACGGTATGATGAAGCAATCCAGGCATTTGACAGGACCCTTGAGATCGATCCGGCATACACGCAGGCCCTTGTCAATAAAGGCACAACACTTATGCGCATGGAGCGGTATTCCGATGCCATCATCACGTTCGATGCACTCCTTGCCATCACTCCCAACCAGCAAAATGCCCTGTATGAAAAAGGGATCGCCTGCGTAAAACTCGGGCGGTCCCATGAAGCTGTTACGATTCTCGAAACTGCGCTTGAACAGAATCCCGCTCTGGCTGATGGCTGGATGTATAAAGGCGTTGCACTTGCGGATCAGGGTCTGCATGAAGAAGCGATCGGTGCGTTCGACATATCCATCCGGATCAATCCATCATATCGGGAAGCGCTCATAAGGAGGGGGATTTCTCTCGTAAGGCTTGGCAGGCTCAATGAGGCAATTGACGGGTTCAACCGGTCTCTTGAACTCGGTCCAAACGATGCCCTGGCATGGTGTTACAAGGGAATTGCTCTTTCGCAGCTTGAGCAGTTCGATGAAGCAATACGGGCTTTGGATAAGGCGATTGAGAATGACCGGCGGTGCGCCAGGGCATATCTTGAGAAGGGGGATGCACTCGCCCGTCTCAACCGGCACCTAGAGGCAGTGGTTGCCTTTGACAAGGTTCTGGAGATCAAGCCGGACCATGCCCGCGCGTATTACCAGAAAGGGGTTGCACTTGCGCAGAAAGATCGATATGACGAGGCAATAACGGCATTTGACAGTGCTCTTGCACTCGACCCGCAGAACGCACAGGCAACCTTCTACCTCGGTGTTTCACTGGCAGGAAGTGAGCGGTATGCCGAAGCCATCAGGGCATTTGAACGCACTCTTTCCCTTTCGCCTGAAAATGCACCAGCCCACTACTACCAGGGAATCGCTCACATCCAGTGCGGACAGTTTGAAGAAGCGGTATCGGCATTTGACCATGCCCTTAGCCTCGATCCGGAAAATGCGATGGCGTATTACTACAAGGGCATCGCGTTTTTGCAGGCAAAACGATACGATGAGTCGATCGCCGCCCTCACCACTGCATCGGGCATGGATGCGTCACTGTCGGATGCCTGGATGTACATGGGCATGGCTCTCTACCAGCTTCAGCGGTTTGAGGAATCGATCCATGCCCTTGACAGAAGCCTTGCCTCAACCCCGTCCTCCGTGGAAGCGCTGATGTACCGCGGCAATTCCCTTGTTAAGACCTCCCGTTTGACCGAAGCCGATGAGACGTTTGACCGGGTTCTCACGCTCAATCCCCTGCTGGTTGACGCATGGATGCAGAAAGGGAATGCATTATATGATCTGGGGAGAAAACAGGACGCCCTGAATGCTTTTACAAAAGCGCTTGAAGTCGATCCCAACCGTGCAGATGGCTGGGAGCGGAAGGGTCAGGCCCTCTATGATGTTGGCAGGCTGCAGGACGCCCTGGGATCCTGCAACAAAGCGCTCGATCTCAATCCCTCTCTCGCTGATGTCTGGATGCGCAGGGGGGATATACTCAATGAACTTGGGAAAACAAACGATGCCATCAACTCCTACCAGAAATCCTTAAACATCAACCCTGACCAGGTATCGGGCTGGATACGGAAAGGGAAATCATTCTATGACCTGGGAAGATACCAGGATGCAATCGACGCGCTGGATAACGCAATAGCCCTTGATCAAAGGAGTATCGAAGCATTCTACCAGAAAGGGCTCGCACTCGAAAAGATCAATCGCGGTAATGAAGCGATCACTGTCTTTGACCTCCTGCTGGAGATCGAACCGGAGTATGCAGATGCACATCTCCACCGGGGCATCGTCCTTGCCCAGGCCGGACGTAATAAGGACGCGATCTCTGCATTCGACCGGGCCCTCCTTCTGAACCCCTCGTTTGTGCAGGCCTTGTATTTCAAAGGGAAGTCCCTTGTTGAATCGGGGAGGTTTGCGGATGCACTCGAAGCGTTCAGCCGCGCGCTTGATATTGAACCTGCATACTCGGACATCCACTATTTCCGCGGTTTCGCCCTCTTAAAACTCGGACGATACACTGAGGCGATTGATAGTTTCGGTACGAACCTTGCCAGGGACACGAGTAATGCGCAGGGATATTTCTACAAGGGTGTCGCACTTGCGAAGGTCCAGAGATACGAAGAATCCCTTGCGGCATTTGACCGGGCACTCGAATATGATCCGGACAATCCGCTTGCATATTATCACCGCGGCAGGGCGCTCTTTGAACTGGGACGGTACGATGATGCGATCGAGGCATTCGGACGCACACTGGCACTCAAGCCGAAATACAGTGATGCCCGTATGCGGCTGGGGATCGCGCTGTATCAGCTGGGACGGCTGAATGATGCCATTACCGAGTTTGACAGTGTCCTTTCAGATAACCCGAACAACTTTCATGCATATTACCAGAAAGGGCGGACATTATTTGATCTTAGTCTTTATACCGAGGCGCTTGACTCATACGACCGTGCACTCGAACTGGACTCGCATTATACCGATGCATTCTATCACAAGGGTATGGCACTATCCGCGCTCGAACGTTTTGAGGAAGCAATCCTTTCGTTCGACCACGCTATCGATCTCGATCCACACTTCGCCTTTGCGCACTTTTACCGTGGCATCGCGCTCGGCCGCGTTGGCAATCATCAGGCTGCAGTTGATGCACTTGCACGAACCATAACGCTTATCCCGAAATATGCACCTGCGGTGTATCACCGGGGAATGGAACTTGCAGCGCTTGGATTGTTCAATGATGCAGCCGAAACGTTCGACCGGGCGCTGGAGATTGACCCCGAACTTGCGGAAGCCGCATTCCAGAAAGGCGTTGCCCTCCACGAACTGGGGCGCTATGATGATGCACTCGCTGCATGTGAACAGGCGATTGCCATCAACCCGTCATATGCGCAGGCATGGTATCATAAAGGGATTGCCCTTGCTGCAATGGGCAGGTACGAGGATGCGATTGGGGCGCTTGACACCTCCCTCCAGTACGATGATGCAAACCCGCTTGCATACTATAACCGCGGTATTGCCCAGATCAGCCTCAACAGGCACCATGATGCGATATCATCGTTTGACCATCTGCTCGAATTGATTCCCAGCTACGCTCCCGCGTTCTTTAACAAAGGTATTGCACTCGCAAAGATAGGCATGCATGCGGAAGCGGTGCTTGCATTCAACATTGCGCTTGAAATCAATCCCACAGATGCCGCCGCTGCTTTCCAGAAGGGGGTAGCACTCGGGCATTGCGGCGACCACACGACCGCACTGGAAGCATTTGATGCGTCACTGGCGATCGATCCGGAAAACGCTGATACGCTCTTTGAGAAAGGGCTTGCACTTGCAGAGATTGGGCGATACGCGGACTCTGTGGCTGCAGTTGATGCCGCGCTCCGGATCGATCCGGGAAATGCTGAATTCTCATTCCAGAGAGGACGGATCCTCTTCCGCATGGAGAGGTATGACGAATCCGTACAGGCATTTGATGCGGCGCTCAGCCGTGCTTCTCTGGGCAGTCGTGCTCTCTACTGCAGGGCACGCGCTCTCGCACAGATGGACAGGTACCGCGATGCTATCACAGCCTTTGATCAGGCACTGGCGACCGATCCGGACTGCATACAGGCATATTATCATAAGGGCACAGTGCTGTCAGAGATTGGTGAATACAGCGACGCCATCGCAGAACTTGATCGTCGCATGCCTGATGATGCGTATGCACTCTATGCAAAAGGGATCGCACTTGCCCGGCTGAACAGATATCAGGAAGCCGTCGATGCCTTTGACCACGCGATTACGAACAACCCGCACATGGCGCATGCATGGTACGACCGCGGCACAGTCCTTGCGGAAATGGGCAGCGATGAGGAAGCACTGCGATCCTATGATCAGGCAATTCTCCTGAACCCGAATTACATGGGCGCGCAGTATGAAATGGGACTTGTCCTCATGCGCCTGTCAAGGTTTTCAGAGGCGGTCAGCGCATTTGACAGTGCACTGGCAATCGATCCGGATTTTGCACAGGCATCCTTTGATAAGGGTTGTGCCCTTACCGCACAAAAAAAATACGAGCATGCGAATGATGCCTTTGATTATGTCCTTGCGCTTGCCCCGGGGAACTCCCGTGCATGGCTCGAGAAAGGCAGGACACGTGCATTGCTCGGGCACCATGACGAGGCAGTGGCAGCATTTGATCACGCGCTTGCCATCGATCCGGCAAGTCCGGCGGCCTATTATGAAAAAGGCAGGAGCCTGTCTGCGCTGCACCATTATGACGATGCAATTGTTTCATTCGACCAGTGTCTTGCCCTTGATCCAAACCAATACCTTGCCTTGTATGAAAAAGGACTCGCTCTCTTTTCCAGCGGGCGGTATGACGATGCCGTCTCAGCGTACAACCAGGCAATTTCCCTTCACTCCTCGGATGCACGGTTACTCGTCGACAAGGCCGAGGCATTGTATATTCTCCACAGGTTTGATGACGTGATCGGTGCATGCGACCAGGCAATTGATATTGAACCGGAGACTCCTGGTGCCCATGCAATAAAGGGCAGGGCACTCATCCAGACAGGCAGGTTTGAAGATGCGGTGATCGCCTTTGATCGCGCCATTGAGCAGGACAGTTCCCCCGCTCTGCTCTGGGCATGCAGGGGTCATGCCCTCTACCGTTTGGAGCGCTTCAAGGAAACGATTGAATCATTTGGCAAGGCGCTCAAACGTGAACCAGCACACGTCTTCTCTCTCTATTATCGTGGAAAGGCCTATTTCAGGATCAACCGCTTTAATGAAGCGCTCGGCATGTTCAACCGTGCTCTTGACACAGACGGAGGACGCATAGAGGTGTGGTACTATAGGGGAATGGCACTCGACCGGCTCGGGCGCAATGATGAGGCACTCGCGGCGTTCAATAACGTTATCTCACGTGATCCCACCTGCGGGCAGGCATGGTTCCGGAAAGGGGTAGCGCACAACATGCTCGCCCAGTACGAAGAGGCAGTCCTTGCCTGTGATTCTGCGCTGGGGCTGTCTCCCGCAATAACCGGGTGTGCCTACCAGAAAGGGTTTGCACTGGCTCATCTCAACCGGCACGAGCAGGCGGTTGCAGCGTTTGATGTGTCCCTTGGCCAAAACCCAAAAGATACAGATGCGCTCTTCCGCAAAGGCCGGTCACTCCACGCTCTCGGGAAGTATCAGGAAGCAGTTGAAGTGCTCGAACGCTCCCTCTCGATTGTAACGGATCAGGTGCCCGTAGTATTGGTTCTGGGCGAATCCCTGTCCCGGCTGAAGCGGTTTGACGATGCGATCAAGGCATTTGAACGGATCCGTGCACTCGATCCCGCCTGTGCACGGGCGGTGTTTGGCAAGGGGACAGCATTATCTGCCCTTGGCCGGCATGAAGACGCGTTGGGCGCATTTGAAGACGCGCTCGCGATCACGCCCTCATATGCCGATGCAGCGTTTTTTAAAGGCTGTGCACTTGCGCAACTCAACCGGCACAAGGATGCAATCAAGGCGTTTGACTATGTGCTCGGGATTATCCCTGACCATGCAGACGCATTTTACCATCGCGGGCTCTCGTTTGCCTCTCTTGGCAGGCACGAAAAGGCGATCGCATCATTCAACCGTGCGCTCTCCCTTGAACCTGCACTCAGCAAGGCGGATTGCCATGCCGGCATTTCCTACCTGAGCCTTGGAAAATATGAGGAGGCATCCTCTGCATTCGACCGTGCACTTGAACTTATGCCCGCAAATGCCCGGCTGTTGTTTTACAAAGGCAGGGCACTCGCAAAGCTCGGACGGTATGAGGATGCGCTGGGAGCAGTTGATGCATCGCTTGCACTCACTAACAATGACGCACAGGTCTGGATACTTCATGGAAGCATGCACCTTGAGCTCGGCAGGTATGAATTATCACTGGAATCGTTTCAGAGAGCGATTGCCCTGCAACCTGAAAACAGTTCAGCATGGTACCTGGAAGGGAAAACATACGGGGAACTCGGCAATATCACGGAGGCACTCCACTGTTATGACCGGGTGATTGCCCTTGATCCTGCATGTGCCATGGCATGGTTCAGAAAAGGGGCGGCCCTTGCAAGTACAGCCCAGTACGTCCCTGCTGTAGAGATGCTGCATACCGCATTAAAACTCAAACCGGGGTTTGCGAATGGCTGGTGCGACCTTGCATTTGCGCTCACGGAGCTCAAGAATTATGACGAAGCGGTGTCTGCATATGACCGCGCACTTGCCATCAACCCGAATTACGCAAACGCCTGCTATGACAAAGCGCTCACGCTCACACTTCTCGGCAGGCATGATGAGGCTGTTGCTGCATTCGACCAGACGATCGCGATCGACCCCAATTTTGCTGATGCGTACCACTACAAAGGGATCTCCCTGATGCGGATGGAACGGAACCACGACGCCGTTGCAGCATTTGATGCAGCACTTGCCATCAAACCGGGATCACCCGAAACAAGCTACCAGAAGGGTGTTGCCCTCCTTGAACTAAAAGAACACATGGCAGCAATCACAGCGTTCAACCAAGCGATCGAACATGACAGCAGGTTCACCAAGGCATATCTGGCGAAGGGCTCCGCACTTCTCACCCTAGAGCGGTATGATGAAGCGATCCGGGAATTCGACAGTGCCATCCATCAGGATCCCGAATCCTATGCCTCACACCAGCAGAAAGGGAGGGCACTGGCAAAATCCGGCAGGTTCACCGATGCAGTTCTTGCATTCACACAGGCAGTGAGCATCGACAGGCACCACAAGGATGCCTATTATGAACTTGGGAATGCACTGGCAGCCCTTGCGAAATACGAGGACGCGATCGGGGCATTTGACTCTGCACTGGCGCTTGACAGCAGCTTTGCAGAGGCGCATTGTGCACGGGGAGTGGGCCTTGGCCACCTTGGAAAGCACGAGGAAGCGCTTGCCGAGTTCGAAACAGCACTCTCGCTTGTCCCATCTTCCGCCAGGGCATGGTACCTGAAAGGGGGAGCATTTGTCCGGTTGGGGAGGGACGGAGATGCCGTTGCTGCATTTGAAAAAGTGCATGAGTTCGATCCCCACCATGCCGATGCCCTCTATTGCGGAGGCGCAGCCCTCACCCGCATGGGTCGTGATACAGAGGCAATCAGGTTTTTTGACAAAGCCCTCGCGATCAAGCCGGACCATGTCCAGGCAATTCTTGAGAAGGCAAAATCCCTTGCACGGCTCGATCACCACGAAGAAGCTGTCGCTTTGTTTGAACATGCATCATCGCTCAAACCCGATCAGGCTGAACCCTTTTTCTTCACGGGCTGCTCTCTTTATACCCTTGAGCAGTTTACCGAGTCCGTTGAAGCCTTTGATCGAGCCCTGAAACTCGAACCTGCGAATGCATCCATCCACTACGAACGGGGGCGTGCCCTGGCCCGGCTGGGAAAGTATGATGATGCAATCACAGCCTTTGGATCTGCGACCAGTCATAAGCCTGATTTTGGCGAGGCATTCCTTGAAAAGGGACGTGCATATACCGCACTTGATCAATATGAAAACGCGGTCAATGCCTATGCGCACGCCGTTGACCACCTCCATGACAATGCCGCTGCATTCTACGAAAAAGGGCTGGCATTGCTCTACACTGGCAAATATGATGACGCCATCAAGGCTTTTTCCGGCGATTGATCCTGCACACATTGAAGCGCTGTACCAGTCCGGTACAACATATGTTGCGCTTCGCCGCTATCAGGACGCGGTCAATGCGTTCGATCGCCTCCTCGCCATCACACCGGAAAATGCCGACGCATGGTATGAGAAGGGAGTCGCGCTCTCCCGCCTTAAAAAGTATGAAGATTCAATTACGGCGTTCGAAAAGGCAACCGTTATACAAGAGGGGTATTTTGATGCGCTCTACCACCGCGCCCAGTCCTTTGCCCGGCTCGGTCGTGATGAGGACGCCGTGATCGCGTACAACGAGGCACTGGCGATAGAACCCCTCCATGCGCCATCGCTCCACCAGAAGGGAGTAGCACTCCTGCGGCTTGGCCGTACCGATCACGGGTTTGCTGATGCTTATTTCGATAAAGGCCGGGCGCTGTCAGCAATGGGCATGTTCCGCGAGGCGGTCAGGACATTCGACCGTGCGATTACTATTGAGAAGAGCCGGGCTGAGGTTACCTTCCACAAGGGAATCGCTCTTCAGTCACTGGGGAGGCATGAAGACGCGATCATTGCATTCAACCGGACACTTGATCTTGATTCAGGCAATGCGGATGCCCAGTATTACAGGGGGCTTTCACTTGCCGCCACCGGAAGACACGAGGATGCAATCAAGGCGTTTGACAGCGCGCTTCTCATCACGCCACGGTCCACCACGACATGGATCAATCGCGGGAAGGTCCTCACAACACTGGGGAAGAATAATGATGCTATAGAATCTTTTGTCAAAGCGCTTGAGCTTGATCCATCAAACCCTGAAGCATGGTTCCAGAAAGGCCATGCCCTCTTTTCCCTTGCAAATTACGAGGATGCGATAGAAGCGTTCAACAAGGCGCTTGAGATACGCCCGGATTACGCACAGGCGTTCTATAACAAAGGGCTGGCGCTCACGCGCATCGGTATGTTCCGCGAGGCGGTCGTGTCATACGATAATGGACTTGCGATCCAGCCTGATTTCATCGATGCACTCGAACATAAGGGAAGAGCGCTTATACATCTCGGAGACTACGAAGACGCAGCTACCTGTCTGGATCGTGCACTCAGGATTCGCCCCAACCTCGCTTCGCTCTGGACGGTCAAAGGTATCGCGCTTGCCAGGCTTGACAACCAAAGTGAGGCGATCTCCTGCTATGACAAAGCACTCGGTATCAACAAAAGAGATGCCATCACGTATTACCAGCGGGGGGTCTCATTCCTTCGCCTGGGCCGGTACCAGGATGCAATGAAAAACCTGGATGCTGCATTAGCCCAGAAACCGGACTGCGCCGAAGCATCCTATTACAAGGGCAGGGCATTCTCAGGCCTGTCCATGTACCAGGAAGCCATCACTGCCTTTGACCGGGCGATTGGAAGTAAGGAAAAATTTTCAGAGGCGTTCCTGTATAAGGGAATTGCCCTGACCGGGCTTGGGCGGTACGGTGATGCGATGGAAGCATTCGACCATGCGATCGCAATCGATCCTTCAAACACATCTGCATTCCTGCACAAGGGGATTGCCCTCACGCGCCTCAACCGGTATGATGAAGCCATCGAATCGTATGAGAAGGCGCTTTCGGCCGACCCTGAGAATCCTGATCTCTATTACCACAAGGGGCTCGCCTTTGAACACCTCCGGCTGTTTGATGCAGCACTCGTTGTGTATGACCGTGCCCTTACCATCAATACCCAATTCGCTGCTGCACACTATCACCGGGGTATTGCCCTCAAGCACCTTGACCGGGTTCTGGAGGCTGTTGCTGCATTCGATCAAGCGGTTACGCTACAGCCCGAATTCCCGGAAGCTCTTTATGAGAAGGGAAAGGCACTCTCCGCAAGCGGTGCCTATCAGGATGCGATCACCGCGTTTGACGCCGCTATTACAGAGCATCCCGGCTATGCAGAGGCGATCTATGAAAAGGGCAGGACCCTGTTTTACTCAGGTAATATCGACGATGCTGTTGCTGCATTCGATCAGGCACTTGAAATAAAACCTGACTGCTCCCCGGCTCACCTCATGAAAGGGCGTGCGTACTCTGAACAGGAACGGTTTGACGACGCCGTCCGATCCTATGACCGTGCCCTCCAGATCAACGTCCAGTCGGCGGATGCGCATTACTTTAAGGGAGTTGCATTGGCAGCGCTTGAACTGCATCAGGACGCAATCCAGTCATTTGAGCGTGCGCTCGAACTCGACCATGCCTATGCTGCAGCATTCAGCCATAAAGGTATTTCACTTGCTGAACTCGGGTTGTTCCGCGATGCAATTGAAGCGTTTGAGCGTGCGCTCGAACATGACCATACCTATGCGGATGCCTATGTCGGAAAGGGCAATGCCTATTATGATACCGGGAGATCCGGTGACGCCCTCCACGCGTATGAGAAGGCGCTTGAGATCGCGCCGGAGAACGCAGTTGCGTGGACCCGGAGGGGAATGGCGCTTGCCGACCTCAGGCGGTTTGACGAGGCAATTGAGTCCTACGACCATGCACTCGCCCTCGACCCGGCATTTGCAATCGTGTATTTTACCAAGGGGAGCGCCTTGGATGAACTCGGCAAGTACAGTGACGCTGCCGAAACGTACCGCGCAATGACCGAGATCCAGCCGGACTTTGTGGATGTCTGGATACGGAGGGGGAGGTCGCTCTGGCATGCGGGTGACTTTTCAGATGCGCTTGCATCGTTCAAACGTGCCCTGGAGCTTGACCCGGCACAGAAAGATATCTGGAACGATATCGGTGCAATCCTTGAAAAACTCGGAAAACATGAGGAGGCAAAGATATGTTACGCGAAAGCAACGTGACATATCCCCTGTTTTTAAGACGTTAAAAAGAATAGATGAACTACAGTACCACAATGATATTATTTTTGGGCAAAGTGCTGGTGTTACACCTGAACCAAAGAGGGATATACGACATTAATAATAGCAAAATGCGTGCCCAGCATGTGAGTGAAAAAAATCACTCAATCTTTTTTATTTTTCAGGTGCTCATGTCAGAGGGGATATCCTGATATCGCAATGGTAGGGGTGCCGCCGCGGCGGGGCCTGCTCCTCCGGCCTGCCCCCAAAAACGTCCATCAGATATGGTGACATCTGTTGAACTATGGAAAATTAAGGTAAATTTCAGACGCTACGTTGGCATGCTACCCTATTTTTTCTTTCTTTTCCTGCCCATCCACCAGCCATATCCAAGAATAATAAAGCAGATGAGAGCAAGCCAGGGGCCATATCTCAGAACAAAAGGTGTACTGGCATTTCGGTTTTTTACTGCGATATCGCGGTTGGCCTGCAGGTTCGGGTACATGGGATTGAGTTCGGCGACACGGTCAAATGACCGTATCGCTTCGTCATACCTGCCCATGGCTGCAAGCGCATACCCCCGGTTGAACCATGCTTCCGGACTTTCCGGATCAATCCCTATCGCCGTCTCATATGCTTTCATCTCATCCTCGTACTTTCCAAGGTTGTAGAGGATATAGCCGCGGTTGATCCACCCTGCGACATAGTCCTGGTTGAGGGCGAGCGCATGGTCTGATGCATTGAGGGCGTCGTTATACTGGTGTGCCCTGTTGAGCGCATCGGCCTTCCCGTTCCAGGCCTCAAAAAACCTGGGTTCAATCGCGATTGCACGGTCAAATGTCCGGACGGCATCCGTGTAGTTGCCTGACAAAATGAGCACATGCCCTGTATCATATAAAATTACTGCTTCATTGGGATAGGCAGAGACGGGAGAAATTAAGAAAAAGGCGGGCAGTAGTAAAAGAACAATCGGTAAAAGAAGTTCCTCTTTTATGATCCATCACCTTACAGTATCAATCACGTACCAGGTAATTTATAAAAAAAAATCCTCATTTATGATTTTTCCAGTACCAGCACCTTGCGGGTAAGGCTCTTGTGTACCCTCTGTTCATGTCGCTGGATCACGCTCATATGCCGTCCTGCAATATCGCTGATGTCCCGGTGGGAGACGACAACCGCCCGCTTTCCTGGTCTCAGTACCCTCGTAAGTTCCTGGAATGTATCATCATAGAGCCGCTCAATGGTATCATCCTTTTTGATAGAGACTGACTGCCCGTACGGGAGATCGGTCACAACAGCGTCTGCGGAACAATTATGGAGAGGAAGGTGAATCGAATCAGCAACGATCAGTTCACATGCCGGCACGTTCTTTCTGCTTCCTTTGACCATGTGCGGATCAACATCACTCCCTATAGCGTCAATGCTTATCAGCCCTGCCTCGATCAGGATCCCTCCAGTTCCGCAGAACGGATCAAGAAGCAGCTCCCCGTGTTGTGCACAGGAGATGTTGACGAGTGCCCGTGCCATCCGCGGCATCATCACACCGGGATGAAAGAAGGAACGGCTGCCGGGGTTCCGCCGGTTATAACTGCCGCGGTCGATCGAAAACAGCACCCTGCCAAAATAGCAGCGGTCATCAGACACTATCGCGCGGAACTCAGTTTTTGGATAATCAAGTGACACCGGACCCTCGATCATTGTGCCGATCAACCGTTCGAATTCCTGTTGTGAGCACCCTTGAACGATCCCCGAATCATCGGCATGCACTTTGCTGCAACGGCCGGCGAACGGGTGCTCCGTTTGAGCAGCCGGGAAAAAGCGTGCACACTGGCATCACATTCGCCGAGGTATTCCATGACCCGGTGGGTCATTGCAAGCCGGCTGGCTTCAGCAGGTTTGGGGCAGTCAACGACCGCCACCTGTGCCCGCTGGTCGAGCACCGTGCCGATACAGTCGATCTCGGCAAACGGGATCGTCGGGTTTTCACCGGAGAGCTCAAGCAGCAGCTTCATCCCTCAACTATTTGAACGGGGCACTGAAATACGTTGACCCAGATTACGTCCGGCAAGGGTCAATGTAAAGCGAGGAATTATTTTTTCCCCTTTTTCTTTCCCATAAACCCTGAAAAGAATCCTTTCTTATGATCGTTTTTGCTCTCAAGTTCAAGGATCTTTTTGTACAGGTCTTTTTCTTCACCGGTGACCTGTTTTGGTGTTACGATCTTCACCCGCACGAGCAGATCGCCGAAATGTCCCCTGCGCTTCACACCCTCACCGGCAATCCGTAATGCTGTGTTGTGCTGGATACCGGAAGGTATCCGGAGTTCGATATGCCGCTTATCAATCGTTTCGATCTCCATCACAGAGCCCAGTACTGCCTGTGCCGGGGAAATCTCGATCAATGTCTCGAGATTGTCACCGGACCGGATAAACCGGTCATGAGGCTGGACGATGACTTCGATGAAGAGGTCACCACCCGGGGCACCGTAATCCCCTGCTTCACCGTACCCTTCCATCCGGAGCTGCATGCCGCTTTCAATGCCGGGGGGAATGTGGATGGTGACCTTGCGCTTGGCACGTGAATGCCCCGTACCGCGGCATGCTGTGCACGCGCGTTCCGGGATCTTGCCTTTACCACTGCACTGGGTACAGGCAGTCATGCGTATGAACTGCCCAAACGGCGATTGTGAAGCCTGGCGCATCTGCCCTGTCCCCCCGCAGCGCGGGCAGGAATTCTGCTTTTTGGTCTCACTCCCTGACCCCGCACAGGCCGGGCAGGGTTCCGTATGCATTACCTCGATATCCCGGTCAGTGCCTGAAACGGCATCCTCAAACGTAACCGAAATGCGCGTGAGAAGGTCGGCACCCGGCTGCGGCCCGGCTCTCCGCCTGGTACCCCCTCCGAAAAAATCAAAGATGTCGCCAAAACCGGAGAAATCTGTAGAGAATCCCCCGCCACCAAATCCGCCGCCGCCCCCGGCATATGATCCCTTCGAGGCATTCGTAAATGTCTCATGACCCATGTTGTCGTACTGCGCCCGTTTCTGTTCATCAGAAAGAACGCCGTACGCCTCGTTTATCCGCTTGAATTTCTCTTCTGCACCTTTCTCTTTGCAGACATCCGGGTGGTACTTGCGGGCGAGGTTGCGGTATGCCTTCTTGATCTCCTTATCATCAGCATTTCGCGGTATGCCGAGGACGTCGTAGTAATCGCCTGAACCCATCCGGGTCACTCTTCTTTTACCTTGTAGTCGGCGTTGACAACGTTGTCATCCTGGTTTTTTCCCTCTGGACCCGGATCTGGTGCAGCACCTCCACCCTGCTGCTGTCCCCTCTGCTCTTCCTGTATCTTCTGGTACAGCTTGGTGGTTGCAGCATACACAGCTTCAGTAAGCGTGTCCATCGCTTTTTTGATGTCATCGAGATTGTCACCCGGGAGCGTCTTTTTGACCGCTTCAATACCCTCTTCAATTTTTGTCCTGTCAGCAGGTTCGAGTTTGTCAGCGTTTTCCTTAAGCATCTTCTCTGCAGCAAAGACCGCCATGTCAGCCTGGTTGCGCAGTTCGATCTCGTCCCGCTTCTTCTTGTCCTCGCCCTCGAATTTTTTGGCGTCATCCATCGCCCGTCTGATATCGTCCTCGGAGAGCTTGCGATCGCCCTTGATGGAGATCGCCTGCTGGTTTCCGGTCCCCAGATCTTTTGCGGAGACATGGATAATCCCGTTTGAATCAATATCAAATGTCACCTCGATCTGCGGGATTCCCCGGGGTGCCGGAGGGATGCCGGTGAGCTGGAATTTCCCGAGAGTGAAGTTGTCCTTGGCAAGCGCCCGTTCGCCCTGCACCACATGGATCTCGACACTGGTCTGCCCATCGGCAGCGGTGGAGAAGATCTGGCTCTTTCTTGTGGGGATGGTGGTGTTGCGTTCGATCAGCTTGGTCGCGATCCCGCCCAGTGTCTCTATGCCGAGCGTGAGCGGCGTGACGTCTAGGAGGACAATATCTTTTGTCTCCCCGGTCAATACTGCTCCCTGGATTCCGGCCCCGAGTGCCACGCACTCGTCAGGGTTGATCCCCTTGTCCGGCTCCTTGCCCAGCAGTTTTTTCACGGTCTCCTGGACAAGCGGGACACGGGTCGAGCCGCCCACAAGCAGGACGTGGTTGATGTCCTTTTGCTCCATCTTTGCATCGCTCATCGCCTGTTTTACCGGGCCNACGGTCAANTCAACAAGATCACCGATCAGCTGTTCGAGTTTNGCCCGCGTGAGATCCATATTAAGGAATTTGGGGCCACTGGATCCGGNCGTTATGTAGGGCAGGTTGATATTGGTGGACTGCCGCGACGAGAGTTCGATCTTGGCATTTTCAGCGGCTTCGCGCAGGCGCTGCATCGCGTAGGGATCATTGCGAAGGTCAATGCCCTCCTTCTTTCTGAATTCCTCGACAAGGTAGTCCATGACCCGTTTGTCGAAATCGTCCCCGCCGAGATGATTGTTGCCGGCGGTTGATTTGACTTCAAAGACCCCGTCGCCAAGGGTCAGGATCGAGACATCGAACGTGCCGCCGCCCAGATCGTAAACGAGCACGGTGGCGTCAGCTTCTTTGTCGATACCGTACGCAAGTGCACTGGCGGTCGGCTCGTTGATGATCCGCAGAACATCCAGTCCCGCGATCTTTCCTGCGTCCTTTGTTGCTGTACGCTGGGCGTCATTGAAGTATGCAGGAACGGTGACGACCGCTTTTACGATCTTCTCGCCAAGATAGGCTTCTGCGTCCATCTTCATTTTCTGAAGGATCATCGCAGAGATCTCCTGGGGAGTGTAGTCCTTGCTGTCGATCCTTATCTTCTCGGTTGTCCCCATCTTCCTTTTTATGGACTGGATGGTACGCTGCGGGTTGGTGATTGCCTGCCGCTTGGCGAGGCTCCCGACAAGCCTCTCCCCCTCTTTTGTAAACGCAACGATCGACGGAGTGATACGTCCGCCTTCGGCGTTGGGGATCACAATAGCTTTTCCCGCTTCCATAATAGACATACAGGAAAATGTTGTTCCCAGATCAATTCCCAGAACTTTTTCCTTTGCCATACTTAGTCCTCCATAAATTCGTTATCCTTCTTTTTTGAAACCGCAACTTTTGCAAATCGTATGACCTTTTCATGCATCCGGTACCCGCGGGCCACTTCATCGATCACCATTCCCTCGTCCTTGTCTGAAGGGATATGGGCGATCGCCTCGTGCTCGGCAGGGTTAAATTTTTTTGCCAGTGCATCTATGGGACTGATGCCGTGGCGTTGCAGGATGGCAGAACAGAGCTCCCGGATCTGTGCAAGGCCTTCCCGCAGATGGGTATCTTCAGAACGCCCCGCACGCTCGAGGTTATCAACAATATCGAGCATGTCAACGGCAAACTGTTCGTTTGCATAATTTTTTGCACTCTCGCGTTCACGTGCAGTCCGTTTCCTGAAGTTATCGAAATCCGCGGCAAGCCTGAGGAACCGGTCATGCAGCTCATTGTACTGCGTTTTTAATGTGTCCAGATCCTGAGGTGAACATACCGGTTGTCCGGAAATCTGTTCACCCCCGGCATAATTGTTTGTCTGATCTACAGGGGTGTTCTCATCCTCTCCCATACGACATCCCTTTCGATGTTCT
>PDVH01000154.1_pt1 | contig 18054 bp, 15 predicted proteins | sample 1369781 | NCBI WGS metagenome assembly PDVH01 (sample SAMN07795378, study PRJNA414565) | Alkali sediment metagenome, whole genome shotgun sequencing project. | isolation source: glacial lake sediment | place: Bosnia and Herzegovina: Donje Bare Lake | collected 2016-06
TTTCTTGTCGAACCTCATTCTTCCATAAACACCCATAAGATCCTGGTTTTCCAGAGCAGTGATGACAGCGTCAGGGTCGGTAGTTTTTGCCTTCTCTATCGCATCTTTGTACTGATAAACCGCCATGTAGCTTGAGGATGTACCGTATCCTTCAGGTTCCAGTCCCCATTTCTTCTTGTATGCGTCGACAAATTTCATAGTCCACGGAGTAATCTTTGCCGGGGCATTTCCACCGTTTACGAGGTTGACGATCATATACTCACCTTTGCCACCGGTTGCTTTCCAGAAACCAGGTTGTTCTGCCGCATTCATAAAGCCCATGGGAAGCGATTTCAGTTTCATATTACTCCACTGCTGAAGCAATGCAGCACTTTCAGGCATATCCATCCAGAGGAAGAGAATCTGGGCACCTTTTTTCCCGGAGTCAATAAGTCCCTGGGAATAGTCAGTGGTTCCCGTAGGGTAGATCTTCATGTCAATGACTTCCCACTTCTTTTCTGTAAGGGCTTTCTTCATGTATTCTCCACCTGCCCTTGCGTGTGCCACGTCCTGGACCATGATGTACGCTTTGTTAAACCCCTGTGTTTTGTTAAGATCATCAAGCATGGCCATGAAGTCGCCCATCATAACCGGTACTTCGCTCGAGTTTCTGAAACAGTATTTATATTTGCCATAATTCTCCGCCACCCTTTTACTGTAGGCAGGGGTAAGGACGCCTGTGGTAAGAATGCTTATCTTCTTGTGTTTACTCAAAAGGTCCATTGCCGCGAGTGCAGCTTCAGAGCGTACAGGGCCACCGACAATAAAATCTGCCTTCTTCTCGAGGATCAGTTTCTCCACTGCCAGAAGAGCATCCGCCACAGGAACTCCCGGCTCAAGGTCTCTCGTATCGATGACCTCTACTTTGAAAGGTCTTTTTTTGCCACCCACATTTACGCCGCCTGCAGCATTAATTTCATCAACAGCGAGTTTGATTCCACGTTCTGCGTCCCAACCATACAAAAAAGCCGTTGATAGTGGAGCACCTAAGATAATAGGCTTCTCCTGTGCCACAGTCATACATGGAATGCAAAACACGACAAATAACACAACCAGTGACAAGTAAAACAACTTCTTCATAATGCCCCCTTTTTTTGATTAATTTGAGATTTACATGCCTGTAATGCAACACCCGCCAATGCCATGCGTGTACCTGAGCAATTACTATGCCAGCTTTCTAAAAATAGAAAAATCTTGTTATTACTGCAAATTAACACAGTAATAAAATAAATTAAGGATGTAATGATTTTAATGTTTGTTTTTATTTGCAACTTATTTCGATACATTGTTTCAATTTGAAACTGATTGGTGAGGTTGGGAAAGGGGGTTAATTGAATAAATCACAATTTACATTAAATAGAAATTACGTAATGGAATAATTGAAATTACTCAGCTAATTAAGCATTTGAAATATTTTTGGTTACCCAGTTCCTTGAAAAAACTAGTCTTATTTCTTCTTCGGTTTGTTATTGTTAGAGTATTTAATTTTTTGAATTGCTTTTTTTAGAAAACCCTCTGATATTCTTAATATTTCGCTTGCTTTCTTTGTATCCCAATTGGTACGTTCAAGAACTTGAAGAATATGTTCTTGTCTTATTTCCTCGAGAGTTTTCATACAAGTTTATTGTGCAATTGAAGTGCCAGCATTTTTTAGATCTTCATTCGATGTTTGTTTTTATCTGAAGGTTAATAAAGATTGAGAGATCCATAAGAAAGATTTATTTCTCGTCTGCATTCTCTCTGATAACAATCCCATACTCTTTTATCTTGCGCCATAATGTACTACGTGAAATCTGGAGAGAATCACTCGTTTTTGCTAGATGCCAATTTGTACGCAGCAAGACCCTTAAAATATGTTCCTTTTCAACTTCCTGAAGGCTCGGGATTGCTGAAAGATCGCCTTTGTTTTTATGTTTATGTTCCTTTTTGTCAACCAACGGCGACACAGATTCATCGAGAATTACATCTCCCTGGGTGGCAATAGCAGCACGGGTAAGTATATTCTCCAACTCCCTGACGTTGCCTGGCCAATCATAGGCCATAATTCTTGCAGTTGCCTTTTCTTCAACCCATTTAATATTTCGGTGTAGTTCTGAGTTAATTTTCTTAAGAAGATATCCAATCAACAGGGGAATATCCGACCGTCTCTCCCGTAAAGGAGGAACCTTGATAGATGCTACACTTAAACGATAGTAGAGATCTTCCCGGAAATTTCCGTCATTAACCATCTGCCAGAGGTCTCTGTTCGTTGCTGCTATGACCCGTGCATATGATTTTATGCTTCGCTCACCACCTACCCGTTCAAACTCTTTCTCCTGGAGAAACCTTAAAAGTTTTGCTTGGAGCTCAATAGGAATCTCGCTTACCTCGTCCAGAAAAATGGTTCCCTCTCCAGCCAACTCGAACTTGCCTCTTTTTGTTGAAATTGCCCCGGTGAATGCACCCTTTTCATGTCCGAAAAGCTCGCTCTCGAGGAGGGTTCCAACAATGGCAGAGCAATTTATTGCAAGTAATGGTTGGTCCTTATTTTGGCTGTGGTAATGTATCGCTCTCGCGATCAACTCCTTTCCTGTTCCTGTTTCCCCTTCAATTAACACGGTAACCTTGTTTTCTGAGAGGATCCCGATTGATTTGAAAATCTCTTTCATTACCTTACTTTTTCCAATGATCTTCCCTTTCTCATAGGTCAATGAAGGATCCAAAGAAATTGCATCCCCTTCCCTCGCTGACCGTCCAAGTTTACAAGCCCTTTCCACTGCCTGCTCAAGCTCCTCAATATCGATTGGCTTAGGGATATATTCCATAGCACCGAGTTTCATGGCTTTTATTGTGGTGTCCATGTCATGAAATGCTGTAATAATGATTATATTTTTTACTTTATGCTTCTTTTGAAGTTCTTCAATAATCTCAAGACCATTTTTGTCAGGAAGTCGCACATCAAGTATAATCACGTCTGGTTGGAAGGAAATGTTCATTTCCAGGCCATCGGAAGCAGATGTTGCGCAGCTTACCAGATATCCCTTCTCACTTAAGAACATTTCGAGCGATTCAAGGAGGGACTGCTCATCATCAATAATCAGTATTTTTCTTTTTTTCAAGCAGGCTCCCGCGCTGGAATGGTGAGGCAAAAGTGTATGCCCTGCCCTTGTCTTGCAGTGAGGCTTACCTTACCACCATGGGCCTCGATAATTTTCTTAGCATTAGAAAGTCCAAGCCCTGTGCCCTTTTTTTTATTACTGAAAAATGGATCAAAAACATAGAGTAAGTCTTCTTTGGTGATACCTGGCCCATTATCGGTAATTTCTACTCGTATAGAACTACCGTTTGACGTTTCTTTCCTGGTAAGAATGCCTATTCCGCCTCCTGCTGGAAGGGCCTCAACAGAATTCAGAAGCACATTGATGATGGCCTGTTCAAGTTTATCACGGTCGAGCGTAACCCGGGGAATTCGTTTTGAATACTTTTTTTTCACAGCGATGTTTTTTTCCTTGATTTTCACGTCCATAATGTCAAGACACGACTCGATAACGTCATTAATTGACGTTGGCTCAAGATATAAACGGAGCGGTTTTGCGAAATCGAGCATTTCTGCAAGTATCTTTTCAAGGCGGGATATCTCAGTAGACATAATTTCCATACGTCTTTTATCATTACCATCAAATGCAACGTTTTTTAAGAGTATCTGAATGTTCATTTTTACCGATGAGAGGGGGTTTCGGATTTCATGAGCAAGAGACGTGGTGAGTTGACCAATGTGAACAAGGCTTTCTGACTCTCGCATGCGTTTTTCCATCTCCATGCGCTCTGTAATGTCTCTGCAAATACCTGCAACGGCTTCTTTTCCCTGATATACAATGAGTTTCACCTTGTTCTCTGTAGGAAGATTTGCACCATTTTTATGTAACCGGTAATACGTGTATAGGTCCTGCGTCTGTCCTTCATTGGCAATTCTATCCTCATATAATCTCTTGACCGCTTCCCTGGATTCAGCTGCAATGAAGTCAATATATGGTCTACCGATAACTTCCCCAGGCTTATAGCCATGTATGTCACAAAATGCCATGTTTGCAAAAATAATATTGCCATTTTGATTAACAAAATAGCCGTCATTTATTTCTTCGATAAGCACGCGGTACTTCGCCTCAGATTCAGCGAGTTCTTTTGTCCTGTTTTCAACTTCTTGCTCAAGATTTTCAGCGTGATCCCTGATCTCTTTTTCGTGCAACGCCTGGAAGTAGTTGCTATATCTTGTGACAGTGTAAAAGAGACATTGATTCAGCTTATCAATTGCTTTAGACAGTTGAGCACCTTCTAAATTATTTGTTAAAACGGGCATTAGAAACACCCTGAAAAGTTCATAAGCGTTTTGTACCTCTGAAAGCGAGAAGCCACCTTGCAGCCTTGACTTTGTAATCCATTCTATGTGGCAGGCGATCTTGGAAAAATCGTTTTTTAAAAGTACCGAGCAGCTTGCATCATACGCCGCCGTAACAGTAATGAGCAGTTCATCGAGAGGTCTCTTTTGATATCGTTCACTCACTCCGGAATGAAGATGGTCTATCCACTCTTTTATAATCTGTTCACGATATTTTTTTAGAATGCTTTGGAGATTCACAATATAAGATTTTATCCTTCCAGTCGATTTTGGTCAACTAATAACACAGAAAGAGTATAAAATCACTGATCGGAAGAATGTTTTCAAACAAAAATATCCTGAAATAGTTCTATTCACCAAATGTATATTGGAGCGACAATAGAACCTGTTGCTGTGGTGAAGGATATAAGGCAGTGTCATTCGCAAAAGGACTGTAGACGGCATATTCACTATACTTTTTTCCTGTTAAATTTTTTACTGCGAAGATTGCCATAATCTTTTTAGTACTCCATACCACAGAAGCATCAAAGGTCGTGTAGCCCGGCAACTTCTGCTGTTTGTTCTCCTGGTCACTCACGACATAACAATTGCTCCTGGACACACTCATGAGGTTAAACGTGAGATTATCCATGATTGTATAAGATAGCTTGATTCCAAGTTTGTTGTTTGGCACGAGAGGTATATTATTGCCATCGAAGGGGCCTCCGTTGAATACTGCCTTAATATAGGAGTAGTTAACAGTTACCAGGAATGGATCTATTGGTCTAAGGAACAAGCTTGTTTCAACGCCCGTCCTCTTCGTTTTTTCATAATTCATGTTAGCAAATAGTAAGGGGTTGAAGTAAATTTCGTTTTTATTCTTAGCTTGGAAAAAGGTAACGCTGCCACCCACATAATTGAAGGGATTATAGCGAAAGCCTACATCTATCTCATTGGTAATTTGTGCATTAAGGGTGCTATTGACCTGGGTGGGCTGGCAGAAACCGAAATAACAGTAGCCTGGTAGAACAAATTCATCAGTCACAGGAAAACGGAAACCTTGTGCATAGGTAATAAAAATATCTCCTTTGTTTCCAAGAAGATAATTGGCCGAAAACCGATAGGCTTCCTTTTTCTGATGTGTGTCGGAGGAGAGCGATAATACAGGGTTTACCAGATCGTTATGTTCAACATTATATCCAACTCTTTGTACCCGATATCCGGCCTCAATCAAAAGATCATTGAAAGGGTAAAATCGCTCGTTTGCGTATATTGCATTGTCAGTTCTGTCGACATCAGTACTCGTATCTGATGGTCCAAGGGTGCTGTTTCCAGCCACTTTGACCGTGGTAGGATACTTGTAGTAATCCCATCCAAGAATAAAATTATTTTTGATACCGAATATTGGTGTATCAATTACCAGTTTTGGAGTAAGAGAAATTGTGGTGAGTTGCTGTCTATTTTCGGTAAAGCCACCTGTATAGAAGTAATGGCTGTTATTGTGCCTGTTCCTATATGAAGCTCCCAACGAAAGCAGCGCAACAGTTCCAAGCTTTGCAGAAGTTTCTGCATCTATAAAGTTATCCTCTGTGGAAGCATTGTCGAAAGGATAGACAGAGTCCTTTCTGTCCACAGAGCCTTTCCTCAGAGCACTCACATACAATGGGCCGGGAAGACCATATTTGTCTTTGTGGAAGCCGGCCTTAAGGGCAATACTAAGGTTTTGTAAAGGATCAAAGACAAAATTGCCAAGTAAATCTTTTGTATCCAAGGCATTATTGTGCCTGTATCCGCTTGAGTCGAGTGTCGTTGCCAGAGCAAAATATGAGATGTTGCCTTCCTGCCCTGACACTGAAACCTGAGGCTTAAGAAAATTATAACTTCCAGCCGTGGCACCCAACGTTACTTTGGGCCTGCCCGCACCTTTCTTGAGAATAATGTTTATCACACCTGCTGAGGCATTATCACCAAAGAGTACACTTACCGGACCCCGGTATATTTCAACCCTCTCTATCATATCTATTGGAATTTGCGACAGGTCAGCGCCGGAGAGGTCAATGCTGTTGACCCTCCTGCCATCAACAAGAAAGAGAACATTCTGTGGCGCAGCCTCACCATAACCCCGAATATCAACTTGCGCTCGTTTCGGACTGCCGATGAGATTGGAAGTTGTTAATCCTGGTTCTCTCTCGAATATATCGATAATTGTTCTTGCACCTGACTCCTCAATGTCTTCTTTTGTTATTACCGTAACATTCGCAGGCGCTTCAACCAGGGGTGTTTTTATACGTGAAGCTGTGACAACAATGTCATCAAGGTAATATGGTCCGTCCTGTGCTGCCGACAGATCAGCATATGTTGAGAATATTAAGAGAAAAAATGAAAGAAAAACCTTTTTCACGGGAGACCTCCTTATGCCTCGTAAGGACAATCGCTTGAAGTCTAACCCAAGGTTTCCTGACTTAGGGACATTCATCCTCGCGCCTTCCCATCCCGATTTCATCGGAACAGTGGCCGGCAATAAACCTGCGAGGCCTTTAACCCATTACAGTTGCGGGACAGCGGCAGATTTTCACTGCACTTCCCTTGTAGGTTAAACCCTTGCTAAATCGTAAATCAAAATATCACTTCTCGATAAAGTTTGCAATAGGTACAGGAGGAGTTTTTGTGAGCCTTATAAAAGGTGATATGCTATAATAATGTGAGCTTAGATATACTCAAATCCAATTAATTCTTGAATTTACGAGAGTATCCGCTCAGTTTTTTGGGTAGAATTTTTATTAAGGAGGTGAAATTGCACGAGGAATACATTAAAAACCTTTTCAACAATTGTAATGTAGGCAAGCTCCTGGGTATAGAAGTATATGACCTCAAAGAAGGACACGCAAAAGGCAGACTAACGATACTCAAGGAGCATATTAATGTCTTCGGTACGGTTCATGGAGGCATACTTTTCACATTTGCTGATCATATAGGCGGTGCGTGTGGTAACACGTTAGGAAAAAAATCTCTCCTCGTCGAATCATCAATACAATTTATGAAAGGTGTCACAGAGGGAGAGACCGTGTTCGCTGAGGCAAAACTTACCTATAAAGAGGAGCGATGACCACAGAACAAAGACTACTTAATATTTTTGGAACACTCCTTTCTTCTTTTGGAAAAAGAAACTGGTGGCCCGGCGAGACTGAGCTTGAAATCATCGTAGGGGCAATCCTCACACAGAATACAGCGTGGAAAAATGTCGAAAAAGCAATTGATAATATGAAAGCCCATGGGGTTCTTGATATACATGTTCTCCAATCTATCAGTAGCCAGGAATTAGGAGAGATCATTAAGCCATCAGGCTTTTATAATCAAAAATCAAGCAGGTTAAAGCTATTTATTAATGTGTTACATGAGAATTTCAATCAATCAATCGATAATTTAAAGTATTACGATACTAATGACCTGCGTAAACTTATGCTGAGTATTAACGGTATTGGCCCTGAAACAGCGGACAGCATCCTGCTCTACGCACTGAACCGGCCGGTATTTGTTGTGGATGCGTACACAAAACGTTTCTTAAAAAACCACCAAATATATGACGGTGACAACAGATATGATAACATTCAAAATTTTTTTATGGCCAATCTGCCCCTTGATACGTATCTTTTCAATGAATTTCACGCATTGATTGTCTGTTTGTGTCAAAACTACTGCAAAAAAAAGCCTGAATGCATCATATGTCCTCTGAACAAAGAACTGGAGCCATCGTGATGGTTAAGTTTAGCAAATCCGTATGTTTCATGGCAGGTCTAAAAAATTACGATATTTTTTTGCCAGTAAAAGTATTTCGATTTGTATGGTACACGGAATTGCTAAGAATCTAAGGATATCTTCACCGTCTCTTTACCTGACACCTTCTGAATATTCCCCACGTGAAACACTTCTCATAATCTCAGCTTCATCCCTGGGATCGACAACAAGAACATATCCAACGCCCATATTGAATGTTGAGCACATTTCGTCAAAGGGTACATTACCTAATTTCTGAATAATATTGAATATACGCGGTATCTTATCATCAAAAACATGTAATTGCGCTCCTAAGCCCTTTGGAATGATTCTCGCAATATTGCCAGGCAGGCCACCCCCGGTAATGTGTGCCATTCCCTTTACGTTGTATCGCTCAAGAATTTTTTCAACAGAATTTGCATAAATCCTTGTAGGTTTTAACAATTCTTCAAAGAGAGGTCCTTGCAGACCTTCGACACTATCCTGAACCTTAAGTGAATGCACTTCAAACAACACCTTTCTAACGAGTGAAAATCCATTGCTGTGTAAACCACTCGAAGCAAGTGCTATAATGGAATCACCCTCCCTGATGGTTGATCCATTGATAATCTTATCTTTTTCAACAAAACCAATTACAAAACCTGCGAGATCATATTCACCATCACGATAAAAAGATGGCATTTCTGCAGTCTCGCCTCCAATGAGTGCACAGTCTGCCAAGGTACATCCCTCGCAAATTCCCATGATTACATCTTCATAAACTTTTTCATCGATGTGACCTGTTGCAAAATAATCAAGGAAAAAGAATGGTTTTGCTCCCATAGTAAGTATATCGTTAGCAGACATGGCAACAAGATCAATTCCTACAGTGTCATGCTTGTTGGAATTGAAGGCAATCTTTAGTTTAGTGCCTACACCATCAGTAGAACTTACCATTACAGGGTTTTTATAGTTCTTCGGGATCTCCGTTGCGGCAGCAAAGCCACCTATTGAGTTGAGGACAAAGGGATTAAAAGTACTGGAAATATTGTGTTTAATCCTGTTCAGAACATCATCAGCTTTCTTAATATCTACGCCTGCGTCTTTGTATGTTGTGATTGCCATCGACTAAATGTAAAATGAACAAATTTGAAAGTCAATTGTTATATAGAAAGTGATAGTATTCACATCATTTCTCTATTTACATTTTTCATCAAAATATGGTAATTAAGGCTTCACGTGAAATCATCAAAAAATAAATCATATTTCCAAACAAACTTGTTCTTTATTTCACTTTTCAATCTTTCTTCTGTCCTTTCCGCAGTTGTTGTTTATAATGTAAGTAATATTTTTTAGGGGGTCACCGCATGGCGAAACCAATGGATCAATACAAGTGGCATGAACTCAATGCAGGCTGTGTCATCGAGGAAGTTGGCAATGCTCGGGAGTACAAAACAGGGGATTGGCGTTCTCAGAAACCTGTTCATGACAACACAAAGTGCACACGATGCTCGCTCTGCTGGTTATTCTGCCCTGATTCAGCAGTCTACGAAGTCGACGATGAATACTTCGACTCCAACCTTGATTACTGTAAGGGCTGCGGGATCTGTGCAAAAGAATGCAAGCCAGGGGCCATCACCATGGTGGAGGAGGAACGATGACGACAAAAAAAGGAATTGAAGTTTCCATCGCTGTTGCAGAAGCTGCCAAGCTCGCAAGGGTTGAAGTCATTGCTGCTTATCCGATCACTCCCCAAACCCATATCGTTGAGCATCTTGCTGAAATTGTAGCAGATGGAGAGCTTGAAGCAAAATATATCAATGTCGAATCAGAACATTCAGCCATGTCTGCCTGTTGCGGTTCCTCGGCTGCCGGCGCAAGGACCTTCACATCTACGAGCGCACAGGGGCTCGAACTCATGCACGAGATTCTCTTTATCGCTTCTGGCATGCGCCTGCCTATTGTTATGGCCACGGTCAACCGCGCTCTTTCAGCCCCGCTCTCTATCTGGGGAGATCAGTCAGACGTAATGGCAGCAAGAGATTCAGGCTGGATAATGCTTTTCTGCGAAAACGGTCAGGAGACAGTAGACACTACCATAATGGCCTTCAAGATCGCTGAAGACCGAAGGGTTCTTCTCCCTGTCATGATTAACCTTGATGGCTTCTCGCTCTCTCATGTCATAGAGCCAATTGTAATGCCTTCACAGGAAGATGTTGATGCATTTTTACCATCGTATAATCCTCTCTTTACCCTCCACCCGGACAAACCTGTTACAATGGGCGCCTATGCAATGCCTGAACTTTATACTGAGGCAAAGTTTGCACAGGAAACTGCTATACGAAATTCCAAAAAGGTTATCGATGAAGTGATGGAGGAGTTTGGGAAACGATTTGGCAGGTCTTATAAATCGGTCGAGACCTACAACTGTGATGGAACAGACTTTGCCTTCATCGCCATTGGCTCGTTATGTGAAAATATAAAAACCTGTATCGATGATATGAAGGACGAGGGTAAGGAAGCGGGGCTTATTGAAATGCGTCTTTTTCGCCCTTTTCCTGAAGACGATTTCCTCAAAGCTATTAAGGGCAAGAAACGTCTTGCCGTTATGGAAAGAGCAATGCCCGGAGGAGCTACCTATGGCCCTCTCTTCAATGAGATTGCCGCCCTCATTCATACTCATGGCCTGAACATCACAACTGAAAACTATATTTGCGGACTCGGAGGAAGAGATGTTCAACCGGAGGAATTTAAAAATGTTTTTGTTTCGCCCCAGAAAGGGACGAACATCACTGTGATAGGGGTGAGAGAATGAGACTGAAAAAAATATACTCTTATACAGATCATCCGGAAGTTGAATATGCTGTGTCAGGACACCGGGCATGCCAGGGATGTGCTGAAATTTTGGCGCTACGTATGGCTCTTAAAGTATTTGGGAAAGATACTATTCTGACCATGGCCACAGGGTGCATGGAGATTATCTCTACCCCTCTTCCCCTCACTGACTGGACGCTTCCCTGGATTCATGTGGCTTTTGAGAATGCTGCCGCTGTGGCGTCTGGCGTTGAGTCCGCATTGAAGATCCTTATGGAAAAGGGTAAGATCCCTCAGAAGGATATCCAGGTAATCGCAATTGGTGGTGATGGTGGCACCAGCGACATCGGCCTCCAGGCCCTTTCGGGTGCTTTGGAACGAGGACACAATTTTACTTACATTTGCGTTGACAACGAAGCATACATGAATACGGGAATCCAGAGGTCTTCTGCAACCCCCTATGGAGCCATGACGACCACCAGTCCTCCTGGCAAGAAGAGCATCGGACAGTCTACATGGAAAAAAAACATGCCCAAGATTGCTGCTGCCCACAACATTCCCTATGTTGCTACGGCTTGCCCGTCCTATCCTTTTGATCTCATGGAAAAGGTTAAAAAAGCAAAAAACACCAACGGACCTTCATACCTCCACATTCTCTCAGTATGTCCCACGGGGTGGAGAATACCCACAGAGTCAGCTATAGAATACGGAAGACTGGCGGTAAGAAGCGGTGCTTTTCCACTCTACGAGGTAGAAAACGGGAAGTACAGGCTTACCCACAAAACTGAGCCCCTTTTGCCTATTTCGGAATATTTAAAGGGCCAGGGAAGATTCCGGCACCTTACCGATGAAATGATTGCGAGTATTCAGGGCAGGATAACCATGGAATGGGAAGAACTTAAGTACCTTTCCGGTATAAAGTAAACGGGAAACAGAACCATTAGAATTTTGAAAAATCTTCTGTCTTAAGCCTGAAGCCAGGCTCTTTTCTCTCTTCGTCCTCTTTCTTGATTTGGGACATCTTGATCCGCAGCCTCACATCATTCGGGCTGTCGGCATAAGCAACGGCCATACTGTAATCAATTCTCCCGGACATATAAAGGTCAAAAATGTGCTGGTCAAAAGTTTGCATTCCCTCATTGTAGGACTGGGCCATGGTATCCTTCAAAATCCCTATCTCTCCCTTCAAAATGAGGTCTTTTACCCGTGGTGTGTCAAGGAGTATTTCAAAGGCCGCGACTCTTCTGCCATCCACCGATGGGAGAAGGCGTTGAGAAACAATTGACCTAAGATTCAGGGAAAGTTGCATGTATATCTGAAGGTGTCTCTCGATAGGAAAGAAATTGAGAACACGTTCCAGGGCCTGATTTGCATTATTTGAGTGCAATGTCGCCAAGGCGAGGTGTCCAGTTTCAGCGAAGGTAATCGCATCTTCCATAGTTTCCGCATCCCTGATTTCACCAATAAGGATTACATCAGGTGCCTGCCTCACGGTATTCTTGAGTGCACTAAGAAAACTATGTGTATCAAAGCCTACTTCACGCTGGGTGATGACACTCATTTTATGCTCGTGCACAAACTCAATAGGGTCTTCAATGGTGATGATGTGACCGCGTTGATTAAGATTTCGATAATCTACCATGGCGGCAAGGGTTGTTGACTTACCACTGCCCGTGGCGCCAACAACCAGTACCAACCCTCTTTTTGTCATTACAATATCTTTCAGTATCTGCGGCAACATGAGGTCATCAATCGTCTTGATTTGTATCTTAATCTGACGTATGACCATCCCGACGTAGCCTCTCTGTCGAAAGATATTTACCCTGAACCTTCCAAGCTCCGGATAATAGAGGGCCAGGTTCATCTCAAGGGTTTCTTCGAATATCTTTCTCTGCCGGTCATTCATGGCGCGGTATGCCATAGCTTCAGTATCTTCAGGCCCCAGCCCATCACCTCCGTAAGGATGCACCACACCTTCAATGCGGAACATGGGAGGAACGCCAACGGTTATGTAAATATCCGAGGCATCATTTTCAACCATATATTTCAAATACCATGTCAGGTCTTCCATGTTTTCACCTCTGAACTCTTGTTAAATAGAAGGATACCTCATCTCTGCTCACCATGTTCCGGTCGAGCAGGTCTTGTACCGAGGACTCCATGGTCTGCATCCCTATCCCCTTACTGGTTTGCATAACCGAGGGGATCTGGAAGATCTTATTCTCCCTTATCAAGTTTCGTACAGCTGGGTTTGTAACCATGATTTCAAAAGAAGCCACACGTCCTTTTCCATCTCTCCTCTTAAACAACATCTGAGACGCGATGGCCTGTAGTGATTCAGCTATCATTGAACGTACCTGATTCTGCTGCTCTGCGGGAAAGACATCAACAATCCTGTCTATCGTGTTGGGTGCACCGCTTGTATGCAAGGTTGCAAAAACCAGATGACCAGTTTCTGCTGCTGTAAGGGCAAGAGAGATGGTCTCAAGGTCCCTCATTTCGCCAACGAGTATGACATCAGGGTCTTCACGAAGAGTACTCCTGAGGGCGTTTGCAAAACTATGGGTATGAGGTCCTAGCTCCCGCTGATGGACGAGACAGTTCTTTGATACGTGAACGAATTCTATGGGATCTTCGATGGTGATGATGTGGCCCTTGAACTCACTATTGATAAGATCGATCATTGATGCAAGGGTGGTTGATTTTCCAATACCTGTTGGCCCTGTAAGAAGTACAAGCCCTTTTTCAAGGCGGGATATGGTCTTCAATACATTCGGCAATCCAAGTTGCTCGAAGGAAGGGATTGAGTTTGGAATGGTTCTGAATACCGCTGCATCACCTCTTTGTTGCTTAAAGACGTTACAACGGAATCTTCCGTATTCCCCAAGGTCGAAGGAAAAATCAAGCTCAAGATGTTCCTCGTAAATCTTTCTCTGTTGATCATTCAAGATTCCGTAGATCATGTTGTGTACATCTTCCCGGTCAAGATGAGGCAATTCAACCTTCCTCATTTCCCCGTTAATTCTTATGAAAGGCTGTTCTCCTGAACTTACGTGAAGGTCAGATCCTTTGTTCTCTACGGCAAAAATAAGAAGTTCTGATATATCCACTGTGTCCCCCTAATTTTCTAAGGCTTCTATTTCTTTTAATGTCGGCAAATCACCGATCTCCTTAAGACCGTAGACCTCGAGGAACGTTTCTGTTGTTCTAAATACTATCGGTTTTCCAATATCATCTGTACGTCCGGCGATCTCTATTAATCTCCTTTCAAGGAGTTGCTTGATCATCCGAGTAGAATCGACTCCTCTGATCGTGTCAATCTCCCGCCTTGTAATGGGCTGCTTGTAAGCAATAAGAGAAAGGGCTTCCAGCATGGGCCTCGTAAGGCCAATATCCTTTTCTTTTACAAATTTTGCCACCCATTCTCTGAATAGTATCTTGGTTCTCATCTGATAGCCACCGGAAACAGTTATAATTTCAATGGCCCTGTCGGAGTGACGATATTCATCAGTCAACTCGTCTAAAGCCTGTAGAATCTCTTCGCTGCTGTATATAGCCAGTTTCTTTACAAGAGATTTGAGCTTTAACGGCCTTGATGAAGAAAAAAGAATTGCCTCTATTATACGCTTCAACTCAATCATGTCAGAAAATCAATGACCTTTTGTTTAATTGTATCTGTCCCTTCCGGATACTCATACCAGGAGATATCCTTTTCCCTTAAAAACCACGTAAACTGCCGTTTTGCATAATGCCGAGTAAATTTTTTTATATCTTTTACCATATCCTCATAGGTAATGGAACCATGAAGATAGAGCACAATTTCCCTGTATCCGATACTCGAAAATGGCTTCAGGTGCTCATCAAAACCCATTGAAAAAATGCCCTTAACTTCTTCAATCCACCCACTTGCGAGCATTTTTACGACCCTTTCGTTAATTCTTTTGAACAGCTCATCCCTGGGTTTTTGTAAACCAATCTTGAGGGCCTCGTAACGGGGGCTCTTAAAACCATGCTTCCGAGACCACTCCGACATGGAAAAACCTGTTAGCTGAAAAACTTCCATTGCCCTGACCATTCTTCTCTTATCACGAAAGCTGACTTTTAAAGAATACTCAGGATCAACTTTTTTCATATTTTCGTAAAATCCCAAGGGGTCATCGTCATAAAGTGCATTGAGATTTTCCCGGAGGGTTTTGTCACCATGTACTTTGAAGAGGTCATAAAGAAGGGCACGGACATAGAGTCCAGTGCCTCCTACGATAATAGGAATACGACAGCGCGACCATATGTCGCTGATCGAATTTCCCGCCATATCTTTAAATATTGCAGCGTTGTAATCCTCATACGGCTCTGCAACATCAATGAGGTGATGAGGAATAATACGCCTCGATTCATCGTCTTGTTTGGCAGTGCCAATATTGAAATGTTTGTAAACCTGCATTGAATCGGCATTAACGATCTCTCCATTGAACTCAAGGGCTAGGTCCATGGAGAGTTGAGACTTGCCAGTGCAGGTAGGCCCGACAACCACTATAATCTTTCTCGTGTTTGCTAACATTGGCGCTATACAGTATAATATGTCCGGTCATGTATTCAAGGATTATCAAGCTTACAATCCTTTTCATACTCATTCCAGCAATATTTGGTGCTGGATTCGGATACGCCCTCGTCAATTACCTTGAAATCCCTGACGTAAAGCAACTCGAAACATACAGGCCCAAGTCAGCTACAAGGCTCTATGCAGATGATGGAACGTTGTTCGCCGAGCTCTTCGTTGAAAAGCGTATCCCAATACCCATTACAGAAATGCCCAAACATTTGAGATTCGCATTTATCGCCATAGAAGATGTTCGCTTTTACAAACATTTCGGCGTTGATGTCCGGGGAATAGCACGGGCAAGCTACAAAAACATTATCCATGGAGGTATCACCGAAGGCGCTTCCACGATTACCCAGCAGCTTGCCAGGAACCTTTACCTCACCCACACAAAAAGCTTCAAAAGAAAGATTGAGGAGGCAGTCCTCGCCATCCAGATAGAACGATCGTATTCTAAGGACGAGATACTCAACATGTACCTCAATCTCATCTACCTTGGCGAAGGAGCCCATGGTGTTGAGGCCGCAGCCTATACCTACTTTCATAAAAAGGCAAAAGATCTGACCCTTCAGGAGTCTGCCACCCTTGCTGCCCTTACAAAGTCCCCTTCACGGTTGTCACCTTTTAAGAACCTTGCAAAAGCTACGGAACGAAGAAATGTAGTGCTGAGGAAAATGTATCAGTCAGACTTCATCACAAAGAAAGATTACGCTCAGGCGATGAAAGAATCTTTGAGCCTCGCCCCGTTCAGGGCATATGAAAAAAAGACCGGATATTTCATCGAGTATGTGAAACAGATATTTGAAGAGTACGTTCCAGATGTCCAGGAACTTTACACGACAGGCCTCAATATCAAAACAACGATTAACCTCAAGATGACTGAGTTTGCCTATGAGGCAATTGAAAAAGGTATACAGCAATACAAAGAGAGGAATCCAAAAGCCAGCGAACCTCCTGAAGTGGCCCTTGTTGCCATTGAGGTTAAAACAGGTGACATAAAAGTAATCGTGGGCGGCAAGAACTTTGCTGTATCTCCCTACAATAGGGCGGTTCAGGCAAAGAGACAACCAGGATCGTCTTTTAAGCCCATCATTTACCTCACTGCCCTTGAGCAGGGCCTGACACCTGATTATATGCTGCGGGATGGACCGATATCCTTTACCAACCCCTGGACGAAGCAGGTTTGGCAACCAAAAAACTATAAGAACGAGTATCATGGCAATGTTACCATGAGGAAAGCCCTTGAGTTATCCCTGAATACAGCCACTGTCAGGTTGCTGGAAAAAGCTGGACTTGAAAATGTGATCGACATGGCCAAAAGACTCCACATTAACAGCAACTTTGAGCGCAACCTATCCCTTGCCCTCGGCACTACAGAAATAGCGCCTCTGGACCTTGCATGTGCCTACGCTACTTTTGCCCGCGGTGGGGTCTACCTTCCACCTGCTGCCATCAAAAATATCGCTACCATTGAAGGCGAAGAAAAATATAATGAAGAGACTCAGGGGGAGATTGTCGTGGCCCCCGAAGTAGCTGCATCACTTGTTGATATCATGAAGGGGGTAATTAAAAGCGGAACCGCGAGAAGTGCAGCCAAGATGCCTTACTTTCTTGCCGGCAAAACAGGAACAACCGATGATTTCCGGGATGCATGGTTCATTGGTTTTTCTCCAGAATTGCTCTGTGCAGTCTGGATAGGTTATGACAAAAAAACAAACCTTGGGGGTAAGGAGTCTGGAGGAACTGCCGCCCTGCCAATCTGGATTGATTTCATGTCAAAAGCCCTGCCTTCCTATCCCAATGAAGACTTTGTGTTCTAAGGTTCCATGAGTATTTTTGCCCTCAGCTACACACAGCTCGTTGATAAATGATGACTCATAACTGGTTACTGTTCAAGATATCTGTTATAATGTCTTCTAAATTAAGTATATCAACCAAGGGGGTTTTTATATGATGTATCGAATGAGCCGATTGCTCCTCGTGGCGCTTCTCGTTGTGATTTTATTTTCATTATCAAAAACAATAGGAATGTACGTAGATTGGCTTCTTTTTAAAGAAGTCGGCTACGAGGCTATGTTCACGAAGGTCCTTTCTGCCGAGGTGCTCACCGGCCTTGCCTTCGCGGTTGTCTTTTGCATTTTTGTTGCGGCGAATGTTCTTTTTGCATCCATGGTCAAAGTTCCCGCCATTGATATCGTGTTTATGGGCCAAACAAAAATTCCCATCGAACCTGGCAAGTTTGGAAGAATATTCAAGCTTTTTGGCATATTGATTGCTTTCCTTGGCGGTGCCGTAAGCGCTTTCTGGGGAAGCAGCCTCTGGCCGGTAGTGCTCGATTTTATGAATAGTGTTAATACAGGAAGAGTTGATCCAATCTTTAAAAACGATCTTAGTTTCTATCTTTTTAAACTTCCTATGTATGAAGCGCTGAACGGGTTCGCTGGTTTTCTCATCTTCTTTACCATTCTCCTTGTTGCCGTTGGATACGCCATGCGAG
>PDVH01000155.1_pt1 | contig 18049 bp, 22 predicted proteins | sample 1369781 | NCBI WGS metagenome assembly PDVH01 (sample SAMN07795378, study PRJNA414565) | Alkali sediment metagenome, whole genome shotgun sequencing project. | isolation source: glacial lake sediment | place: Bosnia and Herzegovina: Donje Bare Lake | collected 2016-06
CCTATTCCTTACCAAGGAATCGCTCTACCACTGAGCCACAGAGGCATGACTCAAGAAACTTAAAACACTATAAAAAGATTACCTATCCAGCTTGCTTGGCCTCAGGAGAGGGAAGCCAATCCATCTTTATGACATAACCGCTGACTCCGACAGTATTATTGACTATCTTGACAAACCAGCCATGATAATCCTGCATGAACTGCCCTCTCTGTTCAGGATTTCCAATGTGCAGGTTGCTGTTGCTTATTATGAAAAAAGCGCCTATAAGCAGAAACATCACAATAAACAAAACAATTTTCATCTAAACAGAATCACGGCGAAGCCGTAGAATTCAACCCCCAAACCTGATTAATAGCATAACCCGTTACACTCTTTATGTTATTCGCCAGCGAGCCAAGCCAGCTTAGATAAACGTGCCCAAGCGAAACAAACCCCTCATATGTAGATATGTCTATCTGATTCTTGAAATAAACATAACCTAAAGTCCCAACAATAAAAACCCCAAGCACAAGAATAACTTTCAGCAGTATTTTATGCTTCATCTCAGTCAGTTTTATGAATGCAATTACTGCCAAAGCGGCCAGCACAACCAAGATAATTAAGTTCATTTTCGCACCTTCTCCTTGTAGAATACAATCTTCTTTTATATAAAAACCTTTTCAGCCTACTTCTTTATGTTGCTATGAGCTGCCTGCCAAAGAGTCTTTTCAAGAGCACTCCTGAATCTGTTCTTTCTCCATACTGTAAACCCATAAGCTCCTGCAATGGCCGCAGCGAATATCCCAATAATAAGCCAGCTTCCGCCCGAAAGCCCTCCAATTGCCGCCCCTGTTATTCCAGCTCCGCCCGCGGCATTTCCTCCTTGGTCCATAATCTTCGTTGCCTGTGTTCCCAAACTTGCATTTGTGTTATTCAATCCTCCAGGACCGCAAGATTGCGATTCAGAAGGTTTTTCCCCCATTGCATAACATGAACCATATATTAAAGAGCACGCGCGGGTCTGAGTGCCCTTGTCACACGCACCCCAAGATGTGCATGTCCAGTTCGAGAAGCACGAGCCGCCCCCTCCTCCGCCTCCGCCAACATGCAGAGGACCTATAATGTCAAGGTTCGCGCTCACTCCGACAGCGCTGTAATTCTCATTTCCAGTCGTATTGTAAACATAAAAATGAGTTCCTGCCCCAAAAATCTGAACATCAGAATTGTTAACCTCCTCCCCATCCCTGTAAAGAGTGCAATTCAGCTCAGATGGACAGCCAACACCTGTCACATTTGTTTCCGTGCCAACATCTACAGGATTCATAGGAAGTATAACAATCGACAAAACAGGGCTTCCCACAATTGTGGGATCTGCCTTATTCACAACAAGAGTTGAATTCATCTCATTAAAAAGATAATTCGCAGTTTCATAAAGCTTGCATGAATAATTGTAGTTTCCAGCCCCAAGAAGAACATCCTGTCCAATCTCGTCAGTCACATTGACATCATTTCTGAACAAACTCCCATTGCAAGCCACGTTTACAGAAGTTTTATAGGTTATAGGAGAATCAGGAACAAAATTCAAAACAGCATTCTGAGGAGCCTTATTCACAACAAAACTTATATTACCAAAACTCCCGGTATAATTCTGATTTGCAATCCCAAAGCATGTGACATTGTAAGATGTCTTTGCCCCAAGAACCAAAGCAACTCCCATCTCTGAAGTTCTGTTCACCCCATCAATATACAATTCAGTTGTCAAACTGGCATTATTCGAGCATGAAAAGCTCACCAAATCCCCATATGTAATCGGACTAGAAACACTTGAAGAAACAGCAGTAGTTGTAGGAGCAGGATTAATTGTCAAATCCTTTGCGACAAAACCAGCTGAATAATTCTCGCATCCAGTAGTTGAATAATTAAATGTTACAACCCCTGCCCTAAACTTATCATTAGAAGGCGTCAGGTTATATTCACATCCTCCATCTCCAGCATTAACTCCGGTTTTGGGAGCAGTAAAATCAGAGATAGTCCCATAAAAAATAGGTGTTGTTCCAATTAAAGAAGCGTTCATTCCAGGAACTGGATTCGCAGGACTCACAACATAAGTATAAACACCAGAAGAGCCCGCATTCCCCAATGTATCATTGGCAAACCATTCATAATTATAAGTATCAGCGCCCAAGTCAGAAACAATAAAACTGTAAGTATTCCCAGTCTTTGTAACAGGATAATCCTGCCCATCAAACTTTGCCCAGACGCTATCAACTCCAACACCAGCATCAACCACAGTTATGTTAAACTCGTAACTTTGCCCCTGCACATAAGTCACAGGACTCGCAGGACTCTCGGAGAATCCCGAGAATTGCGGGGGAATTGTGTCTATCATGAAATCCGCGCCCGAGAGAGAAGCAGGTCCAAAGTGCGCCCCCAGAGACCAGTCGCAAACAAAATTAAGAGAATGGTTTCCATCTGCAAGAACACCAAAATTATAGACTCCAGCATAACAATCAATCAGATTTAGAGTCGCTCCTCCGTCAAATGTATAACTACAATTATAAATCGTAGCTCCTGACCCCGGATTAAAAGTCCAACTAAAATTGTTAACAGCAAATGAATAAATTACAAAGTCTTCTGGAGAGGATATATACGCAGATGGGGCAACAGACATAATCCCAATATTCCCTGCAGCAGCAACACCAATCAAGCCGATAAGGACTAGAACAAAAAGCGCCCCGAAACATGCCTTCTTTACCACCACTTTTTATCTCCTGTTATATACTCTAGAACATTCGGGGTTATAAATATTTATGCTCTGCATTCGGGCCAAAAATAAGTAGTTGTTGTGCAGTAGTCAAAAAGTAATTTAAATGAACATCCCCATAAAACCGAGTGAGAATAAGACTGGAAAAAGGGAAACAGAAAGAACTTATCTCTAAGGCTAAAGAAGGATTAACCTGGGCAGAACTAGCAAAAAAGCTCGGCTTGAATAACCAATACCTCGCCCACGAACTAAAAAATGAAAAAACCTCTCTCAGAGAAGAAGTCTACAAAAGGTTATGCACACTCGCAAAAGTAAGTTATGAAGAAGATATCGCAGAAAGAATGCCAGACAACTGGGGTCAATCAAAAGGAAGCAGAAAATCTAGAGGATCTACTATAAGAATAACCCGTCCAAGAGAAGATGAGAAATTAGCAGAATTAGTTGGAGCAATTCTAGGTGATGGCAATGTCAATTATTACAAAAAGGGCAAAAAGATAGGAGTTTACCAGATAAAAATAGCAGGGGATTCAAGACTGGATAAAGATTATCATATGAATTACTTAAGACCATTTTTCTATGAATTATTTGGTATAAACGGAAAAGAGTGGACATCAAAAAAGGATAATTCAAGATTCCTTACAATGACTAGCAAAGAGTTAGTAGAATTTTTTATAAAAATGGGTTTAAAATCCGGTAACAAGATAAATAACCAGGTTACTATCCCAAACTGGATTTGGAAAAAGAATAAATACATCGAAGCCTGTCTAAGAGGACTAATTGATACGGATGGTTGCATACATAGAATGTCTAATAAAAATCCAAATTTGCTCAGAATAAATCTTAAGAATTACAACAAAACACTGTTAGAAGACTCGAGAAAGGCATTCATCCTACTAGGTTTTCATCCCTCAAACATCACGAGCCATACAATTTACTTATCCCGACAAGCAGAGATAACCAAATATTTAAAAGAGATTGGATTTTCTAACAAGAAGCATATCGACAGACTTGAAACTTTCAAAAGCCTCGTAGTCTAGTGGTCAAGGATTCGAGCCTCTGGCGCTCGAGACCCCGGTTCGAATCCGGGCGAGGCTATTTTGATTTCCTCTTTTTGAAAAATCTTGGATTATCCTTTTTAAACTCTTTTACCATTGGTTTAAAGACTATCCCGGAATCTCTTTTTAGATATAAGTAGCTCATTGCGGCAGAAAATAACGCTCCGATTGAATCATTTATCAGGTCCTTCATCGTGTCTGCTAAGTTGCCGCCTAACATGCTTGTTCCAAAAAAGTTACCTACCTGCATGCCCATTCCAAAAATACTGTCTGCCGTGAATTCAAATATTTCCCATAATGTCCCTATGGCAAGTGCAAAAGTAAATGAGAACATTGCAACCATTTTTGGGCTTGCCCGAATTTTTTTCGTCCTATAAAGCACGTATAAAATAAAGAATCCGATTATCCCAAAAGCCAAGCCCGAACTTGTGTGGAGCACCACGTCCCACCACCAAAATTTAGCATAATAATTATTTAAACTTCCAAGGAAAAGGGCAGCGTAAATATAGACGACAGCAAAGATACTCAGGGGCAACGGGATGTCAATTTTATAGAATTTTCCTGCAGCCACAGGCAGGCAAATTACAACAGAGATTATAACAATATATAGCATATAAACCCAAGCATGCTGAAATAATGCTACAACAAATGCCGCAAGTAACGTGAAAAGTAAAATAAGAGTCAAGACACTTCTTTTAGGATATTTTTTAATTTCTTTTTTTAATGCATTTATCATTTTCCTAGTAGACTTAATACTGCATTAGTTATAATCTATAAATACCTATGTAATTTGCCTGGTTTTTACCCCTCTATCCAATAACCTTATAAATTAAAAAAACCTAAATAAAACATGGGAGAAAAAGAAGCAGGCCAGGTTTCAACTTTCTTCAGCCACATAAGCGTAGCTGCGATAAAGTTGTCTGACAAGCTCAAGGTTGGCGACAGGATACGCCTAAAAGGGCACACAACCGACTTTGAACAGCTAGTTGACAGCATGCAGATAGACAGGAAAGAAGTGAAAGAAGCGAAAAAAGGCGATGAAATAGGAATCAAGGTCAATGATAGAGTAAGACCAAACGACAAGGTCCTTATAATAAGCTAAACTATCAGAATAACAATCATGAAATCAAAAAGGGGCATAAAAAAAGAGCCAATCAGCTACGAGAGGCTGTCTGTAGCCCTAGTTTTGATGCTCGAGATAATTCTTGTCTTCACTTTTATTGATTATTTGATTCACAGCATAAGCCCGGACTATGCAGTCCCCACATATTATTTCATAAACAACATAATTTACGGGACAATAATTGCTTTCATAACTTACCTCTTCATAAAAAATAAGCCAACCCTGCCAAAAAGCCTGACAATTGCAGCAGTAACAACAATTCTTCTCCAGATTAGATACTTCCTTCTTGGCTATCCTTTAAGCTTTGTGTTCCTTTTCCTTGTAATTCATTTCATAATTCTGTTCATAGTCTCCTGGATAGCCTTCAAGATAACCAAGTACTAACCATTGTCTCCATCTGAAACAGAAAAAGCTTAAAGTCCCTCTCCCCCTTCATTTTCATGGAATACTACGAATATGAAGAAACAAAGCTAATAGAACTTATAAAGTCAGGAGCAGTCTTCATCTATCCAACTGACACAGTCTACGGACTAGGCTGCAATGCAGAAAATGAGCAGTCCATAGAAAAAATAAAGGAAATCAAAGCCAGAGACGCAAACAAGCCAATGTCAATAATTGCTCCCTCAAAGCAATGGATAAAAGATAACCTGATAACAGAGCAAAAGCAGGAAGAATCCATAAACAAATATCTCCCGGGCCCATACACATTAATTCTGAGAAAGAAGAATCCTGAATTTCTGAAGTCTGTCTCACCAACAGAGACATTAGGTATAAGAATACCCAATAACGATTTCACAAAACTTGTTGAAAAAGCAGGAGTTCCCTTCATAACAACAAGTGTCAACCTCTCAGGTGAACCTCCAGCATCAAGAATAGAAAGCATACCAACAAAAATCATAAGCCAAGTGGACATAATTCTCAATGCAGGTCCATTGCCAGGAACACCTTCTACAATAATCCAGGAAGACGGCACAGAAATCAAGCGATAAATCGCATCCTTTAAAAAGAACGGCTTCTCACATTCTTCCAGAGGTGAATGGAGATATGCATGGGAGAAGAAATAGCGATTGTATCGGACATTCACGCGAATCTGGAAGCTCTTGAAGCAGTTCTTAACGACATTAATGCCCTCGGCATAAAAGAAATACATGGTTTAGGCGATACGGTAGGCTACGGCCCGGACCCGGTCGAATGCATAAATTTGGCAAGAGAAAGGTTCAGTTCCAACCTGATGGGAAACCATGAAGATGCCGCATGCTACTTTGACAATGCAACCATAGAAGAAGTATGCAAGGAGCATTCTGCAGGACCGGTAAAATGGATAAGATGGGCCATCTTTCGCACTAATCCGGAGATATTTGAATATATGAGAAGCCTTCCCGCGGTCAATCTCCCCAAAAAAAATGATTTGCAAAGAAGAATAGCTGAAGTTCATGGAACCCTCTGCCTTGATGCAAATGAAGAAGATAAAATAATTCATCAATTCCGCCATCCGGAAAAACAGCCCCACGACGCAATTGCCTGCGCCGCAATAAGCAGGTACTCAACAGCCACGAAAAATTTTCTGCCTAACCTGCAAAGATGCTTCGCTTCTCTCAAAACTTTAGAAAGAAAAGTATGCTTCGTGGGGCACACCCATTTCCCTGAAATATTCCAGTCCATTCCGGACAAGAAAGATTTTGTAGGGCTAGACCTTCATTTTGAAGACAATTTCAATAAAGTTGAGGAATGCTGCAAGAACTTAGAAGAAGAGCCCGACTATGTAATAAATCCCGGTTCGATAGGACAGCCAAGAGACGGAGACCCAAGGGCAAGCTACTGCATTTATGCAGGAGACAAAGTTATTTTCAGAAAAGTCCCATATGACAAAAGAACAACAATGCTCAAGCTTCTTGCAAAAGTCGGCCTTCCAGATGAAGCCGCGACAGAACTTGCCGCCCGCCTCCAGGACGCTAGATAAATAATGTAGCCCAGCGAACAAGAAAATATTTAAACTTGTAATTCCTCGCGCCCATGTGAGAATAAGACTAAAAAAGGGAAAACAAAGAGAACTCATTAATAGAGCAAAAAAGGGAAGAACTTGGGCAGAATTATCAAAAAATCTTGAACTTTCACCAGGATATTTAAGAATTGATCTTACAACAGAGAGAAGACTTCTATCAGAAGAGTCTTACAAAAAACTTTGCAAAATCGCAAAAACAAACTTTGATGATTATATAACAGAAAAACTAGAGGAAGGATGGGGCAGGGCAAAAGGGGGGAAAAATTCAAAAGGAAACACGAAAACAGTTATGCTCCCTGAAGAAAATAAAGAATTGGCCGAATTATTTGGTATTATTTTAGGAGACGGACATCTCGAAGCACCAAAAGAAAATAACAAGAACAGAAGTTATGCTATAAAAATAGCAGGGCACCTTGAAGAGGATAAAGATTATCTTTCCGAATATGTCTCAGGCATAATTCAGAGACTATTCAATGAAAGACCAAGCATAAAGAGAGCCGAAAAATACAACACTCTCTTCTTAGTCATTCACGGAAAAAAACTCATAGAATTCCTTAATTTGAAGGGCTTGCAATCGGGCAACAAAAAGCATAATAATCAGGGAATTCCCAATTGGATAAAAAATAACCGCGAATATCTCGCATTATGCATCAGAGGGCTTATCGACACAGATGGTTCAGTTCATAGGATGTCAAAACGGAACAAAAATATAAGAATAAACTACACAAGTTACATTCCTCGCTTGCTAAAAGATTTCAGGGAAGCCATTACAATTTTAGGGTTTAATCCATCAAAGATAATAAAAGAAAGACAAATATTTCTATCAAGAAAAGAAGAAGTTGCCAGATATTCTAGAGAGATAGGCTTTATGAACAAAAAACATTTAAAAAGACTCGAGAATTTCAGACAATAGGCTCCCGTGATCCAGCGGTCAAAGATACCGCCCTCTCGCATTGTCGAGGTTGAATCGATGAGAGGCTAACCTCACGCCCTCTTAGGGCAGGCATGTTCGTAATATTGCCTTTGTGGGCTCGCCTTAAAAACGAGCTCTTCCTATGGCAGTGGAGAACGGCGGACACCCGGGTTCAAATCCCGGCGGGAGCATAGCATATTCTTGTGACTTTAAGGGGGCTCTTTAATTATTTAGTTACGTTCTTTAATAGAATCGTATTCGTTCCAAGCTTTTTATCTTTTTATTAATTATCGGCGAGAAATTGCCGGTGTCTTATCCAGAAATAAGGTTACTTCGACAAATTAGAAGGATAGAGAATAAGAGCGTACAAAAAATCGTTCTGTTCGGTTGGGGCGCTTACATTACATTTTTATCAAAAACGCAATATTTAAATACTTTGTAATGGTAATATATTTATGAGAATAATCACAAGAAAACTCGGGAACAAGAAATATTTTTACCTGCAGCATTCCATAAGGATTGGAAAGACTGTTGTCACAAGAGAGAAATATCTAGGGGCAGAAGTTCCAAAAAGCATTAATGAGATAACCTCTGAATTTAAGAAAGATATTGAGGGAGACCTGTACTCAAAACTTGTAGCGATAAAAAATAGTTTTCAGGCTGAATGGAAGAAAATTCCTGAGAGCGCCAGGAAAAAGGAGCTTGAAGAGATATCTATATCGTTTACATATAACACAAATGCAATTGAGGGTTCTACAATAACACTCGAAGAAGCAAGAGAGATTATACATGATAAAATTGCGCCCAATAAACCACTAAGGGATGTGAAAGAAACAGAAGCACACAACAAAATTTTCCTGCAGATGCTTGAAAAACGTGAGAAGATGACAAATGAGCTGATGCTTGGATGGCATAAAGCGATTTTTGGAGACAGCAAACAGGACATAGCCGGAGAATACAGAACTTACCTTGTCAGAGTGGGGGATTATCTTGCCCCTGACTGGCAAGATGTCAAGAAATTGATGAATGGACTGGTAGATTTTGTCAATTCCAATGAAGGGAAGATGAATGCTGTTGAACTTGCCGCGAGGGCGCACTACAAGTTTGAGAAAACCCATCCATTCGGAGATGGAAATGGAAGAATTGGAAGATTATTGATGAATCAGATACTCTGGCATGAAGGTTATCCCATGCTTATTATAGAATACAAGAAGAGAAAATCTTATTACAAAGCATTGCAGAAAGATGAAGAGCATTTTGTTGCCTATTTCATAAGAAGATATCTCGCAATTCACAAGAACAGGATTAAAAAGCTTATTATGGCAAACGCCATTGCAAGCAAGAGCAAGCTCACAAAGAATGATGTTAAAAAGCTTGACAAGAGGGTTAAGAGAGAAATGCCGAAATAGCTATTAATAGGATTAGAATTGTCAAGTCAGGTTAACATTTGAGGATTATAATTAAGGCGATAAAACTGGGGATTTACCTGTTCCCAGCGGGAGCATTTTTTTCTTCTGCCATTTTGGCACAACAACCCTCTTTTCACTACTCATCAAGATAAAAACTCCGTATAAACGCTTAAAAACGAAAAAATCCCAAAATCTTAATGAAAAGAAACTTAGTCATTGCAGCAACTTCATGCGTGATTCCTGACAAGCGGATTACGAACGCATACCTTTCAAGCGAGGAAAACCAGGACAGATACCAGTACTTCAAGAGTTTCGGAGTAAGAGACCCGCGAAGCAACAGAGAAATAATAGAAAAACTCACAGAAATATCAGGCATACGAGAAAGAAGATACATGAAAGATGATGAAGAAGCCTCTGACTTAGGTGCAAGAGCTCTATTAAAAACCTCTCTCGGCAATCCTTCTTTTCTTGAACATCTGGATGAGATTGTAGCAGCACATAATTTTGGGGATGTAAGCCTGGACAACCCAACTATTGACCTCTCCGTTTCAATGGCCAATAAAATAAAAGAAAAAGCAGGCATCACAAATCCGTCCACAACAACAAAAGATATCATATTTGGCTGTCCGGGCTGGCTTGCAGGTGTTGGAAGAGCCTACGAGCGCATGCAAAAAACAGGATTTTCAACAAGAAACAAAAGAATAGCACTAGTGGCAGCAGAAGGGCCCTCAAGGGTTATCGACATGTACCACGACATAAATGCCCCTCTTTTTGGGGATGGAGCAGGAGCAGTTATACTGGAAGAAAGAGAAGGGGTATATAACGATGAAGAAGGAGTGCTTGCATATTCAGAGAGAAGCGACTCTAACCCCGAATTTGCACAGCTTTTAACAACGGGTCCTTCATACAATCCAGACTACCCTCGCAAAGATAGAAAATTCCTCAAAATGAAAGGCAAGGGAGTCTACAAATATGCGATAACATATCTTCCAGATGTTGTAAAAGACTGTCTCGCCAAAGCAGGCAAGTCCATAGAAGAAATAGACATGGCAATCTTCCATCAGGCAAACAAACGCCTCAATGATGATGCAGCTGAAACACTTGGAATTCCAAGCACTAAGATGCCAATGACATTATACTGGCTCGGAAATAGCTCAGTTGCAACTATCCCAACAGTCCTAAACTTAGTCCTTAAAGGAGAGGTAGACAATCATAGAATCAGAAAAAACGCCCTCGTCTTGTTCGCCAGCGTGGGCGAAGATCCCGTAGAATCAAAGAGCATGAACTGCAATGCCATGCTCTACCGCTTCCGCGATGTCCCAATGCAAGGAGTCGGCATAAGACTCTAACGATTGGAGAGAAAGACCTCCCCAAACAAAAAAATAAAAAATAAAATATTTTAATTACTTCTTAATCTTGTAAACTAAGAAATAAATTATCGCAGTCAATATGCTGAACAATACAGCACACACAATCCAAAGGACTTTCAATCCTGTGCTTAGTCTCTTGTTGTTTACAAGAACATCGTATATTACCCAGATAGCACATACCAGTGCGAGAATTCCTAAGACTGATCCGAATCCTGGTGATCCAAACAATGCCATTTTAACCTCCTTTATTCCTTTTATGATGCAACTCAGATTTATAAATTCTACGTCGGTAAAATAAAAGAAAGATTGTGAGTAGATGGCTTTATATAGTCGCCTTGCCTGACTAATGTTAACTTAAGAGAGATGAAAATGAATAAAAAGGGTTTGACAAGCTGGTTGTTTTGGGCAGTTGTATTTTTAATAATAGCTATAGTTGCCGGGGTGTTTGGATTTGGATTAATTTCAGGAGTTTCACTTACAATAGCCAAATGGCTGGCAGTAATCTTTGTAATTTTGTTTATAATTTCAGTGATAGCCGGTGTAATAAAAAGAGCTTAATAAATCAAAGTAAAAATACAAAAAAGAGAATAGAATGAAAGCAGGACTTATCGTTTTTGGTGTGATTTTTCTAGTTATTGGAGGACTTTTATATTATGTGCCTATGCAAGAGCTTAAAGCAGGCACAACTACCGCAGGAGATGGGAGTACAGATACGCGTACGTCCTCTGCTAGTGTAATTGTTCCTGTAGGATGGGCATATGCATCCGCAATCATTGGTTTCCTTTTACTTTTGTTTGGCTTGGTGATTCCGGGGGCATCAGCAAGAGTCATTCAAGGACCTAGAGGACCAAGGGGATCTCAAGGCTACCAAGGAAATAGGGGTTCTAGAGGCTCAAGAGGAACCAGGACAGTATTTGCCGTTCAAGGACCAAGGGGCCCAAGAGGAAGAGCTGCTAGAAAATCTAGCGGTACTTCAGTAACAACGACAACAAGGACCAGATAGATACAATTAACAATTAATTTTTTATTTTTATAAATTTTTCTGAAATAACAAGAGGGAAAGAAGCTCCATAGACATGCCGTTTCTTCCTCTGCCAGATCCCAAAACTATTACATGCTCAGAACTCAGAAATAAGCAATTTTAAGGTTTTCCAAAAAGATTGTTAAGGCCTTCCTGCATTTGCCCAATGGCGTTTGTATGCCATGTCCAGCATAATGTATGTCCATCCCCAATGCCCATATCACAGGTTTTTCCAATTGCCTGTGCCTGTCCCCCGCCGATTAAACCCCAGACCAAAAGAACAGCCACAATAACAATAACCACCAACACCCATTTCTTCATGATATTCACAAAGCACTCCCCTTTTAATATGTTCTGGTATAAGCAAGATGAAGAAGAGAAAAGTTATTTATATCCCCAAGAATTACCGGATAAATGAAAGAGATAGGATGCGCCTGTCCCCTATGTGACGGCGATTGTGACAAATGTGTCTGCAGGCTTGCCGATGGCCCGGGCGAGCATCTTTCATGCTTTGAAAGAGCTGAAAGAATAAAGAGCAGCCCAAAACTGCAGCAGATGATAAAAGCGCTTCAGGCAGCTAATCCGGAATTAAAAGCCCGCTGCAAGACACTATAAATTCTGATTCCGCCAACCCCTGTCTATTCCAGAGCTATCGCCTTTACAGGGCATCCTTCTGCCGCTTTCTTCACGCAGGGAGCATCAGATTCCTTTACCTTTGCATTTGCTTTATTGCCTTTAAGCTCAAATACCTCAGGACAGCAGGCAGCGCAGGCTCCGCATCCAATGCATTTCTTTTTGTCTATTTTTATTTTCATCTTTTTATATCCCTCCATGACTTTCCTTTTTCCTTAAGTGCCTTAAGCTGAGGGAACTTGTCCTCAAAACACTCGCGCTCTTTTCTATAGAATATCCCCATTGGAATCCTATTAACGCTATTGTAATCGAATTCATCCGCCCTTTTTAATGCTTCTTCCATGCTTTTGCTATTATGATTCTTTTCCTCAAGAGAGTAAGTCTTATCTTTAAGTCCAACATCAGGATGGAATACCAAACATGGTTGGATTATCTCCACGAAAGCAAACCCTTTATGCTGCAAGGCCTGTTCCAAAATCCATTCAATTTGTTTTACCTCAGCAAACACTCTCGCAACAAACGAAGCTCCAGCGTTAAGCATCAACTTTATAGGATTAAGAGGCATTAGTTTAACTCCTTGAGGATTTGTCTTATCAACAAAGCCCATTTCTGTTACCGGAGTTGGCTGTCCTACCGTAAGAGCAAAAACCTGATTGTTGTGCACAATATATTTGATATCTGCATTGTATCTTGCAGCATGAATAAGATGTTCCATGCCCTCCGCATAAGCATCGCCGTCCCCAGAGAAGCCAATAACATTAAGATTTGGATTCCCAATCTTAACACCAAGACAAGTAGGCAGAACCCTTCCATGTAATGTGTTAATTCCGTTCAAATTAAGATAATCAAACATCTTTGCATGACAGCCAATTCCCGAAACCATAGCAAAATCCTCCTTTGCCGCCTTTCCCACCTGAATCTTTTTCAGCAGCGCAGCCTTCACACCCGCAAGCACCTGGAAATTGTAGCATCCCGGGCACCATGTCGGTTCTGCCTTAGTTGATAAGTCTTCGGTCATTTACTTTATCCTCCTTTCTATCTCTTCTCTTAGCTTATCTGAAAAGAATGGACGCCCGTCATATTTCAAAATCTTATTCTTATCATCAAAATGAACGCAAGTCTTGCTTGATATAAGAGCAGCAAGCTGTGCTGTTGAATTATTCTCAACAATTAGCACCTTTTTCGCTTTCTTAAGTTCTTCCTTAATCCCAGAAGGGAAAGGTTCCATGTATAATACCTGAAGAGCCTTTGCATTCAGCCCGCGACAAGCATCAAGTACTGCCCCTTTTGTTGAACCCCAGAAAATAACAAGATTCTTTGAATCCTTCTTGCCATAAACCTTGAATGTTTCAAACTTTCCAGCTTCTTTTGCAATTTCAGCAGCCTTTTTTATCCTGTTCTCAGCATTTTGTGTCAGCAACTCAGGCCTGTCTGTCACATTTCCATCTTTGTCATGCTCATAGCTCGTAAATCTCCCAAGTTTAACCAATTTTCCAGATTTGATCATCTCGGGTTCCCCAGACAATGAGTAAATGCTCTCCGCAAGATGCTTGTCCGAAAGAATAAGCGCTGGTATCTTATACTTCTGCGAAAAATAAAATGCCTGGCTTGTTAATTCCTGGCATTCCAAAGGATCTCCAGGAGCAATAACAACACGATTAAACTCGCCATGCCCGGAGTTCAGTGCAAGATTAAGGTCGCTTTGGGAGGTGTATGTTGCCGCTCCCGTTGCCGGACCGACTCTTTGAGCCAGATAAATCACAAGAGGAACTTCTGCCTGTCCCGTCAAACTAAGAGCCTCTGTCATCAAATCAAAGCCCCCTCCTGAACTGCCAGTCATTGCCTTCGCGCCCGTTATTGCTGCTCCTATTGCCGCGTTTATTACAGCTATCTCTCCTTCCATCTCAAAAACAAAGAAATTATTATCAAACTGCCTCTCAGCTAATTCTGACATTACAGAAGTCGCGGGAGTCATTGGATAGCCAAGATAAACATCAAGACCTGAAGCAATTGCCCCAAGAGCAACCCCCTCTCCGCCATCAATGAAAGTTATCTTGTTTTTCAAGGAATTCAGAGGAATTTTTACCTTTCCTCTTTCATAACCTTCGCGGGCTTCTCTCAGATTCTCATCAAAATTCTTCAAACCCTTCAGTTCAGACTCAAGAAGACTAAACTTCAAGCCGAAAAGCTTGATAAGCCGCCCTGCAAAGTGCATATTATGCTCGCCATTGCTGCTCAGCGTGATGCATGACTTCTTTACAGTTCCCGGATGTCTCAATTCCGTTTTTTGCTCAAGGAATACTGCAATATCTATCCATGAGGGATTTGACATTATAGGCTCATCAGAAAACGTCAGAAGATTTGCATTGTGCCCACCCCTTATGTATGAACCATTTTCCCTCGATATAAATACATAATATCCAAGCTTCGTCAAAACCTTACCAACAACCTTTGCAAGAGCATTTGGCCCCTGCCCGGCATGCCCGTCTATTAGAACATTAAATTTCATTTATCTTTCACCAACCCTTTTTAATCTCTTTCTATTCTCCCAATTCAAAAAATCCCTCGACATATTTAAATATATCGCGAAGTTGTTGGTGTTGAGGAGTAAAAAGATTAGGTGTAAATGAAAAACAACGAATGCATAATCTCCCTTGTCACCAAAAGTGGCTGGAAACAAACATACCAGAAGAAAAAAGACGGCTGGATGCAGACCACAAATGGAATTAACCGAAAGATGACGTCTGAGCAGTTATTATCTCACATTCTGCCCGTTATTGCCTGGAACAAAGAAGGCGTTAAGTACAGGCAAGGCTCTAGATTAATAGTTAAAAACAAGAAGAAGGTGAAAAAGAGATGAACAAAATCTGGAAAGAAGCTGAAAAAGACATTATTCTGCATGGAAAAAAGATGAACATAATAGAAAGCTGCATTGACAGGCATGCAAGAGACAATGGAGATAAAATAGCTTTTGTCTTTGAGTCCGAGAATGGACATGAAGCTTCCTTTACTTATGAAATGCTGGAAAAAGAAGTGAATAAGTTTGCAAATCTACTCAAGAATCTTGGGATTAAGAAAAAATCAAGGGTTTTCATCTTTTTGCCCAAGGTTCCTGAGGCTTATCTCTCATTCCTTGGAACAATAAAGCAGGGAAGCATTGCCGCCCCCTTGTTTGAGGCATTCCAGGAAGACGGCTTGATGTTAAGACTCGAAAGAGGAAATGCAGATGTCCTGATAACAAACAAAGAATTAGCAAAAAGGCTCCCAAAAGACATAAAGAAGAGAGTTCCAGGCCTAAAACACATCCTCATCGCAGATGAAGAAAGTTACAAAAACCAAATAGCAAAGTGTTCAAGCAATTTCAAGACAGAAATGATGAACAAAGAAGACACCGCACTAATGATATTCACCTCTTCAACAGCTGGAACGCCCGTAGCAGGTGTTGAAATCCCACATCAAGCTCTGATTCAGCAGCACATGACCGCAAAATTAGTCTTAGACCTGAATTCATGGGATAATTATTGGTGCACTGCTCATCCCGCCTGGGTTACAGGAAGCGTTTATGGAATAATTGCCCCTCTTTCAATCGGATGCACGAACTATGTGCTTGAAGCGCATTTTGATTCAGCAAAATGGATTGATTTCATAAAGAAGCACAAGATAAACGTGATTTACACTGCCCCAACAGCACTTAAAATGCTCAAGCATGACATAAAGAAGGAAGACCTCAAACAAATAAGAAGCATTTGCAGTGTCGGCGAAGCTCTGCCAAAGACAATTTATGAGCATTACAAGAAATTGGGGATAGAAATCGCAGATACCTACTGGCAGAGCGAGACAGGAGCAATAGTTATTGCCAATCGCCCAGGAGTAAAAAAGAAACCAGGCAGTATCGGAAAGACAATTCCAGGGATAACCGCAAGAATAAAGGATGAAATGATAGAACTGAAAGCAGACTGGCCTGCAATGATGACTGGGATTTACAAGCACAAGCAGATGTACAAATCATACTTCGACAGCGGCTGGTTTAAAACAAACGACAGGGCAAAAAGAGACAAAGATGGCTACTTTTTCTTCCTTGGCAGAAAAGATGACATAATAAAGACTTCAGGAGAGCGTGTTTCTCCTCTTGAAATAGAAAATATCCTTCTTAAGCACAAGGCAGTCCATGAATCTGCAGTTATCGGAGTGCCTGACAAAGTCAAAGGAGAAATAATCAAAGCCTTCATAGTCCTCAACAAAAACATCAAACCCACAAACTCATTGAAGGAAGAACTTGCAACGTTTGTCAAGAAGGATTATGCCGGACATGCCTATCCAAAGATAATCGAATTCACACCCTCTCTGCCAAAAACGCATTCGGGGAAGATAATGAGGCTCGAGTTAAGAGAAAAGGAAAAAAGAAAATAAACCTACTTTTCTTGCAATCTTCTGAGAACTTCCTCAAGCTCCCTTGCAGTCGGACTAACTTGCTCATAATGGTTTTGAAATGCTTCTACATCAGCAGGAGTTTTCCAAGATGTTTTTTCAAGATATTTCACGCAAGAATCTACCGCAGGGTCTGCATTTAAACCTTTGAGTTTAGTCAATAAGTCTTGTCTCAGAACATCTGCTTGTTCAACATCTCCTTCTCCTAAATTCATTCTTGCTTTTAACATCCAATTCCCTACATAGTGGGAAAGCGCCTGAGGCGATATATCAGCCATGTTTTGTTAGAATTACGAGGATTCTTATATATTTATGTTGAGCCACAATGCAATCAGTAACCGACTTTTATCCCCTTTGCCTTCTCCAGAACGCCCTTTTCCCCTTTTGGAATCTTCTCATGGACGGCTTTTTGAACATAATCAAGAACACGCTTCTTTTTTTCTTCTAAAGTCTTTGTAGGCGTAAGCAAAGGACCTCCAATGCACCCTCCAACACAAAAATTGGCATCAAGGAACTTGACTTTTGGGTCTGGATTCTTCAGGAATTCAATAACTCTTGCAATTCCATCTATGCTCTTGCTCTCTCCTTCCTTTAAAATCTGTTTTATATGAGCGCTCTTTGATAGTCCGCCCGCAAGAGGGTAGATTTTTGTATATTCATTGTAAAACATGTCAAATTTAGGAGGATTCTTCACTTTTCTCGGCTTTACATTGTGCTTGTCAAACAAATCCTGCAGCTCATTCATGCCTATTGCAATATCAACATCTTCTGTTGTCTGCGCCTCCATTTTCTTGAAATTGCATGGAGAAACAAAAACGCATTTATGCTTCGGATATTCGCGCTTGCATATCTTGGCCATCACAATCATGGGAGAATAAACCCTTATCAAATTCTTCCCAAACTGCGGGAACTGCGTCCTAACCGTATTCACACTCCCCGGGCATACAGTCGAAATAAGAAGTCCCTTCTTATGCTTCTTAAGAATCTTGTTGTATTCATGATTAACAACCTTTGCCGCGAAAGTCAATTCTACAACCTTGTCAAATCCCAAATCCTTCAGCTGCGTGATAATCTCAGGATAATCGTATTGCCCCACAAAGCAAGGCGCGAGCATTGCCACAAGCTTGCCCTTCCCAGCCTTCGCATTCTTCAACTCAGCTTCCAGTTCAGGAACCCCTCCAACAACCCTCTTTTCAGCACCCTTTTTCATGATAAAAATAAGATTGGCGATTATTTAAGGGTAATGTCTTTAATTATTCTAATTCAAGGCTTATTTTAATCGCCAAATCGACTTCCTTCATGAGAAACCCGCCCAAGCTGCTAATCTTCTTCCTGGCTCTTGATTTATCAAT